>Ga0075157_10001172_pt1 | contig 16931 bp, 12 predicted proteins | sample JI81BgreenDNA_FD_70967 | JGI IMG/M metagenome (GOLD analysis project Ga0075157, IMG submission 70967) | Wastewater effluent complex algal communities from Wisconsin, to seasonally profile nutrient transformation and Carbon sequestration -... | ecosystem: Engineered > WWTP > Effluent > Algae...
ATCGATTTTAGATTTTAGATTTTAGATTTTAGATTTTTAGATTTTAGACTGAATTGCCGCGACCGGGACGATCGCACTGTACATCGATTTTAGATTTTAGATTTTAGATTTTAGATGATTAGATTTTAAACTGAATTGCCGCGACCGGGACGATCGCACTGTAGTCTGAAAAATATTATTCCGATGGCACAGGGCATCTCCCGTCGGAGACTCTCCCTCTGGTTTATAGCAATTCCAAAAAGTAATCCAATTTTTTGAAAGATCCAAACCCTTATCTCATCTGTCATTTCCAATACTTTAATCGAAAATCTAAAATCAAAATCTGTCATTTCCAATACTTTAATCGAAAATCTAAAATCTAAAATCTAAAATCGTATTACCCGTCGCTGCGCCTGGATTTGGGCCGTGGCCAGATAATGCTGGAATCGGCCGCGAGTAGGCTAGAAACTGCGCTGGCCCCAAAGCGGTTGAGGTGGCTGGGGTCAACAAAATAGTCATTGCGGCCAGGCCACCGCTGGGACAAGTCGCGGAAAGCGAAGCCTTTTTGCCGCGAGAGTTGCTGCATTCGCTGCCGAAACTGCTGTTCTGCCCGCAGGCGAGTTCCGTCTAGGTAGTCGTCGGTGAGGGGCAAATTGACGAAAATTAGGGGAATTTTGCGAGCTTTGGTAAATGCTACAACTGAATTAAAGGCTGCTGCTTGTTTGCCTCCGAGGTAGAAGTCTTTGTAGTCGCGATCGTATTGGCCTGAAACATAAGCGCGTTGTCGATAATAAGTGTTGGGATTGTACTTGCCCGACATAGCCATGAATCCGTTGGAGTCGATCGAATCTGCCAATTGGTTGAGTTGTCTGATGGCTACTGTTGTGCGTCGCGAGACTGGAATCAATTCTGCTTTTTGGGTTGCTGCATCTGCTGCGATCGGTTTTAACTCATATTTTGCAGCATTTGAGGCAACGGGCAAGATGGCCGTTCCACTAGAGAGGGATTTGATTGGGGGGAGTAGGGGTTGGGTGTCAGCAACGGGCAAGATGCCCGTTCCACTAGAGAGGGATTTGATTGTGGGGAATAGGGGTTGGGCATCTTGCCCGCCCCTGAAAGGTTGATCTACAGAGGTAAATGCTTTGCGGAAATTGTTGTTAGCGCAGGGCTGCGGGAATCTGTAACACGCCGGAATCACGTTGGGCTCATCGGACGGCAGTTGGGGGCGAATGCCTGCTGCTAAAAGTTGGCTGCCTTCAGAATCGACGATCGAATTAAAAGTGCGATCGTCCCGGCCGCTGTTAAATGCCCGCACGCCGTCTGCCCAGATAATCATTTGAGGCAAATGACCGGGCTTCAAAAGCCGCCGCAGTTGAAAGTCAACTACTTGTGCAGTTGCGCCGTTGACTGAAAAGTTAAATACTTTTAAGCCCCGCCGACCTCTTTGGGCCAAAGATTGTTTTAGCTGTTTGGGATCGACGCCCTGCAATGCGCGGGAACTGCCGACAATCAAAACATCTGGTGGGCCGACTGTGGCAACGTAGGATAGGTAAAGTTCGAGTTGTTCGTTGAGTAAATCGCTGCTGAAGCTGACTCTACTGGCTTGCGATCGGGTGGCGCTAGCTTGCTGCTGGGAATAAACGAGGTTTCTCATGTACTCGATTACTTTTTTCTCCGCAAACGCCCGTCTGGGACTGCCGGGGGGAACCGCTTGCATCCAGGCGACGGCTTGCACCCACAGGGCGGCTACTTCGTCCCAGTCTTGTTTTGAATTGGCTGATTGAGCCAAATTAGAAGCTTGGGTGGCAAAGTTAATTGACTCCGTGAAGGCGTCGTTTTGCGCGCAAGAGGGCAGGCTGAGGGATTTTCTGGTTTTGTTGCGGTTTTGAGCTAACAGAGACGTTGGGGCCTGCGCTAGGACGGCGGATTCGTCGATCGAACCCGATGGCGCTGCGGTGTTGGGCGGCTTCGTTGACGAACATCCCAAAGTTACGGCTAATACAGCCGCTGCGGCGCAGGTACGTTTGAGGATGCTGGTGCTGATGCTAGCAATGTAGCGGCGAATCATAAAGCTTTCAGCGATCGCGAAACATTAATAGATATTACCGCAAGCGGCCATTCCTCGGCAGCCGCGATCGTGACTTTTGAGTATTTATGTATGGGATTCGATGACTGCTTCGGCTTGCAGGGCGATCGACCTCAATTTATCCAATGTATCCTGGTTCGCACTCTCCCACAACCCCCGCTGACGAGCTTCTAGCAATCTTTCCGCCATATCTCGCAGTGCCCAAGGATTGTTTTCTTGAATAAATGTCTGCACTTTCTCATCAAAAATGTAAGCCTCGGCGATTCCTTCATACATAAAATCCTCTACACAATTTGCCGTAGCATCGTAAGCAAACAAAAAATCAACAGTTGCTGCAATTTCAAACGCACCTTTATAACCGTGTCGCATCGCACCTTCTATCCATTTTGGATTCACAGCCCTGCTGCGATAAACCCGTGCAATTTCTTCCCGCAGTTGCCGCACTTTCGGATTCTCAGGAATCGAGTTGTCTCCGAAATAAGTTTCAGGATTTTTGCCTTGCAAATTGCGGATTGCGGCCGTCATTCCCCCTTGAAATTGATAATAATCATCCGAGTCGAGGATGTCGTGTTCGCGGTTGTCTTGGTTTTGCAGAACTATTTGCATTTGGCCGAGGCGTTTTTCAAATGCTTCGGGTGCAGAACATCCCCATTCACCCCCCCTAACCCCCCCTTGTAAAGGGGGGGGACAAGAGTTGGAATTAGCCTCAGAACTTAATTCACCCCCCCTAGCCCCCCCTTGTAAAGGGGGGGGACAAGAGTTGGATTTAGCCCCCCCTTGGTAAGGGGGGGTTGGGGGGGTATTCTCTGGTTGTAAAGGAGAGGAATTAGATTTAGCCCCCCCTTGATAAGGGGGGGTTGGGGGGGTACTTGTATAGGCGTAACTGCTCCAATTAATGTAAGCTTTTGCTAAATCGCTGTCGTCTGTCCAGTTTTGAGCTTCAATTATGCCTTGAAGTCCTGCGCCGTAAGCACCTGGTTTTGAGCCAAACACTCGAAATTGCGATCGCCCTTGCGCCTCTTCCTGACTCAAACCTGTAGATTCCCAATACAAAATCTCTTCCTTAACTTGTGCTGCTAAAGGGTTGTCTTCTGCCGATTCGTCTAAATCTGCCACAGCTTTTACCGCACTATCAAACAAATCAATTAAATTAAAAAAAGCATCGCGGAAAAAGCCAGAAATTCGCAAAGTAACATCAACGCGCGGTCGCCCCAAAACAGAAATCGGCAAGATTTCAAAATCTACAACCCGGCGCGAAGGGCCATCCCAAACAGGTTGAACTCCTATCAATGCTAGGGCTTCTGCGATGTCGTCTCCTCCCGTCCGCATGGTGGATGTTCCCCACACTGACAAACCCAAAGTTTTCGGATATTCGCCGTTTTCTTGGGTGTATCTTTCGATTAAATTTTCAGCAGCAACTCTGCCAACTCTCCAGGCGGTTTCTGTGGGAATGGCGCGGATATCTACGGAGTAAAAATTGCGACCGGTGGGCAATACATCTGGTCTGCCGCGAGTGGGCGCGCCGGATGCGCCGCTTGGTATGTGCCGCCCATCTAGCCCGCGCAAAAGGTTGGTAATTTCTTGGTTTGTTTGGAGGAGGGAAGGTAAAAGATAGTTATTTATCCAGTCTAATTCTTGTTGGGTTGCTTCTCCTATTTGGATATTGTTAACCGCAGATGAACGCGGATTAACGCGGATGTTTTCGATTAAATTATCTACTAATTCAGCGGCTTTTTCTTCTAGTTCTGCTGTTAAATCGCCGGCTGTGCGGTTCTGAATTTTTGATGTCGGATCGGCTGTTAACGGGTCGAAGTCTAGGTCTAAATCCTTAGCTAGGGCGCGGGTTAAGCCCGATCGCCCGTTGGTGGGATGGCGGGCAATCGCAATTATCAAATCTCTCAACTGTCTACCTTCGGGACACTGCCCAAAAATGTGCAATCCGTCGCGAATTTGGGATTCTTTGAGTTCACAAAGATAGCCGTCGGTGCGAGTGATAAATTCTGTAAATTCTGATTTATTTAGTTGTATTCCTAAGTCTTTATCTAAGTTTTCTTTGTTGGTGAGGGCGAGAATGCGATCGCGAATCATGGGCAATCTGGACGGATCTAAACTTTGGGCTTCGCAATACTCATCAATTAAGGTTTCTAACTGCTGCAAAGGCCCGTAGAGTTCGGCGCGAGTCATTGGCGGTGTCAGGTGGTCGATAATCACAGCTTGCGATCGTCTTTTTGCTTGGGAACCTTCCCCCGGATCGTTGACAATGAAGGGATAAAAATTCGGCATCGCGCCTAACGCCACTTCTGGATAACATTTGTTAGACAATGCTATACTTTTACCGGGAAGCCATTCTAAATTGCCGTGTTTTCCAGCATGAATTATAGCATCAATTCCCAATTTTTCTCGCAGCCAGTAATAGTAAGCTAGATAATTGTGGGTAGGTTCTAAGTCGGGGGCGTGATAATTTAACGCGGGGTCAAGTTCGTATCCACGCGATGGTTGAATTCCTACAAATACATTACCGAACTGAATCCCCGGAATCGGAAAAGACGTATTGTTGCTTATAAAATCTTGTGCATAGCTTCCCGGAAGCCCCCATCTTTTACAAATCCCATCTTGCACTTCCTGCGGCAAAGTAGCAAAATATTCTTCATATTCTGCCAAATCCAATGATTGATGAACAGGCCGCAATTCGCGTCCTTCCGGGTCATTTGTCACGCCCGAAGTCAGGAGTTCAATTAACTCGTTGCCGCTAGCGGGGATGTTTTCAATTTGATAGCCAGCTTGCTGCATAGCTTTGAGGATTTCGACACAGCTAGCGGGCGTATCTAAGCCGACGCCGTTGGCTAAGCGGGCGTTGCGAGTGGGGTAATTTGCTAGAATTATGGCGATGCGTCTGTTGGCGGCTGGGGTTTGTTTCATCTTCACCCAATTCGCAGTTAAATCTGCTACAAATGAAATGCGATCGCCTGCAGCGACATAGCCTACTACATCTGTTTCTAATTCGCTGTTCCAAGTCTGTACGGCTTTAAAAGAAACAGCCCTAGTAATGATTTTGCCATCTACTTCTGGCAATGCTACATTCATCGCCACATCGCGGGGCGAAAGTCCCTGAAGTTCCGTTTCCCACTGTTCCAAACCGCCACCGCTGAAGATTGCTTGCAATACAGGAACATCTAAGGATTTTAAGCTGTTTTGTTCCGGTTCTTGACTGCTGAAACCGGAGACTGCAAAACTTGTGGTATTGAGCAATAATTGAATTGGTTCTGATTCTTTTGGTTTAAAATACTCTAGCAATTCTATTTGCAAATCTGGTTCCCGCAGAGAAGACACAAAGACGGGAACTGGGACTAAATTTCGCTCTGCTAGAGCTTGACAGAGTGCATCAATTGGTGCTAGGTTTCCTGATAAATAATGAGCGCGATAAAATAAAATTCCGACCGTAGGGGCGGTGCCCCCGTGCCCGCCCTCGCCGTGCCTTTTAGGGAGTGTTTCCAAACCCGGAGATCCCCCCCAGCCCCCCTTCTTAAGGGGGGAGGAAGAAGTTGTCAAATTCCCCCTTCTTAAGGGGGATTTAGGGGGATCTGAATCTGGTTGTAAAGTTGCAAAACACGCCCCCGCTTCTCCGTCCCAATCATAAATTCCGACGCGGGAAACTGTTTGAGGTAGTGGCGGGTTGTAAGCAGTTTTCAGGCAAGTATCGGCGGCAAATTTTAGTGCATTAACAAAGTTTTGGACTCCGCCTTCTGTGAAATAGCGCCACAGTTGATTGACTGCTGACAGCGATACATTGGAATGGCTGATTAAATCGGGATCGGGACTGTCTTCTCCCGGCATTACAATCAGTGATGCGTTAGTTCTCTGCACCGTTTCTCGCAGAATTTCTAAGCCGTAAGACCAATAAGAACGCCCTCCTAACAGTCTTAATATTATTACCTCTGCGCGTTCTAAAACTTCTTCGGCATAAGTATCAATTGTTAGTTGTTGCTGCAATTGAAGCAGGTTTACTGCGCGCACTTTGGGAAATTTTGCCGGCATTTTGGATGCAGCGACTGCGAGTGTTTGAATGTCGGTGTCAGCAGCACTAATAAATACTATTGGTGCTGGGGTTTGCTGAATAAAAATTACTCCTTCGGCTTGGGGGTTCCAGCCTCCTGGTGTTGCGGCTATTTTGTGCATTAATTTTTAGTTTATGTTGATAAATAATGAAAGGTGCGATCGCTCTTAGTATAACATGACTTATTTTCAATCCGGTTGTATTAGAATATTTGAACCGCAGAGGGCGCAGAGTACGCAGAGGAAGAGAAGAGAGAGATGGATGATTTCGAGTTTCTGAGGTTTTAAGCTATAAACTGATAAATAAAACTCCCAAAATCATGATTCCGGCCCCTAATAATCTTTGTTGAATATCTTTTTCCTTAAAAATTAAATGACCGAACAATACACCCATTAACACGCTAGTACGCTTAATCGCGATCACTTGCACTACGAAAGTTAATGTCAAAGCTTGCATTTGAAAAAGGACTCCCATAGCATTTAAAGACCCCATAGCAGCTAGCATTGGTAATTGTTTGAGAATTTTTCGCCCTGGATTTGGGGTTTTGTGCAATAAAACTGGCAGTAGCAAGACACTGATTGTACCAAACAAAGAGAATAACCAAAAAATAGGGGAGGAATTTGTAACTCCTATTTTGTCAAAATTTGAGGCAATACTCCATAGCAATGCGACGATTAACATCAATTTTGGCCCGGGTTCATCCAGGAGTGCTTTGAATGGGGCTAAATATCCTTTAGATTTCTCTTTTATATTTAATAAATAAGAGCCGAGTACGATTAGTAAAATGCCAATATAATCAAAGATTTTGGGATATTCCCCGACAATTAATGGTGAAGTTACCAACATAAATAATGGTGTCAAAGCTACCAGCGGGAGTGTCAGGGATAAATCTGATACTTTGATGGCTTTGATGTAGAGGAGGGATGTGACAGCGTTGATGCTACCTCCGATTAATAGGGCGAGCCAAAATTGAGAGTTTAATGCCGGAATTCCTGTATAAACTACCCAGGGAATCAAAAAGATGACTGAAAAAAATGAGAGAGACCAAGCGACGACATATTCGTCACTTTTTTTGAGGTTTTGTTTCCCAAAAACGTCTTTTACGGCTTCAAAGAAAGCGGTCAAGAGTCCTAAAATTAACCAAGTCATCCTAAATATGCGCTCCTGACTCGCTCGTCGTTTAGCAAATCTGCTCCAATACCTGTGAGAGTAATGTTACCAGCTTCTAGCACGTAACCCCGATCGGCAATTTGCAGTGCTAAACTGGCGTTTTGTTCGACTAAAAGGATTGTAACGCCTGTGGAACGCAGGTTTTGAATGATTCCGAAAATTTCTTTGACGATCGCGGGTGCTAAGCCTAAACTAGGCTCGTCTAATAATAGCAGCTTCGGGCGCGACATCAGAGCGCGGGCGATCGCCAGCATTTGCTGTTCCCCGCCGCTGAGGGTTCCTGCTAGCTGGCGGCGCCTTTCTGCTAGGCGCGGAAATATCTCAAATTGGCGCTCTAAATCGGCTTTTACTGCTGCCGAGTCCGATCGAATATAGGCCCCCAATTCTAAGTTAGTTAACACCGTTTGCTGCGCCAAAACCCGCCGCCCTTCTGGGCTATGGGCGATTCCCAATTTCACAACTTCGTGAGCTTGGCGGCGACTAATATCGCGCCCGTTATAAATAATTTGTCCTTGTCGCAAATTAACTATTTTGGAAATAGCTCTCAATGTGGTACTTTTGCCCGCACCGTTGGCGCCGATGAGACTGACAACCTCGCCCGCATTAATCGTGATATTAATATTTTGTATGGCTTGAATTCCACCATAATTTACAGAAACATTCTTGAGTTCTAAGAGGATATTTTGAGATATTTGGGGTGGGATTTCGTGCATTTTCTGTGACTTTGAGTTTGAGGTAAATTGCGATTTAATGTTGGGTGGGGGCGGGTTTATGAGATTGTTATTTTTAGGCAATTATTGTCGGTGAACCCGCCCCTACAGAATGTGTAATAATGGTGCAATATGTGATTTTTTAATATTACTCTTAGTCCGCGTAAACGGACATTGTTTGTGTAGACGCGATTTCCAATCGCCGGGTTTCCTTAGTTATTTTTCATCTCCCAAATAAGCCTCAATAACCGCCGGGTCATTCCTGACAATAGCAGGCTCGCCCAAGGCAATAAGCTGACCGAAATGCAAGACGGCAATGCGATCGCACAATCCCATAACTAGCGGTACATGATGCTCGATCAATATTACAGTTAAATTGAATTGTTGGCGCACTTCTCGGATAAATTCGCTTAATTTGTGCTTTTCATTGGGATTCATCCCCGCTGCTGGTTCATCTAACAGCAATATTTGCGGTTCTAGGGCTAAAGCGCGGGCAATTTCTAAGCGCCTCTGGTCGCCGTAGGGCAAGTTTTTCGCTTGTTCGCCCGCGCGATCGCCCAATCCGACTAAATCAAGCAATTCTAAGGCTTTTCGCTGGGTTTTGCGTTCCATTGCGTTAGATGCTGGCAAGCCGAAAATCCCCGCCAGCACCGCTAAAACTGGATTGCCCGATCGACTGTGGATGTGTCGGGCGATCGCTACATTTTCCACAGCAGAAAGTTCCCCAAATAACCGGATATTTTGAAAAGTTCTGGCAATACCTTTATTAGCAATTTGATAAGGCTTCAATTGGGAAATATTTTCATTTTGATAAATCAGGTTGCCACTAGAAGCAGGTATCAGTCCAGTCATGAGATTAAATAGAGTTGTCTTGCCCGCGCCGTTAGGGCCGATTAATCCAAAAATCTCGTTTTTTTCAACTGTAAAAGATACGTTGTTTACAGCAATTAAGCCGCCAAAGCGACGGGTTAATCCTTGTGCTTCTAAGATGGAATTGCTTTTTGAGATGGTAACAGTTTCTGAAATCACAAAAAACTCGATAAAATCTGCAATCTAATTATGCCTCACATTTGTATTTTAATAAATAGCCTCCCGCTTGAAAATCATTTACTGATTACCAATTATCCATGATTAATTACTAGGCATCTAGCTGATTCAACGGAAAACCGCTATAATATTACAATTGCCGTACCGCTTCAATCTCCTCAAGCCGTCTCGCCTGGGTAATCTTATGACGATGTACGTACCGGATTCGCAGCCTTCGCAAACAAAAGTCCTCCCTACGATGTATGATTTACCCAGTGAAGACCCGGAGGAACCCGGTTTGCCTGACGAATTCCACGAGTTTCAACCGGAACTGCTGCGTTTAACCTGCCGCCCCGCTAACCATCCGCCAGAACAAATATTTATAGCGACAGACCTCAATCTCTACTACGATTCTAACCATCTCAATTGGTACAAAAAACCTGATTGGTTTGTCGTCTTGGGGGTTCCGAGATTTTATCGAGGTGACGAATTGCGCCTCAGCTACGTGATGTGGCAAGAAAATGTCAGTCCTCTGGTAGTAGTGGAACTGCTGTCACCTGGAACTGAAGAGGAGGATTTAGGAATCACAGAAGAAGCACCAAATAAACCGCCTACTAAGTGCCGAGTTTACGAACAGATTTTGGAGATTCCTTACTACTTTGTTTTCAGTCGGTACAACAATCAACTGAGAGTATTTCGTTTGATTGGCAATCGTTACCGCGAACAAGTTTTAACCGAGCCGCGATTCTGGATACCGGAATTAGAATTAGGTATAGGTTTGTGGGAAGGTTGTTATCAAGGTTGTTCGAGATTGTGGCTGCGTTGGTACGATGTCAGTGGCGATTGGGTTCTGACTCCAGAGGAGTTTGAAAGGCAGCGAGCTGAATTAGAAAGTCAGCGAGCTGAATTAGAAAGTCAGCGAGCAAACCGATTAGCCGATCGACTGCGAGCAATGGGCATTAATCCAGATGAGCTGTAAAATTAAATAGCAGCATGAAATGGTGCAAGCTGCAAGCGCTGTCCATAAAAACTTATTAACTAAAAATAAATTATGCCAGACTCTACCTCACTGCGCGATCGCTACCTAGCACTAATCGACAAAATTGTCGAAATCACCCTCAAAGGTCAAATTCGCTCCAAAGAACAAGTTTATCAAATGCTGGTGCAAGACATTAGCACCGGTACTGGCGAAATATTTGAACGCTGTTTCGGCGAACGCCTTGATGCAGCCGAAAATCAACTCAGAAATGAAAAAGACGAAATCAAACAAGCAAAGGCAAATCGCAGCCTCAGAGCTCTCAAAACCATCCAAGGAGAATGGGAACGCTGGCAGAAAGATAACCGCGTCGATCGCGCAATTGCATCCTCAATCCAACAAATCGTTAGTGCTGAATCTAATGCCCGCCTCCTGGCATTATTGCAAGTAATCGATCCGAATAAAGAACATCCGCTGACTCTCGCTCAATTGCAGCAATTGGCAAAATCTCTGCACCAACAAATGCTGCAAACTGCCAATCCCGAAACCGAACAAGATTTGCAGCAAATCACCGCCGGCATCGCTAAAGGTTTAGAATCTTGGCAGCGTTTGGAACCGGAACTTGTGGGCTGGATTTATCAGCCGCAGCAGCTAGGATTTGCCGGTAGTCCAGAACAAAATGGGCCTTGGGCTTTTTGGGCTAAAAAAGTTAACAGTCCCTTTCCCCAGGCTCTTTTAAATACTATTGCCCTCGGTGAATCTGTAGTTCAATTCGCAGCCCAGCAATCGAATTTAGATTTAGGCATATTGGTGGAAGTGGCGATTATTTTGCAGTGCTTGCAGCGGGCGTTGGCGACATGGTTTGACAAGCAAGTTTACGATTCCAAAGTGTCAACAAAAGCTTCAATTTCTACTTACATTACTTTTGCGGTAATTTGGAGTCAGCTAGCTAGTGGATTTAATAATTCTACCAAGAGCGGGGAACAGTTGGCAAATGCTTGTTTTCAAGTAACTTTGCAAATTTTGCGCGCTTTTTCTCAGCGGGAATATTTTCCGCTTTACGGGGGGATTTTTGCTTCGTTTGATGGTAAAGCTCTGCGTCATACTTTGGATTATTTAGATGAACCGCTGCGGCGAGTTGAAGGCACTCAAGCGAAAGCTCGGATTCTGACGCTTTTGGGTTATTCGATGCAGGCGGCTGGGGCCTATGAGCGATCGCTCTTGCTGCACAAGCAAGCGCTGGAAATTGCCCGTACCGAAGGAGACAAAGCTTGCGAAGTTGCCAATCTCAATCACATCAGCCGCAACTATGTTGCTCAAAAAAATTATCAGGAAGCGATTAATTACAGCCAGCGGGCTTTAATTATGGCACGACAAGCGGGAGAGCGACAAGGCGAGGCAAATGCTCTGGCTAATTTGGGTTACAGCGAAGTGTTTCAAGCGCGGCAGTTGGAGGAGGTGGAACCGGAGGTTTACGAGAGTGCGATCGGTTATTTGGAACAAGGTTTGTTGCTATCGGAAAAATTGGGAGACAGGCAAAGTCAAGCTTTTTGTTCCAGCAGTCTCGGTATTGCTAAAATCGCCCTGGAAAATGCTGAAGCTGCGATCGAATATTTGCTCAAAGGTTGGCAAGCGGCTCAATTTTCAGGGGATTTATATTTGCAAGGTCTGAATTTGGCTTACTTGGCTCAAGCTTATTACAGAATCAACTCACTAGAAAAAGCGATATTTGCAGGCAGTTTAGGAATGTATACTTTGGAGCAAATTGGTGCGATGGAGTGGCGTCAATCGGCTGGTTTGTTGACCATTTTGCAGGGTCAAATGGGGGCGGAATCTTTTAAACAAGCTTTGGCTAAAAGTCGAGCGAATATCATTCCGGCGATCGGTGTTGATGGCTACGATTACATCCCGGAGTTGCTGGAAAAATACCAGCAATCTATTTAATATTATGTCCGATCGATTAACCATAATATCCCGGCGGGGCGGGTTTTTGAGATTGTCAATTATTGGCAGATATTGTTGTTGAACCCGCCCCTACCTGATTTCGGGCGAAGCGAAGCGGAGGGAATCGACCGGACATGATATAACTCTTTGTTGTGGAACAGGCCGGAAAGCCTCTTGCTGACAGAGGTTTAAGGTGTAAGTTCTAACTCGCCGAAAATCACCATTATCAATTAGTATTTCATGGGCGGGCTCTCCTGCCCAACCCCTACTCCCCACAAGAAAATTGAATTTTTGTGGAACAGGCATCTTGCCTGTATTGAATTTTTGTGGAACAGGCATCTTGCCTGTATTGAATTTTTGTGGAACAGGCATCTTGCCTGTATTGAATTTTTGTGGAACAGGCATCTTGCCTGTTCCTAGATATTTTGATGCACCCCAAACTCCAAATAATTAATGCTCAACTATCACCGGTGTGCCAACGGCGACTTTCTCAAATAAAGCCTGTGCGTCTTTATCAAACATTCTGACGCAGCCGTGAGAAGCCGCCCCCCCGATCGACTCTGGATTCGGAGTGCCATGAAAACCAATCACATTCTTGCCATCCGTCCAAAACCCCATCCACCTACTTCCTAATGGATTGTCTGGCCCAGCAGGAATAAGTTCTCCTGTCCAAGGATTTTGCCAAACTGGATCTTTGATCATTTGCATAACTTTAAAATTGCCCGTAGGAGTTTCCCACCCGCCTTTTCCCACAGCAACCGGGAAACTGGTTTGCACCTTATTTTGTCGGTAAACATAGACGCGGCGTTCTCGCAATTTCAGCACTAAACGCACTTCCTCAATAGGATTTACCGCAGGCTGTGGTTCCTGGGGAATATAACGAAATGGTTCTCCCAAGGGCGGCAGTTCTGGGGTTCCGAGATTCGGCAATTGTGTCTCGGAGGTGGGCCGCTGCGCTGCGATCGCACTATTGCTTGAATTAGCCACCACTTCGGCAGTCGTCTGCTGCTGTATGCCGATCGACAGCGAGGCTGCACTCAAGCTCAGTACAATTAACTTGTTAAACAAAAATTTGCTCTTCACCATTGTTTTCTTCGCTAAACTCCTCACCAGCATTTCCTACAAAGTTCCGATCTAATTATCCGCCAACCGCACCCGCTCGGAAAAATTTTGAGTGGGCTTTTTGACCAAGAATTTCTTCATGTGGTACCCGCCACGTGATTTATCCGTGGAATCAATCCCCAATCCCAAATCCTTGCATCCTCAAGAAAGAGGATTTATCTCGCGCAAGTCAATCGAAAATCTCAAATTTAAAATCTAAAATCGAATGACGGCAACTGCGCTGTACAGTTTTTAGTTGAAATTCCACCACTGATAACTGGTAACTCAACACAAAGCTTAGGCAATAATACCAAAACCATAAGGTTTTTATAAGTTGCTCAGTGGAGTTACGCAATAGAATGTCGTGAGAAAACCCGGTTTATGCGTAAATATTGCCAGAAAATGATTAGATTTTACCTCCGACTAATTAGATTTTTTAGCAATGACCGACTGGGGATCGAGTATTCAAACTATGGCGCTGCTGTATCCGGCAATCACAATCTGTCTTTGGGTAGAGTTCTCCCCCAGCAACAGTTAGGTGGGCGGAAAAAAACGGCAACGGTCGATCGAATAAACTCAATATATCACGGCAACACTCTAGAGATGCAAACCGCTGAACTTGTTGTAAATCGGGAACTTATGATGTAAAATTTAGTCTTTCAATACTTGTTCGATAATCTTTTTTTGAGATTGTCATAAATTTCCTACTTTGGGGATTAAACTGGATTAGGTATAGAGGTTGGGACTTTCGTGCAGCGGAAGCAAACCCGACCCTGAATAGCAGTTAATGTGAGGTTTCAATGCGTCTTCAGAACATCAAATTATTGACAGGTGCAACACTGTCGGTGGTAATTTCGGCGGTCTCAGTACATCCTGCGATGGCTAACCCTGCAACTCAAATAGCCCAAACGCAGACCACCACAACAGCAAACACTACAACCATTGTCGGTTTTGTCAAAAGTATTGTCGGCGACGTAGTAACTATTCGCGAAGAAAGCGCGCCGTACAGGACTCTCAGGGTTCAAAGATGCGTCCTGAGAATTATTGGCTTAGTACCGGGAATGAAAGTCAGAGCCACCGTCGCCGGATCTCAGATCCAAAATATCGCGGTGATCCCCGATTATAAGGTGGTAGCCACAACGGTTGCTCGTCCCGCAACCCCAGCACCGGCACCGCGTCCGGCTCCAGAACCGCCACCGCGTCCGGCTCCTCGTCCGGCTCCGGCTCCGGCTCCTCGTCCGGCTCCCCGTCCAATTCCGGCTCCGGCTCCCCGTCCGGCTCCTGTGAGAGGACTTTGGTAGAGCTAGGTTATACGATTTTAGATTTTAGATTTTAGATTGAAGATTGAAGATTGGGAATGACAATCAAGCAATTTGATCCGGGGCCCCCGGATTAATTCGTGGGATTGCTTTCTTCAATCTAAAATCTAAAATAGCAAATCTAAAATCGATTGACTGATGAAGATCAAGGTTTGGAACACGGGCCTACACTTGCATTCTTTTTGGCAACTGGTATCAGTACATGGAATTAAGCCACCGCGCCGGCGGTGGCTTAGCTGTTGAATAGCAGTTAGAATAATAGAATTGTCCAGCAATTGTGGAGAAATCGCTGCTATGTATTACCTGCGTTTCTTGCTGCTAATTCTGCTGTTGCCGATGATTGCGTGCGATCGAGCTACAGATGCGAGATCCCCTGCTGTGGGCGACAACAGCCCCGTCTCGCAAATTCCCTCCCGTGCACCGCTGACAAATGTTGGGACAAATCAAATTGTACCGACCAAACCGCTGTCGCCGCAGCCAATCCGTATTGTTGCAACTGCTTTGCCGCAGCCAGGAGCCAGCGACAGCGCCTCAAAACCTCCTCAAGTAATACCGATTCCCGCATCGCCAGTGCTGCGAGTGCCTCCTGGCTTTGTCGTCAACGTTTTTGCTGACAATTTAGACGCTCCCCGATGGCTGGCTTTGACGCCGACAGGCGATGTTTTGGTCACAGAAACCAGGCAGAATCGGATTACACTGTTGCGGGATGCCAACGGCGACGGGGTTGCTGAGGTTCGCAAAACTTTTGCCAGTGCCCAAAACGGGTTAAATATTCCCTTTGGCATGGCTTTTGCCGATCGCTATTTTTTCCTCGGAAATACCGCTGAAGTCCGCCGATTTCCCTACACAAAAGGGCAGGAACAATTGACAGGTACCGGTCAAAAAATTGCTGATTTACCGGGCGGCGGCTACAACCAACACTGGACGCGAAATGTTGTCGTTTCCCCCGACAATAGCAAGCTTTTCGTCTCAGTTGGATCGCAGTCTAATGCCGATGTCGAACCGCTGCCGAGGGCGTCTGTTCAAGTCATGAATTTGGACGGCAAGAACCAACAAATTTTTGCTTCTGGGTTGCGAAATCCGGTAGGATTGGATTTTCACCCAAAAACCAATCAACTCTACACGACAGTCAACGAACGCGACGGTTTGGGAGATGATTTGGTGCCGGATTACTTGACAAGAATTCGTCAAGGCGAGTTTTACGGCTGGCCTTACACTTATTTTAAGCCGAATTTGCTCGACCCGCGCCACTCCAGAAATGGCAATAGCGATCGACCTGATTTAGCGGCTAAAACATTAATGCCAGACGTGCTGTTTCAGGCGCACTCGGCGGCTTTGGGGCTTCAGTTTTACGACGGCAAAACGTTTCCCAAAAGATTTCTCAACGGCGCATTTGTGGCGTTTCGCGGCAGTTGGAACCGGAACTCTGGAACTGGTTATAAAATCGTGTTTGTACCTTTTAATGCGGCGAACGGACGCCCTCAAGGTTATTATGAGGATTTTCTGACTGGTTTTCTCACAGATCCGTCTGGCCCGAAAACTTGGGGGAGGCCGGTTGGTTTGCTGGTTTTACCTGACGGGAGTTTGCTGTTTACTGAGGAAGCGAACAACCGGATTTATAGGGTGCAGTATCGCGGCTGACGATTGGGCGATCGATAAATTCTTCACCCTCGTATGCTTTTTGTTGAATCAACAATTTACCTTGTTTTTTAATTGCACTATTCAAGTTGAGAGTCGTTGGGTTGGGGCGGGTTTTGTAGAGAGATTGTCTGCTGTTGGTTCTGATTGCGGCCTAAAACTGCCTCTACAAGCCTCGAATATATCAGAATGATCGAGGTTTTACGATCGCCCTTTAAAATCCCGAACCGGGTTGTCTCAGAAATTCCGCTTCTTCCGGGGTTGTTTCGCGTCCGAGAATTTCATTGCGGTGGGGAAATCTCCCAAAACGCTCGATTATTTCCAAATGATTCTGCGCGTATTCAATGACTGAATCGCTGTCTGGTTCGCCGCTGAGTTGGCGAAATAGTTCGACAGATTTTTGCTGGTTTTCTAAGTTTTCGCTGTGTTCAAAAGGCAAATAAATAAACCATTTTTGTACAGTAACCAATTCGCGATCGAATTTATGATTAACAGCGTATTCGGCGGTGGCTAAAGCTTTGCTGTCTGTGGCGAATGCTTGGGGCGTTCCGCGAAACATATTGCGCGGAAATTGATCGAGCAGTATAATTAATGCGAGGCAGTTGTCGGGGGAATCTTGCCATGAGTCGAGTTTACCGGAGGCGGCTAGTTCGTATTGCGGCAGAAAGCCCGCTCGCACTTGGGCATCAAAATCCGCATCTTTTTCAAACCATTTATTGTGGAATTTGCCAAACTCAGGAGAGTGCGATCGACCAAACCAAAAATCTAAAACTTCATTCATTAGCAATCTAGTAGGCGATTGATTGTTGATTAAAGCTTCTGTGTCTGTAGTTGCACAAAATGCGCTATCTGTCCAACTACAAACCGCAGCGATTAATGATTAGCAATGATGACTTAGGAACTTTTGTTGTCCGGTGCTTAAAGTTAC
>Ga0075157_10001175_pt1 | contig 16898 bp, 13 predicted proteins | sample JI81BgreenDNA_FD_70967 | JGI IMG/M metagenome (GOLD analysis project Ga0075157, IMG submission 70967) | Wastewater effluent complex algal communities from Wisconsin, to seasonally profile nutrient transformation and Carbon sequestration -... | ecosystem: Engineered > WWTP > Effluent > Algae...
AGTAGGTAAGGCATTGCAGGTTGGTATTGGTTGTAAAAACTAAGCTAAGTGAGCATCAATTTGTTCTGAAAGCAAAGCAAAAATTTCGTCCATGCTTCCTTCGCCTTTTATTGTTTTCACTTTATCAAACTTTGCATAATAATCAGCTACTACAGATGTTTTGTTGCGATACTCTTCAATTCTGGCTTTTATGACAGCTTCGTTCGTATCATCGCTGCGTCCGCTTGTTAATCCTCTGTTTAATAATCTTTTCACCAATTCTTCTTCACCCACTTCTAATGCCAAAACAATTGCTATTTCTGTTCCATTAAGCTTTAATAATTTATCTAAAGATTCAGCTTGTGCTTCTGTTCTTGGAAATCCATCAAATAAAAAACCTTTTGCTTCAGGGTTTTCGTCTAATGCAGAACTAATCATTCCAACAACAACTGCATCTGGTACTAATTGACCAGCATCCATTAATTTTTTTGCTTCTAATCCTAATGGTGTTTGAGCAGCAATTTGGCTACGTAGTAAATCGCCTGTAGATAAATGTTTTAAGCCATATTTAGCTATTAACTTTTCACTTTGTGTACCTTTACCACTACCTGGAGGGCCGAATAAAATAATGTTTAACATTACGGGTCTAAAACTTTGTGAAACACAAATATAGGTATTGGTTTCAAAATTCCTTTAACAAAACCTTATAATAGTTGTAATTGTAATACTGTAAGTTGTAGGTGTTAAACACGTAATAAACTAAAACATCTAAACTATTCGAATATGCGTACATGTTTTTGTACTCTATATTTTGAATGGTTGAAAAAATGTAAACAGATTATTAAATTAAATTTATGAGTAAAAGTTTCATCTTTGGAATTGCCACTTTGTTAATACAAAGTTGTTATAGCCAGCCAACAGTTTTAAAAAACAAGCATATGGATAGTAGTAAAAACAATAATCCGGTTTATTCAAAAACCGATCAACAAAAAGTAAACTTAAAAGACGATGAGTGGAAAAAAATTTTAAGTCCAGAAGTATATTTTATTGCACGTCAAAAAGGTACAGAACGACCTTATACAAGTAAGTTTGAAAATTTTAAAGAGGTGGGTACTTATTATTGTACTGCATGTGGAAACCCACTTTTTAAAAGTGATACCAAATTTGATAGTGGTTGTGGATGGCCAAGTTTTTATGAACCAATTAGTAAAAGTGCCATTATTTATACACCTGACAATAGCCATGGAATGGTACGAACAGAAACACAATGTGGCCGTTGCAAAGCCCATTTAGGACATGTTTTTGAAGATGGACCACCGCCAACAGGTTTAAGGTATTGTATTAATGGTGTGGTATTAGATTTTGAAAAAGCCCAAGCAGCTGAGAAAAAATATAATGCCGAACAAAAGAAAGGATAATGTATTTGGAAATGAAATGATAAAGCCGCTTTATGAATAATAGAGCGGCTTTTGTTTAGTATGGGTATATTAATTTTTTTTCGCTTTTGTTGGTGTTGCTTTCACCAACAAAATTGTAGATAAAAAAGTTGTTGGTATGCCATGCACATAAGCATACGGCATAACAACAAAAGCGGAAAACCGTAGTGGCTTAATGGATAAAATAGAATTAATAGAAGCATATCCTGCAAAAATTAACTAAATGTTGCTGGATGATGAAATAGATGTAGGCTTAGTACCAGTAGCTATTATACCCAAATTAAAAGAAGCCAATATTGTTACAGACTTTTGTATAGGTGCAGAGGTAGAAGTTGCATCTGTATGCCTTTTCAGTGAAGTATCAATTGAGCAAATTGAAACCGTTATTTTAGATTATCAAAGTCGTACATCTGTTAATTTGGCTAAAATATTACTAAAAGAATACTGGAAAAAGAGGTTGTTTTTAAAGAAGCAGCAACTTTAGAGAAGAAGTAAAAGGTGCCACGGCTGCAGTAGTAACAGGCGATAGAGCTTTTAAACAGCGATTGATTTCAAAATATAATTACGACTTAGCCTCAGCTTGGATAGCCTATTTAGGTCTGCCATTTGTTTTTGCCGCATGGATAGCCAATAAACCATTGAATGAAGATTTTATAGAAGCCTTTAATATGGCAAACGGTTATGGTATTAAACACATAGATGAAGTAATAGCAGAAAATACCTACAAGAAATACGATTTGAAAAAATACCATACTGAAAATATTAGCTATCAACTAACTGATGCTAAAAAGAAGGGGTTGGGGCTTTTTTAGAGAAATTGTGATAAAATTGACTGTGATTAACTTTTTTGAATATATTGCAATAGCAATTAATAAAAGTAATGACATTTTTAAGTTCTAAAAAAAGAATTAAGCTTTCTTTTCCTGTAGTTCTTATTGTTCAGTTTTTATTCACCAACAAAATTTTCGCCCAAACAGCAAGCTTTACAGCACCTGACACTATTTGTGTAAATACACCTGTAACTTTTACTAATACATCATTGGGGGTAACTTCAAGTTTTTGGAATTTTGACGTAGCCAATATTAATACCCTACCTACTGCTACTAATATTGGAAACCCTAGCGGTCTTTTGTCTGCCCCTGTTTTTATCGATTATGTTCAGTATAACAATAATTATTACGGTTTCTTAATTAATTATAATCCTGGTGCGTTGATAAGGCTCGATTTTGGTAATAGTTTATTGAATACGCCTACAGCTATAAATCTAGGAAATTTTGGAGGTATTTTGCCACCTGGTAGCGGTTCTGAAGGTATTCAAGTGGTTCAAAATGCTGGTAAATGGTACGCAATTGTAGTAGCTGGGTTTACACCGGCAGGTAGTACACCTAGGGTAGTGAAAATTGATTTCGGTACTAATTTGTTAAATACGACACCTATAGCTACAAATTGGGGCAATATTGGTAATCTTTATCAGCCAATTTCTTTACATGTTTTTAATGAAAATAATAACTGGTATGGCTTTACTGTAAATGCAGAAAACAATACAATTACAAGATTCAACTTTACCAATAGTTTTGATAATACACCAACAGCTGTTAATTTGGGTAATATTGGTAATTTGAGTTATCCTACTGGCATTTATGCAATAAAGGATAATTCTGATTGGCATGTGTTTATCACAAATGCTGGTGGTAATGATAGAGTAAGCGGTATATTCTCGTTAACAAGACTAGATTTTGGTTCCTCACTGCTAAACACACCTACAGGGGTTAACTTAGGTAGCTTAAATAACACTTTACAACACCCAAGAGCTTTAACAATTATAAGATTTTGTGGAAAAACTTATGGTTTTGTTGTAAATGGTCATCCAAATTATAATAATCTTTTAAGACTAAATTTTAACAACAATATTAAAAGTGTGCCCACTGCTACAAGTTTGGGTAATATCGGAAATTTAAACTTTCCCCATAGTATATCTAAACTATTTAGAGATGGTTCAGATGTATATGCTTTTATCACTAATGTTGCTAATAATTCCATTTCTCGACTTAAATTCAGTAGCACTAGCAATTCTAGTACGCCTAATTCAAGCCTTTATAATCCACCTGCTGTTACTTATAACTCACCTGGCACCTATAATATTAATTTAACGATTGATGACGGTTTACCCACACAAAGTACTTTTTGCAAGCAAGTAGTAGTACTACCAAAACCTTCTCTAGATTTTAGTTTTGTGCAAGATGTTTGTAATCCATTAACGGTTCAATTCAAAAATGAATCAACTAGTAGCATGCCATGTAGCTGGGATTTTGGTAATGGTAGTTTTAGTACCTTGACTAATCCAACAGTAAATTTTAGCAGCTATAACAATTATGTAGTAAAACTAAAAACAGGCGGTTGTGCTGACAGCATTACCAAACAATTAACTGTAAATCTTAATTTAGATAGCGTTATCGTTAACAGAGATACAGTACTTTGTAAAAATAGTAGCTTGCAGTTAAACGCTTTATCTGGCTTAAGTTACTGCTGGTCACCTACTACAGGCTTATCAGATTCTAAAATTGCTAATCCAGTTGCTAACCCAACGGTTACCACTACTTATTTTTTAAATTCAGAAATTGTAACCAATAACTTGGTGATGAATGGTGACTTCTCACAGGGTAATACCGGTTTTACGTCTAGCTATAACTATGCTAGTATAAATGTTACCGAAGGACAGTTTTTTGTTGGTACTAATCCAAATTTATGGAATCCTAATAGAGCCGCTTGTAAAGATCATACAACAGGCACTGGTAATATGTTATTGGTAAATGGTGCACCTGTGGCAGATGTTAATGTTTGGCAACAAACAATTACTGTAAAACCCAATACCAATTATGCTTTTTCTGCTTGGCTTCAGGCTATTTTCCCAGTTAATCCTGCACAATTGCAATTCTCAATTAATGGTAAAACGATAGGTAATTTATTTTCAGCTGTACTACCTACTTGCAATTGGCAACAATTTTATACCACATGGAATTCTGGCAATACAACTTCTGCAACTATATCTATTGTCAATAAAAATACTATTATTTTAGGTAATGATTTTGCATTGGATGATATTTCATTTGCTGAGCTATCAATAAAAAAAGATTCTTTAACCATTACTGTTGCTGAGCCACCCATTGTTAACGCTTCAAAGGATACATCAATTTGTGAGGGTAAGTCTGTACAATTATTAGCTTCAGGTACTTCTTTTTACAGCTGGAATCAAACATTAGTATTATCAGACTCTACTATTGCTAATCCTATTGCTTCGCCTACTGTAACCAGTAATTTTGTTGTAAAAGGTTACAATGTAAAAGAATGTTTTTCGCTTGATACAGTTAAAGTTGTTATCTTACCAAAGCCCACTTTATCAATTACTAAAGACGTAGGGTTTTGCAAGGGTGATAGCATTACTTTAAATGCTACAAGCGATGCAGCAATTTATCAATGGTTACCTAATACTTATTTATCAAATAATTCGATTTATAATCCTGTTGCCAAACCTAGTGATACTACTAAATATATACTTAATCTAACAGGTAGTAATGGTTGTTTTCGGTCAGATTCTGTAGTTGTAAATGTGTGGCCGATACCGAGTCTAAAAACAATAGCAGACACTGCACTTTGTTTAGGAAAATCAGTAACACTGAATACGCTTACTAATGCTTCTTCAGTTATTTGGTCGCCAGCTACTGGCTTGTCAAATGCGAATAATATTAGCCCAGTTGCAAAACCATTAAATACAATTCAGTACATAGCAAAAGCAAGTAGTAATAACGGTTGTGTGGCAAAAGATACTGTCGCTATTACAATACTTCCTGTTCCTTCTATTTCAAAATCAGCCGATGTACTGATTTGTGTAGGTACTTCAAAAACAATATCAGCTAGTGCTTCATCTGCTTTAACTTATAATTGGTTACCAGTAACAGGATTAAGCAATGCAAATATTTCTAGTCCAATAGCTTCACCGACAACTACAACTAACTATTACGTTGCTGTTACAGGGGCTAACGGTTGCACGCAATTAGATTCTGTTTTAGTAACTGTAAAGCTTTACCCTAGTTTTAAATTATCGCCCACTAGTTCAATTATTTGTTTAAACGATTCGGTGCTTGTGACTGCTTCGGGTGCAGATTTTTATCAATGGTTACCTGCAACAAATGTTGCTCAACCTATATCGGCTATAACTTATGTAAAGCCGAATATTAGTTCAATTTATCGTGTAGCATTTACCGATACGCTATGTGCAGTTACAGATACACTTAATGTTTCGTTCGGGGTAAATCCTTTACCAAGCGTTGTTTTATCAAAATCAGGCGATGTCAATTGTGTGATAGACAATGTAAAATTATTTGTAACAAGTATAGGTGCATCAAAATATCGATGGTATCCTACAGAAACACTTACAAATGCAACATCTGCAAATCCAATAGCTTCGCCAGCCACTTCTACGTTCTACCATGTAAAAGCAATTTCTACTGATGGTTGTGTTACAGAAGATTCAATAGAGGTGAAAGTTGTAAAAGGAATAATTGATGACGCTTATCTAGTGCCAACAGGGTTTTCACCAAATAATGATGGTGTGAATGATTGTTTTGGTGTGAAATATTGGGGTTATGTAACTGATTTTCGCTTAGCAGTTTATAATCGTTTTGGTGAAGTTGTGTACAGTACTAATGACGTTAATGGTTGTTGGGATGGAAAAATTAAAGGTTATGCACAGCCATCTGGTACATATGTATATGAAATTGCAGCAAAAACAATATGTGGTGCGGTTTACAGAAAAGGGGTTTTAGTATTGATAAGATAATTACGATTAATTGGCTATCGTAACCTCAATATTATTCTAATCAGTGAACATATTTCCTTGGTATTTTATTTTAAAAGCCACCAACAATTACATAAAGCCTCTAGTGTTATTCCACTGCGGCTTTATGTTATTAATAGCGTTAATTACTTATTATATCTTCTACCTTAATTGTACTCCTGCTTTAGGTTGGTATGGTAACGCCTACCAATAAAGGCTGAGTAACCTCTGGTTAACATGGACATTTGATTTCAAGCATATAAGACTGACCTTGAAATTCAATAAAATAATAATGATGTGTTTCACATCCTGAACTTGGTACAACATGAATTTGATTACCGATACTGTTTATGTTTGTATTTGTTGCAATAAGGTTGGGGTTACTAACTTCTGTAATTTTTACATTTTTATAAAAGCCTGTTCTAAATTCATCTGTAATTTCTGTTCCATTAATTTGTTTTTCAAAATAAGAGGCTAAACCTAATGTTGTGTGTTTATTATATTTAGCTGTATCGGTCTGGGGGGTTGAAGCTAGAATTTTATCTACATCATAAGTAGTATAGGTAAAGGTACTGTCGTTGTATTGTTGACAATATATGTATCCCTTTACTCTTTTTGTAATAGAATCTTTTAACGGTATAAAATAATAGCTCTTTTTTTTATTAGATGATGTTGAGTTTGTATGAACGCTATTAGTGCCAACAGCTATATTTTTTTGTGATGGAACATTAGTTAGACTTATAGACGAGCCAAACATAAAATTCCATTCTGGGAAACCATATTTTCTTGCATAATCAGCTAAAAAGGGATACTTTTTTTCTGTTTTTCTAATGTTAGCAATAATTTTTTTTGCTTTTTCGGGTGTTGTAGGTGTTTCTAATAAAAATCTGTTTACTAGTTGCTCATTGTTTGGTATTTGTGATTTTTCTGTTATATACAGAAAATCTTTTTTGTTGCTACTATCCTTATTAAATATTACTGTTACAGCTAGTAAAAATACTTTAAACACAATTGCTATTTCTTTCATTTGTTTAGGGTGTTCAATTGTTATAAAATCATTCATTGTGTTGCCTTTAAGAGGCTTTTATTCATCTCAAACATCCAATCATGCCTGTTATACATGCATCATGCTCTCTTTTATATGCATTGTTGTATCATCAACATCCATCAATGCCTGTTTAAGTGTGTTGAATGCCTGTTTTAGAGGCATTGTTCTATGTTGAACAGGCATTTTTCTATCTAAAACATGCAATTTGTCAGCATGAATATATGTAAATGCTTATTTAAGTGACAATAATGCATGTTTTGACTAAAGATGTTTATGATTATTATCGGTGTTAGGATGGATTAGTGGGTGCTATTTTTTTGCTACGCTTTGGGAAACGAGTTTGTAAATCTTCGTAAATAGCTGCAATACCAGGTTCGTTGCTACGTTGTGCGGTTTTTAAACTGTTATAGAAAATTAAAGAGGCATCGTAGGCTTCACCACCTGCTACCATTAATGCATCTTCTACCGAACGGCAAAGGGTGTTCAGCTGTTGGTAAATGCTGTATAAATCTCTTGCTAGTGTAAAATCTTTTTCTGCCTCTTCTATATCTAAAAAGGTAGGCACTAATCGTGGATTTTGTTGGGCATAGTCAATGGCTTTTTCTACAAAGCCAATGGTTTTATCGCCCATTTTGGCAAATTCTAAACGCTCTTGTGCAGATAAATTAAATAGCAGTACATCTTTTAAATTGTCTGCAATAGCTGCAATATTGTTGGTAACAGCGGTTTTGTTGGCAGGCGTAAGGCTTGCACTGATTTGGTTGGTTTGTTACATATAATTTCGATTTTAATAGTATCGAAAATATATATCTGTTCTCGATTAAACAATGGGATTTTTCCCATTTTGGCTTGGGAATTCTCTTAAAAAACCTTGGGAAAACTACTAAGAAAATGTATTGTTTTTTTTATTATTCATCTATTCAACAATACTGTTATTGAACCCGTCATTTACAATATTGCTTGTGTAGATGCTATTGCTTCTCCCCAAAAAATACTTGCTTTTTCATCGAATATGGTAGTAGCATCTGTGGTATAAAATAGTCGCTTACCTTCTTGTACTAAGCTATTGGCTATTTGTGCATGTCTTTGTAAATAAGTGGCCAAGCTTTGTGCAACAATTGCCCCTTGTGATACAATTTGAATGCCTGTGGGTGTAAACTGTTGTATTTTTTGTAGAAGTAAAGGGTAGTGGGTACAAGCTAATAAAATGGTATCGATATTGGGTTGTTGATGTAGCAAACGCTGAATATGTTGTTGCACAAAATAATCGGCTCCATCACTTGCTTGTTCATTGTTTTCTACCAACGGAACCCACATAGGGCAAGCCTCTTGATATACTTGCACTTGAGGATAAAACTTTTCTATTTCAATAGGATAGGAGTTAGATACTACGGTTCCGTTTGTTCCTAAAATACCTACATGATTGGTTTTGGTAAATGTCCCAATTACTTCTGTAGTGGGTCTTATTACCCCTAATACTCTTTTTGTTGGATCTATCTTTGGTAAATCGTTTTGCTGAATGGTGCGTAATGCTTTGGCCGAAGCAGTGTTACATGCCAATATTACTAAAGGGCAACCTTGATTAAAAAACCATTGTACACAGCTAAGTGTGTATTGATATACTGTTTCAAAACTTCTTGTGCCATAAGGGGCTCTTGCATTGTCGCCTAAATACATGTAATTGTATTGTGGCAATGCAGCCACTATTTCTTTTAGTATGGTTAATCCACCATAGCCACTATCAAAAACGCCAATACAACCTTTGTTTTGCATGGTGTAAAGTAACTATAAAAAAGGCATTTGAATTGTAATTTTCAAATGCCTTTTGGGTTGAGAATGGGATATTAATGCGTATTGTTATCTCTTAATCTTCACTTCTTGCAGAAGCTGCATCTATTACTTTACCAAAAAATACCGCATTTAAAAACAGTTTAGTGCTACCTAACCAAAAGGCTCTAAAACATGGATTGTCTGCAATATTAATAACCCTACCACTACCAACTGTATTTACAATTACGGCTGCAGAATTTTTTACTGCATCTAGGTTTTGTTTGCTTACCCAACCACTTTGTAGAGGATTGTTGCCATAGGTAAATGGAGTAGCAAAAGGGTTTTTACTTTTTTCCATAAATACTTTATTGGCTTTAAATAGGCTTACATTTTTTTGAGCATAGCCATACGCTAATGGATGTGTAAGATCGGCACTTGCACTAAAAATAGCTCCACTCATTTGTTGTGCACCTTCAATTTGTTCTCTTTCTACATAAGATAGTTTTTGTGTGCTATCAGTTGCTTGTTTTAGTTTTTTAAAGTTTACATTGCTAATTCCATTTTGAGCAGCCCAAGCAACTGCTTCTTCTGTTACCACCAAGTTGCCGCCATTTTGTACCCAAGCTTTTAGTTTTTCTTTGTTTAAATCGGTATAGCTGCCACCAACCATTACAATGGTGTTGTACTTGTTTAACTCTATTCTATTAAACATATTTATTTCTAGGTGCGATGAAGGAATTTGCATGCGTTGATCTAGCAAATGCCATACTTCCCCTGCATCTGTAGCATTTACGCCTGTGCCTACCAATAGGGCAATATTGGGTTTGTTTAGAGAAATAAATTTGCTACTACCTAAATCGCTTCCACTATTTACATTGCCACTGTTTACCGCATAAATGTGCAAACTATTTTCTTGTGCAATCTTTTGAATAAGGGTATATAAATCGCTACTATTCATTTGTTGTAAATGCACCGGAATGAATATAGTGCCGTAGTTGAAATTTCTATTCCCATTAGTAAGAGCAATATTGAAATTATTGGTAGCTACCTTTGTAAGAATGCCTGCTTCTTGTAAGGCATATAATGCTTTAGGTGCATACAATTCGTTCCATTCAAAAAGATATGCATAATTGCTTTTGCCACCTTCTACAACACCTGTTGGTGTTATATTTTGCTCAAGCTTTGCACCTGCAATAGTTGTAGTGGTTTGCTCTGTATAAGGTAGACCAAAAGCCAAAGGCATTGTCCAACTAGTAATATCATAAAACAAGCTGTCTTGATATACCAATTGCTTATCGAAAATGGCTTTTATTAAACCCGATTGAGGTTGATTAAGAGGAACAAAATAGGAACTTCCTTTTTCAAATTCACCATTGTTAATATTGGCATTTATGTGGTGAACATCTATTTCATGTCTACGTAACATTTCAATAAATAATGCTGTTTTCGACACATCCTTTTTATCGCCAAAAACATATCCTTTTGTAGTGCTAGTTGCTGTGTTGTTTACTGCATTTTTAAAGAAATCTCTTTGATATTCTAAAAATTCTTTTCTCAAAGCACAAGATCCTTCTAAGGTAGATAGTGCTGTTACAAACTGATTTTTGATGGTTGCTGGAAAACGAAGAACACCATTGCTAGTTTGTTGTGCATGACCACGAGACGATGCTTGCTCAAACAAAATACCAATGCCACCATTAATATCTGGAAATGTAGAACCTTTACCATAGTAAAAATCGTCGTAGTTTTCTTTGGTAAAATATAAAGAGCCAATTCTATCTAAATTACGAGCATGGTATTTACCCAATTTGCCAGTAAGTTCTTGGTTTTTTTCTGGTGTTAATGGATTAACCCTTGAAGGAACACCGGGCTGAAAAAAGAAGCTAGCATTGCTGCCTTGTTCATGATGATCGGTTAGAACATTGGGTTTCCAAGCATGAAACCAACGCAATCTATTTTGACTTTCTACATGCACAGCTGGCAACCAATCTCTATTTAAATCGAACCAATAATGATTAAATCTTCCACCTGGCCAAACTTCGTTAAACTCTCTACTATTTGGGTCTGTAACAAGGTTTTTACTTTTGTGTTGGTTGGCCCAAGTAGAAAAACGTTGTAAGCCATCTGGGTTAAAAGATGGATCGAATAAAATAATAGTATTGTTCAATAAATCATCTATTTGTTTACCTTCTGCAGCGGCTAAATAGTAAGCAGTAAGCAATGCAGCATTAGAACCACTTGGTTCGTTGCCATGAATAGAATGACCAATGTATACAACAATTGGCATGTTGCTAATATCTACAGAACTAGATTTAGTTGGGTCTGTTAATAATAAATGTTGTTTTCTTATTTCTTCAAGTTTATCTAAATTCTTTTTTGCAGAAAAAATAAGTAATACCTGTGGTCTGCTTTCATAAGTTAAACCCATCAATTCCATTTTTACTCTGTTGGGTGCAGCAGTAGCAATGGCTTTCATATAATTTACCAAACGGTCGTGTGTAATATGCCATTCACCCACCTCGTGATGAATAATCTCTTTTGGTTTGGGAATACTTGCATTATAACCTACACTATCTGGAAGATAATAAGCTAAGTCTTGTGCCGATACTTGAAATACAATACATACTGTAATTGCAAAAGCAAATAGTTTTCTCATAAACAACAATATTATAAATTGAAAGTTAAGCAACTGTACTTAAATGTATGTATAACAGCGATAAAAGGTTGTATAATTTGAAGATGGGTATGCTTGCATATAGTTAAAACAAAATACAGTTATAGAATAGCAGCAGCACTTACATAACGCCAATTATAATTTTTATCTGCATGAGCATCTAATGCCACAATCGGCTCATTTAAACAACTTGGTTGAAGAATATTTTTAGCTACTAGTTTTTCTTTCCCTGCTTGTATCATATCTACCATTGCTTTCGATTGCATCCATTGTTTTTGTGGAGGTTCGTAGCCAATTTTTCCTTTACGCCAAGCAATTGATTGAGGTAAAAGATTAGTCGTAGCTTTTCTTACAATCCACTTGGTAAAGCCATCTCTTATTTTATAGTTATCTGGTAATCCAAATACAAATTCAACCAATTCATGATACAAAAAAGGTAAACGAATTTCGGTACTAAAAGCCATTGAATTTTTATCGGCATAGCGTAACAATTCTTCTAAGCCATTGGTTGTTGTATTGTAACGAAGCAAATCTGTAAGGCTATGTATAATTGGTTTTTGTAAAGAATCGTCGTTGTAATATTTTCTATAAAAATCTATATCTATATGTGGATGATGCAATTGCAATTGAATGGCTTTTTTTTGCAGTTGCTGTGCTGCTTTTTCAGGAAATAAAGCAGCAGCATAGTTTTTATAATTCCAATTTTTTAAAAATTCGTTTTGTTGTAGTAACTGTTTTTCTTTTTTAAATAAACTGAAATTTTGTTTGATTAGTTGTTGCAAATACCAAGGAATATACTTTGTGTAACCACCTAAAATTTCATCAGCACCTTGTCCGTCTAGTAATACAGTTACGCCTTTTTCTTTCGCCATTTTATACACCATAAATTGTGTAAATACGCTACTGCTTTGTATCGGTTCTTCTTGATGATATATGAATTGTTGCCAATAGTTTTGTAAGTCTACAGCAGAAGGTGTAATGAAATGACTATTAAAATTGGTATGTTGAAACTGTTGTTGAAATGCTTGAATGTAAGCAGATTCATCTTTTTCAAAATCAGGGAATATAGCAGAGAATGTATTTAAACTAGCACTATTGTTTTGGAGAATAGTTGCTGCTATTGCACTACTATCTAAACCACCACTTAAAGAGCAACCAACTGCTACATGACTGCGTAAACGCCTTTCAACCGATACTTGTAGTAGTTGTTTAAATTGATGAATAACATCGTTTTCAGAGAGGTTTACAATATCTATAGAAGTGGCAGAAAGTGTATACCATTTACGCATTTGCACTTTGCCCAATTTTGGTTGAATGGTTAAGTAATGAGCAGCAGGTAATGATAAAATTTGACTATAAAATGTTTGTGTTTTTTTTATAGGATTTTGTGTAAAACCAAGTGTTATATAATTCAGCATCATGGTGCCATTCAATTGTTTGGATACACCAATTTTCCATAATGCCTTCATTTCACTTGCGAAAATAAATTCTTCAAACTTTCCTCTTTGTTGATAGTTGGCATAGTAATACAAAGGTTTCTCGCCAAATCTATCTCTTGCTATAAACAGCTCATCTGTTTTACTATTGTAAATAGCAAATGCAAACATGCCATCAAAATGATGCAAGCAATCTTTTCCCCAATAATCAAAAGCAGCAGGAATTATTTCTGTATCAGACTCAGTAGTAAAAGCATAACCAACTTGTTGAAGCTGTTGTTTTAATTCGATGTAATTGTAAATTTCACCGTTATAAGTGAGGTTATAATGCAAGTATGCAAATGGCTGGCTTGCTTTAGAAGATGTATCTAAAATAGCCAATCTTCTATGACCTAAGCATACGGTATTGTCTTCATTTTGCCATATACCTTCACCATTTGGTCCTCTATGTTGTAGCGTTTGCAGCATTTGCTGCACCCTTTCTTTTTTTTCTAAAGATGAATGGGGAGAAATAATACCTGCAATACCACACATGCTAATTATTTAAAAATGTACTTGTACAATAACAGCAAAAAAGTATTATCGTTCGCCTTTAAAAAACATTCTTTTGATACGTCGAATGGTTCCTTTAACAATACCACCATCTATTTGAATACGCCTGTCGGTTGTCCAAACTAAAGCGTTAATGTTGGTAACATAATATAATTTCCCAAAACCTTTTTCTCGAAGTTTTAATGCCAACCAACCATCTTCATTTGTTCCTGGTGGATGATTAAATCCATCAACTTGTAAGCCCTGTTCTCTTCTAAATCCTGAATTAAAACCATACACATTTACAGCTTCATCTTTAATATATTTATTTAGCCAACGCATAAAATCTGCAATGTATTCGTAAAAGAAATAGGTAAATCTTCCTGTATTTCCTACGGGTATAAACGAAAATCTACCATATACTGAACATACATTTGGATATTTATCAAAAGGCTTTACCATTTCTTCAACCCATTGTTTGGGATAAATAGAATCTGCATCGGCATTTAAAACATATTTACCTGTAGCATGTGCTAAACCTCCATTTCTTGCATTGGTAATACCCTGTTTTGTTTCCAATACACAAATAACGCCACATGCTTCTACTAAACTTGCTGTGTTGTCTTTTGAGTTGTTGTTTACTACAATAATTTCCACCGATTTTGAAGTGATATTATTGCAGAGAGAATATAGGGTTTGAACAATATTTTTTTCTTCGTTATATGCAGGAATTACAATCGATACTTCTGGTTCTCCGCTTTTACGCAATTGCTGATAAGCTGCCTTTGTTTTCTCTTTTACATCGGTAATTTTTTCTAAAGCATCCCAACATTCTTGTGCATAAGGCGTAATGGCTATTGGTCTCATGTAACAGTTATTTCTATTTTTTAAACGGGCTAGTTGAATTTTCTAACATAATGTTACACCATTTTTTTTATAGAGCAATAATTAAATTGTATTCTAAATGTACTGTGTTTTTTGTTGCTATTGATTGTTTAGCCTTCAAATGCATTCATCACTTCAATTACCTTTTCTATTTCTTCGAATGTATGGGCAAATGAGCAAGGTAAACTTAGTGTGGTTTGATGAATTGTTTCTGCAATTGGAAATTGTTGATCTTTAAACAAATGCTTCAATGCATTTTGTTGATGTGGAGCAACAGGATAATGAATTTCTGTTTGAATATTGTTGTTTAACAAATAAGCTTTAAGCTCATCTCGTTTTGTTGTTCTAATGTTGTAAATATGGTATACATCAAAATAAGTTGCCGTATCTGAAATGTCTGGCAAAACAAATTTAGAACGATCTAGTTTTGTGTTGTATAAATGAGCAATTGCCCTTTTATGGTTATTGATATCATTTAAATAAGGAAGCTTAATGCTTAAAAATGCAGCTTGAATTTCGTCTAACCTAGAATTGTAGCCCACTACTTCGTTATGGTATTTTTTGCTAGAACCATAATTACGCAATTGTTTTAAAGCCAAATAATCGGCTTCTGTTTTACAGATAATAGCACCTGCATCACCTAAAGCTCCTAAGTTTTTTGTAGGATAAAAACTAAAGGCAGCAAAATCGCCGAATGTGCCTGCAAGTCTTCCATTGCAAGTAGCTCCATGAGATTGGGCACAATCTTCAATCAATTTTAGTTGATGTTGTTGGCAAATGGTTTCTATAGCCTCCATTTCACAACATTTGCCGTATAAATGCACCACCATTATGGCTTTTGTATTGGGTGTAATACATTGCTCAATAGCTTTTGGAGAAATGTTGTATGTATCTAAATTAGGTTCGGCTAAAACAGGAATTAAGCCTGCTTGCATAATTGCTAAAATACTAGCTATATATGTATTTGAAGGAACAATAACTTCTGCATTTTCTGGAAAATTGCAAGCTTTTAAACTGAGTACCAAAGCATCTAATCCATTTGCAACGCCAACCACATAAGGTGTATTGTGCCATTGGGCAAATGCTTTTTCAAAAGCTGCAACTTCTTTACCTAAAATATACCAACCACTGTTTAAAAACTCATTGAAACGAGATGTAAATGCGGCTTCAAATGGTTGATTTAGTTTTTTTAAATTTTCGTACGGTATCATTTTTTTTCGTAAGGGTCAAAAATATAATCTGCAGGATCAAATGCTGTAGAAGCAAGTACAAGCAAAATTGCATCTGGAGTAAAATGATGCATTACATGCCAATCTTTTGGTTCTAAAATCAAGCATTTATCAGGCGTATCTAAATTAAATTCTTCTTCAAATTCGCCATTATGATTGGTGATAATGCAACTTCCTTGTATGCAAATTGCCGCTTGCCTTGTTGAATGGTGTCTATGACCACCTCTTAACGATTCGTCTACACCATAAATGTAAAATAGTCTTTTAATTTCAAAAGGAACTACTCTGTCTAATACGGTAAGTGCACCTCTGTTGTCTTTAAATGTTTTAAGCGTAAGTAGTTCTGCCATTTTAAATGTTCTTGTGAATATGTGTATCTATTAAATCTAAAATTTCTTTATCGTGACTGCTTTTGAATTTTCTGGCAAACAAATGTTCTGTTTGTAACAGATTGTCAAAATCTTCTTTACCCAATGTTTTAGGATGTGGACCACCAGCAGACCAATCGATATATCTACAATGGTTGTTGGTAACAGCCTCTTTAAAATGCGAATTCATTAATATGGTTTGAAACACAAACTCATCACAACCCCATGAGTATTGAAAAAAGTGTAACAGTTTCGGATTTTTTTCTACCGTATCTACCACATAATTAGCAGCTTCTTGTGTAAGCATCCAAAACATGGCTTTACCATAGATTACTAATTGTAATGGAATTTTTCTTGGGCCCAGTAAAAAATTAAAAATTCGTTCTAATTTGTATTTACCCCAAAATTTAAGGTTTACAAAATGGTATCTATTTAATTTAGATAAATCTTCTTTAACGTCTTGTTCAATGTTAATGGCTTCTATAAACAATTTGCCATTGTGTTGTTGTAAAAATTGAAGAATATATTCAGCAGGTTTTATGGGATAATCTTGACCACTTAAAAAATTAATATATCCATATTTTTTTCCTGTAGATTCAATTTCCTTAATGCAACTAAAGGTTGCTTTTACGGTATTATAACCTGCCCATCTTACCTCAATTCTATTTTTAATGAGATAAACATTTGGTAAATCGGCTAAATAAAGAT
>Ga0075157_10001177_pt1 | contig 16887 bp, 13 predicted proteins | sample JI81BgreenDNA_FD_70967 | JGI IMG/M metagenome (GOLD analysis project Ga0075157, IMG submission 70967) | Wastewater effluent complex algal communities from Wisconsin, to seasonally profile nutrient transformation and Carbon sequestration -... | ecosystem: Engineered > WWTP > Effluent > Algae...
GGACACGAGGGGTGCATGGCACGAAGCTGGTGCACCGGCCCATCCGGTCAACTGCCGGCCGTTCCGGCGGTTGTTCCCGCGAATGGACGGCGCGCCGTGCGGCTCAATGTCAGCACCTGTCCGAGTGCAGGCCTTCCACCTGCGCCGCGTCGACAGCAAAGGAGTTGCACGGCATGAGCGAAAGCCAGTCGCTGGTCCCGGCGGCCACCGCCGGTACGGGGTCCATCCCCATCGCCCACATGCGGGCGGTCTTCCGCCCCGGTGACGTCTCGCGCAAGCTTGACCGCCTGCCCGCCAAGGAGCACGAGACCCTGCGCAGCACCTACGAGCGCATGCTCGAGAAGGGCCCGGAGCGGTTTCAGGTGAAGCCGTCGGGCCTGCCCGCCATGGCCCACCTGTACGAGGATCTGCCGAACTTTACCGAGGTGCTGGACGACGTGAAACGTCAGCTGGCGCTGTGCCAGGACAGCCGCGACGCACTGGAGTTGACGCCGATGCTGCTGCTGGGCCCGCCGGGCATCGGCAAGACCCACTTCGCGCGCGAGGTGGCGCGGCTGCTGGGCACAGGGCTGGGGTTTGTCTCCATGAGCTCGCTCACCGCCGGCTGGGTGCTGTCGGGCGCCTCGTCGCAGTGGAAGGGCGCGCGGGCCGGCAAGGTCTTCGAGACCCTGGTGGAAGGCGCCTACGCCAACCCGGTGATGGTGGTCGACGAGATCGACAAGGCCCGCGGCGAGCACGCGTACGACCCGCTGGGCGCGCTCTACAGCCTGCTGGAACACGACACCGCACAGACCTTCACCGACGAGTTCGCCGAGGTGCCCATCGACGCCAGCCAGGTCATCTGGGTGGCCACCGCCAACGACGAGCGCGCCATTCCCGAGCCCATCCTCAACCGCATGAACGTCTACGAGGTGCAGGCGCCCGACTTCGACGCCGCGTGCCAGATCGCGCTGCGGCTGTACCGCAGCATCCGCGGCGAGCACGACTGGGGCCGGCGCTTCGAGGACGCCCCCTCGGAGTCGGTGCTGGCGCAGATGGCCGAACTGGCCCCGCGCGAGATGCGCCGGGCCTGGATGACCGCCTTCGGCAACGCACGGCTGGACGGCCGCGACCGCGTGACCGCCGCCGACCTGCCGGCACGGCACGGCCGCCGCGGGCCCATCGGCTTCGTGCAGTAGCGCGGCGTTCACCTCCGGGGATTGGGCCTGCCGCCCGGCTGCGATGTGACTTAGTACCAAGAACTGCGTGGCAGGCGCCTCATGCGGCTAGCATGGGGCCATGTCGCGCCGAACGATGCTGCTGGCCGGGCCCACGGGCCTGGTGGGCCGCGAAATGCTGAGGCTGGCCCTGGCCGCCCGGGTGGATGTGCATGCCCTGGTGCGGCGGCCGCCGCCCCCGTCGCCATCGGCACCGGGGCCGGTGCCGGCCGTGTCCAACCTGCACTGGCTGACGGTCGACTACACACGACTGCCGGAGCTGCCGCCCGCGACCGAGGCCGTGTGCGCACTGGGCACCACCCTCGCGGTGGCGGGTTCCGAGGCCGCCTTCCGCGCCGTCGATCACGATGCCGTCCTGGCCTTCGCCCGGGCCGCGCGCACCGCCGGGGTGCGGCGCTTCGGCGTGGTGTCCGCCCTGGGCGCCGACCCCGCCTCCCGTCAGTTCTACAGCCGCGTGAAGGGCGAGACCGAGCAGGCGCTGCGCGCCCTCGACTTCCCCGTGCTGATCATCGCGCGCCCGTCCCTGCTGTCGGGCGACCGCGGCTCGCTGGGCCAGCCGGGCCGGCCGCTGGAGCGGCTGGGCCTCTGGCTCACCCGTCCAGTGGCTGGCCTGCTGCCCGCCCGCGTCCGGCCCATCCCGGCCACCGTCGTCGCCCGCGCGCTGCTGCGCGCGCTGCCCGCCAGCCCGCCCGGCGTGCGCATCATCGACTCGGCCGAACTCCACAAGCTCGGAGCCCCATGAAGCTGCAATCGTTCGGCGCCGCCGACGGCGTCACCGGCTCGCGCCACCTCGTCACCCTGGGCGAGACGCCCCTGCTGCTGGACTGCGGCCTCTTCCAGGGCTGGAAGCTGCACCGCGAACGCAACTGGGCGCCGCTGCCGGAAGGCCTGCGCGCCGCGCGGGCCGTGGTGCTCAGCCATGCCCACCTCGACCACAGCGGCTGGCTGCCGGCGCTCGTCAAGCAGGGGTGGCACGGTCCGATCCTGGCCACCCCGGCCACCTGCGCCCTGGCCGAGGTGCTGCTGCTGGACAGTGCGCACCTGCAGGAAGAGGACGCGCGTCGGGCCAACCGTTACGGCTACTCGCGCCACGTCAAGGCGCTGCCGCTGTACACACGGGCCGACGCACGCCGCGCACTGGCCCTGCTCGAGCCCCTGCCCTTCGGGCGGGCGCGGCGCGTGGGCGACACCACGGTGCGCTTCACTCGCGCCGGGCACCTGCTGGGCGCGGCCTCGGTGCTGCTGGAAGGCCAGGGCCAGCGGCTGCTGTACTCCGGCGATCTGGGCCGCCAGAACGACCTGCTGATGGCGCCCCCCGAGGCCCCCCCCGACGCCGACGTGGTGATGATCGAGTCGACTTACGGCAACCGCACCCATCCGGCGGACGATCCGATGGAGCGCTTGGGTGCCATCGTGCGCGACACCGTGGCCCGCGGCGGCTCGGTGCTGATGCCTGCGTTTGCCGTGGGACGCACGCAGGCGCTTCTGCTCGTGCTGCAGCGCCTGAAGGCCGCCGGCGAGATTCCGCAGGACCTGCCCATCGTGGTCGACAGCCCGATGGCGGTGGAGGCGACGGCGCTGTACCGCCGCCACGCCACCGACCTCAAGGTGCCGCGGCGCGAGATGACGCGCCTCGTGGACGGCGTGCGCCTGGTCACCGCGGTGGAACAGTCGATGCGGCTGTCACGATCGCGCTGGCCCATGGTGCTCATCTCGGCCAGCGGCATGGCCACGGGCGGCCGCGTGCTGCACCACCTCAAGGCCATGGCCCCCGACCCTCGCCATCACATCGTGTTTGCAGGGTTCCAGGTGGGCGGCAGCCGCGGGGCGCGCCTGGTGGCGGGCGAGCGCGAGGTGAAGGTGCACGGCGAGATGGTGCCGGTGCGCGCCGAAGTGTCGTCCCTCGAAGGCTTCTCGGGCCACGCCGACGCCGGCGAACTGCTGGACTGGCTGGGCCGCCTGCAGCGCGCGCCGTCGCTGGTGCGCGTCGTGCACGGCGAACCCGACGCCAGCGACACGCTGCGCGCGCGCATCCAGCAGCGCTTCGGCTGGCGGGTGCAGGTGGCGGGCTACGGCGAGGCGGTGACGGCCTGATGCTGCCGCCGTGCAACGCACAGGGTCAGCGGAACACGCCCTGTCGCAGCCACTTCGTGGCCACCCACTTCTCGCCCGCCAGCACCGGGGTACCGCCGTGAAGGGTACGCGTCATGGCGTGCGGACGGTCGTAGCTAAAGAAGACCGCGTTGCCCTTCACCGGAGCCACGTCCAGGCCCACGTCGGGGAAAACGGTGGCGCCACCGCGCTCCGGGGTGTTGAGGTACATCACCAGCGTGCCCACGCGCTGGCCGCCGCGCTGCAGGATGGTGGACGTGCCCGGCTGCGCGGGGTCGAAGTAGTCGTGGTGCGGCCGGTACTCGGCGCCCGGGCCGTAGTGCAGGATCTGCAGCCCCTCGCCGTGATCGACGGGCCAGTTCACCAGGGCGGCGATGCGTGCCTCGATGCGCGCGATGAGCGGCACCTCGCCGCGTTCGAAGAACATGCCGCGGCTGGTGCGGGCCTCGTTGACTTCGCTGCCGCCGGTGGCGTTGTCCACGGTCTCGGAACGCGCCAGGCGCGGTCGCGAGAGATCGACCAGGGCGTCGCACTCCTCGGCCGACAGCAGCCCGCCGAACACGATGACGCGCGGGTGCGACATGGCCATCACGATGCGCACCTCCCGGTCGACGGCCCACAAGGCATTGGGTTGGCCGGTCAGGGCGGGCTCGGGCACGGCCACCGGGGTCGGCGGCACCGGCAGGCCGAGTTCCTTCAGGCGACCGGTGAGCGTCGACTCCAGGGCCTCGATGGCCACGTCCTCTTCCCAGCCGCTGGCGCGCATGGCCTGCAACACGGTCTCGGGCGTGCAACCGGCCTCGGCCTGGGCGATGATCCAGCGGCGCAGGTCCTCGGTGACGACCTGCACGGCAGCGGCGGAAGAGGTGGTGCTCATGGCCGGAATTCTGCGCCATGCCATGATGACGTGACCATGCTTCCTCGTGCCCCAAGCCCTCAGGCGGCTACACGATGGCGCGCGGCCGCCTCGCGCGGACGCCCTACCCTGCTTCGACGCCTGGCCGCGCCGTTGACCGTCGCGTTGCTGGCTTCGGTGCTGGCCGCCTGTGGCGGCGGCGGCGGGAGCAGCCCTGCGCCCAGCCCGCCGCCAGTCACGTCCCCACCCCCACCGCCTCCGCCGCCGGCAGAGCCGCCGCTGCCGCCGGTGACGGGCCCGGGCGAACTTCGGGGGGCCACGGCCCTCACCCGCTTCACGGCCGAGCAGGTGACGACCGCCTTGAACAGCGGCGCCAGCAAGCTCGCCGGCGTCGCACCCCGCTATGCCGTTCAGACCTACCGGCTGACCTACCTCACCACCGACGCCGACGGCCGGGCGGTGCTGGCCTCGGGTCTGGCCGCCGTGCCCGACAAGCCGGCCGGCCGCACCAGCCCCGTGCTGAGCTACCAGCACGGGACGATCTTCAAGGACGCCGAGGCCCCCAGCAACGCGCTGGCGCCGGGCGAGCCTCCCATCGTCCTGGCTTCGCTGGGCTTTCACGTGGTGGCGGCGGACTACGTGGGCTATGGGGCCAGCCGCGGGGTGCAGCACCCTTACCTGCTGTCGGCCCCCACCGCGGCGGCCGTGAACGACTTCCTCAGCGCCAGCCGCATCTGGCGCACCACGCAGGGCGCCAGCCTGAATGCCCTGGGCAATGGCCAGCTCTTCCTGCTGGGCTACTCCGAAGGCGGCTATGCCACCGCGGCCTCGCTGCGCGCCATGCAGGCCGAAACCGCCAACCCGCACCTGCCGCTGCTGGTGGCCGCGGTGGCCGGTGCCGGTCCGTACCACGTGGGCGTGACGATGGACGAGCTGCTGCAGCGCGTGAAGGACGAGAACCGCGTGCTGGGCGCGCTGATCGACCCGGGCTTCCTGCGCCGCCTGGGCTCCACCGTGCGCGCCGAGGTGCGTCGTGCGCTCGTGCGCGAGCTGATTCCGGACGACGCCGACGTGTCGTTCCGCACCACGTTCATCGACAACTTCCTGGCCGACGACGTGAACGCCATGGAACGATTGAGCAACGTGCACGACTTCGTGCCGACGCGGCCGCTGCGGCTGTTCCACGGACCGCAGGACCGCACGGTGCCCTACCGGGCGTCCACCGTCACCCTGCAGACGATGCTGCAGCGGGGCGCGCGACCCGACGAGGTGACGCTGACCGACTGCACGGCCACACCGTCCGATCACCTGCCGTGCGTGTTGCCGTTCTTCCAGGCGGCACAGGGCTACCTGCAAGGCCTGGCGCGCGACCTGTAGCCCAGGGTCAGAGGCATCCGCCGCGGTGGGAGAACGCCAGCATCCAGCCCACCAGCCAGAAGACGGCGCCCAGGAACATGAAGCCCATGCCGTAGAGCGAACGATCGCCGCGCTGGAAGCCGCGCCGATTGAAGTGAGGCAGCACCCACATCACGGGCGCCAGCAGCAGGCCGAAGGTGAAGTAGGCGGCCACGCCCCAGTCGCACGCCGCCGGCCCGAACGCGGCGGCGACACCCAGCTGGGCCACCCCGAGGGCAACGGCCACGGCGTAGACATTGGCGCGGTTTCGCATGACGGCGGTTGGATGAATCGGCGAGGCCGACGATCGTAGCGAGGCCGACACGGCGGCACAGCCCCTCGGCCACGGGAGGCCCCCCGGGGACGAACCCTTGGCCCCGGGATCCTCCCGGCACGGAAATGGGCCGCAATCTCCTTGCTCTTTGTCATGCCGGCGTCACGCCGGCTCGCCACAATGCGTTCATCGACGGCGAGAACCGACCGCACCACTGGGCGGATCCTGGAACCCGTGACCAGCGCCGACGATGTCTGCCTTGCAAGGCAGACCGCAAAAAGCAGAAGGCCACCCGAAGGTGGCCTTTTTGTCTTCTGGCGATCTTCTCGCCATCAGCCGCGGCGCCGAGCCCTTCCCGGCACCGCCTTGGCGGGCGCCGGTGCCGCACCCGTCTCGCGCGGTGGCAGACCGGTGTGCTGGGTGAGGATTCGCCCCTGCGTCACCGTCGAACGCTTCACGCCGGTGGGCGTCGAGTTCTTGCGCCGGGCCGACTGATAGCTGCCGTCGGTGGACGGTTGGTAGGTGGGGATGAGCTGATGGCGCCCGTTGCCGATGAGGTCGGCGCGGCCCATCTTCTTCAGCGCCTCGCGCAGCATCGGCCAGTTGTTGGGGTCGTGCCAGCGCAGGAAGGCCTTGTGCAGGCGTCGGCGCTTCTCGCCGCGCACGATGTCCACCCGCTCGGCCCGCGTGCTGTCGCGGCTGATGCCCTTCAGCGGGTTCAGTTCGGTGTGGTACATCGCCGTGGCTGTGGCCATGGGGCTCGGGTAGAACGTCTGCACCTGGTCGGCCCGGAAGCCATTGCGCTTGAGCCACAGCGCGAGGTTCATCATGTCCTCGTCGGTGGTGCCCGGGTGCGCCGCGATGAAGTACGGGATGAGGTACTGCTTCTTGCCCGCCTCGGCCGAGTACTGCTCGAACATCTGCTTGAAGCGGTCGTAGCTGCCGATGCCGGGCTTCATCATCTTCGACAGCGGGCCACCTTCGGTGTGCTCGGGCGCGATCTTCAGGTAACCCCCCACGTGATGGGTGACGAGCTCCTTCACGTACTCGGGACTCTGCACGGCCAGGTCATAGCGAAGCCCGGAGCCGATGAGGATCTTCTTGATGCCTCGCAGCGCCCGCGCGCGGCGGTAGAGCTTCACCAGCGGCCCGTGGTCGGTGTTGAGGTTCGGGCAGATGCCCGGGTAGACGCAACTGGGCTTGCGGCAGGCGGCCTCGATCTCGCGGCTCTTGCAGCCGATGCGCCACATGTTGGCCGTGGGCCCGCCCAGGTCGCTGATGACGCCGGTGAAGCCGGGCACCTTGTCGCGGATCTCCTCGATCTCCTCGATGATGGAGTCCTCGCTGCGGCTCTGGATGATGCGGCCCTCGTGCTCGGTGATGGAGCAGAAGGTGCAGCCGCCGAAGCAGCCGCGCATGATGTTCACGCTGAAGCGGATCATCTCCCACGCCGGGATCTTCGTGGGCCCGTCGTGGCCCCCGTTCTCGTCGGCGTAGGCCGGGTGCGGGCTTCGCGCGTAGGTCAGGCCGAAGACGTGGTCCATCTCGGCGGTGGTGAGCGGAATGGGCGGCGGGTTGACCCACAGGTCACGCACGTTGCCCTCGAACTCGTGGCGCTGCACCAGGGCGCGGGCGTTGCCCGGGTTGGTCTCGAGGTGAAGCACCCGGTTGGCATGCGCGTACAGCACCGGGTCGTCCTTCACCTGATCGTAGGAGGGCAGCCGGATCACCGTTCGCTCGCGCGGCGGCATCTTCACGGCCCCCGTGAGCGAGGGCGCCGACGTTCGACGCGACACGGGCATGGCAATCACGGCATCGGCGGCCGGTGCCGCGGCGCCGGTGGCGTCGCCTTCTTCGCGCGTGCAGGTCTGCCCCTGGCTGGCGGCGGCCTCTTCCGTGGTCAGGTAGGGGTTGATGTGCGCGTCGATGCGACCCGGCCGGTCGACCTCGGTCGAGTCGAGCTCGAACCACCCCAGGGCCGAGGGGTCGTCGCGGCGGCGCATGAAGGCGGTGCCGCGAATGTCGGTGAGCGCGTGCACGGGCTCGCGCATGGCCAGGCGGTGGGCGATCTCGACGATGGCGCGCTCGGCGTTGCCGTACACCAGCAGGTCGGCCTTGCTGTCCACCAGGATGGAGCGGCGGACCTTGTCCTGCCAGTAGTCGTAGTGGGCGATGCGGCGCAGGCTGGCCTCGATGCCACCGATGACGACCGGCACATCGCCCCAGGCCTGCTTGCAGCGCTGCGTGTACACCAGCGTGGCGCGGTCGGGCCGCTTGCCACCCTGGCCGCCGGGCGTGTAAGCGTCGTCGCTGCGCAGCTTCCGGTCGGCGGTGTACCGGTTGATCATCGAGTCCATGTTCCCGGCGGCCACGCCGAAGAACAGGTTGGGCCGGCCGAGGGCCTTGAAGGCGTCGGGCGACTGCCAGTCGGGCTGGGCGATGATGCCCACGCGGAAGCCCTGGGCCTCGAGCACCCGGCCGATGACCGCCATGCCGAAGCTCGGGTGGTCGACGTACGCGTCGCCGGTGACGATGATGATGTCGCAGCTGTCCCACCCGAGCTTGTCCATCTCCTCCCGGCTCATGGGCAGGAAGGGCGCCACGCCGAAGCGCTTGGCCCAGAACGGCCGCCAGGCGGTCAGGGCCTTGGCGGCGCCAGGGCCGGAGGCAGGCGCCGAAGCGGGACGGGGGCGGGTGGGCGTGGAGGTGGTCACGGCGTCGGTCTCGGCGTCGGATGGGCGCGGCCCGGCTGGGGAAAGGCGCTGAGGATGCAGGCGCGCCGCGCAGGGCGCTGCAAGCGCAACGCACGATTGTCGCCGCCTGGGGTCACCCCGCTGGCATCAGGGCAGCCACAGACGGAACCGGGCGCCGCCCTCGGGCCGGTCTTCCAGAGTCACGGTCCCCTGGGGACCCCCGGGGCGGACATGGGCTCGGGCCACCGCACGGCACAGCGCGGTGCCCAGTCCGGTCTGCCAGGCGCCGCGCAGGCCGGGTTCCGCCACCCCTTGCACGCCCGGGCCGTCGTCTTCCACCGTCAGGCACAGCCCGTCCGACTCGGTGGCGGCCGAGAGCCTCACCTGGCGACGGGCATGTCGCAGCGCATTGTCCAGGGCGGCATCGAGTGCCAGCTTCACAAGCCGGGCGTCAAGGAACCAGAACGGCGGAGCGCCCTGCGCGCACACCTCGATGTCGACGGCAACGCCGCGGCGCCGCGCATCGGCCGCCAGCGCATGCAGCAGCCCCGCGGGCGACTCGTCTTCCACCACCGCGCGCAGGGCCTCGCCCTTGTAGAGGGTGAGAAAGGCCAGGGTCTCGCGGCGCAGTTGCTGGCACTGCTGTCGGGCATCGCGCGCCAGCGCATGCGGAGCGTCCTCCCGCGTGTCCTGCGGGGTGTCCTGCGGGGTGTCGTGCGGGGTGTCGTGCGACAGTGCGTGCTCCAGCACCTCGAGACGGGCTTCCAGCGAACCCAGCGCGTTCTTCAGGTCGTGCACGGCCAGTGCGGCCAGCGCCGGTGGCAGGCCCGGGGCATCGTCCCCGACCGGAAGAAGGTCGTCGCGGGTCACGCCAGTCCGCCGGCTCAGGCCGCCTGCGACGTGGGTGCCGCGGCCTTCAGCAGCGTCATGGTGTCGCGGTAGTAGCGGTGCATCTGCGCCACGCGGTCGTTGTGCGGCAGCAGGTTGTCCAGGCGCGTCAGGTAAGAGCGCACCCGCTCCGACATGGTCGCGTTGAGCTGCTTCTTCAGGCGCAGCGCCATGCAGTTGAGCTGCGCGGCCTGCAGCAGCACGCCCGTGTTCTCGGGGTACTCCTTCAGCGCCGTCTCGATGGCGCGCAGCGCTTCGTCGATCTTGCTGTCGCGGAACAGCGCCCGCGCATCGGACACCTTGGCGGTCAGGCCCCCGACGGCCGAGTCGACCACCTGCTGCATCAGGTGCTCGCGGCCCGTGTCCTTCAGCGCCTTGCCGATCAGCTGCTTCACGCGCGGGTTCTCGTGGTCGGCGCTCACGGCGCCACTGAGCAGCTTGAGGCCCTCCTCCTCGTGGCCGGCCATCAGCTCGGCCTTGGCCAGGGCCACGGTGGAAAAGTCGGCCTTCGCGCGACGCATGTTCTGCCGGGCCCGCGCAATGCTGGCCTCGGCCCCCGCCTTGTCACCGAGCTTGATCTGGCCTTGCGCCTTGATCGCGATGGCCACGTTGGCGAACTGCGGGTCGTGCCGGTTGTTGGGAATGGCGGCATCGAGGATGGCGATGGCCTCGGCCGTCTCGCCACTGTCGATCTTCGCCTGCGCCAGCATGAGCGTGTCCTGCGACTGCGCCGTGATGGACCCCTTCGTGCCCTTCACCAGCTTGGCGTAGCACTCCTTGGCGGTGTCGACGTCGCCATTGCGGTAGGCGCTTTCGCCCACCATGCGGTGACGGCGGGGCGACGGCAGCACGGTGGCCGAGTCGCGCAGCGCCCACATGGCCGCCTGCGAATCGCCCTCGGCCTCCAGGCAGGCCGCCAGCACGTCATAGGCCTCGACGGTCTTCTCGCCCTCCTTGGAGTGGATGATGTCGTACACCAGAGCCTTGGCTTCTTCCAGGTTGCCGGCGGCCTTCTGCGCCTTGGCCAGGCCCAGCTGGGCCCAGATCAGGCCGGGCCGAAGCTTCAGCACCTGGGCATACAGCGCCGAGGCGTCCTCGTGCCGAGCCAGGGCGAGCAGACTGCTGCCCTTGAGCTGAAGGGCGCCCAGCGTGAAGCGGTCGCCCGCCTGCACCAGCTTGTCGCAGGCCGCCACCGCGCCGGCGTGATCGTGCTTGCCCAGGGCCTCGTAGGCGGGCATGAGCGCATTGCGCTTCTCGATCTGCGTGCGCAGCCGCTCCTCGATGTCACCCACCGTGACCGGCTTGAGCAGATAGGCGTCCGGCTTGTACTCGCTGGCCGCTGCCACCGAAGCGTAGGACGCCTCTGCAGTGACCATGAAGAAGAGCGTCTGCGCGCCGAGCCCGTTGTTCTCGCGAAGGAACTCGAGGATCTGCTGACCGTCGGACTTCTGGTTCAGGTTGTAGTCGCACATGACGAGCCCGTAGTTCCGGGTCTTCATCATCCGCAGTGCGTCCTCCGCGGTGGTCGCGCAGTCGATTCGGGAGATGTTCAGCATGGTGAGCTGACCGCGCAGCGTCGTCTGCTGCGTGGCCATGTCATCCACGATGAGGACCGTGAGGTCGGCGAACTTGGGCTTGAAGGAAGTCATGCGGGCTCCGCATCGCACCCGTCGATGGCGGGCGTCGTCTGGTGGGTTTCGGCCGACCCACCGGAGACTTGAACTTGACTAGGGGAATCCCGCTTGACGCTGCACCTGCGCAAACAAGTTCGCCATCGACTCAAGCACGGCAACCGGCCCGCCGATAAACCCTCCATGGAACTCTCGGGCCTGCTCATCCTCGGCTTCTCCGGCGCGCTGGCCGGCGGTGCACTCTGGATCGGTGCACGCTGGCTTCGGGCCGCCTCTTCGCGCCGTGCGGGCACCCGTCGGAGCAAGACCGGAGGGCGTTCCGCCAGCCATGGTTCGCAGCGGGTCTCGGCGGCCCCGGCCAGCGGGGCGCCGGCACTTCCCAAGGTGCCGGCCTCCCCGGCAGCGGCACGACCGTCCGGCCCGCTCCCGGTGCTGCGCGACGCCTTGCCTCAGGGCTCGGCGGTGACCGAGCCGGGGCCGGGCACCGCACGCGGCGCTGCCCACCCCCCTGCAGCCCGCCCGTCGGTCGCGCAACCACCCGCCCCGGTCTCGCAGGCCGCGGAGTGGTCCCTCGCCTCCGAGGGACCCGAGACCCGGCCGGGCTGGGGCGAGAGCTCCTTCTTCCCGCCCACGCAGCCCACGGCCCTGTCGGAGTACGGCACGCAGTTCGCCGAAACCCAGCCGATGCCGGTGGACCTGCGCTGATCAGGTCATCGGGCTGTCGGCGGCGTCGGCCTCGTCCGGCTCGTCGGCATCCGGAGCCTGGCGCACCGCTGCCGCACCACGGGTGGCGCGGGGGCGCCCTGGTTCCGAAGCCGAGAGGGACGCCGTGCCCGGTTCATCATCGTCCTCACCCAGGAAACCGCCGCTCTGGTGCGCCCACAGCCGGGCGTACAGGCCGCCCGCCGCCAGAAGCGACGCGTGGTCGCCCACCTCGACGATGCGGCCCTGGTCCATCACCACCAGCCGGTCCATCGCCGCGATCGTCGACAGCCGGTGCGCAATGGCCACCACGGTCTTGCCTTCCATCAACCGGTAGAGGCTGGCCTGGATGGCGGCCTCGACCTCGCTGTCCAGCGCGCTGGTGGCCTCGTCCAGCAGCAGGATGGGCGCGTCCTTCAGCATCACGCGGGCAATGGCGATGCGCTGGCGCTGCCCGCCCGACAGCTTCACGCCGCGCTCGCCCACATGGGCATCGAAGCCGCGGCGGCCCTTGGGATCGGTGAGCGTGGCGATGAAGTCCTGGGCCTCGGCACGCTGGGCGGCGCGCTCCATCTCGGCGTCGCCGGCGTCCGGACGACCGTACAGGATGTTGTCGCGCACCGACCGGTGCAGCAGCGACGTGTCCTGCGTGACCATGCCAATGTGAGCCCGCAGGCTGTCCTGCGTCACGCCGGCGATGTCCTGACCGTCGATGAGGATGCGTCCGCCCTGCACGTCGTACAGGCGAAGCAGCAGGTTCACGACCGTGCTCTTGCCCGCCCCGGAACGACCGACGAGGCCAATCTTCTCGCCGGGACGGATGGTCAGCGAGAAGCGGTCGAGCACCGGCCTGGCCGGCGTGCCCGCCGCACCGTCGGTCTTGCCGCCGCCGTACGAGAACTGCACGTCGTCGAAGCGCACCTCGCCCCGCGGCACGGTGAGCACGGTGGCCTCGGGCCGGTCGACGACCAGCCGGGGGCGCGACAACGTCTGGATGCCGTCCTGCACGGTGCCGATGTGCTCGAACAGCGACGCCATCTCCCACATCACCCAGTGCGAGATGCCGTTGAGGCGGAAGGCCATCGCCGTCGACGCGGCCACGGCTCCGACCCCCACGTGGCCGTGCGACCACAGCCACAACGCCGCGCCGGCCGTGCTGCCCACCAGCAGCACCGAGAGCAGCTGGTTGACGGTCTCGAACCCCGAGACCAGTCGCATCTGCTGGTGTGCCGTGACCATGAACTCCTGCATCGCGCTGCGGGCAAAGCCGGCCTCGCGGTGGGCGTGCGAGAACAGCTTCACCGTGGCGATGTTGGTGTAGGCGTCGGTGACGCGGCCGGTCATCAGCGATCGCGCGTCGGCCTGCGCCTTGGCCACCACACCCAGGCGGGGCACGAAGAACCACAGCGTGACGATGTAGGCGGCCAGCCACCCGAGGAAAGGCAGCATCAGCACCCAGTCGAAGGCGCCGACGATGGCCACCAGCGTCACGAAGTAGATGACGACGTACACCAGGATGTCGGCAAAGATGAGCCAGGTGTCGCGCACCGCCAGCGCGGTCTGCATCACCTTGGTGGCGATGCGGCCGGCGAACTCGTCGCCGTAGAACGCCAGGCTCTGCTCGAGCATGAGCCGGTGGAAGGTCCAGCGCAGGCGCATCGGGAAGTTGCCGAACACGCCCTGGTACTTCACCAGGGCCTGCATGCCCGCCAGGGCAATGCTGCCCACCAGCACCAACGACAGCAGGAAGAGCGTGCGCCCCTCGCTCGCCCACAACTCGGCCGGCGGTGTGGCGGCCAGGGCGTCGATGACGTGGGCCATCATGCTGAACAGCAGCGCCTCGAAGGCGCCGATGGCCGCGGTCAGCAACGTGACGGCCAGAAGCAGGCCGCGCACGCCACGGCTGCAGTGCCAGAGGAACGCGAAGAAGGACGTGGGCGGGGGCGCGGGCAGTGCATCCGGATACGGATTCACCAGTCGCTCGAAACGCTGGAACACGATGAGGTCTCCCTGACCCGACGCGGCGCCTGCCACATCCAGGGGGCGCCGATTATGGAGACCGGAGGTGCCGACGCCATGTGATGACCGACACCGTGACACGCCGACATGGAAAAAGGGCCCGGTGGTCTGACCACCGGGCCCTGGGAGTGCGGCGCGGGTTGCGGGGGAGGAGGTTCGTGCGAACCGCGCCGCGGCGAAAACGGGAAAGGGAAACCGGAAGGGCGTCGAACGCCGGTCGTCGCGGTCAGCCCGCGGCAGTGGCTCCGCGCTCGATGCGGAAGCGGGCGACCAGTGCGGCGAGCGCCTCGGCCTGGGCCTTCAGGCTCTCGGCCGCCGCACTGCTTTGTTCCACGAGCGCCGCGTTCTGCTGGGTCATCTTGTCGAGTTCGGCCACCGAGGTGTTCACCTGGCCGATGCCCTGGCTCTGTTCCACCGCGGCGTGGGTGATCTCGCCGATGATGTCGGTGACGCGCTGCACGCTGGCCACGATCTCGTTCATCGTGGTGCCGGCGTCGGCCACCAGGCGGGCGCCGGAGTCCACGTTCTCGACGCTGGCGCCGATGAGGGTCTTGATCTCGCGGGCCGCAGCGGCCGAGCGTTGCGCCAGGCTGCGCACCTCGCCGGCCACCACCGCGAAGCCGCGGCCCTGCTCACCGGCGCGGGCGGCCTCGACCGCAGCGTTGAGCGCCAGGATGTTGGTCTGGAAGGCGATGCCGTCGATCGTGCCGATGATGTCGGCGATCTTCTTGGAACTGTGGTTGATGGCGTCCATCGTGGTGACGACCTGGTTCACCACGGCGCCACCGCGCTGGGCCACATCGGCCGCAGAGGTGGCGAGCTGATTGGCCTGCCGGGCCGAGTCGGCGCTCTGCGTGACGGTGCCCGTCAGCTGCTCGATGGAGCTGGCCGCCGACTGCAGGTTGCTGGCCGTCTGCTCGGTGCGCTGGCTCAGGTCGAGGTTGCCGGTGGCCACCTCGGTGCTCGCCAGGCGGATGGAGTCCGCACTCTGGCGCACCTGGCCCACCAGGCTGCGCAGGGACTCCTGCATGGCATAGATGGAACGCAGCAGCCGCGCGGTCTCGTCGTCGCCGTCCACCTTCGAGTCGTCGGTGAGGTCGCCGTTGGCGATGCGCGAAGCCACCCGCATGGCGTGCTCGATGGGGCCGCAGACCGACTTGAGGGTCACCCACATCAGCGGCACCACCAGCAACAGCGCGATGCCCACCAGCGCAAGTCGCAGGTTGGAGATGGCCGTGGACGAGGCCGCCATCTTGTCGCGGATGCCGGCCTGCACGGCCTGCTGGGTCTTCTGGATCTCATCGGCCGACTTGGCGAGCGCCTTGGCCTTGTCCTCGACCTGCTGCACGTAGGCCAGGGCCGCCGAGCCGTCGATCAGGGCGCCCTTGACCTTGTCGAGGATCGGGCCGATGGCCGCCTCGTACTCGCCGAGCTGCTTGTTCTTGCGCTCGTCCAGATCGGCCAAGGACTGCTCGCCGGGGTACAGATCGACCAGGGTCTTCCCGATCGCCCGGGCCTGGTCCATCTCCCCCTTCCACAACCCGACCAGGCGCTCGACCTCGTTCGTGTTGTGGGTGCCGACGGCCAGGGCCTGCGCCTCATACAGGCGGACGCGGCCCAGCGACTCTCGCAGGGCACCGACCTTTTCGGTGCCGACGGCCGCCTGGTCGAACAGGGCGGACACGCGGGCGACGCCCACGGCGTTGGAAACGATGCCCCACGCCCCGATGCCGACGAGGGCCAGTGTCGTGATGGCCAACGCGACATAGAAGCGGGTGCGGATGGTGAACTGACGCAGTGACAGCATATGACGAACCTCCTGTGCTGGATTTTCGGCAGCGTCCGGTTGGACTGAAGACTCCAATTGCGGTGCCTCTGGGGTCCTTCTCGATTCCGTGAACTAGGCCCACGCCTACACTGTTCCGGTGCATTCACCTCTCGACCACGACCACGCGCACCCGCACGGGGACGACCACGCGCACGAGCATGAGCACGATCACGGCTCGACGCTGTCGGACTTCGACCGACGGGTACGCGCCCTGGAGACGCTGCTGGTGGCCAAGGGCTACGTGGACCCGGCGGCCGTGGATCGGCTCATCGATACCTACGAACACCGCATCGGTCCGCACATCGGCGCCCGCATCGTGGCGCGGGCCTGGAACGACGCCGCCTTCGCCGAGGCCCTGGCTCGCGATGCCACGGCTGCCATCGCGTCGATGGGCCACGGCGGTCGCCAGGGCGAACACATGGTGGCGGTCTTCAATACGCCCCAGGAGCACCACGTGGTGGTGTGCACGTTGTGTTCCTGCTACCCGTGGCCCGTTCTGGGGCTGCCCCCCAGCTGGTACAAGTCGGCCGCCTACCGCTCGCGGGTGGTGCGCGAGCCCCGTGCCGTGCTGGCGGAGTTCGGCGTCGCGCTGCCCGAGACCCAGCGGGTGCGGGTGTGGGACTCCACCGCCGAGGTGCGGTACCTCGTGGTGCCACAGCGACCCGAGGGCACGGCGGGCTGGGACGAAGAGGCGCTGGCCGCGCTCGTGACCCGAGACGCGATGATCGGCACCGGGCTGCCGCGGTCGGCCCACCCGCCGGGGACGGACCCGACATGAACGGCCCGCACGATCTGGGCGGCCTGCACGGCTTCGGCGCCATCGCGACAGAGCCCGCCGACGGCAGTGGGCCAAAGTTTCATGCCCCGTGGGAGCGCCGGGCCCTGGGGCTGACGCTGGCCATGGGCGCCACGGGCCGCTGGACGCTGGACCGTTCCCGCGCCACGCGCGAAGGCCTGCCCCCGGCGGTGTACCTGTCGGCGCCCTATTACGGCATCTGGATCCTCGCGCTGCAGCGGCTGCTGCTGCAGGAGCGTCTGGTGACGGCCGGCGAACTGGCGACCGGCCAGCCCGCGAACCCGGCCGTGGCCGGCCTGAAGGTGCTGCCCGCCGATGCCGTGGACACGGTGCTGGCACGGGGTTCACCCACCGAACGACCGGCCCGCACTGCAGCCCGGTTTGCCGTGGGCGACCGCGTGCGCGCCGCCAATCGACACCCTGCGAGCCACATTCGGCTGCCACGCTACGTGCGCGGGCATGTCGGGACGGTGACG
>Ga0075157_10001181_pt1 | contig 16847 bp, 9 predicted proteins | sample JI81BgreenDNA_FD_70967 | JGI IMG/M metagenome (GOLD analysis project Ga0075157, IMG submission 70967) | Wastewater effluent complex algal communities from Wisconsin, to seasonally profile nutrient transformation and Carbon sequestration -... | ecosystem: Engineered > WWTP > Effluent > Algae...
GGGCGGTTTCTTTGAAGGTTTCGTCTGTGTCAAAGCGCTGTTTTGCTTGGCGGTAAAATGCGACTAAATCTCCTAAGTCTAGGGCGTCAGCGGTTGTGAGGGCTTCGGGGTGAACTTCGCGCAAGTATGCGATCAGCATTCCGAATTGGGTGCCCCAGTCGCCGATGTGGTTGATTCTGATTACGTCGTGGCCTTGAAATTCGAGGATGCGGGCGATCGCATCTCCGATGATTGTCGATCGCAAGTGTCCGACGTGCATTTCTTTGGCTATATTCGGACTGGAAAAGTCGATCGCAATTGTCTGAGGCGTTTTCGCCGGTTCAATCCCCAAACGCGAGTCGCCGGCGATCTCACTAATTTGCGCTTCCAAATAAGCGGGTTTGAGCTTCAAATTGATAAAACCGGGCCCGGCGATTTCTGGGGTTTCGCAGATGTCGGTAATATTTAGGTTTTCGATGATTGTCGAGGCGAGATCCCGCGGGGGCTTTCCTAACTTTTTCCCCAAACTCATCGCCGCGTTGCACTGAAAGTCGCCAAAGTTGGGATTGCTGGCGGCGGCTAGCATCGGATCTGCACCTGCATAACTTTCGCCGAATGCAGCGGTGAATGCTTTTTCAAATCTTGCTTTTAACTGTTGGGCGATCGAGTTCATCTTAAATATTTTGATTGGATGTTTATTTTCAACTCTAGATTAAGCACTTTTTGCCAATAATACTTACTACTTAGGTAATTTCCCCATCGGACCCTCTCCCTCGGAGCCTCTCCCTCGGACCATCGGACCACCTACTAGGAAATTTTGTACTTAGCTTTGAGCTGCCGATCGGATCAAAATCACTGGCAACGCTAACACACAGTACATTTTATCACATTTGCGATCGCTACACAAATTAAAAAATGTCACATCAAGTCCATGATCTCGATCGCTAGATAATTTTGTTAAATCGCTTACATTAAGGTATGTTAAAATTTTTTCAATGCTCCCAAAAATCCTACGAAAGGAAGTAGTTATGTTACCTCAACCTATTTTTGGCGATCGCTCTCTGACAATCGCCTTTTATCAAGCAGTAATCGCTCGATTCTACGACGGTTTCAGTCTCTCCACCCAAGCACTATTACGAGAGTGTACCCTTGGCTTCGCTCCTTGTCCCGATGGAGTCAAAACCTTTTTCATCATCGCGCCAAGTCTCGATGCAGCAGAGCAACTAATGGAAAAAATCGACAGTATTTTGGAGCGAGTTGCCGAACTCATGGCTGGAGTCGGACAAGTTGCTCTGTGCATAGTTCCCCCCGGCAGCGAAGCAGAGCAACCGGTAGATATGCAAGACTTAGAAAAAGTTCCCCCAGATTGTCTGGCTTGCAAATTCTTTACAATTATATGGGCCGATGCTGCAGCCGATCGGTAAAATTGACAGTTAGCAACCACCTACTCAACAGGGTTCGGCCCAAGCTGTGCCTGTGTCGGCGCGGGGTAGATTGTCTGTTAGTTACACTCCCTGGAATTATCGGGCAAAGCGTGCAGGTAATTTAGAGCGTTTGCAAGGTTGCAGTCGCAATCTTTGGCAAGTGTTAAACCAGACAAAATATATATCAAAGACCCGCTTGTCAGTCGCTCAGATTTTTACCTGCCGGCTCAAACAGCCGTGCATCTACTTTTTACATTCCCCATAAAGGCCACCAAAAAGCCGCATCAACTCTCCTGGGTGTCTCGCTTCAAAAGACAGCAGCAGGAATTAGGCGGTATCGCTAGAAAATAGATTTTTGCGAAATATCTGCTGATGTTCAGAATAAGCAGAAATATTCTCAAAAATAGATAATAGTTCCGCAGGTTGACCGAAAGCATCCCGGATACAAGCCCCCGGATTCATCCGTCCCGAAATAAAAAACCTGTATCCGATAAAGAAGTCCCCGAATTTATCCCTGGGGTCAATGCTTCAATTCTTTAATCTAAAATCTAAAATCTAAAATCTAAAATCGATTGACCTCATAAACCAGGTTTTTACATCCGCGCTTCATATTCGCGGTTCGCGGGGAAATTGACAAAAAATAGGCTATTTGTGGGAGAGTCAATCAATTTTAGATTTTAGATTTTAGATTTTAGGTTGACTTGCGCGAGATAAATGCGGGGGACGCAAGGATTTTTGATTTTAGATTTTGGATTGATTCCACGGATAAATCACGTGGCGGGTACCACATGAAGAAATTCCTGGTAACAAGCTAGAAACAGAGCACAGATTTACTCAAAAAAAGATTAGTTTTCCAGCCACACCCCTGGCAGTGCAGAGCGATCGCACCACAGGCTCATAGAATTTGTTAAAAATTTCAGTTGAAAATTTGAATTATTAAATTTTATGCCTAACATTGGCGATAAAATCTAAGATTGAAATTCTCAAATCTGAAATCAAGACATCATGGTAAAACTGACACCCAATCCCAGCTTTAGTTTAACAATTCGGGTTGCTCTGCCGAACCAGCCGGGAATGCTCGCAAGAGTCACCAGCGCGATCGCATCTGTCGGCGGCAACTTCGGCCAAATCGACTTGATCGAGCAAACCCGCGCCACTACCGTTCGCGATATCACCGTCGATGCTTACAGCCTCGAGCATAACGAAGAAATAGTGCAAGCAGTGAAAGCACTGCCAGATATCAGAGTGATCGACGTGTACGATCGCACTTTCAACTTGCACCGCGGCGGAAAAATCAGCGTAGTTAGCAAAATTTCCCTCAAACGCCAGTCGGATTTAGCTATGGCATACACTCCAGGAGTGGGCCGCATCTGCACGGCGATCGCCAATGACCCGCAACAAGTTTATAACCTCACAATCAAACAAAATACTGTTGCCATTGTTACCGACGGTAGCGCAGTTTTGGGACTGGGAAACCTCGGCCCTGCCGCCGCACTGCCAGTTATGGAAGGCAAAGCCATGCTATTTAAAGAATTTGCAGGTATTGACGCCTTTCCTATCTGTTTGAATACCCAAGATACTGAGGAAATTATTCGCACAGTGCAGAATATCGCCCCGGTTTTTGGCGGCGTTAATCTCGAAGATATTTCTTCTCCCCGCTGCTTTGAAATCGAAGCAAGATTGCGGGAAACCTTAGATATTCCGATTTTTCACGACGACCAGCACGGCACTGCGATTGTTAGTTTGGCAGCATTAATTAATGCCTTGAAAATCGTCAAAAAAACCATCTCAGAAGTGTGTATCGTGATAAACGGAGCCGGTGCGGCCGGAGTCGCGATCGCCCGGTTGTTGCGTAAAGCAGGTGCCCAAAACATCATCATGTGCGACTCCAAAGGCGTCCTCTCCGAAGACCGCACGGATATGAACCCAGAAAAACTAGAATTTGCCGTGGCTTCGAGCGGTACTTTGGAAGATGCGATCGCCGGTGCCGATGTATTTTTAGGCGTCAGCGCCCCCGGCGTAGTCACCCGATCTATGGTGCGTTCGATGGCCGAAAATCCCATTGTTTTTGCAATGGCAAATCCCATTCCCGAAATTCAGCCAGAATTAATTATGGAAGATGCGGCGATCGTAGCAACCGGACGCAGCGATTACCCGAATCAAATTAACAATGTTTTGGCATTTCCGGGGATATTTCGAGGCGCTTTGGACTGCAAAGCGACCACGATTACGCCCACTATGTACTTGGAAGCAGCTTATGCGATCGCCTCTTTAGTCAGTCCTTCTCAGCTTGACAAAGAGCACATTATACCCTCGGTTTTTGACGAAAGAGTTGCCATTGCTGTCGCCGGTGCAGTACAGTTGGCCGCTCGATCCGAAGGTATTGCCCGCGATTAATTGAAGGAAGTTCGGCAACGGATTCGCTCGACGGATGTCACGGATGTCACGGATGTAATGGATGTCCGTCGGAAGAGGGAAGAAGGAAGAAGGTTGGAGGGAAGATACCATGTATAAATTAATGGTCTTTGTACCAGTTTTGTACTTCTTCTTTTGTGATTTTTCGGGTTTCTTCTCATTCCCTCTTTCCTCCTCCCCGGTGATTATTACTCACTTTTGTTTCCCCATCTTGTCTTTTTCCTCAACATCCATCCGTTAAATCCCGATCGCGCGATCGTTGCCGAACTTCCCTCGAACCTCGAACCTCCAATCTCTTCCTTCTTCCCTCCAAGCTCAGCATCTATCCGTTACATTTGTTAAATCCCGTAGAGGGATCGTTGCCGAACTTCCTTCTTCCCTCTTTTTTAATTAAGGATAAAACTCACAGCAATAAACAAGATAATAAAGATATAATTAAATAAACCAAGTCCAGCTAGGTCAGATGCAAAGCCAGTTAGGAAAAGCCAAGCGCAATCGCTCCCGTTGCCAATTGTTAGAACTGTGCCCGATAGGGCTGGCATTGTGCCGGACGGACGGGACTTTTCTCGACGTAAATCCAGCTTTTGCAAGTATTATCGGCCGCACAGTTGCAGAAACTCTCCACCTCAACTACTGGGAAATTCAGCAAACACAGTGCGCGGGCCCAGAAAAATATCTAGAATGTCAAGCAAAAAATAGCCACACGCACCTGTGCGAAGCAGCATACAAACATAAAAACCAGCATCTCGTACCCGTGCGAGTTTCCGAGCGGGCAATTGAAACAGAGGGACTGTCCGCGATTTGGCTAAGTGTTGAAGAAATCTTTAATAATCGGGATCAAAATAGCGCTCCCCTAGAATCAGCGTCGCCACACAGCAATTCACATCTAGAAAAATTGCTGACAAAGCAGACTGCGGAACTGGAAAAAACTCAGAAACTACTCGAAGAAAAAATCGCCGAACTGGAGCAAACTCAAGAAAAATTGCGTCTCCAAAGTCAAATTATCGACCAAATTCACGAGGCGGTAATTTCTACAGATATGGACGGCTCGATCACCATGTGGAATCAAGCCTGCCAAAAGTTATACGGCTATGAAGCAACTGAGGCTATCGGACAGCACATTTCTCTAATTTACCCGCCAGAAGAACACGAATTTTTGTTACAGCAAGTCATCAAACCGCTACAAGAAAAAGGCGAGCATGAAATAGAAGTTATAACACGCCGTAAATCTGGAGAAAAATTTTACTCGCACCTGATGCTCTCGCTATTGAAAGACAAAATGGGAGAAGTTGTGGGGATGATGGGATCTTTAACCGATCTCAGCGTTTGCAAAGCTTTAGAACAAGAATTAGCACAAAGACAAGGACTATTTGATGCGTTTTTAAAGGAGGCTCCGGCGGGACTTTGTATTTTGGACTCGCAGTTGCGCTACGTGCAAATTAATCAATTTTTAGCAGAAATAAATTGCCTGAGTCCAGCAGCTCACATCGGCAAGACTGTACGCGAAATATTGCCAAATATCGCTCCCATAATAGAGCCTTTGTACGAAAAAATTTTGAGGACAAAACAACCATTAATTAACATAGAGATGAGTGGTGACAACCCCAGAAAGCCTGGGTTTGTCCGACACCTAACAGGCTCTTATTTTCCCTTGCTAGACAAAGATGGCGAGGCGATCGGCATCGGTGCAGTTGTAGTTGACATTAGCGATCGCAAACAAGCAGAAGCTGCGCTGCAAAAAAGCGAACAGCTTTACCGCACTATGGCAAGCAACATTCCTAATGGTGCGGTGATGTTGTTCGATCCAGAAATGCGCTACACGCTGGTAGAAGGTACAGAATTAGCCGCCGTGGGACTTGCAAAAGAATTGATGGAAGGCAAGACAATCTGGGAAGTATTCGAGCCAGATTTTTGCGCTGCTGTCGAGCCAAATTATCGGGCGGCACTGGCAGGAGAAACAGTTGTTACAGAATTTATTTACAGCGATCGCGTCTACGTCGGTTATACTTTGCCAGTCAGAAACGAACGGCAAGAAATTATCGGCGGATTGCTAATGACTCAAAATATTACGGCTCGCCAGTTAGCAGAAGAAGCGCTCAGAGAAAGCGAGGAAAAATACAGGTGCATTGTCGAGACAGCAGACGAAGGAATTTGGATGATAGATACGGAGGGTAAAACTACTTTTGTTAACCAAAAAATGGCTAATATGCTCGGCTGCACTCCAGAGGAAATGATCGGAAAGTCGCTATTTGCTTTCATGGATGCAGAAGGCATCGCGATCGCACAAATCAGCCTCGAACGCCGCCGTGAAGGAATTCGCGAACAGCTCGATTTTAAGTTCCGTAGCCGAGACGGCAGGGACTTGTGGGCGATGGTTTCTACTAATTCCTTGGTAGATAAACAGGGACGCTATATGGGCGCTTTGGCAATGGTTGCCGACATTACCGATCGCAAGCAAACAGAAGCCGCATTGCAGCAGTCGGAAGCCAAATTTCGATCGCTCTACGAATTAACCAGTTTGCCTGTTTTTATGTTATGTGACAATGCCATCACCGATGCCAACACAGCCACCCTAAAACTATTTGGCTGCACTACCCCGCAAGAGTTGTACGGCCAAAACCCTGGCACACTCTCGCCTCCTTTTCAACCCAACGGCAGAGATTCTTTGAGCTTGGCCCACGAAATGATCGCGATCGCCTTTGAGCGGGGAAAGCACCGTTTTGATTGGGTTCACCAGCGCTTAGACGGTACTGATTTTCCCGCAGAAGTGGTGCTGACAGTCATCGAGGTGGGAAATGAAAAAATTATCCAAGTAGTGATCCAAGATTTAACCGATCGCAAACTTGCAGAAGAAACTTTAGTGCGATCGGAACAAGCCCTCAGACAGCAAGCTCAGCGAGAATTACTGCTCAATCAAATTGCCAACCAAATCCGCACTTCTTTAGATTTAGACACAATTGTAGCAACCGCAGTTGAAGAAATTCGCAATCTGATGCACCTAGATTGGTGCATCTTCACTTGGTATCGCCCCAACACCAATCCTCCGGTTTGGGAAGTAACTTACGAAGCGAAGAATGCAGATTTGCCAAGTATGCTTGGCACTTATCCTGTAGAGGACAAATCTAGTCTCGCAGTGCGACAGATTTTGCGGCGAGAAATTCTGCGAATTGATGATGTCAGCACTTTTGAAGATGTAGAATTGCGCGAAGTTTTCCAGGCTTCAAATTTTAACTCTGTGCTGTCGCTGCCAATTCATACTGCAGCAGGCGATATTGGGGTGATTACCTGCTATCAGGCTATCTCCATGCGAAATTGGAGCGAATCGGAAGTCGAACTGATGCAAGCGGTAGTCGCTCAAATTGCGATCGCGATCGACCACGCTGAACTTTACACCCAAACCCGCCAAGCTGCCCGACTAGCTCAAGCTCAAACTCAACAGCTAGAAGAAACTTTGCGCGAACTCCAACGCACCCAAACTCAATTAATTCAAAGTGAAAAAATGTCGAGTTTGGGACAGTTAGTAGCAGGTGTCGCCCACGAAATTAACAACCCGGTTAATTTTATCTATGGCAATCTCAGCTACACCAGCGAATATACTCAAAACTTGCTAAAAATGCTGCGACTTTACCAGAAAGAATACCCGCAGCCTAGCGCAAGAATTGTAGATGCAAGGGATGACTTAGAAATTGATTATCTCATTGAAGATTTACCTAAAATTTTAGCATCTATGAAAGTCGGAGCCGATCGCATCCGCGACATAGTTTTGAGCCTGCGAACTTTTTCAAGACTTGACGAAGCCGAAAAGAAACAAGTTGACATTCACGAAGGCATTGAAAGCACACTGCTGATTTTGCAAAACCGCCTGAAACATAAAGCCGATTACCCGACAATTAATGTGATTAAAGAATACGGTAATTTGCCTTTAGTTGAATGTTATCCCGGTCAGTTAAATCAAGTATTTATGAATTTGTTGAGCAATGCGCTAGACGCATTGGAAATGGAGATGAAGAAATCCGATCGCACCGACAAAAATCTCGCAATTACGATTCGCACCCAAGTAACCGACAATAACAGCGTTGCCATCTGGATAGCTGACAGCGGCCCTGGGATGAGCGAAGATGTGCAAAAGCGCTTGTTTGACCCGTTTTTCACTACTAAACCCATTGGCAAAGGAACTGGCTTAGGATTGGCTATTTCGCACTCTATTATAGTAGAAAAACACGGCGGCAAGCTTTCTTGCAATTCTGTAGTGGGAGAAGGTTCCGAATTTGCGATCGAGATTCCTCTGCAGCAAAAAATAAATTAAAACCCAATGCAAAATTCCCAGAAACCGGGTTTCTTCCGAGATATTTTGCCACCCAACCGACATTTTCTCAGAAACCCGGTTTCTTAGACTTTGCTTCTAACCTAGATATTTTACGTAAACCCGATCGCACCTTGGCGTCTCCACACCAGTTGTCGGTAGATATCCACTATTTTCGTACATTTTTACAGCTTCTTTGAGAATGCTAGCAGTTTCTATCCAGATTTCATCAAAGCCGCGAGCGATAATTTTACTTTCCAATTCTTGCAGTAAAAATTTACCCAAACCCTGTCCTCTTGCTGCTGGCAAAATATACATTTTGCGAATTTCCACAGCATTATTTCCGCGCTCAATCGGATAGTAAGCCGCCGTACCGACTATTTTATCCTGCCGCTCAACTACCCAAAATTCGCCACCTTGATTATGATAATGTAGTTCTACATCATAGACATCTCGATCTGCCCCGTGAGGTTCGCATTTTAAACCGTACTCTGCTAAAACATCCCTAATTAAATAGAACGCCTCAGCGCGATCGCGGGTTTCCCATGAACGAATTAAAAAATCCAGATGTTGGGTTTTCATTGGTTATTGCAACGTATATTTATTTTTTGACTTTAGCAACTGTAAACTTACTCATTTTTTGTGTTTTACAGTTTTTAAATGCACCTAGCTTTTAACTGTGAATTCTCGGTTCGGGATGAAGACTTGCGAGCAACTCGCTCTCTACTAATGATAATTCCTCCAACCTCTGCATCACAATATCCCGATCGAAATAAGTTGTTGCTAAAATCCAATATACCCCGTAATGGCGCGCCTCCGAAGCCATCAAACTGCGGTAAAACTTAGCTAATTGGGCGTCGGGACAGCGATCGCCCAGCAGCCCCAACCGTTCGTGACTGCGCGCTTCTATCAAACCAGAAACCAACAAAGAATCCAAAAGTCTCTCCGGTTCCTGCTTGCGAATTTGGGCGGACAAACCGGCACCATAGGGAGGTGCAGCCAAAGGGCCCAAAGCAATGCTGCGCTGTTCTAACCGCTGGTTGACTTGCTCGAAATGCTCTAATTCTTCGCGGGCGATCCCCGTTAGCATCCTCACCAATTTTTCCTTTGCTGGGTAGCGAAACATTAAATTTAACGCTACTCCCGCCGCTTTCCGCTCGCAGTGAGAATGGTCTAATAAGATTGTATCCAAATGGGCGATCGCCTGTTCCACCCAAGCTTCCGAAGTCGGCTGTTTTAAAAACTTAATAGTTGGCAGTGTTGAAGTCATACCATTTTAGATTTCAGATTTTAGACTTTAGATTAGTCATTTTAGGGTGCGTCAGGTTAGGATCGCGAATTAAATAACTTATAATTTTAATTGTTATTGTGGGATGGGCCTGAAAGCCCGTCCACTCATGACGGGCTTTCAGGCCCATCCCACAAACTTGTGGAAGTTATTTAATTCTCATTCCTTATGATGTTTTCTCACATTGCGGATTGTTTGGCCTGACGCACCTTATCCTATAATTAGCGCGTTATCCTATTTTACATAATTTTTCCAAGACCGCATACATATCACCCGCAAACTTTTTCGGATTCCACAGCGGCGACAAATTGGCTGGATCTTTAGATTTCACCAACTGTGATTTAATGGCATTTCTCAATTCACGCTCTTTACCCAATTTTACACCAACTTCCACATATTCCGACAAAGACAAAGCCACACCTGTTTCAATTCCCAAAGTCTGCAAAAACGAATAACCCATTCTCGACAAAAATTGCTCTCCTGTGCGAGTCACCACCGGCAAATTAGACCACAAAGCCTCTAAAGTTTGAGTTCCTCCGTTGTAAGGATAAGAATCTAACAACACATCTGCCAGCAAATAGATAATTCTGTGTTCTTCCTCAGTAGCAAACCTCGGCAAAAACTTAATTCGGTGCTTGCTCACTTTCTCAGCTTCGCAAGCTTGGTGATATGCAGCCTCAAACACCGCAGCATCGCCTAAAGCTTTGTGAATTAAGATACTGTTCGGCACTTCTTTGAGAATGGCAATTTGTGCTTTTACCAACTCGCGATTAAATTTTCTGCCGGGAGCCACGCACAGGTAAACTATCTGATCCAAACCGATCCGATGCGATCTTCTCAATGCAACGGGATCGACTCCATATCTCTGAAAACCCGACACCGCTACAAAGGAATCAGGCATCCTAATTAGCTGCTCGTCATAATATTTTTCCCTGTCTGCAGGGTGCGAGTGCCTGTCTGTAAGAAAGTAATTTTTCGGCGATATGTAAGGGGCGTCAAATCCCAGCCAAGAAACACAAACTGGTGCGGGTTTTTGGTAGAGAATGTCAGCGTGAACTGGTACGCTGAGAGAATCTAAATCAACTAAAACGTCCAATTCATCTTGCTGAATTTGGTCTATAATTTCGGCAGAGTTTGCAATTCCGTTCGGGTAGGTTGTGGGAAAAGTTAGTTTGGCAAAACTTTCAAATTGCTGAGTTCGATCGTCAGGAATAATTCTTTCGGAAGCGTACAAATACACATTCGGCGTGATATCGGACAATTCGCGAATGATGTCAGCGCTGCACCAACCTACAGAATGGCGGCTAAAGTGATTGGACAAAAAGCCGATTTTTAACTGGCTGGATGGAACCGTTGGTTTGAAACTGTAATTTGCGGGTTGAGAAAAATTAGGTTTAATACATTGGTCGATATACTTTTGAGCAATTAATCTGTAAAGTTTTGAGTTGGCCGCCAAGTCATCTCGCAAATAGGGCGTGCTGAATAACAAGTTTGCATAAAGCGATTTAATTTCCACCGGGCTAGCGGTTTCTAAGTTTTGCTGCAAGTACGACTCTAGCTCTAAAAATCGATCGCCCGCAATTTGATTTAATCCCGACACTTGATAGGTGCTGATGAAGTAAATCGCGGTCATAATTGGATCTGTTTCGGCACACATTTGGCTGTAGTGGTGCACGGCTTGCCGCGCGGCAGCTAAATCGCTAGTATCTCTGAGGATGCCGCACAAATGTTGGTGGGCAGAAATAAAATCCGGTTTAATTTCTAGGGCTTTTTGAAGGTTGGGTATTGCCTCTTTAAATTTGCCCTGGTGGCGCAAAACTTGGCCAATTTGACAGTATGCTTCGGCTAAATCGGGTTTAAATGCGATCGCCTGCTTCCATGCAGCCACCGCCTCATCTAATTTCCCTTGCCGCGCTAATGTATCTCCTAAATTTAAGTGAAAATCTACCTGAGCAAGGTGGGGATTGAGTTCGAGAGCTTTTTGCTCGTAGGCTACCGCTGCATCCTGCTGCCCCTGCTGCTTCAGTGCCCCTGCCAAATTCCAGTAAGCAGCAGCCAAATTCGGTTTAAGTTCGATCGCCTTTTCATAATTGACAACCGCCTCCACCAAATGTCCTTGTTTGTAGAGCATACTGCCCAAATTAGCATAAGCCTCAGCAAAATCGGGATTCAGAGCGATCGCCTCGGAATAAAACCGCATCGCTTCCTCAATTTGGCCGCTTGCTTGCTGCACATTGCCCATTGTCACGTAAGCCGCCGCCCAATCCGGTTGCAATTCCAGAGCACGGCGACAAGCAGCGACGGCTGCTGCTAAATTGCCTTGAGAGTAATAGGTTTCAGCAGCGACTGTCAGGGATGCAGCATCTTCAAATTGGGGTGTTTCGGATTGGTTGCTAAAATCGGAATTCATTTGGCGGCCTATCTGTGCTATCAAGTTAAAGGTTGAATCTATATTATTTTGCAGAGTAGCAGTTTTAGCGGAACTACGGGCGATCGTCACAGAGAATTTATGAGCGACAAGCAAGCGACACAGCGCCAACATAACATCAAGTGGAAACCAAACCTCCTGCTGGGGATACTCTTGTTAACCTTAGCAATCCCCTTACCCTTTGCCCAAAAGACTTTCGCCCAGCAGCAGCAGACAGCCAGCTTTCGGCAGAAATTATTTCAAACTGCTCTTTATTTCACCCTATATTTTGAGGGCGGATTCAGCAATCACCCAGCCGATAAGGGCGGCAGAACTTATCGGGGCGTCTTGCAAACGGAATACAACGCCTACCGCTACAGTCGTGGGCTTCCGCCCCTCGACGTGACGCAGATGTCGGAAGCAGAGCTCCTAGAAATTTATAAATATTACTGGGATTCGAGCCTATCGGGCACGATGCAGCCGGCTTTGGCGATCGTCATGTTTGACACTGCCGTTAATTTCGGTATTAATAACTCTATTACCTTTCTTCAGCAAGCATTAGGATTGCCGCAAACGGGAGTTTTTGATGCCCGCACCAAGGAAGCGCTAAAAGGAGCGAATAATAGAAATACCGCGTTGCAAATGATTAACGAACGAATTATTTACCGCTACAAACGGGTACAAGAAGACCCGACTCAAATGGCTTTTTTCCGGGGTTGGCTGAGTCGCGATTACAGTTTGTGGGGTTATGTGAACAAGATTAAGAATTAACAGTTAACAGTTAAGCTGTGGAGCGTTTAAAATAGTATTGTATGGTGCAGGAGGGCCTCCGCGTTTCCCTTGCCGGTGGAAGCGATCGAGCCGACGCACCCTACAGGTTTCGTTAGTGGTTTAAATGCTCCACAGGTTAGTCCCTCTCTGCTGGGACGAAAGTTTATGTAGTAGCGGTTTTCAACCGCCGAGTCTTATCTGTTATGCCCATCGCATTTCCCACAGCCACAGCAGCCGATTGACAATGCCAGCGATCTTGTTGCAGAGTGATTCATCCGCTACCATTATCCCTCGATGTACTGAGTAAAAACACTCCGTCTTGCCGATGAATCGGGCGCCAATTTCCGAAATCGAAGGGACAACGAACCAGGAACAAGGAATTTTTTATTAAAATTTACACATACAAATATTAGTCAATTCTCCCAAATGCCTTCTACATAAGAGCCTTCCACCTTCATTTGACGCTCTATCTAAAGTTAGGTAAAATAATTCATATTTTATGCTTAGCAGCTTTGAGCAAATCTTCAGCAGCTTTGTATCTAAGGCAACAATATCACTAGAGTGTTTATTGTTACCTTTGATACGTAAAAACCAAATAATTAGAGGGAGCGAGAAATTGGAAGTTTTTGAACGATCGCAACAACGGCAAACGCCCTCAACCCGAATGGCTGCAGTCGAGTCTTTTTGCAAAAAAGCGAGTATTGCAGTAATGGCGATCGGCTGTACAGTCATTTTGGGTTGGATATTCGATGTGCAACTCTTAAAAAGCATTCTGCCCGGACTCGTTACCATGAAAGCCAATACTGCGGTATGCTTTATTTTGGGCGGGTTTTCTCTATTCATCCAACAGACTAGGCGCACCAAATTAACAGCAAGAAAGCCTCAAAAAAATTATAAGAAATTGATTTTATTATCCTCATTTTTAATTATATTAATTAGCCTATTAACCCTACTTCAATATAGCTTTAATTTAGACTTAGGCATGGACCAACTGCTATTTAAAGAAAGTTACACATTGACAATTACCGGAACACCAGGACGCATGGCACCGAATACTGCTGGTGCTTTTTTATTGCTGGGAACAGCGCTGCTGCTGCTGTCAGAACGTCGGCCTAAATACCTGCGGATTCAAATCTTAAGCTGTTGTGCATTTTTAATTGCATTTACGGGTTTGATAGGCTATTTCTACGACAAAGCTTTATTTTACCAAATTGGCAATAATACAGGGATGGCTTTGCACACATCCGCAGCATTTATGTTGCTGAGCTGCGGCATTTTATTTGCCAGTCCCGATCGAGGATTGATAGCAGTAATGACGAGCGATCGCGCGGGCGGCATCATGGCGCGGCGCTTGTTGCCACGGGCAATCATTATCCCACCTTTAGTCGGTTATTTCATCCTATTGGGAGATCGGTTACAAGCCTACACGCCGGAGGTAGGGATATCGCTGTTAAGCGTATTGAACGTGATTATTTTTACAGTTCTGATTTGGCATTCTGCCAAAACTCTCTGCAGCGCAGACCGGAAACGCTATCGAGCGGAACTGGGACTGAGAAAAGCTAAATTAGACTTAGAAAATCAAGTTGAGAAACGGACTATCCAACTGCAAATAACCAACGAGCAATTGCAACAGCAAATTTTCGACTCTCAAACAACAAAGCAGGCGCTTCAAAAAAACTACAATCTGTTGATGACAGTAATCAACAGTACGCCCGCAGCCCTATTTGTCAAAGATATTCAGGGCCGTTATCTAATGCTTAATGCTGCGGGAGCCAGTATAATTGGCCAGTCTGTAGACGACATTATCGGCAGAGATGACAGCGAGTTGTTTTCGCCGGAAATTGCGGAAAATATTATAAAAACCGATCGCCCAATTATGGCAGCGGGAACAACGGAAGCGATCGAAGAAGAGCTGCCCGTCAAAGGAAATTTGAGAATATTTCTTTCTACAAAAAGTGCTTACCGGGACGGCTTAGGAAAGATCAGCGGTATAGTTAGCATCGCGCGGGATATTACTGAGAGCAAACAAGCCGAAATCGCCAACAGAAGTTTAGCAGCAATTCTGGAAGCAACCCCGGATTTTGTAGGTATCTACAACCTCGAAGGACGCGCCATTTACATTAACAAAGCCGGCAGAAAAATGGTGGGTATAGGCGAAAACGAAGATATATCCAAGCGAAAAGTTGCAGAATTCACGGCAGCCTCAGCCCGCAGCAATTTGAAACAAGCGATCGCCACCGCTGTTTCCGAGGGCTTTTGGAGTGGAGAAACAGCCTTCGTGTCAGCATCGGGACTCGAACTTCCCGTCAGCCAAGTCCTCATATCCCACTCCGCACCGGGCGGCAAACTCGCATACATTTCGACGATCGCCCGCGACATCAGCGATCGCAAACAAGCTGAACAAGCGCTGCAACTGTCTCAAGCTCGTTTCGCCGGCATTTTAGAAATTGCCGAGGACGCGATTATTTCTGTGGATGCTGACCAAAAAATTATCCTGTTCAACCAAGGTGCAGAACGGATTTTTGGGTGGACTGCTGCTGAGGCGGTCGGGCAATCCTTGAGCCTGCTGTTGCCCGAAGCTTTTGCCACCCCTCACAGTCACCTCGTCAGCAATTTCGGCGGAGGCGTTAAACAAGCCCGAACAATGGGCCACCGCAAAGAAATTTTCGCCCGCCGCCAAGACGGTACGGAATTTCCCGCCGAAGCTTCTATTTCCAAACTCGAAGTGGCAGGCGAAATCATATTCACAACTATTTTGCGCGACGTGACAGCCAGCCGCCAAGCCGAAGAAGCTGTGCGTCTGAGCGAGGAAAGATATCGATCCCTGGCCATGGCTACCGCACAGATGGTTTGGACGACAAACGCTAGCGGAATCTTCGACAAGCCTCAGCCTGATTGGATAGCTTATACGGGCTTGAGTTCTGAAGACAAGGACTACTGGATAAAATCAGTGCACCCAGAAGATCGCGATCGCACAATACAAGCTTGGAAGCGCGCCATAGAAACAAAAAGTCTCTACGAAGTCGAGCACCGCTTGCGAGCTGCAGACGGCAGCTACAGACACTTCTGGGTGCGGGCCGTCCCCCTTTTGGCAGCCGACGGCAGCGTTCGCGAGTGGGTGGGAACTCACACCGATATTAGCGATCGAGTCCAAGTTTTGGAAGCACTCAAGCAGTCGGAGGGACAGTATCGAGTGCAAGCAGCCGAGCTCGAAAAAGCTGTCCACGAGTTGCACCAAGCTCAAACTCAACTAATCCAAACCGAAAAAATCTCTTCTCTCGGCCAGCTAGTCGCCGGCGTCGCCCACGAAATTAACAATCCGATTAACTTCATCTACGGCAACATTACCCACGCCAGCCAATACGCCACAGACTTACTCAGTTTGCTCCATCTTTACCAGGAGAAATACCCAAATCCCGTCCCAGAAATTGTAGAAGCAGCCGAAGATATTGAAGTTGATTACTTAATGGAAGACTTTACGAAGATTTTGGAATCAATGAAAGTTGGAGCCGATCGCATCCGCGACTTAGTTGTATCCTTACGCAACTTTTCCCGACTCGACGAATCGCAGATGAAGCGAGTAGATATTCACGAAGGAATCGAAAGCACTTTGCTAATTTTGCAGCACCGGATCAAAGCTAATGTACTTCGTCCCGCTATTGAGATTATCAAAGAATACAGCAATTTTCCAAAAGTAGAGTGCTATGTAGGTCAGCTCAATCAAGTATTTATGAATCTTTTAGTAAATGCGATCGACGCCCTCGAAGAGTACAACAGCACTCATTCTTCAAAAGAAATATATGCTCGCCACAACCGAATTCGGATTAGCACCAGTGCGAATTCCGAGACAGTAACAATTCGGATTGCCGACAACGGGATGGGAATCAATCAAGAAGTTATTGGCAAGTTGTTCGACCCATTTTTTACTACTAAACCAGTCGGCAAAGGCACAGGCTTGGGACTGTCAATCAGCTATCAGATTATAGTTGAAAAACACCGAGGCAAATTGCGGTGTATTTCCACGCCTGGGGAAGGTGCAGAGTTTGTCATCGAGATTCCCATTTGCCAGGAAGTATCAGCGCTGGCTACCGAAAACACAAAGGAAATGGTCAATCTATTTTAGATTTTAGATTTTAGATTTTAGATTTTAGCATTGACTTGCGCGAGATAAATTCGAGGGGCAAGTTTCTCGGATACAGGTTTTTTATTTCTGGACGGATGAATCACGTGGCGGGTATCCTGGATGCTTTCGGTCATTAG
>Ga0075157_10001182_pt1 | contig 16844 bp, 12 predicted proteins | sample JI81BgreenDNA_FD_70967 | JGI IMG/M metagenome (GOLD analysis project Ga0075157, IMG submission 70967) | Wastewater effluent complex algal communities from Wisconsin, to seasonally profile nutrient transformation and Carbon sequestration -... | ecosystem: Engineered > WWTP > Effluent > Algae...
TTGTTGAAAAACGATCTTCCTGATCGTTTTGACTCGCCGCATCCTTGCGGCTCGCCGCTTCGCGGCCGGCTTTGCCGTTCGTGCCGGCTCCTGCCGGCACAGTCAAGTCGCGAGTCCGGCACATGTCCGGACTCGCTCCCGACGAATCAATCGCTCGATAGATCGTCGGAAGCGATCTTCGAGATCGATACGACTCGCTGCAGGCTTGCGGCTCACCGCTTCTGGGTTGGAATCAGAATGATCCGTCGCCAGCCGCAAGCGACCCAATGACTGAAATCGTTGATGAGGAACGCATCATGAAATTCGAATTCAATGCGCTTGCCGTCTGCGTCGCCGTATTTGCGATGGCGGCGACGGCGGCGACGCCCGATTCGATCGGCACGCGCGCCGAACGACAGGGGGCAGTCGCCGTCGGCGACGACACGCTGTTGCAAGGCCGCCTCGATGTTGTCTGGGGCGACGGTAGACCGGGACCGAATAGGAAATCGAAGCTGTTCGTCAGCTTGGTCGAAGACAACGGCCGCGAGCATCCGCTCGACGCGGCCAGCGCAAAACGCGCGGCGGGCGACCTGGATCGCTTGGATAACCGCCGAGTGGCGATGACGTTGTCGCAATCGCGATCGGCGAACTCGGATGGCCTGCTGATTCCAGAAGCGATCGTTCCGATCGACGATCTGACGGCAGGCGGGAGACTCTCTTCGAAAGCCGGCGATCTCTCGACCATGGCGACGGTCAGCGGGAAGACATCTTGGGTAACGGTGATGTGCAAGTTCAAAGACATCGCGACAGAGCCGAAGCCAAGAAGCTATTTCACGGACATGTACGCCAACGTGTCCGGAAGGCTGGACCATTACTGGCGCCAAGTGTCGCACGGCAAAATCAATCTGACGGGTAGCGCTGCTTTTGGATGGTACACGCTTCCCCAGCCGCTCTCGTACTACAAAAACCCATCGAATGGGTACCTCAAACTACAACTGATCCAAGACCACTGCTTGGCTGCAGCCAATCCGAGCGTCAATTACGCCAGCTACTACGGCATCAACATGGTTTTCAATCAAGACGTCGATGGATACGCGTATGGCGACCTGAAATCCATGACTCTCGACGGCATCACCAAGAATTGGGGAATCACCTGGAATGCGCCTTGGGCCTACATGTACATTTCTGGTGCGAATTCGGGCATATCGACTCTGGCCCATGAAATGGGGCACGCCTATGACTTGTCGCACTCCGATAATACCGATGGCGATGACGACAGCTACGACAACCCCTGGGATCTGATGAGCGGCGGTTGGACCGAAACGGCCCTCGACTCGAATTACGGATTGCTGCCGCAGCATCTGATCAGTCACCAGAGACATCAGCTCGGCTGGGTCGCCGCCGCACGATTGCGGACGCACAACCACACCACCGCAACGACGACCTACACCCTCGACCGCGCCAGTTTTCAGGCATCGACCAATGTGTTGTTGATCAAACTGATGGTCCCGGGCGGAAGCGACTACTACACCGTCGAAGCGCGCAAGAGAAGCGGCGGCATTTACGAGTCCGAACTTCCGGGCGACGCGGTCATCATTCACTCCGTGAAAGGAGGATACGCGTACATCGTGGATGCCAATCCGACTCCGCATACCTACTCCAACCAAGAATCCAATATGTTCAAGGCCAACGAATCGTGGACCACGCCTGAACCGGCCGGTAAACGCTTCAAGATCGAGGTATTGGCCGCAACGCAAAGCGGCTTCACGGTGAGGGTGTCGAGCCTGTAATCGACGCGATTGCGTCAAAAGATCCTCCGGCAAAAGCGACACAACGCCAATAAAGCGAACGTTCAACACGAAACATACCAATCCACAAACCAAACGAATGGAAGCCAGAACAATGACCAGTCATCCTAAAAACGAGAACGCGCAGAACAACCGTCGTCGCGTGAATATTGGGCCCCTGTTTGTGGCAACAGCCATGGCGATAGGCCTGTCTTTATCGGCTTTCGCAGCCAGCGCAAAAACGATCTATATCGCGGTGCCCGCTTCCTCAACAAAACCGGCGACACGACTGACATGCACGATTACGGTCACTGCGACTAAATTCATCGACGCTCGGATGACGAACTCAGGATCGACGATTCAATGCAATATTTCGTCCGGCTATCCGGGCAGCGGCAGCAGCAACCCCGTCTACGTCAATGTTAACGGCGCCTCGATGGAGTTGTTGAAGAATTCCAGCCGATATGCAGTCGGCTATACCGTTTCCGGAAGACTCGCGGACAACATCGTTAACTACACGCTCGAAGGTAGACCGCAGACTTGCGTACAAGGCACTACCTACAAGTATTCCTCCACTTTCAAAGGCACGATCGCGGTGTACGTTCCCTACAGCGGCAAGAACGTCGTGTCTTCGGTCATCTCGGCCTCCGGCCCAGACGTCAACTACAAAGCGGCGACATCGATGTGCAATCCGTAAGTCCGCACCGATCGTTTACGGCCTCGCAGTCTTAGGAAAGGCAAGCGCGCGGCGCACAGACCGCCACGAAGAGATTCAACGACAGATCGCCGGTGGGCTTTACGACGGTTGTCCGCCCGCCTGCTGCCAATTCCACACCCAGCATTTCAATGGAGTGAACATCATGAAGAACACGCGAGCGATCGCGCAAGCGACCGCTTTATCGTCCGCGATGGCGTTCGCGCTGTCCGTCCAAGCTGCGTTGCCTGCCGCGGGAACCCTCTCGACGGCGAACGATGCTCTGGACGGCGCGCGCGTGACCGCCGAAGAACATCGATGGGTCGTCCGTATCTTGGCCCAGCATCCCGGCATGAATGCGGCGCCCTACAACGTGACCCCAGGCCGCATCTATTCCGAGGCCTGCGTTTACAACGGGCAGCGGAAAATATTCGCGTCTCTCTCGACGAAATCGACATCCGCCGCGACGACGCGATACGGCACCATCGTGTCCGCGAACGTCAGCAGCACAGGGGCGATCAGCGGCTTCTCGCAGCGCGATTTCCCCGAATGCAAAGAAATGAACGGCATCGTGGCGACGTCGGATTGCTCCACGGTCGCGGCGTTGTGCAGAAGGCCGTCTTCGGCGACAGGCGCCACCAAAGACTTGGTCGCCTCGCTCACGAACGCCACCTGGAAAGATTGGCTCACCGCCAACGCCACCGACGATCACATGTGGCTGTACGAGTGGAAAAATACCGCGGTCTCCCCCCTGCCCGCCGCGCCGACGAATCGATACGTCGTCAGCAAGGCGATCGGCGGCGGTTGGGAAATCGGGCACCAAAACCTGGTGATGAACGACACGCACTATGGGATTTCGTTGAAATCCACCACCGGAGGCACGCCGCAACATCAAGGCGACAGCTTCGTCGTGGTCAGCCGCACCGCGCCCGCGATCGACACGACGCGTGGCTGGCTCTGGGCATGCGGCGAAGGACATACGGAGTCCAATCGACCGGCCAACTATGGTCAAGGCCCATTCGCGGCGCTTTGCACCACCGACTGGCACGGAGTCGATGGCGACTTCACCAAAGGCGGCATCTGGATGCACGTCGAGAAACAGGCTCCAGTTTTGGTTCGTAGCATTTACAGATCCACACAAAGCGCCAACCGCTTCAACGGCGGCGCGACCTCGCTTGTGGCGCTTTCGGGCGGCGGCTTCCTGGGCGTCTTCGCCGCGACGGACGGTACGACCACCTTACCCACGAAAATCGGCATGGTGCGCTTGAACAGCACGGGTGGCGTGGTGTGGCAGAAGTGGGTCCGAGAAAGCGCCGATTACTTCTTGTCCTATCCGCAGCTCGTTTCCCTCGGCGAAGACAGCACCGGCAGTCAACGGTTTCTCGTCGGTTGGTCACGAATGATGCAATACGTCAACGGATCGACGTTCGACAACCCCAGCCCCAACGATTCCCAGCGCGTCGCCAGCCTGTACTCCGTGCAAGAGTTCGATGCCAGCGGCAACCCGAAATCCGAATTGCGCGCCGTCACGCATGGTTGGGGCGAGCAGGACCAGATGGTGCCGCTCGGAAAAGGGCGCGCTGGCTGGATGTATACGCCGAACCCCACGTACAGCACGCCATTGCCGACGCCCACTTCGACCTCGTTGCAATGGACGACCTACACATCGGCCACCATGTGACGCGAAGACGGCGCGCCGATGTCAGCGTTTCGTAGCGGCCTTGGCGCGCGACGCGACCCATTTCGTGGACCGACCCAAGAATCGGATCAAGCGCGGCCGAATCGCCGAAAGCCGCTTCGGTCGCGAATTTCCGATGATTTTCCACTCATCAATAGGACAAGACCATGTTAAAGGACCGGAAAAAAACGCTGCAATGTCTGTTCGGAAGCTTTTGCATCGTTGTGGGCATCGGCGCGACGGCGAGCCTGTTCGCCGCCGACACGTTGATCGTCAACCAATCCATGAAACCTAACCAGCATCTGACCTCCGCGAACGGGAAATACCGGCTCGTGTTCCAAAGCGACGGTAATTTGGTCCTGCAGCGGCAATCCGATCTTGCCCAGCTTTGGACATCGAACACCGCGCACCAAAACGGCAAACGACTCGTTCTGGGTGCGGATGGCAATCTGACGCTTCAAAGCCACAGCCGTTCTCCGGCGTGGACATCGAACACGCGCGGCAGCCACGTCAATCGTCTGACGCTGCATAACGACGGTAGCCTTGCCCTGTACGACACGGCGAATAAGCAGATCTGGTCCGCGGAGACCACGTCGGATTCGATCACGACGTTAGCGTCGACGGTGTCGATTGTCGGGACCACGAGCACCTACCAATCGTCGGGCAGCACGATGCCGGTCTCGCGTACTGGATCGACTCAAGCCGGCGACCTCATGATCTTAGCGATCCAGACGGCCACCGGTGTCGTCCCGAGAACCGCCGATAGCAGCGGCGATTGGGTTCGATTCGCCTCGTGCGGCGTCACCGGCAATACCGCGACCGTGTGCAGCGCTACCGGCAACGATATGGGCATATCGTTGTTCTACAATTACGCGGGGTCTGCAGGCGCGAAAACCTATACCATCAATAAAACGGCCAACGAGTTCACTTCGGCGGCCATCATGGTGGTGCGCGGTGCCGCAACGACCAATCCCATCCAAAGCGTCAAGACTTACTTGGACGATGGGCTGAACGAACAGACTCGATGCTACGGTCTTCCGGGCCTCGCTGGCGCGCTCGCCGTATGCGCCTTGTCGCACGACGACGCGCAACCGCTGTTTACTCCGAGCGGTTGGGGATTGCGCACCAGCGTCGTTCGCAGCGATAGCGCGCTGTATCTTTATTCGCGAAGCATGAGCAGCGCGGCAATCGGAGACACCATCATTTCGTACAACGGCAACGACCCCTTGGACCAGCCGGGCAACGGAATCAATATCAGCTTCCTGATTAAACAGAGGCCCTAAGCGATGATTCGCGTGCGCCTACGGACCCCTGTCTTTAGGCGCATCGCGACATCTGAGAAAGGACGTATGACGTACGGCAGCCGAGCGGAAGCATGACACCCCTGCTTTCGCTCGGCTTCGATTCCGAATTCATTGCAGACCTTTCCCGCTGTGCGCGCGCGGCTGGAACATCGTGATGGACGAAGAACGGGATCGACCGGGCACCGACCTCTCGCCCGCTACCGCCAACGCTTTGCGATGCGCGTCTTCGATTTCGGCGACGTCGCCTTTCGCGAGCGCCGTCCGCAAGCGCAACAGATTGACTCGGTAATCGCGATCCATCCGATCCGGGTTGGTGCCGCGCAACGAGGCCAGCACCGCATCGGCCGCGTCGATGTCCTTGTTTTCCAGCAGAAGATCGACCAGCGGCTCGGCGGCGAGCGTCATATGAAACAACCGGCCCTGCCGACGCGCTTCGTCGAAGGCCGATCGCAATTCCGTTTCCGCGTCATCGCGCATTTCTTTCGACCAGAGCCACCGGCCGCGGGCGATGCGGCCTGGCGTCGATCGAGGGCGCTGCAACACATCGACTTGCGCAGCCGACGGTGCCGGCTTCGCGTTGCCCTGAGCCGCTAACTCCTGCGCCGCCGTCGTCCACAACAGCAATGCGCCTTCCTGACTCATCAGCATCATGTTGGGATTGGAGCTGGGGTCCATGGCTGCGAACATCGCCGCCGCATCGTCGAGCGCGCTTTGCGCCTTGCCGGAAGCCAAGTGGTACATCGCGAACACGGCCGAAGGCGTGGGTCCGTTCGCTTGTCGCGAGGTTTCTTCCAACAACGAACGGGCTTCGCGCAACCGGCCGAAATTCGTGAGCACCAATGCGTACTGTCGCGTCGCCGCGGCGCGATTGGGAGAATCCAACACGCTCTTGGTGATCAGCATGTTGCGCCGACTGTTATCGAGCGCGTCGTCCCATCGCAGCAATTCGATTTGAAGCCGAGTCGCGACAAGACGCGCGGCCGCTTCGCCGTACGCGTCCTGCAAGGTCTCGGCATCCTTGGCGGTCCGGTTCAACTCATCCAAGGCGTCGGTGAGATTGCCCATCCTGAACCAGGTGTGGGCCAACATCCGTCGAGCCGTTGTCGCGCGTCGTTTGTCGCCATCCTTCAACAGCAGATCGCGCGCTCTCACCAGATCGCGCACGGCGAGTTCGAATTCGGCGGCGAACAGATGACCGGTCCCGCGTGCCGATAACGCTTCGCCCAACGCCGATGGCGGCGCTTTTATGCCGATGGATTCGAGCAATGCGACGGCTTTCTGACCCGGCGCGAAGACGTCGGGTGCGGGCATTCCCGCCCTCGCATTCAAATCGCTCAGCATCGAAAGCCATTTGGCCTGCAGTACGACATCCCCGGCCGCCTGGCTCTTGGTTTGCTGAAGCGAGAGCTTCTGCGTCGCGCGTTCGAATCGCCCGCGATCGATATCCAGTTGGATTTCGAGGGCGTGAGCATCCGGCGAGTCGGCCAGTTCCGGGGGCAAGGTCGCCAAGCCTTCGCGAACGGCCTCGACATCCCCCTTCCAATATTTTTCTTGGATCAGGGCGATGGTGGTCGCCTCATTCGCACCACTCGCCGCATTGGCCGCGTGCTCCGAATTCGCCGCGCGCGGCGGCACCGGAGCATCCGGGGCGTTGTCTTGAAACCGCCCAGCGGAAGCGATCACTGCGACCAGCACCAGCGCGGAGGCCGCCCACACGCGCAGACGCGTTTTGCCGAAAGTCGCGGACGCGAGCGCATCGACCTCCGTTCGAGCGAGTGTGTCGGGCGCAGGCGGATCGAACGCAACGACGGTATCCGTCGTCTTAAGCACAGTCTCTTGCCGAAGATCGTCCGCCCCAGGCGCAGCGTCCATCGACGATCGCGAAGGCCCCTCATCGCTGAGCGCGATCGGTATCGGCGCATCGGGCTGCCGCACGATATCCGTCGTATCCAGCGCAGGCGCTCGAAGCGGAACGGTCGGCGCCGCTCCTTCATGCAGCGTCCCGACCCAGCGATAGCCCAATCCGGGCATGGTTCGAATCAATCGTTGGGTGTGGCCGTCGTCGCCGAGCGTCCGCCGCGACGCCAAGACCATCTGCGCCAACTGATGATTGGTCACGTTGTCGTGACCCCAAATGGCTCGGATCAATTCGTCGTAACCCACCACTCGGTCGCGATGGCGAACCAAATAAGCGATGCAATCCAACACCTTACGCGAGACGTTGACCTGACGTCCCTGTCGCATCAGCAAGGCGCCTTCGCGATCCAAACTGAAATCGTCCCAGCGGTATTCCATACGCCTCCTTAGAAAAGTCCTTGCACACCTTGCCTGGATGTTCGCAATTCAACGATGCGGCTAGGGCACGCCGATGTCGCGAAATGAACGCTGCCATACGCGATGGATCATCTCCCCACAGCCGTTGCCCTCGCAAGTCATGGTACCGGGTATCGATCACGACCTCGAAAGCCACATGGTGCAACGCTGAAAAGTCGGTATCGCCGCGATCCGAACTCCAGAGCTGCAAGCGCTGCGGCCAACGCGATGAAACCTAGCAGCGCAAGGCACATGCGCCGGACCATGGCCTCGCAAGTGATTGATTCAGTTTGATTCACCCGAATTCGGAGCGACGTCCAGCATGATCGGAATGGCCTTGCTCAAGGCCGCCTCGAATGCCGACCCGCGCGCACGGGCCAGTTCGATGCCCGGCGGGAAGCCCTTAGGAAGCCCTTAGGAAGCCCTTAGGAAGCGCTTGGGCTCTGCACTGCTTGAGCAAATGCCATCGCTCCGCCTCTGTCCAGACACGACAGGCGTAACCGCCGCAGAGTGCGCAGTCCAAGGACTCCGCATTCTCTCCGAGATGTCCCTTTGCGACCCATGCAGCGAAGGATGCGAAACCAACTCATTTCGGCAAAAAAGCGAGACAGATTTCTCGCTTTTTAGGGCTAGCCGCCGCTTCATGCTCAGCCCGTGCTCGTTTTGTCATCGTCTCATGCCGACTTTCTCATCGAATACAACGCCAATAGAACCTCGCCCGGATTAGCGTGACTGCGCACCAGGTCTAGGCGGCACCGGTCCCCACCGCAGATGTCTACGAAGGCCCCGATCAACGCCTTCGTTCGGAACCGACAGGCGATTGGATCCGGATTTTTGACGCTCTTAAGCAGGAGGACGATTGGGATGAAAGGCCTCGAAACGAAAACCCCGATACCCGCCAATGTCGCATCGCTGTCCGTTGTGTGCGGGGCGATACTCGTCCTCGGCACTCTGTTCTTGACTGTGTGGATCGGCAGCCCGAAAGCGGCACGGACAGTAACGAATCGGCCACTCGTCGAACGGGATTCTGCGGCCACCGTGCGCGCCGAAAGCGGCACGATTCCCGGCGCGGCGGTGATTCGAATCGCCGACAAAGGCCACAAAGGCGTGATACGGGCCGATTTAGAGCCGGATTACGCGAACTTCGCGGATCGCCAATACGACACGATCTTGTTCGATGTGGGTTCGCCAGACAGACAACGATTGATCGCTTTGGCGGCCGAAGAGCTGGCCGCTTCTAGACAGGTGGTCCTGGATTCGGATGGTAGCGATACGCAGATGGACGCCGTCGCGGACATCGCGATCGAACTGGCGGGAGCAGGACAAAAAGCCGAAGGTCTCGTGATTTTTAAAAGCGACGACGGCGGGATGAATTTGACGCCCATCGAGACGGAAGCTTCTCACGAAAATCGAGAATCGATCGTCGCTTCGCCATTGCCGCGGGGCAATACAGCACGGCATGTTCTCGGCAAGAGACGTCCGTTCGACCGTTGACGCTTGATTTTTCGCGATGCCCGCAGGCGACGATGGCCGCGAATGCGCAGAAACATGCGAATCGACGGCGAAGCCTAAATCCAGAAGCGCGAATAACTCACCCAAGCCACCTCCTGTTTTTCGGATAGGAAAGGAGTAAGCCACGACAGACCAAAAGGTTCCGCAAGAAAACAAGCACAGAAACGGTATCGGCACTGTAGCGGCCGAAAGAGCCGCACGGCTTATCGGCCAACACCCATCACGAACCCAAAAGGAATACGAGCCATGAGAATCTCTCCGATCGCATTTGCATTCACGACCCTGACTTTGCTGTTCACGATCTCGCCGAACGCTTCAGCGATCGCGGAAGGAGCGAAGAGAACGGAAAGCTGCTGGACGAAGAGCGGATGCAAGGACACTTACGCCGACACGAACGGAACCCGAAGCAGAGATGTCGCTCAAGACGGCTCCGGCTATCGTGCGATTCAATGGATCGGCACGGCGGTGCAGTGCGAAAATACGAGCTACTGTTATCCGGATCTCAAAAAAGAAAGCACGGGGACAGTGACATGGCAATTCGGGGTCAACTTGGAGTTTCAGGCTGGCGTCAAGGATGTCGCTGCATTCAAAGCGGCAGGCACCGCATCGCGAACCACAACGCAAACCGATAAAGACACGATCGACTTCGGCAAGATCACGCTGAGGAAGGGGCAATCGGCCGTGCAGTACACCTACGTCCAACGCAAGCCGTACACCTTGATTTACACCGGTGCGTGGAGAAGGACGCTCGAATGGTACAACTGCGGCCTCAAGTATTGCTACGACTACTACTGGACCCAAGATTATTTCGTCATGAGCATGGATTACGACAAAGCGATGGAAGAGTTCCAAACGCTGACCTACAAGGTCTATACCACTTCGCAAGGCAGCGGCCTGCGGAAAGAATGATCGCTTTCCGGCCACATCGGTGGCATGAGACCATCGCGCGATGAGCGGCGACAAAAAGTACGGCGCTCCCGGGATATTCATCATCCCAATCGCCGAAACAGTACGGCTCTCGTCGCGCTTACAGAATAGTTGTGGAATTCTCATTCGACTCTTTTGCCGATACCCGGCCTTACGACGGGGCCTTATGCCGACCCATCGCAACGCCGGGTTTTTCCTCCGCATGGCGCTCGCGCGCAGCTCCGGCCCTGGCTCACGATTGATCAAGCGAACAGGTCATGCTCATGATCGACTCATCGAAATTGCGTATTTCGCTCAGGCCGAGGACGCTGCTCCTCGGTGCGGCCCTCTTGTGTTCGATTCTGATCGCTTTAGTCATAAACTCGACGCAGGATGCCGCCCCGACAAGATCGGCTCCGCAGCGTATTTCGAGCGGGCAAGAAGAGGGGCTGGGAGGAAGCCGACATCGCGCCGACATCGCGCGATCGTTCTCCCAGAACCATTCGATAAAATCCCAACTGAGATTTCTTCTCGAAGCATCGAAAGAAAACGATGCCTATGCGGCATGCGCGTTGGCGCGCGCGCTGGATATCTGCAGGAAAAGAGACGCAGATAACGAAGCCGATGTCTCTCTCGACGCTTACGCAAGCGCGCATACCGCTTCACTGAGCGAACAAGAAGTCGATTCGCTCGCGAACGCCATCGCCATTCGCGAAAAAACGGCCTCCGCGATGTGCGACCTGCTCACGGACGACGAGCAAAAGGTTTTCGACGAAATCGTCTACAAGTCGGCGCAACTGGGCGACCCGACGTCGATGCGAATATTCGCGCTCCAGGACGACAAGCGCACGATCTTCGGAGAGCCCGTTCCGGTGAGCAAGGCGCACATCGATCGACACGGTATGTACGCCGAGAAAATGCTGAACCTCGCCGCGGAAGCGGGCGATCCCGTCGCGATAAAGGCGATCTACTCGATCTATGCCACCGGCGCCATATCCACCTCGTTCGATAGAGTCAAAGTGCGGCGGGACGACGTGAAATCCGTCGCCGCATACAAGGCTTTGGAAGCCGTCGGCGATTTTCGATTGAAAGCACGATCCAGCGCGGGCGAAATCGAGCAAGCACGAAAAGACATCGACGAAACCGTCTCTGGATTCGGTCAAGCCGAACAAATTCGGCTTGCGAAGCTGAAGGAGAAGTATGTTCGCGCTTATCGAAGCAAGAAAAGACCCGACAGCATCAGAGAGGAATTGTTCGATACGCTGCCGGAACAGGCGTGCGCCGATTCTGGCCGTTGAAATACGCGCCTCCCAAAGCGAGAAGCGATATCGCGAAAGTCTGTCGTCACCGCTCGCCCCTCCGAGAACGGCCTGGATTGACGGCCGATGGCCATCACGGCGCCGAACGCGATTCGGGAATCTCGCGCTCGCCGGCAGTCGCCATCGCATTGCGGTAGGCCTCGGCTTCCGCGGCGGCATCGCCGACCGCCCGCGCGACACTTAGCGCCAACAGGTTCGCTCTGAAATCCTGCGCCAACCGCTCGGGCGCGTATCCCCACAACTCCGCAACCGCCAGTTGCGCGGATTCCGCATCGCCCCGCAGCAGCAGCGATTCGACCAAAGGCTCGGCTGCTGCCAGCATGCGGGAAAGGTGCCCCATCGCTCTCGCTTCCGCGAACGCCCGTCGAAATTCGGCTTCTGCTTCGGCCGATCGGCCTTGAGACAGTCGCCAACGTCCTCGCGCGATACGGCCGATATCCGATTCGGCGTCGCTCAAGGTCTCGATCTGCGCGGGCGACAGCGCCGGCATCGTTCCTCGCTCCTTCGCGATCTCCTGCGCGGCGATGAGCCACAGCAACAGCGCGCCTTCTTTGCTTTCCAGATTCAACGTATCGTTCGCCGCATAGGCTTCGAAGCCGTACGCTTCGCTCGCCGCCGCCAGCGCTTTTTGATGGCGGCCGGTCGCGATGTAGTGGGCCGCCGCGACGATCGTGGAATAGCGCTCATCCTGCAGCGCGTCGATCTCCTCGATCAATCCAGAGGCCTCCCGCAAGCGGCCCTTTCCGGTGAGGGCCAGCGCGCGGAGTTGAAGCACGCGCGTCCGGCGTTCGGAATCCGGCACCGTCCGCAGCAAGTCTATGCTGCGATCGCTGCTTTTGAGCGCATCGTCCCAACGCAGCAGTTCGACCTGAATCTTGGTCGCGGCATTCCGGGCGTAGATTTCTGTGACGGGCCCCTCCGACAGCCGAGAGAACGCCGCGATCTCGTTCATCAGAACGAGGGCACCCTCGAAGCGCCCCATGCGCATGTCGACACGCGCCATGGTATCGGCGACGGTTGAGGCGCCACGCTCGTCGCCCGCCTTCAGCAGAATGTCTCTCGACAGCGAGAGATCGCGCGACGCCGACTCGAATCGCTGCAACTTCATGAAACCGTAACCGCGCGCGCCGAGGGCTTCGCCGAGCGCGCGTTGTGGCGCATCGCGCCCCAGCGACTCGAGCAATTCGACGGCGGACGCGCCTGGCGCCAGTACTTCCGCGCCGACCTTTCCCGACGCGCCGTTGAGATAGGCCTGGACGGTCAGCGCTTTGGCTCGCCAGACCGGGTCTCCCGCATCGGCGGCGCGCTTGTGCTGCAACGCCAAACGCGCGGCGGCGCGTGTGAATTGACCGCGCTCGATATCCAGATTGATCTCCAAGAGCTTCGCATCGGGCGATTCCGCCAACTGCGGCGACATCGTCGCCAATCCTTTGCTGACCGTTTCGAATTGACCTTTCCAAAGCGCAGTCCTCAGCGAGGCGATGGGATCGCGACGCTCCGCAACCGCGAGCGGGGCGGAGGGCGGCGCGGCAACCGCCTGCGCGGGCGGCGTCGGGCCGCTATCGGTCAAGAACCAATAGACGGCTGCAACCGCGACCAACGAAAGCATCGAGACCGATGCGACGAGACGCCTGCCGGTCCGCGGCCGGGCCGAAATCCGCCCCTCCGAAGTCGCCGCGACAGGCTCGATGCACGGCTCCGGTTGGGGCGCCTCCGAAGTGGACGCCGCGACAGCGCTCAAAGACATCGATGGAACGTCCTCGGCCGACGACGTTTGCGGCAAAGGCTCCGTTTTGGCCAATTGCGTTACCGGACCGACCCACCGATATCCGAGGCCCGACAGCGTGCGAATGATGCGCTGCGCCTGCCCGTCGTCGCCGATCGCGCGTCGCGCGGCGACGACGATCTGAGTCAACTGGTGATTGGTGACGTTGTCGTGCCCCCAGATTTTGCGGATCAATTCGTCATAGCTCACGACCCGCTCGCGTTGCTCGACCAGATGACTGATGCAGTCCAAGACTTTTCGCGAAACATCGACTTGTTGCCCTTGGCGCGTCAGTAGTGCGCCATCGCGATCCAAACTGAAGTCGTCCCAACGGTATCGCATGCGGTTTGCTCCGAATCGCATTTCCACGAGGGCCCGACGCCAACGGCGAATAGACAAAAACGCGACCGGCCCGCCCTTTTCCACGACGGGCTCAAAACAGTCTGCCATGACGCGATACGACCGCAAGCCGCACGGCCCCGCCCGGGGGTGTCCATCCCCCGTTCGCCGGGCGATAATACCGCCCATGGACAGATAACCCGTCGCGCCGTCGTGGCCTCGCCTCGAAAGGTGCGCCTCCCGCCACCGGACGCTACGTATGGCCGAGACCATCCGCCACGACAAGACCGCGCGACAGTTGCGTCTGCTTTCGGACGCGCTCGACAGCGGGCGCCTGGGTCCGGTCAAGCGGCTGGTGAATACCCTGTCGCCCGCGGAAATCGGCAACCTGCTGGAATCGCTGCCGCCGGGCAAGCGCGAAGTGGTGTGGGGTCTGGTGGATCCCGAAGACGACGGCGAGGTCTTGGTCCACGTCGGCGACGACGTGCGCGAAAGCCTGATCGCGGAGATGGACCCGGACGAGCTGATCGCCGCGGCTTCGGATCTGGACATCGACGACTTGGCCGATCTGGTCGAAGACCTGCCGGATACCGTCATCGATGAAGTGCTCAAGTCGATGGATCGCGAGAATCGCGAGCGGCTGGAGCAAGTGCTGTCCTACGAAGAGGACACCGCCGGCCGTTTGATGAACCCGGACGTGGTCACCGTGCGCGCCGACACCACCGTCGACGTGGTGTTGCGCTATCTGCGCCTGCGCGGCGAATTGCCCGAGCACACCGACCATCTGTACGTGGTGAGCCGCCGACATCAGTATTTGGGTCGGATCGCGCTGCAGTCGCTGTTGACCCGCGACGCCACCACGCCGATCAATCAACTCGTCGACGACGAACAACCGGCGATCGGCGTGGAGGAAACCGCCGACGAAGTGGCGCGGATGTTCTCCGACCACGACTGGATTTCCGCGCCGGTGGTGGACGACAACAACGTGTTGCTCGGCCGCATCACCATCGACGACGTGGTGGACATCATCCGCTACCAAGCCGAGCACCAAGCGCTGGGCGCCGCGGGTCTCGACGAAGAAGAAGACCTGTTCAGTCCGGTGCCGCGCGCGTTCCGGCGCCGGCTGGTGTGGCTCGGTATCAATCTAGCCACGGCGTTTCTGGCGTCGAGCGTGGTCGGGCAATTCCAAGGCACGATCGACCGCATCGTCGCGCTCGCGGTATTGATGCCGATCGTCGCCGGCATGGGCGGTAACGCCGGCACTCAGGTGCTGGCGCTGATGGTGCGCGGCCTCGCGTTGGGCCAAGTCGGCGCTTCCAACGCGCGCACGCTGTTGTGGAAGGAACTTCGCGTCGCCGCGCTGAACGGGTTGACGCTCGGCAGCGTCGTCGGCCTCGCCACCTGGGCGTGGTTCCGCGACCCGACGCTGGCGCTGGTCATCGGCATCGCGATGACGCTGAATCTGCTGTTCGCCGCCAGCGCGGGCGTGCTGGTGCCGATGACGCTCAAGCGCATGAATCTCGACCCTGCATTGGCAGGTGGCGTGATTCTCACTACCGTCACCGACGTGATGGGTTTCCTCGCGTTCCTCGGCCTGGCGACGCTGATCCTGCTGTAGCGCTGAATGCCGGCGTTCGTCGCGTTCCGAAACGCACACCGCCGCGATTGCGGCGGTTTCGTGATCTCAACGTCGATGCCCGCGGATGCGTGGAGCGAGTATCGCCTGAGTTATGCCGCCCGCCTGCGGGACGGTGGACGCGTGCTACCGCAGTGTAGATACGTGGCCGAGCCCCCGATACGGGCTCGGCTTGAACGCATTGTTAGCCGCCATTTGGCCCACGAGAAGCAATGCTAGCAATATCAGCTTCTGTTAGTGAGAACCACTCGTTCATTACGCGCTTTTGCGCAAATTTCTTGTGCAGTTCTCGCTCATCTCGCTGTGCATTTGGCGATGCAAAGTGATGCAGAATTACGAGTGGTCCCGGATTTCCGCATTGGAGTTGACGCATGCGGTTTGACACTGACTGCGATGATCCAATTTTGCAGTGCCCGGTGTCCGACTGAATTAGGTAAACGTACCCAAAGGCATCTGGCTTCCTTGGCTCTGGTGGCTGAAACCTGCCGATGTATCTCTCCCAACCAGGCCAATCGGACGTGGCATAGGTACCAGAGCCATCTACATACTTTGCCTCCCAGGCATGCAACTCGCCACGCACATCGTCTGGCATAGCTGCGTAGCAGCCATACATTGCCCCTGCATACTCAAGAAACGACATGCTCATGACGGCTAACTCAACGTTGCGGGATGATCAAAGCTTCACCAGTTCCACGCGACGATTTTTCGCGCGGCCGGCCTCGTCAGCATTGTCCGCCACGGGTTTGTCGGGACCGAAGCCCTTGGAACTCAGACGAGACGGATCGATCCCAAGACCGACCAATGCGCCGAGCACACTGCGCGCACGCGCGGACGACAGTTCGCGGTTGCGATCCGCGCTGCCGGTGTTGTCGGTGTGCCCTTCGATCGAGAGCTTGAGGTCCGCATTGGCATCAAGCAGTTTCTTGATTTCGTCGATGGTCGTTTGGCTATCGGGACGCAGCGTCGATTTGTCGGTATCGAAATTGATATGCAACGAGACGCGGCCATCGGCATCCAGCGCGGACTTCATCGCGCCGGCATCGAGAAAACCGAGCGATTGCGCCATCGCCGCTTTTTCCAAGACCACGACATAACCGGTGGGCCGCCCGGCCGCGGTGCCGACATGGATCCAGTATTCCTTGTCGGCCGTGCGAATCAGATAACTGTGGTGTTCGTAGCCGCTGGTGGGCGGCGCGCTGTGCCAGTGTTGATTCACTTCTCGCAGACCGCCGACTTCATCGACGATGGGGCGCGTGAACTGCGTTTCGCTGATCTCCGCGCCGCCCAGCGCAACAACGGCGTTGCTGTAGTTGCGATGGAATTCCGTGGTCGAATACTCGCGTCGTTTATCGGGACTAATCAGGCTCATCTCGTTGTGGTAGAGCCGGCCTTCGACCACGACCAGACGTTTCCCGGCGAGAAAATAATGGCGCGCGAAATCGACCGTTGCTTTGTCCGCTTTGAGTTTGGCGACCAGTCCCTCGGGCGTATCGAAAAACGGGAAGGGCGGCAGCGCCACGGTCGAGACCGGAACCTTATCCACGCTGAATCCGGTGTCCGGCTGCGGCGGTGCGGCTTCGACGGGCGCTGGCGGCGGCAGCGTCGCAGGCGA
>Ga0075157_10001184_pt1 | contig 16816 bp, 9 predicted proteins | sample JI81BgreenDNA_FD_70967 | JGI IMG/M metagenome (GOLD analysis project Ga0075157, IMG submission 70967) | Wastewater effluent complex algal communities from Wisconsin, to seasonally profile nutrient transformation and Carbon sequestration -... | ecosystem: Engineered > WWTP > Effluent > Algae...
GCTGTTGCTGGAGGCGGTGGAATCCGTGCTGGCCCAGCGGTTCGACCATGGCCTGCGGCTGCTGCTGGTCAGCGACGGCTGCCCGCTGCCGGAAACCGACCAGGTGTGCCGCGACTATGCCGCCGCCTATCCGGACGTGATCACCTATCTGCGCAAGGCCAATGGCGGGCTTTCGGATGCGCGCAACCACGGCATCCGCCACGTGCTCGCCCACCTGCCCACGGTCGAGGCGATCTACATGCTGGATGCCGACAACCGGCTGCGGCCCGATGCGATGGCGCGCGCCGTGGCGGCGCTGGATGCCGATGACAGAGTTGACTGGGTTTATCCCAACATCGACATGTTCGGCCTGAACAGCACACATGATTACGGGGGCGACTATTCACTGCTGGTCCATTCCGAGTTGAACATCTGCGAGGCCGGCAGCCTGATCCGCCGCCGCGTGTTCGACAGCGGCGTGCTGTTCGACACCAGCTTCAAGCTGGGCTGGGAAGACTGGGATTTCTTCCTGACCGCCGCGCGCCGCGGCTTTCGCGGCCGCAACATCGAGGATTTCGGTTTCCAGTATCGCAAGCGGCCCGAGAGCATGCTGGCCGATTCCGGCCGCGACCATTTCGCTCTGACCGGGGCGATGGGCCAGAAGCACAAGCCGCTCTATGCGCCGCGCTCGTTGCTGCAGCTGGAGCAGGTGGAGGCGCCGCGTTACGCCATTCACATCGCTGACTCGAACGAGGTGATGCTGTGTGTGGATCCCGCGACGCCGGGCACCCGCCGCGTTCCTTTCGATGAATTTGAACGGATGTATTGGCAGTCGCTGATCACGCCCGGCAGCAACCGCACGCCCCCGTTCAACGTCGTGATGACCAGCGCCGTTCTTTCAGGCCTGCAGCAATCCGGCCTGCTGCACTGGGCGCTCTGGAAGCTCGAAACGATCTGCGACGGTGGCAACATCGCAGCCTTGACTGTTCATCAGTCGGCAGAGGGGCATCGGCTGGCTGCCACAGTCAAGAAGAAGACGCCCCTGAAAAGTGACCACCGCGAAGCCATAGCGATTGCATTGCCGGCCAAGCTGCTCTCGGAAATCCTGCGCGATCCAAACTCCGAATGGATCGACAGCCTGGCCGAAAGGGAGGTCAAGCCTCCCATTGCAACCCTGGCCCTGCAAGTCCCGCACAGCACGGCGATTGCCTGCGGCCCCCGGCAACCCAGCGCCATTTTCGATACGCTGGCCCTGGTTCATCGCATGCGCGCCTCGCCCTGGCGGCAGGCGGCAAGCGTGACGTGGGGTTTTCGCCAGCACGACATTGTCAATCGCGGGCGCGAGCATTTGATCGTGCGTCAACGCTGCGGCGATGCAGCCGTGCTGCCACGTTTGCCGGACGGTCGCCGCCATATCGGCTTCCTGTTGCCCCTCGTTGAATTCGGCGGCGTGGAAAAAGTGGCACTCAAGATGGCCATGGGTCTGCGTTCGCACGGCTGGGTCCCGCATGCGTTCGTGGTGCAAGCCCAGGATATCAGCCTCACGCCCGAGTGGGCTGAAACGTTTGAAACAACCAATCTCTTGTTGAGCAAAGACTTTTCCGCATGGGGTGCAGCGTCGCAATCCTATTTGGGCACCGATGTCTCCAACTGGGCAATGTCTGGCAAGCACGGGCCGATGCTGGGCATGCTGCACTGGCTTGACGCCGTTGTGAATTGCCATGGCGGGGCTGCGGCGGGCGTGATGGGCCAGTTGCGGCGAATGGGCATCAAGACGCTCAACTCGCTGCACCTCAATGACCTGACCCCGCTGGGCCGTCCGTCGGGGAACACCTATCTGGGCCTCGCATATGAACATGCGTTCGACATGTTCGTGCCCTGCTCACACCAACTCGGCGACTGGTTGCATGGCATGGGCGTGCCGCGCGACAAGATCGTGCCGGTGCAGAATGCGCCGGGTTTTGACATCGATGCCGACATCACCGCCCAAGGTGTCGAACAACGCTTCGCACGGGACGATGGCGAGCCGCTGCGCGTACTCTACATGGGCCGCCTCGACCGGCAAAAGGGCCTTGACCGCCTTGCCGAGGTGATGCGCCAGACGGCCGGCCTGGGGTTGGACTGGCGGATCGTCGGCAAGGCGGTGATCACCAACGACAGCGCTGCGCTGGCACCGGAGATCACGGCGGCGCTCGAGCCGCCACTGTCTCGCCCCAGCGAACTGGCGGAGGCCTATGCCTGGGCGGACGTGCTGATCCTGCCGTCGCGCTTCGAGGGCCTGCCACTGACCGTTTTGGAGGCGATGCGGGCCGGCGCGGTGGTGCTGGCCACCGACGTGGGCGCCACCGGAGAGGTGCTGCGCAATGGCGTGAATGGCATTTTGGTGCCTGACGACTGCGCTGTGTCCGGTTGTGTCGCAGCGCTTGTAGCGTTGGCAGCAGACCGAACGTTGCTTCGCCGGTTGTCGGCACGGGCGCTCAGCGACCAAGAAGGCCATGACTGGATCGAAGCCACCCGGGAACTGGCCAATCGCCTTGGTTAAGGCGCCCAATAAGGTTGACCGCGCGGCAGGGCCGACCAAAAGTTGCGCCGATAACGTGCAGGACACGCCATGACGCTCGACATCATAGTTCCCGTCTATCGCAACGCCGACCTTGTGGAGGCGTGCCTGGCCTCGCTGGACGCGCATCTTCACGAGGTGGCAGCGTTGGCGCCTCGCGTGGTCATCATCAACGATTCGCCAGACGATGCGGCCGTGAACTCGCTGCTGGCGCAAAAGACGGGCGCCGCGCATGTGGAACTGATCACGAACCCTGAAAACCTAGGTTTCGTCAAAAGTGTCAACAAGGGGCTGGCGCTGGCGCGAGCGCGTGGGAGCGCAGCGTTGCTGGTCAACAGCGACACCATCACCTTTGCCGGCACACTGGCCGAGTTGGTGGGCGTGCTGGGTGCGGATCCGCAGATTGGTTTTGTTTGCCCACGTTCGAATAATGCCTCGATCGCCACCCTGCCATGGCCACCCCATGGCCTGGCGGGCACCAGTGTCACCCCTGAAGTGTGCTACCGGGCATGGGACGCGATTCGACATCGACTGCCGCGCTACTCGTGGGCGCCGACAGCAGTAGGCTTCTATCTGTTGATCGCGCCGGCGGTGGTGTTGAACTTCGGCACACTCGATGAGGCGTTCGGCCTTGGCTATGAGGAAGAGAATGACCTCGTGATGCGTGCCGGCAAGGTGGGCTGGCGTGCAGTTCTGGCCAACCAGGCATTTGCCTATCATGCTGGATCAGCTTCCTTTTTGCTGAAGGAAGAACTCGACCTGGCTGGCCAGCAACAAAGCAACCTTGCAATGATGGACGGGCGCCATCCAGAGTTCTTGCCGCTGGTGCGTGCCTACGAAGCATCTGCAGAATATCGCGGTGAGGTGCAGATGCGCACACTGGTGCCGGCAGAAGATGGCCGGCTGAAAGTGGCGCTGTACATGCCCAGCATCGGCAAGCATCACAATGGCACATCTGAAATGATGCTTCACATCCTGCGCTGGTGCGATGCCCATGCGCCAGATCGGTACGAGATCCACGCGATTTGTGATCATGGCGTGGCAGCGTTCCATGGCATCGACCGGCTCAGGAGGGTGAAGGTTCGCTCGGCGTTGGCGCCCGACTATGCTCTGGCGATCCTTCTGGGTCAGCCCTTTGACCTGGGCATGGTCAACGTGATGGAGCAACTCGCGCCGATTAACGTCTATGGCATGCTGGACGTGATCGCGCTGGATTGCGGACATCTGCGCGCAAGCAACGGGCTTGAACGACTGTGGGCGCATGTCGCTCGCCACGCCAACGGCCTGTTCTTCATAAGCGAGTTTGCCGAACAAACGATGCGCGCCCGCTTTGCCCGCCAGTTTGCAAGCGCAGCTCACACCCAACTGATGCCAACAAAGCTCGCCGCCTTTAGCGATCGCTATGATGGCGTAGAGCTGCGACGCGAGCACGTACTGGTGATGGGCAATCATTTCCCGCACAAGGGCAGCGAGGCGGTCGCCAAACTGATCGCCCGGCACCTGCCCGATGTGGCGGCGGTGGTGCTGGGCGGGGCCAACGAGACGCGGCGCAATGTCCGCCTGCTGCAGGCAGGCATCGTGCCGGATGATGAGATGGTTGATTTGTTCGCCAAAGCCAGTGTCGTGGTGTTGCCTTCACATTACGAGGGCTTTGGCCTGTCGCTGCTGCACGCGCTGGCGCTGGGCAAGCCCGTGGTGGCGCGCGACATTCCTCCGACGCGCGAGATATTGGACACTTGGCGCAGCACCAGCGGCCTTTTCCTGTTCAGTCATGACACCGAGTTGCCCAGCCTGATCCGGAAGGCAATCCTGGCCGGCGGCTCCAAGGTCAAGGAAAGGCGGACGATCGGCTGGGACGATTGGTGCCGCGGCCTATTTGATTTCGCTACGGGTCTGATCAGCGCCCCTGACGTGCATGCCCGCCTACTTGATCGCATAGAGGCGAGCGACATGCTCAGCATCGCTGCCCAATCGCGTATCACACCAACCAGTTCCGCGCCGCCGGTGACGCAGGTGGACGTCGCCGCACTTCTTGACTTTGAGGGTAGCGCATTCGTGCGCAGACTGTTTGAACAAGTGCTTGGTCGCCCGGCCGGCCCCGGCGACATTGCTCACCACGTGAGCCTTCTAGAAGATGGCATGGCCCGTGTTGATATGCTGCGGGCAATACTGGGGTCAGATGAGTTCAGCCGCCGTACGGCCATTGTGGAGCTGGTAAACGACGCAGCGCTGAATACGGTGCCGACTGCCGCTACCCAGCCACGCCGCTTAGGCTGGTTGCAACGCATGATCGGCCGCGCATAACGGCCGCGATGCCGACAGGCTCAATCGAAGGCGGCGGCCGGTTCTTGCTGCTGTGCGTGATAATAATCCAAAGCGTCAGCATTATTGCCAAACGACAGAAGCTGCCCGCCTGTTAAAAGGACCATACGGCTGCTGTGCTGGAGCAGGAAATTGGGATCGTGCGATACAAGGATCTTGGCGCGGTCGCGGCGCTTTTCAAACAATTCGACTTGGCAGCGCTGACGGAAACGGCTGTCGCCTACAGCCACCACCTCATCGACAAGGAAACAGTCAAAATCGACCGCCATTGAAAGAGCGAAGGCGAGGCGCGCTCGCATCCCAGAGGAATAGGTGTGAACCGGTTCACGCAGGAACTTGCCCAGCTCCGCGAAGTCCTCAACATAATGCAGCCTGGTACGATAATCGATTCCATACACGCGGCATATAAATCGGAGATTATCCAAGCCGGTCAGTGCGCCCTGAAAGGCACCGGCAAAGGCCAAAGGCCAGGATACGCTCATATGGCGCTCAATCGTGCCGGTATCGGGAAACTCAGCACCGCTGAGGATGCGTATCATCGTCGACTTGCCAGCACCATTTCGGCCGAGGATGCCTACCACCTCACCAGGAGCAACGGTGAAATCGACCCCGCGCAGCACATGGTGTGGTCCCTGGCTGGTGGCGTAGGCCTTGCAAACGCCCTTCATTCTGATCATTGCGGACGTACCTTGTCGGCGATGGCCCGCAACCTGAGAAGGCCAAACAGCAACAAACCCGCATTAACTGCAGCCATGTAACCCACGTCATAGTAAGCCGTGATGGCCGAACCAAACCAGCCTTCGCGCAGCATCTCCACACCATGCACCATCGGGAACAAGAGCAATATTTCCCTCGCCTCGGCCGGCACTGCCGACACCAGGAAGGCCGCGCCTGATAGCGGAAACAAGATGTAGGACATTGGGTGCCAGATCTTGTCGATCAACTCGTTGTCGTAGGCGAGCGAGCCAATGGCAAGACCAAGTCCGGCACCAAACCAACCTAGCAGCAACCAAGCCTCTACCACCTTTAGAACGTCCTCGGGTGGGCCCATCGCCTCAAACCCAATGAACAATAGTGAAAGTGCCACAAGCGACATGGTCGTGCCTGCAGCTTCAAGAAGGATCCGAGCAATGAAGAGGTCGATAACGCGCACGTTGCGGTGGTAGAGCAACGACAGGTTGGGTCCAATTGCTGACAAACACCGACCAGGCATCGAACGCCACAGCAACACGCTCGAATAGCCGGTGAGCGCAAAGGCAACGATCGGCAGGCTGGAAAACTTATCGGCCTGCACGAGGCTCCATAGGGCAGTGACGCCGAGCGTAAACAGCATCGGTTCAACGAAAAGCCACAGGAAGCCTATATTGTGGCGGCCATAGCGGGTGAGAATCTCGCGCATGAGCAGAGCACCCAGAACCCGGCGCTGGATGGCAAAGGAACTGGCAAGATTGTCTGCCATTGCAGCTAGCTGCGGTGCTCACGCACGCCGGCCAGCAGCATCGACAATATGCCCCACGCCACAAGTCCAACGGCAAGCGTGGACAGCACACCGCGGATGCGCCGCGGTTCCATGGCGTCGTCGGGCAGGCTGGGTTGGGCGATGCGCTCTACATATGCACGCTGCCGGCGCGCTTCGTTGCGAGATTCCTGTAATGCCGTCATTGCAGCCGCCAACTGGCGGTCGGCAAAATCACGCTCGAGCTGCAACCTCTGATACTGGGCAGCCGTGGCTGAAAGCGAGCTATTGCTGCCAGCGACCTGATTGAGCTGTTCATCAATAGCCTGTTGCAGTCCGGCAATGCGCACCCTGAGTAGCGGGATTTGCGGATTTTGCGCAGCTGCGCTCGACAATTGCAGCACCTGCATGCGGGCACCAATCAGTTCATCCTGCAACTTGGAAATCATCTGCAACTGCACCGAGGCCTGCCGTTCCGGATCGATCACGCCAGCGCGGTTTCGGAAATTCGCCAGCGCCAAGGCCGCAGTCCGCGCCTTTTGCTGTGCCTCAGCAACCTCGCGCTCGGCAAAAAGCACGAGGTCGTTGCGACTACGGGTGTTGAGATCGTTGACGATAGCTTCAGCTCTCTCCAGCAGACGCCGGTTAATCACCACTGCGTCCTGGGCGCTGAACGCGCGGACAGAAAGGGTGGTGATGCCGGTTTCGCTGTCGAACTGGGCGCCGACCTTGTTGCCGTAATAAAGGTAAAGTTCTTCAAACGACCCATCGATCCCCAGAGGGTCGAAGCGGTTGAAGATGGAAATGTCACTGTTGCCCCAAGCGTTGCGGGCAAGACCGTCAGCGTCAAGCGCTGCCAAGGCATCGCGCGAGCTGATGAAACCTTGCGCAGCACGGACCTCCTCGCTGGCATTGGCAAAGCCTGCGGTTTCAAGAAGAACGCCAATGCCGCCAGCACGGGGCTTTTCCGGGCTGCGAACAACGAAGCGGCTCTCCGAGATATAGATATCTGACGCAACCAGGCCAAAATACAGGATTGCGATCGCCGTTGGCGCAGCAACGGTTAGCCAAAACAGGCGATCAAGCCGGCGGAACAGGGACGCAAGTCCTGCTGGCCATTGCCGATCACGCACACTTGGCTGCTCCTTGGCTTGCCCCTCGATCGCAGGCGACGCTTCATTGGCGATGCGCGCAAAGGGAACCGGCGCCAATGCAGGCTCTTCCGCAGGCAATTCTGGCGACTGCGGCTCAAGGGCGTGTGAGAGGTCTGCAGGCTGAGCGACGGGCTCAGGCTGGACTACTCTCTCGACAGGCGCCGGGCTGATGGCGTCCTCTGTTGGCTGTTGATCAGACAAGACCGTCAAATGCTTTCCACTCTAGCCAGATCGAGGGAACAGCGCGCTCATACGCTTCCGACCCGGGCATAGTGATCGCTATAGCGGACGATATCGTCCTCGCCCAGATAGTCGCCGACCTGAATCTCAACGAGAATGACCGGCTCTCGCTGCAGATTCTCCAACCGGTGCACGGCCCCTGCAGGAATGAACACGTGATCGCCGGGCACTGCGTCACGGCGGTTGTCGCCAACCGTCACACGCGCCTTACCAGCCAATATGATCCAGTGCTCTGCGCGATGACGATGCGACTGCAGCGAAATAGCCTGTCCGGCGTCAACCAGGATCTGCTTGACTTGGAACCCATCGCGCACTGAGAGCCGATCATACCAACCCCAAGGCCGCCGATCGTGACGACTGTCATTCGCTTCAGATCGGTCGAGCTGGCGCAACTGGTTCACCACCTGCCCAACACGCTGACTCGAGGACCGCGGAGCCACGAGCACCGCGTCAGTGGTTGCAACCACGATCATGTCCTTCAAGTCGAGGCCAACAACCATCTGATCGGGCACGTCGGAACGCAGCAAACTGTTCTCGCAGCTAAAGGCGAGGGAATCGCCTGAAAGGACATTGCCGTCCTCGTCCACTTCGCCGTCGCGCCATACGCTGGCCCAGTCCCCAAGATCGGACCAACGACCAGCAAATGGCATGACCGCCAGGTTGCTCGCCTTCTCCATGATAGCATAGTCGATCGAGATATTGCCGGCCTTCATCCAGCCAGCCTTGCCCAAATAGGTGAAATACGCATCGTTACGTGCGGCATCCAAAGCCTCGGTAACCGCGTCATAAATCGCGGGCGCATGCGTTTGATAGGCCGCGATAATGGCGCGGGCAGACATCAGGAAGATGCCGGCATTCCAAAGATGCCGCTCGTCGGCCAGCATTGCCTCGGCGCGGGCGGCATCGGGCTTCTCGACGAAGCGTACCAAGTGCTGCGGCTCGCTCGCATTGCGGGCCGCAGGATCGGCAAGCTCCAAATAACCGTAACCGGTCTCGGGACGGGTCGGATGAATGCCGAAGGTAATAAGATCGCCATCCAAAGCCCGCGGCGTCGCAGCAGCGATGGCGGCACGGAACCCCTCAACATCTGCAATCCGATGATCAGAAGGCAACACGAGCATCAAGGCATCAGGGTCTGCCTGGTACAGAGGAAGGGCCGCGGCCAGCACGGCAGGCGCGGTATTGCGCGCATCAGGTTCAACAAGAATACTCGCAGCGGCCCGTTCTACCCCGGCCATTTGCTCAAGCACCCGAAAACGCAAATCAGGCCCTGTAACAATTGTCGGCGAACCAAATTCTTCTGTATCAACCAGCGTGACAGCGTGTTGAAAAAGGCTGAGGCCATCGACGACGAGGGCAAACTGCTTTGGCTGTGCGCGGCGCGACGTTGGCCACAAGCGCGTGCCAGCACCGCCACACAGGATCACCGGATGCACAACGCCTGAGCGAGAAGCGGCGGGGGCGACCATCATGGGCAGCCTGCGCACTGGACTTGAGGTTTCATGGCGGGCCTCCCTTTACTAACGCAGACAAAAATCAATCAATCCGACGCTCGGCGCACACAACGCACCGCCATTCGCATCCCCTGACCCCTGCCCAACCCAACCGGGCAGCGAGATGGCGAAAACCCGAACCATTACTCTGCCACCCGACCCTAAAGCTTGTTTCGAGTAAAACCTATCAATCACACACGGCTGCCAACAGAAACATTATAACGAGTTTTCAAATCGGTAACTAAAATGAATAAGCAATGATAAGTAAATCTATATGCACACCTGCAAGGTAGGAATTTCCGTCCTCGACCAAATATCGTCTAGCGATCTTGGTAAACGCGGCTCGGGTCAAGAGGCATTTTGTCCGCCACTGCACGGATCAAGCGACTCATCGTGTTTTTCTCTCCACTGGCGGTGCACGCCCAGGGGGACTGCGACATTGCGTCACCCGCAATCCACCGTGAACTTTGACAAGACACCAAGCAGATGCGAAGTCGCACGCCACGGCTGGCTGGCTCGACTGCCCAGCCCGGGAACATCGAGGGTGCAAGATGCTGTTGTCATGCCGGGTAGCCCGCCGTCTTAGCGCTGTTGCCTTGGCCGGAGCACTACTCGGCGCCTGCCAGCCCTTTGGCCCCAGCCGGGGTGATTTTAATCAGATCGGCCGGATCGTACCCGGCAATGCCGGTAGCAGTATCGAGGTCATTAAAGTTGGCGCCGACACCGCCGTGCAACTGGCGACCCCCGCGACACCCTCATTTGCCCAGGTCTTATCCGAGGCTCGTCCAGTGGGCACGACGGTTGGCGTTGGCGATGCTCTGGAGCTAACAATCTGGGAGGCGCCGCCTGCGACCTTATTCGGTGCCGCCACGACTGACACGCGGATCGGCACTGCCATTGCAACCGCGCGGCCGACCACCCTCCCCGAGCTATTGGTTGGCCCAGAAGGCACGATCAATGTGCCATTTGCCGGCATTATTCCCGCCGCCAATCGGACTCTTCGCGAAATCGAGATCGATATCGTACGCCGCTTGCAAGGGCGCGCCAATGCCCCGCAAGCCCTTGCGCGGGTGGTGCGCAATGCAACGGCAACTGTCACGGTGGTAGGAGAGGTCAGCCAATCCGCAAGACTACCGTTGACCCCGAGGGGCGAGCGCTTGCTGGACGTCATTGCGCAGGCTGGCGGCGTCAAAGCGCCAGTCAACCAGACAACCATTCAGGTGACACGCGGGCCAAACAGCTACCGGATGGCGCTGTCAGACATCATCGAGCGCGGCGAGAACAACGTCGTGCTCGCCCGCGACGATGTCGTGACAGCTCTCTTCCAGCCATACAGCTTCACCGTTCTGGGCGCCGCAGGGCGCAATGATGAGATCCGCTTCGAAGCGATGGGGATTACGCTTTCGCAGGCCCTTGGCAGAATCGGCGGGCTGCGTGACGGCAAGGCTGATCCGCGCGGTGTGTTTTTGTTTCGCTGGCAGCCGCCTGAGCAGCCTGGCGCGCCCCTGCGGCCTGTTATATACAGCTTTGATCTCAAAGATCCCGCAGTGTTCTTCCTGGCTCAGCAATTTAAAATAAAAGATCAGGATATGATATTTATTACAAATTCTCCAGTTGCCGAACTGCAGCGTTTTGTAAACATTGTTGCATCTACGATATTGCCGCTCGCTACAGTTGAAAGTGTAGTTACCCGGTAGGGTAAAACACTTACATGCCTACCGCCAAGCCTCTGCTTTTGGACGTTTCACGTCTGATATGGCGCCGTTGGGCTGGGCTGCGACCCACTGGCATTGACCGGATCTGCCTGGCGTGGCTGGAGCAGTATAACCAACATGCGCAGGCCGTATTCATTCATCGGCGCGGACAAACAATTCTCTCGGAGAGAGCTTCGGAAAAGCTTTTTTCGCTGCTGAGCGACACTGGCGATCATCACGACGCGCAGAAGAGTTTTCGACGGCGGATGATAGATCTTGCACTTCGCCACGGTACAAGTCTGCTTTCGACGCGCGATGGAAAAGGCAGGATCTGGTTGAACCCTGGCCACACTGGGCTCGACGTCCCAACGCTCCGTCAATGGTGCCAGAAGGTCAACGTGCGGCCCGTCTATCTGGTGCATGACCTGATCCCGATCACACACCCAGAATACTGCCGAGACGGCGAAGCCCTCCGCCACCGTCGGCGCATGCTAACGGTATTGGAAACGGGCGCAGGGGTCGTTGCGAATAGTCAACACACACTCGATTCGCTCGCCTCATTCGCCGCTGCTGAAAAACAGGCACTCCCGCCAGCGATCGTGGCATGGCCAGGCACGCCCGCCTTAACAGGAGCGTCGACAGGCGTTTCTGAAGAGCCGGCCTTCATCATTCTTGGAACAATAGAAGGCCGCAAGAACCACATCATCTTGCTGAAGATTTGGGAACGGCTTTGGCAAAAACTCGGCCCGCGTGCACCGCGCCTTCTGGTGATTGGCCGTCGAGGTTGGCAGGCACATGATGTCATCCGGCTCTTGGACTCAAGTAGCTTGGGAGACCGACTCGTCGAAACCGGGCCGCTGGATGACAACAGCATCGCCCAGCATTTGGCGAATGCCAGAGCCCTCTTGTTTCCAAGCTTCGCCGAAGGCTACGGCCTGCCACTGGTCGAAGCGATGGCCGCAAAAGTACCTGTTATTGCCAGTGATCTGGCCGTATTTCGCGAAATCGGCCAAGGTGTCCCGGACCTGCTGTGTCCAGATGATCTTGACGCTTGGGAGGCAGTGATTCTTGACTATGCGCGCCCGGAAAGCACCAGGCGATCGGCGCAGATGGAAAGGCTCGCCGGCTTTAAGGCCCCGACATGGACCGATCACTTTTCGCGGATCGACCGGTTCCTGGGTGAATTGCAGGCCTGACGAGTTGCAAGACCTCACCCAGAAAACTGCGTTGAAACCCACGCCAAGGCTGCCCGGTTGAGCGCTGTCGCTGTCTCTGGGGCGTCTGCTTCGGTGTAGCAACGCAACTCAGGCGCATTGCCTGACGCGCGCAGATGGATCACGCATTGGTTTGAAAAGCGCATCCTGATCCCATCTGTGTCATCGACATGAAGCAACGGCGCTCCGGCCAATCCCGAAAAGGCAGCTTGCAATCGTGCCGTTCGCACCTCTCTGTCTGCCGGGTCCAGCCACGCCATCAATTGATGACGCCGAGCGGGCAGAAAATCCGGCAACCGGTCGCTGGCCGTCACTCTTTGCGGCAAGGCACGCACCAAGTGTGCAAGACCATCCTTACCCGCTGCGACCAATGCGGTCAGGATAGGCAGGACCGCATCACGGGTGGGCAACGCCTTCAGAGTATGATCGTGAAGGCGCACATCGCCGCCGAGCAGGAACCCGCCATTGGCCTCGTAGCCGCAAACCAAGCCATCACCAGAATCTCGGGCGGCATTCATCGCAGCAATGACGTAAGGTGAGCCAATACGAGTGCGCACCACGCGGCGGAAGCATCCCATGGCGTCCACCATGCTGTTGCTCGAGACAGGCGTGACCACAGTTTGCGCACCAATAAACCGTGCACAGATGACCCCCAAGATATCGCCGCGGATCCAATCGCCATTCTCGTCGGCAAGCAAGGGCCGATCGCTGTCGCCATCTGTGGACGCAATGGCCTCCATCCGATGCTCTTTTGTCCACAGCCGTGCCAATGCGTGGTCTTCGGGCCGCACGGCTTCCGTATCGACCGGAATGAATTGATCGGATCTGCCAAGTGGCAACACCTCAGCGCCGAGCGCGGCCAAAACATCCACGAGCAGATCCCGCCCGACAGCCGAATGCTGATACACGCCAATCCGACGACCCGACAGGCACTGGGGCCCGAAAAAGTCGACGTACCGGCGCACATAGGCAGGGCCAATGTTGGTCAAAGGGATCGCTGGCGGCTGGTCGAGCAACGCCCCAGCAGCGGTCCACTGTGACTTGGAAAACGCCACCTCCTGGCGAATGATCAGCGGCTCGTCTTCCTTGAGAAGCTCGCCGTCCGGGCGATAAAATTTGATGCCGTTGCGGTCATCAGGAATGTGACTGCCAGTCACCATCAAGGAAGGAATACCCTGCTCAAACGCCCACAAGGCCAATGCAGGTGTTGGCTGGAAGCCGCAGAAAATTGGCTCGCCGCCCATGTCCAGCACCGCTTTTGTGCATGCCGATAAAATTCGTGGCGTCGAAGGACGTAAATCCCCAGCAAGAGCAACTCTGTCGCCAGCATTCCAGACATTGGCTGCAAGCATCATCTTCAAAAAGCCGACGGTATAGCCATAGCACGTATAGTCTGTCATTTCGGAGACCAAGCCACGCGCGCCACTTGTACCAAATACGACGCCACTTTTTTCAATTACTTCATGGACTCGCATTATTTTTCACCATTTAAACAAGCTTGTGATGATTTTTTGAATAATCTGATGAAAACAATTGTGCGGTCATGATTTGCCAGCGTCAACCGTCACTCCAAAGCGGCGCACTTGGCCCACAAGGGCAACGCGCCGCCAATCATTCGGCGAGAAGGGGTAACGATGCCTCTTGTCCAGCCGTACGTCTCAACCTGGGCCCCATTGACCCACTCTTGCCCCCGCGTCTGCGCTGCACACAACCAATCATGGCCGATATCGAAACCACCGCCGCCCAACGGGACGCGTGATCTTGTTCGTGTTTCAGCCCCAACCGCACCGCACGTGCGCGCACATCGCCGGCCTACTTGTGCTTCACCGTGCTCATAAGGGCGCCCTGCTCAGGCGCGAGAGCCGCTAGAGCACACGGCGCTGGTCAAACTGTCTGCGGCGGCTTTGCAACCTGTCTGCTGATGCGTCCTCAAAAATGCCATTGCATCTTTGGTCGAAAGCGGACGGCTGACCAGGTACCCTTGAACGTGGCTACACCCCTTGGCCTTGACGAAGCGCTGCTGCTGCCGGGTTTCAACCCCTTCAGCCACGCATTCCAGCTCCAACCCACGCGCAAGGCCTGCAATTGTTCGCACAATCAACTCGCGTCGGCGGTCATCGCCAATTGCGGCAACGAAACTGCGATCGATCTTCAGGCTATCGATTGCAATGGCGCCGAGATGGCTAAGGGAGGCATGGCCTGTGCCAAAATCGTCAAGCGCAAGCCGAATCCCACGTGCACGTAAGGCCGAGAGGGTTCCAACTATGAAGGAGAACGATCTGTCAAACAAAACCGTCTCAGTTATCTCCAATTCAAGCGCCGACGCTGGCAAGCCGACATTATCAAGGAAGTCAATCACCGATTGCGCAAAATTTTCTGCTAACAATTGGGCTGTAGAAATATTGACACTGACCTGTATCGGATGCTCACTCACCGTTTGCAATTGCTTACATGCAATCAAGGCCTTTTCAAGAACTGCGCTGCCCAAACGCTCTGCGAGTGCGTGCTCTTCGGCCGCAGCCACAAATTGGGGCGGGGGCACCCACCGCGTTCCGTCATGCCAGCGCGCCAATGCCTCAAATCCCGTGATAACACCGTCGGACAGCCGCAGCTTGGGTTGAAGCGCAATATCCACCTCCCCTGCAACAAGGGCCGTACGCAGTCTTTCGGCCAGCCGACGCCGGCTCGTGACGGCTTCGTCCAGCTGGTCCGAGTAAACAATAACTCGACCACGACCACGGCGCTTGGCCTCATAAAGTGCGCGATCAGCTTGGCGGACAATGGCATGATAATCTTGGCGCTGTGGCCCCAAGTGAGCAATGCCAACAGAAAACGAGGGTACGATACACGTTGGTCCAAGCTGAACCGAACGCGCGCAAGCAGCCATGATCTTGTCAACGCGCGTGCGCACGCAGGCATCGTCAGCCGCCGGCACATAGAAGGCGAACTCATCTCCACCAAGCCGGGCGGCCATTCCATTTTTGCCTGTTGCCGCCTTCAACCTTTTGCCAACCGCGCTAAGCAAGGCGTCCCCAGCCGCATGACCATAGCTGTCATTGACCGACTTGAAGTGATCAATGTCAAATATAACCAGGCAACCGCTTTCTAGCCAATTTTTACTTCCGTCGGAATTACTAGACCATGTAGACTTTACATGGTCCATAAATCCGGCACGATTCAGCAGTCCCGTTAACTCATCACTATTTGCACGCTTATGCGCTGCACGTTCTGCCGTTTTTAATGCTGATATATCGGTAGAAACCCAAATCAGATTGCCCGATGGCGAACGACGCGCTGAGGACATAAGCCAGCGTCCGTCCGCAATCTGCCTTTCATGGTTCTGCACCTGAAGTTTGCCGGCCTCCGTCAGCTTCTTGATACTGTTCATCAACTTGTCGTGCGGCATCGGCTTGCCGTTGCGCTCCAAGCGGAGCCACCCTTCAATCACCTCGGCCATCGGCGTGCCCGGCTGCATAGACGCCAAGTAACCTGGGAATACGTCCAGCTGCGTGCCATTGGTGAGGATCAGTCTCTCTTCATTGTCGTAGGCCGTTATCATGGCCGGCACACTGTCAATAATGTCTCTCAGAAGCGTTTCGGCAGCTTGGCGCGCTTGAAGTTCAGCGGCCGCAGCCATCTGGGCCTCTCGCCGAGCGGTTACGTCGTTCGCGACACCGATGAAGCCATTAGCCAGGCCCTTTGTGTCAACAATGGGCGTGATGATCAGCTCGATCCAATAGCATTCTCCGTTGGGTCGATAATTGAGCAGTTCCCCGCTGAAGGGGCGGCCTTCTGAAAGCGCCTCCGCAATGCTTTGCCTCGTTGCAGCGCACGTGCCCGACCCTTGCAGCAAGGCCCCTGGCTTCTGACCGATCAAACTACTGACACTATATCCCGACAAGGTTTCAAAGGCGGGGTTAGCCCATGTAGCCATGCCCTGGCGGTCACAAACAATGACCGCATTGGTCATTTGCTGAACGACCAAGGCAAGTCGCTCAATTTCTGCTGATCGATTCTTGGATTCCGTTACGTCCTCGCACGTGCCCAAGATGTAGCGAGCACTGCCATTTTCGAGTATAACAAGGCCTCGGGCACGAATTATCGCCTTCTTGCCGTTTGGCGTCTTCAACGGATAAGTGACATCCCAGCGATTGCCGTTGGCTATTGCGTCTTCAACGATGTTTACAAAATCCCGCTGGGTGCCCTTTGAATAAAGTTTGATGGCGGCTTCAAGCGTGGGCTCGTTGCCGCTCGGCACCTCATGAATGCGACGCGTTACATCGCTCCACCAATAGGCTCCGGTGGCCAGGTCGACATGCCAAAGACCGATCCGCCCGACTTCAAGCAACGGCTCAACGGCTTGCAACGCGGCAACCGTCAGCGCGCTTGGTTCGGCGCTTATCGGCGGTACGAAGCGACGCATCTGTACCTATGCTCCGCGCTGAAAGAATCGGATGTGACGCACGATTAACTCTTTCGCAACGTGATATAGTCGATTGGTTTCATCTCACGCGCAAATGGCATTACGTCCGTATCGGTTTGAAATTTACCCGGAGTATTTGGGTCGGATGATCATGCAAGCCTGGTTCTGTTGCCTGAGTAGCGCTCACTTCGCGGACAAACGTGCAAGCGCTGTGCCCGGGCTCTTCATGGCTTGGACTTCCAAGGCATGAGCTGATGTAGCTGTTCGCCGGCTCTGACCGC
>Ga0075157_10001186_pt1 | contig 16782 bp, 14 predicted proteins | sample JI81BgreenDNA_FD_70967 | JGI IMG/M metagenome (GOLD analysis project Ga0075157, IMG submission 70967) | Wastewater effluent complex algal communities from Wisconsin, to seasonally profile nutrient transformation and Carbon sequestration -... | ecosystem: Engineered > WWTP > Effluent > Algae...
ACCGCGAGCAGCACCCGGTCAACCAGGAAGTCGTCCATCGGCCCACCGTAGTGGGCCGCGGCCGACGCGCGGCGAGCACTAGATTGGCCGCATGATCAAGCACATCGTGGCCTGGCACTTCGCCGACGAGGCAGAGGGCGCCGACAAGGCCACCAACGTGGCCCTGGTGGCGGAGGCGCTGCGCGCACTGCCGTCCGTCGTGCCGGGCATCGTCGAGTTCGAGGTGATCACCAGGCAGCCGGGCACCGACACCACGTGCGACCTGGCCCTCTATTCGGTGTTCACCGACGCCGCCGCCCTGCAGGGCTATGCCGTGCACCCCGAACACCAGAAGGTGGTGGCGCTGATCGGGCCACGGCGCACCGGCCGCGAGTGCATCGACTACGACCCCGCCGCGCTCTAGCAGGCCCGTTGGTTGAGCGGTCCCGACCGACTGACCAAACCGATCAGGAGCTCAGCGCCCGGGCCGCCTGAGCCAGCGTCTGTTCCGCTTGTCGCACCGCCGTTCGGGCGTCGTGCACGTCGTCCGATGACTGCGTCCAGGAGCGACGTACCTGCTCCTCACCCTGTTCGGCACGTCGAAGCTCCGCACGCAGATCGGCCACCTCCTGGCTGGCCCGGTCTAGTTGCGCGCGGGTTTCGCCCTCGGTGGCCTCGGCCTGCTTCAGTGCCGCTCTGGCCTCGATCAGCCGGTCGGTCGCTTCGCTCACCGCCTGTTCGGCCAACCGCCGAGCCTGCGCGCCGTCGTCGGCCGGCGCCTCCGGCTCAGCCACCACCGGGCTGACTGCCGACGCCCCAGGCTGAGGCATCGCGCCGAGCGGAAAGCCGAAGCCCGAGTACACCTGCGCCCTCACCACCCGTCCGGACAGCACCTCGGTCAGCACCGCCGGGTCGGCGACAGCCGAAGCCAGGGTGCCGTGCACCTCGCTACGGACGGCCTCCGTCGCCGAGTAACCGCGTGCGACGCCGGCGGCCACGGCGCGCCGGGTCAGGTCGTCCAGTAGCCGCTGCCGCTCACCGCTCACCTGGCGCAACTCGGCGAGGTCGACCCGTTGATGCGCCTGCGCGACCTTCTGCGCGAGCCGGCTGAGGCCGCTCAACGCGTCGCTCTCGTCGTGGGCGAGCAGATTGACCAGCCACGCCGAGCGGGTCGGCTTCTTCAGTGCGCCGATCGCCACCGCCAATGGACGGTCCTTCGCCGCCCGCGCCTGCCCCACCAGGGCCGTGCGGGCGGGAACGAAGTCGTCCGGATCCGCTGCGTACAGCTCCTCCGCGGCCGCCTCCAGATCCATGGTCCCAGCCTGCCCGCTCCCCCGCCGCACCGCCAGCGTCCGTCGGCTCGACCGTTCATCGGCGGCAACGCCCTGACAGCGGCCGACAGTTGCTCGCCACGCTGCTTCGACCCGACGGCGGCCTCGCCGAGGTCTTCGGTCACGACGTCGTGCAGCACCACCAGATCATCCGCCAGCTGATCGGCGTCACCGGCCAGTACACGTCGGTCGACGACACCCTTTCGGCCACGGAGAACCTGGTCATCATCGGACGACTGCTCGGGCCGCCCCGCGCCGAGGCAAGCGCAAGGCGGACGACCTGCTCGAACGCTTCGGCCTGACCGAGGCGGCGCGGCGTCCGCTGGCCAAGCTCTCCGGCGGCATGCGCCGGCGGCTCGACCTCGCCGCCTCGCTGATCGCCCAGCCGCCGCTGATCTTTCTCGACGAGCCGACCAGTTGGCCGATCGGATCGCGGTGATCGACCGCGGCCGGGTGGTCGCCGAGCCGCACGGGGCCAACTGTAGGGCCCTGCATGACGAACCCCGCCTCACGATCCAGAGCCCGCGACGCTGCGCGTGCCTTGACGGTGAGGCGGGGATTCGGTGTGACTAGAGCTCGGTCCTGGTGGGCGCGTAGGCGCCCGCCTTGCTGACCGTGTTGGACGACGTGCTGATCGCCCGGTCGATCGCCGGCATCACGTCGACCAGTCGAGCCTCGCGCAACGATGCACGTGCCTCGGGGCCGCCGAGGAAGTCGGCATCGAGCAGGCCCGAGATCAGACCGGCCATGAACGAGTCCCCGGCACCTACGGTGTCGATGACGGTGACCGGATTCGGCGCCACCTCGACGATCGCGTCGTCGCCCGCGATCGCCACGTACGCCCCGTCACCGCCACGGGTGACCACGGCCAACGCTGGTCCGAGGTTGAGCCAGTGGCGCATCACGTCGGCCACGGACCGATCGGGATACAGCCACTCGATGTCTTCGTCGCTCGACTTGACCACATCGGTCAGCGCGATGATCTCTTCCACGCGGGCGATCACCGCGCCCGGAGTGCCCATCAGGGTCGGCCGGGCGTTCGGGTCGTAGCTGACCGTCGCGCTGTCGACGTTGTCGCGCAGGGCCCGCAGAACCTGCGAACCCCCCGGCTCCAGAGTGGCGCCGATGCTGCCCGTGTGCACGTGGGCGACGCTGCCGTGCACGGGCAGTTCGGGCAGCAGCCAGGTCAGGTCGAACTGGTAGACAGCCTTTCCGTCCGCGTCGATCACGGCATTGGCCACCGACGTGCGCGAGGCCCGGTCCGCCCCGGGGGCGATCTTCACCCCCGAGTCATTGCAGGCCGCGGCGATCCGTTCGCCCCGCTCGTCCCTGGCGAACCATGCCGCCAGCGTCACGTCGTGCTCCAACCGACCCAGGCCGAAGGCCACATTCGCCGGACTGCCTCCCACGTGCTCGGTGACCTGGCCGTTCTGGTGGACGACGTCCACCAGGGCCTCACCGAGCACCAGAACCGGACTCTTCTTCGCCATCTGTGCTCCTGTCAGTGCATGACGGGGGTGGACGGCCCACCCACATCATTGGGGTCGTGGACGAGGCCGAGCTTATGCTCCATCTCCTCCAGCGGAACACCCTTCGTCTCGGGCATCACCTTGATCACCCAGATCAGCTGACCGACCATGCAGACCGCGAAGATGCCGAAGGCCACGCCGCCACCCAGAGCGCCGATCAGCAGCGGGAAGGCGGTCGAGGTTGCCCAGGCGAACACCCAGTGCGTGAGGCTGCCGAGCGACTGTCCGCGGCCACGGATGCGGTTCGGGAAGATCTCCGAGATGAACACCCAGATCACGGCGCCCTGACCGAAGGCGTGGGAGGCGATGAAGACCAGCAGGCCGGCCAGCACCAGGTAGCTGGAGGTGGTGTCGAAGCGACCGGTGTAGGTGAACATCACCCAGGCGAGGAAGCCGAGGCTGAGGATGTAGCCCACCGAGCCGACGAGCATCAGGTTGCGGCGACCGAACCTGTCGATCACGGTCAGCGCGGCCATGGTGGCGATCAGGTTCATCGCACCTACGCCCACACTCATCAGCAGCGCGTTGTCGCCGGCGCCGGCCTGCTTCATCACCTCGGGGGCGTAGTAGAGCACGGCGTTGATGCCTGACAACTGGTTGAACATCGCGATGGTGAAGGCGAGCAGGATGACCTTGTTGTGGCCCTTGGTGAAGAACGGAACATTGGGCGCGTTCTCGGCCGCGTTCAGTGCCGACTGGATCTCGGCGACCACCGTCGCGGCCTCGCCGTCGTTGTTCGCAAGCTTGCGGGCGACGTCCTCGCCCTCGGCGGTACGACCGACCGAGAGCAGCCAGCGCGGTGTCTCGGGAACGGTGAACAGCAACAACAGGAAGGCGGCCGCCGGCACGGCCATCACGCCGAACATCCACCGCCACGCGGTGTCGGCCGAGACGGTCTGAGCGATGATGTAGTTCGACAGGTAGGCGAGCAGAATGCCCAGCACGATGTTGAACTGCACCAAGCCGACCAGCCGGCCGCGCACGGCCGCGGGCGAGACCTCGGCGGTGTAGATCGGGGCGCAGACCGACGCGGCGCCCACGCCGATGCCGCCGAGGAACCGGAAGATGTCGAAGGCCACCAGGTCGCTGGTCAGGGCGGTTCCCAATGCGCCGATGACATAGAGCACGCCAATCGCGAACAGGGTCGGTTTGCGACCGAATCTGTCGGCCGGCTTGCCTGCGATCAGCGCGCCGAGAATGGTGCCGAGCAGCGCTATGCCCACGGTCCAGCCGAGGCCGGCGTCGTCGAGGCGGAAGACTTCTTTCAATGCGTCGGTGGTCCCTGAAATGACAGCGGTATCGAATCCGAAGATCAACCCACCCAGGGAGGCGACAATCGCGGAGCGAATGACTAGGGGTTTCATGCCACAGAAGCTAGTACGCCCGGCCACTCGCAGCCAGCCCTTTCCCAGCGAATGTCGCAAGGTAAACGCCGGCTTGTAGATTGTTTCGAGAGCGTTCACGTTGCTTGGTGTCAGCCTGGTTGCAATCAAATGATGGATTGTCTGGATTTCGCCGTATTACCCAGAATGACCTGTTGGATTTCGGGCTATTTGCTTGATACGTCACCCAGGACGGCGCGCCACCAGTTGATCTGCGGACGTCGCGCGCACCCGTTGCGCATGCGCGTACAGGTTCATCGAACTGCCCCGCACGAAGCCTGCGATGGTCAGCCCCAGGCGCTGCCCGGTGGCCACTGCCAGTGAACTTGGCGCCGAGACCGCGGACACGATCGGCACCCCGGCCAGGTATGCCTTCTGCACCAGTTCGAAAGACAGCCGCCCGCTGACCTGCAGAACGACGCCGGCCAAGGGCAGCCGTCCGGCGAGCAGAGCCCAGCCGATCACCTTGTCGACGGCGTTGTGGCGTCCGACGTCTTCACGCACCACCAACGCCGTGCCGTCGGTGGTGAACAGCCCGGCCGCGTGCACCCCGCCGGTGGAGTCGAAGGTGCGTTGCTTCTCACCCAGCAGCTGCGGCAACCGGACCAGCAGCTCGCTCGACACCTCGGTGTGGTCTTCGTCGATGGCGTATCGGCCCTGACGGCTCAACGAGTCGATCGAGTCCGCCCCGCACACCCCACAGGCGCTCGAGGTGTAGTGCCCTCGAATCGGCGGCGGCGTGCGGCCCTCAGCCAGGATCAGGTCGAGCACGTTGTAGGTGTTGGCCGGGGTACCGGTGTCGTCGTCCAGCACCGATCCGGCGCAGTACTGGGCACGCAGCACGTCTTCGGCCCCCGCGATCACACCCTCGGAATGCAGCCAGCCGTGCGCCAGTTCGATGTCGTGGCCCGGCGTGCGCATGGTGACGGCATGAGCGATGCCGCCCAGACGCAACTCCAGGGGCTCCTCGACCGCCAGTCGGTCGGGCCTTCGGGTTGAACCATCGGCATCGATCCTGACCACCTGCACCGATTGCGTCACCCGACCCATCAGCGCACGCCGATCGGGGTGTCGTGCGCGGCCTCGAGGCGCACCACGATCGACTTGGACGTGGGGGTGCCCGATTCATCTGCCACCGAGTCGAGCGGCACCAGCACGTTGGTTTCGGGAAAGTAGGCCGCGAGGCAGCCCCGGGCGGTTTGGTAGTCGACCAGCTTGAAACCGTGGGCGCGACGCTCTTCGAGGGTGCCGTGCGGCCCGGGCCAGACCGAGACGATGTCGATCACCGCTCCGTCGGACAAGCCCAGCTCGGCGCGGTCGTGTGGGTTGATGAACACCACCCGACGGCCTGCAGTGACACCGCGATAGACGTCGTCCATGCCGTAGATGGTGGTGTTGAACTGGTCGTGGCTGCGCACGGTCTGCAGCAGCAGATGGCCGGGGGGCACGTCGACGATCTCGAGCGGATTCGCGGTGAACCGCGCCTTGCCGGTGGAGGTGCGGAAGGTGCGCGAATCGCGCGGGCCGTTGGGTAGTGCGAACCCGAGGGGTGTACTGACGCGCCGCTCGTAGTCTTCGAAGCCGGGGACGCAGGCCTCGATGTGGCTTCGCGCGGCGGCGTAGTCGGCCCGCATGGCGGCCCAGTCGACCGCCTGGTCGCCCACCGTGCGCTCGGCGATGGAGCAGACGATGTCGACTTCGGAGCGCAGCTGCTCGGTGGCCGGGGCGAGCCGGCCGTGCGACGCGTGCACCATTCCCATCGAGTCCTCGACGGTGACGAACTGTTCGATGCCGCCGGTGTGGTCGTGTTCGGTTCGCCCGAGGGTGGGCAGGATCAGCGCCTGCCGCCCGGGCACGGTGTGCGAGCCGTTGAGCTTGGTCGAAATCTGCACGGTGAGGCCGACGTTGCGCAGGGCCGCCTCGGTGAGTGCAGTGTCGGGGGTGGCTCGGACGAAGTTGCCGCCGACCGCGACGAACACCCCGCAGCGGCCGTCGCGCATCGACCGGATCGCGGCCACGACATCGGTGCCGTGGTCGCGCGGCACCGCAATGCCGAACCGGTTCTGCAGCGCGTCCAGAAACCACTGCGGCGCTCGCTCGTTGATGCCGACGGTTCGGTCGCCCTGCACGTTGGAGTGCCCGCGAACCGGGCACACGCCGGCGCCGGGCCGTCCGACGTTGCCGCGAAGGAGCAGAAAGTTGACGATCTCGCGGATCGTGGCCACCGAGTTCTTGTGCTGAGTGAGCCCCATCGCCCAGCAGACGATGATCGAGTCGGCTGCCACGACCTGCTCGGCCACCCGTTCGAGGTCGGCGCGGGTCAGGCCGGACGCTCGTTCGACGTCATGCCATTCGATCGTTTCGAGAGCACTGCGGAACTGCTCGAACCCGCTGGTGTACTGCTCGATGAACGCGTGGTCGAGGGCGTCGGCCTCGATCAGCAGCTTGTTCAGACCCTGAAAGAAGGCCAGGTCGCCGTTGAGCCGGATCTGGCAGTAGTCGTCGGCCAGCTCGACGCCACCGCGGAGCACCCCCCGGACGGTCTGCGGGTTGCGGAACGCCTTCAAGCCGGCCTCGATCAGGGGGTTGACGGCGATGATTCGCCCACCGTTGTCTTTGTTGCGCTCGAGGCTGGAGAGCATGCGTGGGTGGTTGGTGCCCGGATTCTGCCCCGCCACGATCAGCAGGTCGGCAGTCTCGACATCGGTGAGGGTGACGGTGCCCTTGCCGATGCCCAGGGTCTGGCTCAACGCGGCGCCGCTGGATTCGTGACACATGTTCGAGCAGTCGGGCAGGTTGTTGGTGCCGAACGTTCGGGCGAACAACTGGTAGGCGAACGCGGCTTCGTTCGAGGTTCGCCCCGAGGTGTAGAAGATCGCCGCGTCGGGGTTGTCGAGACCGTTGAGTTCGTCGGCGATCAGGTCGAAGGCGTCGTTCCACGCGATGGGTTCGTAGTGTGTGCCGCCCTCGCGCAGAACCATCGGCTCGGCCAATCGACCCTGCTGACCCAGCCAGTGGTCGGACCGGGTGGCCAAGTCGGCCACCGAATGCTCGGCGAAGAACTCGCGGGTGACCCGGCGCAACGTGGCCTCTTCGGCGACCGCCTTGGCGCCGTTCTCACAGAACTCGGCGACATGCCGATGGTCGGGATCGGGCCAGGCGCAGCCGGGGCAGTCGAACCCCTTCTTCTGGTTGACCGAACTGAGCGTGAGCAACGAACGGACGACGCCCATCTGATCGGCCGAGGCCCGCAGCGCGCGCAGTACCCCGGGTACGCCGGCTCCATAGGTCTTCGCCTCGCCCAGACGCAGCCCGGCGTCACCGGCGTCGTCGATCGGCGCCCTGGTGGCCATCGCTCCTCCTTGCCCGCAGCGGCGGGCGAACCCACCGATTTCTTTCAGTATCTGCCTGACCCGGCCGCAGGACCAGCGACGGCCGAGGGCAGGCCGTCACTCGGCCAGCAGGGTGCGCTGAAAGAGGTGCCGCTGGGATTTGGTCAACTCGCCCTCGGCCACCGTCACGTCGAGCGACAGGGCTTCGCAGGCCACCCGATAACAGAAGCCGTCAACGACCGGATTCTGGCCACCCAGCACCAGAAGCTTGTCCGAGGTGAGCAGAGCGCTCCACCGCTTGGCGTCCTTCGCAGGCAGGTCGTCCAGTGTGGTTCTGCGCTCCTTGACCAGGCCGGCCATCCCACCGGTGCGGCGAAGCAGCAGCTCGGCGTCCGACGGGGTCGGTGACTCGGGTGCCGGTACCGGCGTTGCGTTGGTCGGGGCGTCGAGCGAGACGCCCACCCCCGTCCATCCCTCACGCACCGCGACCTGCTCAGCACTGCCGTCGCCGAAGCGGGCCGCCGCCGCCGCGACGGTCGACCTGGCGAACTCCGCGAAATCGGCGCGGGCCGACAACTCGCCGCCGGTCAGCACGTCGTACCAGACCTGTCCCGCCGCGACCCATGCCGGGCCCGGCAATGCCTTCGCGGTCAAGGCGAACGCTCGGTTCGGAATGCCTGAGTTGATGTGCACGCCCCCGTTGTCGTCGGTAGTGGTGACGAATCGATCCATGTGGTCGGGTTGCGGATCTTTGCCCAACCGGGGGTCGTCATACGCGGTGCCGGGAGCGATCATGCTGCGGATCGCCACCCCCTGCACACCGGGCAGCAACAGGTCTGCCCCCACCAGCCAGTCGGCCTCAGCTGCGCTCTGGCCCAGCTTGTGCTGCTTGACCAGCACTCCGAAAACGTCTGACACGTGCTCGTTCAGCGCGCCGGACTGACCTTGATAGACCAGCCCGGCGGTGCGCTCGGTGACACCGTGGGCGAGCTCGTGACCGATCACCTCGAGGCTGGCGGTGAACCGGCCGAAGATCTCTTCGTCACCGTCACCGAACACCATTCGCTCACCGTTCCAGAAGGCGTTGTCGTAACCCTTGCCGTAGTGCACGGTGCCGGCCAGCAGCATGCCCGCCCCGTCGATCGAGTCGCGGCCGTAGACGTCGTGGAACAGCGTCCAGGTGGCGCCGAAGCCGTCGTAGGCCTCATCGGCGGCGAGATCACCGGTGGCCGCATCACCCTCGCGGCGCACGACCGTGCCCGGCAGACGTTCGGCGTTCTTCGCTGTGCTGATCTCGCGATCGACTGCGACCTCGACGGCCATGGCGGCGGAGCGAACCACCTTCGGCGCCGGAGTGGCGACCCCGCGCACGGCCCTGAAGCCCAGGTCGGCCCGCAGCGTGGACTCGGCGTGGGTGGCCACGTGCGGCTCGGCCGTTTCGGCCAGATGGCGCAGCAGATAGGGCGGGATGATGGTGTGCCGAGGGTGATCCATGACCCAAGCATGCCGCGCGCCGCCGACAGTTCATGCGTATCAACGGTGGCGAAAGTCCCTCTTCTGCAATGAGAGCGCGAACGGGGTGCTGGCGGTAGGGGTGGTCGTGAACAGGCACACCGCCCCCGACCTGCCGGCCCGGTTCGCAGAAGGTCGTCCACCGGCTCGAACGCTTCGGCGGCGAACCGACAATCAGTCCCGATACAGCAGAACCGTCCCCGACTTCGGGGACGGTTCTTCGGGTTGGGCTCAGCGCGGCGGCAGGGCCAGCGTCGCTCGGCGGACGGCGCTGCGGCCCAGATGCACGTCACCGGCCGGAGCCGCCGTGAACACCCGCGGCGCCGGGACCTCGGTCTGCAGCACGCTGATCAGCTCGGCCACCCGGGCGAGCTGGGCGCGCACGGCGTCCAACTCGTCCTCGAGAGCCAGGATGCGGCGGATGCCCTCCAGGTTGATGCCCTCGGTCTGCGACAGGTGCTGGATGTGCCGCAACTTCGCAATGTCGCGCAACGAGTAGCGACGGCCGCGCCCCCGGGCACGCTGCGGAACCACGAGGCCGAGCCGGTCGTACCCGCGCAGCGTCTGAGGGTGCATCTCGGCCAGCTGGGCGGCCACCGAGATCGCGAACACCGGAGCGTCCGAATCGATGCGCTGCGGCAGGAACCTGCTCGGGTCGGTCATCGTGTCAGCCGTACAGCGACGACCGCGGGTCGGCATCGCCGAGCGCTGCGGCAAAGCTCTCCAGCGCCTCCTTGGCGGTGTCGTTGAGCTGGCTCGGCACCTGCACCTCGACGGTCACCAGCAGGTCGCCGTTGGTGCCGTCCGCCTTGTGTACGCCCTTGCCGCGCACCCGGAAGGTGCGTCCGTTCGGCGTGCCGGGGCCGATCTTCAAGGTGACCCGCTGGCCGTTCAGGGTGGGCACCGACACGTCGGCACCGAGTGCTGCTTCGGTGAAGGTGACCGGAACGCTCAGGGTGAGGTTGTCGCCCTTGCGTCCGAACAGCTTGTGCGGCCGAACGTGCACCAGCACGTACAGATCGCCCGGAGCGCCACCGTTCTCGCCGGCACCGCCTTTGCCCTTGATCCGGATGCGCTGGCCGTCGGTCACCCCGGCGGGAATGCGCACCTGCATCGACTTGGTGGACCGGCCGCGGCCGGACCCGCCACACACCGGGCACGGCTCCTCGACGATCAGGCCCCGACCCCGGCATTCGTGGCAGGGCTCGCTGACCGCGAACACTCCGCCGCTGGTCGAGGTCTCCATGCCGCTGCCCTGACAGGTGGGGCACACCTTGGGCAGCGTGCCCGATTTGGCGCCGGTGCCCGAACAGGAGCCGCAGGCATCGTCCGAGACCGTCTGCATGGTCACCGTGACGCCGTCGACGGCGTCGTGGAATTCGATCGAGGCTTCACCCTCGATGTCCTGGCCACGACGCGGACCGCGACTGGTGGTGGGCCGCCTGGTGGACGTACCGCCGAACAGGTTGCCGAACAGGTCGGAGATGTTGCCACCGGCAGCGCCGGGGCCGCCGGCGTTGCGGAACAGATCCTCCATGGACGGACCCTGCCCGCCGCCGGGGAACCGGAAACCGCCGCTGCCGAACAGGCTGCGAGCCTCGTCGTACTCCTTGCGCTTCTTCACATCCGAGAGCACCGAGTGCGCCTCGGAGATGTTCTTGAACCGCTGTTCGGCTTCCGGATTGTTCTGGTTCTGATCGGGGTGATTCTCCCTGGCCAGCTTGCGGAAAGCCTTCTTGATCTCGTCGGGCTTGGCGTCCTTGGCGACGCCGAGAACCTTGTAGTAGTCCTTCTCGAGCCAGTCCTTGGTGCTCATCAGAGCTGACGCCTCCTTTCGATGATCGCCTCACCGCGCGTGTTCGCGGCGCTCGCCGGTGCGGGGGTGAGCCCTCACTCGGGCTCGGCCACCCCCACACGGGCCGGACGGAGCACCCGGTCGTTCAGCCGGACGCCCTTCTGCATGACAGCCGACACGGTAGTCACGTCGACCCCCGCCATCGGCACGTGCATGAGCGCCTCGTGGACGTTCGGGTCGAAGCCCTCACCGACCTCGCCGTACACGCTGAGCCCGTACTTGGCGGTGAGTCGCGCCAGCTCGTCGGCGACCAGCTTGAAGCCGCCGGTCAACTCGTCGTGCTCGCGCGCCGCCTCGATGCTGTCGAGCACCGGAAGCAGATCGATCACCACCGACTCGATGCCGCCCTGACGAGACAGCGCGCGGTCACGGTCGACCCGCTTCTTGTAGTTGGCGTACTCGGCCTGCAGGCGCTGCAGGTCGGCGGTGCGCTCCGCCGCCAGCTCCTCCAACTCGCCGATCTTCGCCGCCACGATCGAATCGTGAAAGATCGGGTCGGTCACGGACGGTTCGGCGGGTGCCTCGGCCGCAATAAGGTCGTCGGCCTCGTCGGGGGATACGGGGTGGTCAGCGAACTGCTGCTCCTCGTTTGTCACAGGATCTCCTTCGCGGACCGGTCCCGTGGGTGTCGCCACCCACGGGCCGGTCACGGCGTCACTTCTTGTCGTTGTCCTCATCTTCGACGATTTCGGCGTCCACCACATCGTCATCGGCCGCCTCGGACGGCGCGTCGCCCGACTCGGTCGGTGCCTGCGCCTCGGAAGCCTGCTTGGCCTGCGCCGCGGCGTACATTGACTGACCCATGGCCGAGGCCTTGGTGTTCAGGTCGTCCATGGCGCTCTTGACCGCGTCGTTGTCGTCGCCGGCCAGGGCTTCCTTCAGCTTGGCCAGGGACTCCTCCACCGGGGCCTTGACCTCGTCGGTGATGGACTCGGCGTTCTCGCTGATCAGCTTCTCGGTACGGAACGCGAGCGCGTCCGCCTCGTTGCGCATCTCGACGGCGTCGCGTCGCTGGCGATCCTCTTCGGCGTGGCTCTCGGCGTCCTTCACCATGCGGTCGATGTCGTCCTTGCCCAGCGCGGAACCGCCGGTCACGGTCATGGACTGCTCCTTGCCGGTGGCCAGGTCCTTGGCGTGCACGTGGACGATGCCGTTGGCGTCGATGTCGAAGGTGACCTCGATCTGCGGCACGTTGCGCGGAGCCGGCATCAGGCCGGTGAGCTCGAAGTTGCCGAGCGACTTGTTGTCACGGGCGAAGTCACGCTCGCCCTGGTAGACCTGGATCATCACCGAGGGCTGGCTGTCTTCGGCCGTGGTGAACACCTCGGACCGCTTGGTCGGGATCGTGGTGTTGCGCTCGATGATCTTGGTCATCACGCCACCCTTGGTCTCGATGCCGAGGCTGAGCGGGGTGACGTCGAGCAGCAGCACGTCCTTCACCTCGCCCTTCAGCACGCCGGCCTGCAGGGCGGCACCCAGGGCTACGACCTCATCGGGGTTGACGCCCTTGTTGGGCTCCTTGCCGCCGGTGAGTTCCTTGACCAGGTCGACGACGGCCGGCATGCGGGTGGAGCCGCCGACCAGGATGACGTGATCGACCTTGGCCACCGAGGTGTTCGCGTCCGAGATGACGGAGTTGAACGGTGAGCGGCAGCGGTCGAGCAGGTCCTGGGTGAGGCGCTGGAACTCGGCCCGGGTGAGCTTCTCGTCCAGGTGCAGGGGGCCTTCGGCGCCCGCGGTGATGTAGGGCAGGTTGATCGAGGTCTCCTGGGTGGAGCTCAGCTCGATCTTGGCGCGCTCGGCGGCCTCCTGCAGCCGCTGGCGGGCCATTTTGTCCTTGCTCAGGTCGATGCCGTTGGCGTTCTTGAACTGCTTGACCAGCCAGTCGACGACCCGCTGGTCCCAGTCGTCACCGCCCAGCCGGTTGTCGCCCTTGGTTGCCTTCACCTCGAAGACGCCGTCGGCGATCTCGAGCAGCGACACGTCGAAGGTGCCGCCGCCGAGGTCGAAGACCAGAACGGTCTGCTCGGCGGTGCCCTTGTCGAGGCCGTAGGCGAGCGCGGCGGCGGTGGGCTCGTTGATGATGCGGTCGACGGTCAGACCGGCGATCTCACCGGCCTCCTTGGTGGCCTGACGCTCGGCGTCGGAGAAGTAGGCCGGCACGGTGATCACGGCGTTGGTGACGGTCTCGCCCAGGTATGCCTCGGCGTCGCGCTTCAGCTTCTGCAGAATGCGGGCGCTGATCTCTTGGGGGTTGTACTTCTTGCCATCGATGTCGACCGACCAGGTGGTGCCCATGTGACGCTTGACGGAGCGGATGGTGCGGTCGATATTGGTGACGGCCTGGCGCTTGGCGACTTCGCCGACCAGAACCTCACCGCTCTTGGTGAATGCGACCACCGAGGGGGTGGTACGCGAACCCTCGGCGTTGGGAATGACGGTGGGCTCGCCGCCCTCAAGAACGGCGATGACCGAGTTGGTGGTGCCGAGGTCGATGCCTACTGCACGAGCCATGCTGCTTCCTCCAGTACTTAATGCTTGTCTGCGGATCTACGGGGTGATGCCGGTGTGTGCCGGCGGTGTTCTCTCGGCCGCCTTGCGACCACGATGTTGAGCCTAGCACGCTCAATCCAAGACTTGAGCGTACTTGACTCAACTATGGTTCCTGCCGCGATATTCCGCTGCCCGGCGTCGCGACACAGGCCGGATCGGATCGTGCGCATCCGGAGTCCGCTGGCGGGTGGGTGCAGTGGTCGGGTTTCAGTCTGTGCAAGATTGGACGGGAGCGTGCCGACGAAGGAGGACGGGTGCCGACAGACCCGCGTGACAGCGCGAACACCGAACCCGGCGACGGCGCGCCCGAGGTACCGGACGCCGACACGGGCGGGTGGTTCTTCACTCCGCAGAGCGACCAGGAGGCGGGCCTCAACTACCTGGGCGGGTCGACGGCGGGCCCGAGCCCGACGACGCCACCTCCCGCCAAGGTCAATCCTGGATCGCCGCACACGCCGGCGGACTCGTTCACCGACGACACCGGCCAGTCCACGGCGCCCTTCGTGCCCACCTGGGAGGCGTCTCGGGCCGGGGCCGCCCCCACACCCTCGGCGCCCCACCCGGCAGCCGGCACCACGCCGACGACGGGGCGAACGGGGGCGCCAGCACCTGCGGCCACCGGATCGACGCAGCACCCCGCAACTCCCACCCGACCGGCCGTGCCGCCGGCTGGCTCCCCCGGTTCCCCCGCCACCGGCGGCCCGTCCGGCGGCGGCAACGGCGCCACCGGACGAGCCATCACCTTGGGCGTGATGGTCGGCCTGATCGTGCTCTTCCTGGCCTGGTACTTCCTGGTTCGCACACCCGCGGACGATCCGTCCCGCGCCGTACCCATTCGCAGCACGGCGGTGGCCGGCACGCCGTCGGCGACGCCCAAGCCGAGTGCGACGCCCACCTCGAGGTCTGCCCGTCCGACCACGGTGCGACCCACCGCTACTCCGACTCCGACACCGACCCCCACCCCGACTCCGACTCCGTCTGCGACCAATACCCTCAATGACTCCGGCAACCGTCTGGGATGGACCTTTCTGGTCGACGGACTGGGGCCGGTCAAGCTCGGCCTGACCGCCGAACAGGCGGTGGAGCTAGGGGTACTGCAGGCCGTTCCGTCGGCATGCGACGCCTACTCGTCCACTGCTCTGCTGGGTGAGGTGTCGGTCTACAGCAAGGGCGGCACGGTGAACGCGATCGACATTCGTAGCCCCTCGTTCCCCAGCGGACGTGGGGTGCGGGTGGGCACCCCGCTGGCGAACCTTAAGGCGATCTACGGTGATGAGCTGAAGCCGACGGTGATGACCGACGGCGGCAGCACGATCAACCAGTGGGCGCTTACCGCCGGCGGGCAGTACATCGCCTACCTGGTGGACGGCGCGAGCAACGTGCAGCGGATCGCAATCGGCTACCGCGGCACCGACGGCTCGATCACGCTGCCGCCGCCCTGTTGACCGTCAGTTCTGTTGCGCGGCGTTGCGGACGGCTGCACCCAGCAGCGGCACCAGCTGCTCCAAGACCGGAAACGAGTGCCACAGGGGATGCCCGAGGCCGACCACGTCCACGGTCACCCCGTTGCTGGGGGCTGACCGATGCAGCCCGGCGAACGACTCCGCGTCGCACAGGTCGCTGCGCGTTCCCCGCACCAGGTTGACGATCACCGAGCCGTCCAGCGGAAGACCGGCGGGCAGCTGCGGTTGGGCGAGCACCTGCGCGATCGCCACCAGGTCGACCGGCCCGTAACGCACCCACGGCTCGCGCAGCTGACGCCGGCGTGCCCGCATCACCCAGTCGTGGCGATGATTGGTCTTGTAGCTCGCAGGCTGCCGAAGCACGTCGGCCACGTTGTGCAACTCGAGCTGCAACAGGTTGCGCGACAGGGTGGCCACGGGTTCGACCATGCTCACCGAACGCACCCGCGCGTGCTCGCTCCAACCCTCGAAGGCGGCCACTCCCAAGGAGCAGCCCGTCGAGTAGCCCAGCAGATCAACCGTGGCCGGCACCTCGAGCCCGAGCGCCTGCAATGCGGCGAGCTGATAGTCGACCAACAGTTCTGCCCAGCCACCCACGTCGCCGTTCATCATCTGTTTGCGAACACGGCCGGGCAGCGCATCGCCGTAGTGACTCATGCCCGGGATCTCGACCACCAACACCGGTTGGCCGAAGGAGTGCGCCAGCATGCGGCACTTGGCCGCCTCCCAAGGGCCCATCGGGGTGTTGAAGCCGGGAAAGTAGACCAGCAGCTGGGCGCCCTGACCCCACTCGCCCACCAGCATCGCCTGCAAGGGCGGGGCGTCGGGATGGATGCGGGTGACGAACTCGAGCACACGGCCGACGGGTTGGGCAATCGTCTGGGCGTGGTCCACGGAAAGGTGGACGTACTCGCGCATGCACCGATCGTAAGCGACGAGGTGTCCGAACGGACGCGCTGCACCGTCAACTTCGGCCCGACTAGGCCACACTAGGGCCGTGCATCATCAGCGCGCGCTGGTTCGGCGCCCTTCATCCAGGTTGGCCGACGGCCTTCTGACCCATCTCGAACGCCGGCCGGTGGACAGCGGGCTCGCCCTTCGGCAGTGGAACGACTACTGCGCCGTCCTGCGTGCCAACGGCTGGGAAACGATCGAGGCGCCCCCTGCAGATGACTGCCCCGACGGTGCCTTCATCGAGGACACGATGGTGGTGTACGCCGATCTGGCCGTGATCAGCCGTCCGGGAGCCCACGAGCGCCGCGCCGAGTTGCCGACCGCCGAACTCGCCGTGCGCACCTGCGGCTACCGGGTCGCCCGCATCGTCGAACCCGGCACGCTCGATGGTGGAGACGTGCTCAAGCACGGCGAAACCGTGTGGGTCGGAGTCGGGGGGCGCACCAACCGGGCCGGCGCGCAGCAGCTCGCCGAGTTGCTGGCTCCGTTGGGCGCCACGGTGATCCCGGTGCCGGTCACGAAGGTGCTGCACCTCAAGTCGGCGGTGACCGCCCTGCCGGACGGCACGGTGCTCGTGCATCCCGGCACCCTCGACGACGCGTCCGTCTACGCCAGCGTGCTCGAAGTGCCCGAGACCGAAGGTGCCCACGTGGTGCTGCTCAACGAGAATCGGCTGCTGATCTCGAGGTCTGCCCCCTTGACCGCGCAGCTGCTGCAGCAGCGCGGCTACGACCTGGTGCAGGTCGACATCGGCGAGTTCGAGAAGCTCGAAGGCTGTGTGACCTGCCTGTCGGTTCGGCTGCGCGGCGCGTAGTTCGACGTCGGCCCGAGCGTGGACGAGGCATTCGACCGACCCGGCGGCGGACGCCGAGAATGAACCCATGACACAGGC
>Ga0075157_10001189_pt1 | contig 16760 bp, 19 predicted proteins | sample JI81BgreenDNA_FD_70967 | JGI IMG/M metagenome (GOLD analysis project Ga0075157, IMG submission 70967) | Wastewater effluent complex algal communities from Wisconsin, to seasonally profile nutrient transformation and Carbon sequestration -... | ecosystem: Engineered > WWTP > Effluent > Algae...
CGGCGCCCACCTCGATGAAGCCGAAGCCGGCGCGCGACAGCGGGGCGATCGCCTCGCCGTTCTTGTCGTAGCCGGCGGCAAGCCCCACCGGATTGAGCAGCACCAGACCGGCGACCGTGGTGGCAAGGCGCGGCAGGGCGACCGGACCGGCACCCGGCACCAGCCCGGCCCGCAAGGCCAGGATCGACAGCGCATGCGCCCGCTCGGGGTCAAGCCGGTGCAGGAGCGTCAAGCCGAGCCGCTCGATCCCGGTCACCACAGGCCCTCGGGGAAGATATGTCCGGTGACGCCGAGCGGCAGCGACTTGTCCCAGACCACCTCGTCCAGCCGGAGCGGCCGGTAGAGATGCGGAAAGAGCTGGCCGCCGCGCGAGGGTTCCCACTTCAGGGCGGGCCCCAGCCTGTCGGCTTCGACCGCGACCAGCACCAGGTCGCTTTCGGTGGCGAACCATTTCGCGGCCGTCTCGGCCACCTGGGCGGCGGTCGAAAAGTGGATGAAGCCATCCGCAAGGTCGACGGGCGCCCCCAGGGTCTGGCCAGCGGTTCGGAAGGCATCCCATTCCGGGCGGCGGAAGATCTTCAGGATCAGCATGTGCGTGCAATGCCCTAAGCGCTGGCAGGGGTCAAGGATCGGCGCTTGGCGGGGCACGAGCTGCAACCGCGGGGCGCCCGGCCGGGCGGGATCTGCGCCTGTCGGCGGACTGCAACCCCAAGGCGGGATGTCCCTTTGACAGGGCCGTCCCGCCGGGTGCAACATTCCCCATTCCAACAACAATCCACAGGAGAGTCGCAATGCTGGGAATTTCGAGGCTTGCAGTCATCACCGCACTTGCGGCGGTTCCGGCCGGGGCCGAGACGGTCAAGCTGACACTCTTGGGCGTCGGCGATGTCTACAACTTCGAGGAAGAGGATGGCCGTGGCGGCTTTGCCCGCCTGAACGCGGTGGCCCGGGCGGAACGCGCAGCGAACCCGAACACGCTTTATCTCTTCAACGGCGACATGCTGTCGCCCTCGCTGGCCTCGGGGTTCGACAAGGGGCAGAACACCATCGATTTCACCAATCTCGTGCCCTTCGATCTGGCCGTGCCGGGGAACCATGAATTCGACTTCGGCCCCGAGAACTTCATCGAGAAGCTGAAGGCCTCGAAATACCCCTGGGCCGCGATCAACATCACCAACGCAGACGGCAGCCCGGTCGAGGGTCTGGGCGGCGTGATGGTGAAAGAGGTCGGCGGCCTCAAGGTCGCGCTCATTCCGGTGGCGCAGGATACCTCGCCCGAAGTGTCGTCGACGGGCAGTCTGAAGTTCCTGCCCACCGTGGAAACCGGTGTCGCCGCGGCCGAGAAGGCGCGGGAAGAGGGTGCCGACATCGTCGTGGGCGTCGTGCAGACCAACATGGAGAACGACCGCGCGCTGATGGCGAGCGGGGCCTTCGACGTGATCCTCTCCGGCGACGACCACTCTTACGCCACCGCCTATGACGGGCGGACGGCCTATGTCGAGACCAGCATCGACGGCCAGTTCCTGTCGCCGATCGATCTGACCGTCGAGGTCGAGGTCAAGGACGACGGCACGCGCGAGATCAGCTGGGTGCCGGCCTTCCGCTTCATCGACACGGCCGCCGTGACGCCGGACCCCGAATCGGTGGCGCTGGCCGACACGCTGCGCGCGACGATGGACCAGACCCTGAACGTCGAGATCGGCACGCTGGAAGCGCCGCTCGACAGCCGGCGCAATGTCGTGCGGGCCGAGGAATCGACCATGGGCAACCTGATCACCGACGCGCTGCGCGACGCGACCGGGGCCGATATCGCGCTGATGAACGGCGGCGGCATCCGGGGCGACACGACCTATGAGGCGGGCCGCAAGCTGACGCGGCGCGATATCCTGACCGAACTGCCCTTCGGGAACGTGACGGTGGTGACGGAACTGCCGGGCAGCCAGGTCCTGCTGGCGCTGGAGAACGCGGTCAGCCAGGTCGAGAAAGGCGCTGGCCGCTTCGCGCAGGTCTCGGGGCTGACCTTCGCCTTCGACGCCTCGGCCCCGGCGGGCAGCCGCGTCAGCGAGGTCATGGTCGGCGGCGCCCCGCTGGAGGCCGACAAGCTCTACAAGGTGGCGGTCAACGACTACATCCTGGGCGGCGGCGACGGCTTCGCCTCGCTTGGCGGCGGCCGGGTGCTGACCGAGGGGCCGACCGGGCAGCTGCTGGCGAATGACGTGATGGCCTATGTCGAGAAGCTGGGCACCGTGAGCCTTGCCGTCGAAGGGCGGATCAGGAAGCTCGGGCAGTAACCGGACCGCTCCTCGCTTCCTTCGGTCGCTCGTCGCTGCCGAGGAGAAGCCGAAGGCGCACGACGAGGGGTCAGCGCAACACGCTGTGCAGCGCGAGGTCGCGCCCCTCGTCGTCGGTGAAGAAGGCCATCCACTCTTCCGCCCCGTCGGGGTGCCTGTGGATCATGTGCGGGGCGCCGGTCATGCTGGCGCCCCGTTCGATCAGGCCGGCATGGGCTGCGGCGATGTCGGGGGTGAAGAGGTAAAGGATATCGGCCGCGTCGCGCGTGCCGGTTTCCCGCAGCATGAGCCTGGAGCCGCCAAGGTCGAAGAAGGCGAGGCCGGGGAAGGCGTAAAGCTCGGGCACCTGCAGGGTGTCGCGCCAGAAAGCGCGGGCGCGGTCCAGGGCTTCGACCCGGCGGGAGATCTGCGAAAGCTGCGGCATCGGGGTTCCTCTGGCGTGATTGCGGGCGGGCCTGGTGCGAGGGGAGCCCCAGGTGGTCGCGGGCGTCCGAGCAGCGATTGTCATGCTAGCGCAGCCCGGGGCACATTTCACGCCCCCGGCGGCTTGGCCGGGGCCCGGCTTGCGATTATCCTGCCGTTCATGTGCGGCCGCTTCACCATCACCCACCCGAACGAGGCGCTGGCGGCCCTCTTCGATGCTGTGCCGGGCAACGACTTGCCCGGGGTGCCGAACTTCAACGTCTGCCCCACCAACCCTGTCGCGGTCGTGACCTCGGATGCTGGCGCCCGGCGTCTCAGGACCATGCGCTGGGGGTTCGTGCCCGCCTGGTACAAGGCGCCGAATGACGGGCCGCTGATCATCAACGCCCGGTCGGACACGGTCGCGACCAAGCCCGCCTTCCGCGAGGCGATCCGCTCGCGCCGCTGCATCGTCCCGGCCAGCGGCTTTTACGAATGGAGCGAGGGCGAGAACGGCGCGCGGCTGCCGTGGTATTTCACCCGCAACGATGGCGCGCCCATGGCGCTTGCGGGGGTCTGGCAGCGCTGGGGCGACATCGACACGGTTGCGATCCTGTCGACCGAAGCCGGGCCGGGCATGGCGCGCATCCACCACCGCGAACCCGTGGTGCTGGAGCGTGAGGATTGGCCGCTCTGGCTGGGCGAAGCCGGCCATGGCGCGGCGGTGCTGATGAAGGCCTCGGCCGAAGGGGTGCTGTCGGCACCCTTCCGCGTCGGGGTCGCGGTGAACTCGAACCGCGCGGCGGGGCCGGAGCTGATCATCCCCCTTGCCGCCGGCGCGGCGTGAGCGGGCAGCGGCGCTGGTCGCCCCGGCCCGCGCAGCGCCGGCGGCAGGACCCTGAGCAGGGCCGACAACGGCAGTCCGTCCCTTGTGCGCCCTCCGGCTGCGAATACCTGCCGGGGCAGCGCGGGCATAGCGCAATGTCAAGACCTCTGCCTTCCGGGCAAGTGTGTTGAGGTGCAGTGTGGAGCATGAAACCACCAAGAGTTTCATCTGGTTCAGCCATATCTTGCATCCTGTCGCGTGCACTTGCGCCCGGTCGCGTGGCGCACCCTAGGAAAAGGCCCAAGCGCACAGGGAGGTTTGTCAGCAAGCTGCCGCTCGCCAAAGCAGGCACAGTGAAGCACTGGAACCCGGAGATCCTGGGCCTTGCTCTGTTCGTCGGCACGGCGTCGAAGACCTCGCACGTCCAGAAGGACGGGGGGCCAGACCCGGCGCGTGATGATCGCGCGCTGCCCGGCAATCTCTGCTTTGGCAGTTCGGGAAACGGCTCTGGAGTTCATGCTCGAGTGGGCCAGGGGGCAGGCAAGCCGATCCGGTCTGCTGCGCCGACCCTGGGCAAGGCGCTGGCAGCCTGTCCGGCGCGGCCGAAGTTCGGGTCGGAGGTGCACAAGACCCTCCTGCGACAGCAGTTCGGGCTGCACCTGAAGGACTGGTTGAAGCTGCCGCTGACCGAGACCACGACAGCCATGCGGCACCGCGCGCTGGCCGCGACGCATCAGGCGCCAATCATCGTCTCAAGCATGTCCGGACAGTCTGGAACCATGCGCGGCGCACCCATGCGCTGCCGAAAAGCCCGCCCAAGGCGATCGAGTGGTTCGGGGAACAGCCGAACGGCGGCGTGATCGATGACCCGAAGGTCTGGCGCAGGACCATCGATGCCTTGCCCCAACCCACCCACCAGGTCTGCGACGAGTTCATCCTGGCGACAGGGCTCCGCAAGACCGAAGCCTTTACGTCGGTGTCGAAGCTCTCCAGGACGACCGCATTCACCTGCCGATGACCAGGAACGGGCGGGCTTTCGGTCTGCCTGTCGTCCCACGCCATCTTCAGATGCTGAAGCCCGTCCGCCGCCTCGAAAGGCAGTATGTGTTCCCGTCGGCCAGGTCCGAGAAAGGCCACATCGGGCGACCGGTGCGCCTTCGCTGAAGCCCGCATGCGCACCGCGGTATCTACGCGACCTTGGCAATGGAGGCTGGGGTCCTTGTGGAGGTCGTCAATGGGTTCAAAGCTGCCGCCGGATCCAGCCCAGGAGCTACCCTCGTGGGAGAGGATGGACAGGAAACGGCGTGTGGAGGTTCCGTATGACCGCACCTTACGGTCCTGGCGACCTATCTGCCAACTTGCCCCGGATCGGTACACCGTCCCGCAAGCAAGAGTGGTGGAGGTCATGGTAGCCAAAGGACGCCGAAGCTAGGGCTACGGCAGGACGGCGTGTGGGGGCACTGACTTGATTGCCGTGGCCGGAACACTCCCATGAGAGGACGCCAAGTCCATGCCGCCACCGGGGGCCAAAATGGCGGGCCATGTGGTCGAAACCGCGCGTTCGAGGTCACTTTTCGCGCGGGGCAATCTGGAGAAAGCAGCCAGATGAAGCACGTCTTCAAAGGGCCTCTGCTGTACGCAGGGTCACCGCAGCCGGAATCCTGTTCCCGCTGGACGCAAGAAAAGAGAAGCGTGCTGCTGGTCGGGCGGGACAGTTTGGAATGGCGTCCGGGGACAGAGGCGGCTTATAAACGACAAATCTGGTCGATATTATAGAGCGCGCATGTCTACCCTATCCCTCGCAGGCCTTTCCGGCAATATCAGCAGTCCGTCCAAGACCCGGACGCTTGTGCAGACGGCGCTCGATCTGGCAACGGACAGGGTTGCGGCGACTTCCCAGCTGTTCGAGCTGGCCGACTTCGGCGAGGATCTTGGCCGGGCGCGTCGCATCTCGGACCTGCCGTCCGAAGTGCAGGCCCGGTTGACCAGCCTCCTGGCCGCAGATGCCCTGATCGTCGCCTCGCCGATCTACAAGGCCTCGTATACCGGGCTTTTCAAGCATCTGATCGATCTGCTCGACCCTGGAACGCTGAAGCGCAAGCCGATCCTGATCGCGTCGTCGGGCGGGGGCGAGAAACACGCCCTGGCCGTCGAACATCAGCTTCGTCCGCTTTTCGCGTTCTTCGAGGCACGGGTTCTTTCTACGGCCGTCCATGTCTCGGACAAGGACTTCACCGATGGCGTGCTGACCGGGCAGGCCGCTCTTGCCCGACTGGTCAGCGCCGTGGACGAATTCGCCGAGATCTTTCCGCAGCATCGTCGTGTGGCCAGGGCTGCGGAGTAGCCCCGGACCTGCAGCAACCAAAGGGAGCAGGCTGTGACCGATCAAACCGCCAGGATCCTGACCCTTGCCATCATTGGTGGTGGCCTCTCTGGGGCCGCGCTCGCCTACCGTCTTGCGCTGGACGCCCCGCCTTCTGCCCGCATCGTCGTCGTCGAACCGCGCCCTGAGCTTGGGCGCGGCGTCGCCTATTCGACGCCAGACCTCGACCACCGGTTGAACGTGCCGCACACGAAGATGTCGATCCGCACCGATGACATGGGCCATTTCGCGCGCTGGCTTGCCTCGCCCGGCGGGCCGACCCTGCCCGCAAGATCGGCCACGCTTGTTGGCCACATCTTCGCCCCCCGCACCGTCTTTGGCGACTATGTGGCCGAGACGCTTGCGCCGTACCTGGCCGGGGGGCGCATCCGCCATCTGCCGACCGAGGCCGCCGACATCACCCCCGACGGTGCGCGCTATCGGGTCCTGCTCGCCAACGGCGAGACGCTTGTCGCCGACACCGTCTTCCTGGCCCTCACCCACCCCGCCCCCGCGATTCCGGCGCAACTGGTCGGATTGGGCGCGGATACCCTGATCCCCGACGCTTTCGCCCCCGGCGCTCTGGCCCGCGTCGCGCGGACCGACCGGGTGCTGGTCGTCGGGTCCGGCCTGACATCCGCTGACATCCTTGCGACGCTGGACCGGCAGGGCCATGCAGGCCCGATCCACGTGATCTCGCGCCATGGCTGGCGGTCGAAGCCCCACGGCCCCGCGCAGGCCGAGACCACGGCCGACTTCGCCGCCAACCCCGCCACGACGGCCCTCGCGCTTCTCCGCAGTGTCCGCCGGGCGCTGGCGCAGGATGCCGCACAAGGCCTGACCTGGCACGCAACCTTCGACCGCCTCCGCGCGCAAGGGCCTGCGATCTGGTCCTCGCTTCCGTTGGCCGAACGCCAGCGCTTCCTGCGCCATCTGCGGTCCCTCTGGGATGTCCACCGCTTCCGTATCGCCCCCCAGACCGAGGAAGCAGTAGAGCGCCTGGAGCGCAGCGGCCGCGCGACCTTTGTGACCGGCCGCCTCGTTTCCTCCGACCGGGCATCCGACGGCACCCGCCTGACCTGGCGCGCGCGGGGGGCAGCGGGCCTCTCGACGCTCATGGTCGACCGCGTGATCCTTGCCACTGGCCCCGACCACGGGCGGATCACCGAAACCGCGCCCCTTTTCCGTGCGCTGGCCGCCAAAGCCCTCGTCGCCGCCGACCCTCTGCGCCTTGGCCTTGCGACCTCACCCGACGGGCTCGCCATCCAGCCCTTCGGCCAGCCGCGCCCCGGCCTGTATGTCGCAAGCCCCCTCGCGCGTGGCACGGTCGGCGAATTGATGGGCGTGCCCGAGGTCACCGGCTGGGCCGAGCGCGTCGCCCGCCACGCGCTGGCCGCGCTGCAGGACCGCCTGCCACAAGCCGTGGAACGGGCGTGACACTCCTTCGGATAACTCTGGCTGGCGAGCGCCTTCCGCCCGGGCTCGGCCCCTGGCCCGAGGCCGCGCCCGAGCACCGCCTGACCTTGGACCCCGCGCTGACACAGGCTTCGGCCACCTCGGCGGTCCGGCTCGCGTTGCGGGAAAGTCCGGCCCCTTGGGTCATCGCGCAGGGCAGGGCGGTCGCCCCCTTCCTGACCGCCGTCGGCGCGGATCTGTCCCTCGCCGTCGCTGGGGCCTTCCTGCTGACTCCCAGGCGCTGGTCGACCCGCCCGCTGGAGCTTGCGCCCTTGCCCTTCCCCTCGGTGCTCGTCACAAGCCAGCCGGACAGCAGTTCCCACATCCTTTCCAAGGCCTGGGGGGCAATCCTTCTGCACTCCGACGCGCTTTTCGTCCAGCCGCAGGCCCGCGCGCTGATCGACCGCCGGACCCGCGACCTGGAGCGCGCCGCACGAGCCGGTCTGGTCGGTCGGGCCTATGCGGCGACAGGGGCTTCGGGCTGACCAAGCCGTGCGAAGTCGGCCAGCGTCTTGCGGTCCAGGACCCCTGCGATCGCTTCCCGCACTTCCAGCATCGTCAGCCGCACCGCACAGGCGCGTTCGTCCGGGCAATCGACGCAGGGCACATAGGCCGTCCGGCTGGCGCAGGCGATGGGCGCAAGGGGGCCATCCAGGTGGCGCAGCACTTCGCCCACCGCGATAAGGTCGGCGGGCCGCGCCAGCTGGTAGCCGCCCGTCCGCCCCTTCCTGGTGACCACCAGCCCCGCGACGCGCAACTCGCCCAGGATCGCGTCCAGGAACTTCTTCGAAATCCCGTGTCGCGTGGCGATATCCACCGAGGCCGCAACCTCGCCGCCGGGCAGCCGCGCCAGATCCCCCAGCGCCTTGAGGGCATACTTGCTTTTCATGCTCAGCACGATCTGGCCTCCATTCGTCCACCGGCGCGACGGTCGAAACCTCGCAGTGACACTCCGCATCTCCCAGCACCCCTGCGCGGGGAATGGCGTTGCCGTTCCGGCCCCGCATTTGGAACCGGTTTCGCGGGGTTCTGCGATAGCCTCATCCAATCACCAGCAGGGAGGATACGATGATCTGCCTTGGAATCGACCCCAGCCTGGCCGCCTGGCTTGCCGAGCAGGACGTCAAACGGGACGCCGAGCCGCTCCCCCTCCTGCCCCTGATCGTCCTGATCGCCACCAGCCTGGCCCTGGCGCTGGTTGCAACGATTGGCCATGCCTGAATATCCCACTAGCCTTGTCGGCATTTACGCCGTTCTGCTGCGCGGAACAAGATTGTCCTTCCGCGATCCGAACGGGCAAGCGGGCCTCCCCGCCATGATCTGCTGGGGAAGCCGCTTCAAAAGATTGGGGCTGCATCAGAGATCGGCTTTCCCGGCCAACCGCACCGCACCAAGCGCGGGCGAGGTCCTTCCCTCTCGACCGCGGTGACCTTGCCGGCCCGACCGCAATCACCACGCAGCCCTCTCCGACACCTCCCCGCTCCGGCGTGTGGCCGGATCTGCCGACGCGCCCACTGCTGTTCGAGGCGAAGACCCGCACCTGCAAGCGATCAGGCACGACATCTGCCGCCGGTCCTTGCCCCGGTCCTCGACGGCTGTTCGGCGGACGATGTCGGCCAACCGCTAAACCGAGCAGGCCTTGCCGGCCTCACCGGGCTCCACTGCACTTAGCCGATGTTGCGCCGCTTCGGGCCTCAGGCGACCCTCCGCGTCCCGTGCCATCTACCATAGCCGCAAGGGCGTCAGCCGTTTCATCGCTGTCATCCACCATCTCTGCCGGTGCCAAGCCCCGACCGATTCGAACCCGCTTGCAGCCCGTCACGGCACCGGGAGAAGCATTTCCTACCACCCCCCCACGGCGAACCTTCCCACGTTCTCTGTAGACCCCCGATAAAACACGCCCTGTCTTATCGTCTTTTCGCGCGTCCCGTGCCAGTCTTTCCCCATCAGGACTTCGGAAAGGCGCTGGCCATGACCCACCACGACACCACCCTCGTCGAGCGCCTCGCCGGCGTCGTCCCCGGCAGCCCCATCGACCGCGCCTGGCGTGCCCGCGCCGCGGCCCGCCGCTTTGCCGAGGAGGCCTACTGCCGCCTCCTCCACCCGCTGGACCCCGGCCCGATCTCGCTGGTCGAACGCCGCGCCGTGGCTGCCTTCGTCGCCGTCCTGAACGGCGAGGGTCAGACCCGCGACCACCTCCTCGCGCTTCTCCGCGACACCGACCCGACGCTTGCCCCCCTGGCCCGCCTGATCGAGCGTGAGGCCGAGGACAGCTCCCACCCCGGCCCCTATGGCCGCTACCCCGCCGGGCCCTTGTCGGCCGAGGACCTCGACGGCCCGGTCTATGCCGTCGCCTACCCGGTGCAGCACGAACTCGGCCTGCGCCTTTCCGCCGCCTTGGAATATGCCCACCTCGTCACCCTCCACCCCCGCGACGCGACGCCAGAAAGCCTGGCGGCGCTGGCCCGCGCAGGCTGGACCAACGGCGGCGTAGCACTTCTGGTCGACATCATCGGCTTCGTGAACTTCCAGTCGCGGGTGGTGGCGGGCCTGCGGTCCCACATCGCCGCCCGCCAGCCGCAGCTGGCCGTGGTCTGACCCATGCCACACCGCCGGGTCGAGTTCACGCTGGACACCCCCGCTTGGGCTCCCTGGCCCGGCATCGCGGCCGAGGTGGAGGCGCTTCTCCAAAGCCTTCCCGACACCGGCCTGATCGACCCCGGCCCGAAACCCGCTGGCCTGCCGCGCGGGGAACGGGCGCTCGCCGCCGCCGCAGTCGCCCGCAGCCTAGGCTGCCGGTCGATGACCGCGACCGAGGGCCGGCAGGCCCTCGCCGCGCTGAAGCGCGACCGCGAGGTTCAGGTTCTTTTGGAGGAAGGCATCCCGTGCCCCCTGACCGGTCGCCTGGGTGCCGTCATCAGCGCCGCCGGCGCCCTGGCCCGCAGCCCGGCGATCCTGTCCCGGGCCGACCTGCGGCGGCTGCAGGACGAAAAGCTCGACGATCAGGACATCACCGACCTGATTCTCTCCGCCGCCCTCGCCAGTTGGACCGCCCGCGTCACCCTGGGCCTCGGCCGACCTGACTGACACCTCGCAAAGGAGCCCCCCGATGTCCCTGTCCGCAGACCTGAAATCCACCGTCGAGGCCGTCCGCGCTGCGGTTCCCGCGCCGATCTTCGCCGCCATTGGCGCCGCGATTTCCGACCTTGCCGCCTCGGGCATCGCCGACCGCGCCGCCCGGACCGGCAGCACCGTACCGCTGCGGGTCCTGCCCGATCTGGACCGCAATGCCGTGGACCTGCAGCGGCTGGCCGACAAGGGTCCGCTCGTCGTCATCTTCTATCGCGGCGGCTGGTGCCCCTACTGCAACGTGACCCTGCGCGCCTTCCAGAGGGTCCTGCCGCAGATCGCGGCGGCCGGGGCCTCGCTGGTGGCGATCACGCCGGAAGTCGCGGACCGCGCGAGCGACACGGCACTGAAGAACAACCTTGGCTTCCCCGTGCTGATCGACGCGCGCAATTCCTACGCCCGCAGCCTGGGCCTGGTCTTCGCGCTGCCCGAGTCCTTGCGCCCGCAGTACCGCCAGATCGGCATCGACCTGCCCGACTGGAACGGCGACGACCGCCACGAACTGCCGCTTGCCGCAACCTATGTCGTCGACGCGACCGGCACCGTGCGCTGGTCCTTCGTCGAGGCCGATTTCACCACCCGCGCCGAACCCGTTGACGTGCTGTCCGCGCTTGGCCGCCTGTCCTGAAAACTCTCCGATCCAAGGAACATCCCATGTCGCACAAACCCGAAACTCTGGTCCTCCACGCCGGCTACCGCGCCGACCCCGCGACCGGGGCCGTCGCCGTGCCGATCTACCAGACCACCAGCTACCAGTTCCGCGACACCGACCATGCCTCGGCCCTCTTCTCCCTGTCCGAGCTTGGCAACATCTACACCCGCATCATGAACCCGACGACCGACGTGCTGGAAAAGCGCGTCGCGGCGCTGGAAGGCGGCGTGGCGGCGCTGGCGGTGGCATCGGGGCAGGCGGCATCCGCCTTCGCAATCCAGAACCTGGCCAAGGCGGGCGACAACATCGTCTCCTCCACCGACCTTTACGGCGGTACCTGGAACCTCTTCGCCAACACGCTGAAGGACCAGGGGATCGAGGTCCGCTTCGTCGATCCAAAGGACCCCCAGGCCTTCGTCCGCGCCAGTGACGACCGCACCCGCGCCTGGTACGCCGAGACGCTGCCGAACCCCAAGCTGGAGGTCTTCCCGATCCGCGAGGTCGCCGACCTCGGCCGACCCTTGGGCATTCCGCTGATCGTCGACAACACCGCAGCACCCCTGTTGGCCCGGCCCTTCGACCATGGGGCGGCGGTGATCGTCTATTCCTCGACCAAGTATCTCGGCGGCCACGGGACCAGCATCGGCGGCCTGATCGTCGACTCGGGCACCTTCGACTGGGCCGCCCATCCCGCCCGGCAACCCGCCCTCAACTCCCCTGACCCCAGCTACCACGGCGCGGTCTGGGTCGAGGCGGTGAAACCCATCGGCCCCGTCGCCTACATCATCAAGGCCCGCACAACGCTATTGCGCGACCTCGGCGCCGCGATCTCGCCCTTCAACGCCTTCCTCACGCTCCAGGGCCTCGAAACCCTTCCCCTCCGCATCGAACGCCACTCCTCGAACGCCGCCCGCGTCGCCGAGTGGCTGGCGGGGCGCCCCGAAGTGGCCCGCGTCATCTATCCCGGCCTGCAATCCGGCACTGCCCGCGAACGCGCCGACACCACCTTGCGCGGCGGCTACGGCGGACTCGTCGGCTTTGAACTCGCCGCCGGGCGCGAGGCCGGCCGCCGCTTCGTCGACGCGCTGCAGCTTTTCTACCATGTCGCCAACATCGGCGACGCCCGCAGCCTGGCGATCCACCCGGCCTCGACCACGCACAGCCAGCTGACCCCTGCCGACCAGGCCAAGACCGGGGTGACCGAGGGCTATGTCCGCCTGTCCATCGGGATCGAGCATATCGACGACATCCTCGCCGACCTCGACCAGGCGCTTGCCGCCGCCGGCCAGGCAAGGGTGGCCGCCGAATGACGCAAGCCCCGCGCCTGACCCTCGCCGCCCCGCGCGGTCACGCCCTGGCCGAGGGCCTGCGCCTTGTCTTCGCGGCGCGTGGCGCCGACCTCGACCTCGTCCCCCTGCAGGCCGAGGCCCCGCTTCTGGCCGAAGGCGCCCCGCGCCTGACGATCCGGCGCGGGGCCGAGCCGCCGGCGATCCTGCGCGACCCCCTGGCGCTTCTGGAACTGGCCGAGGACCTGCACCCCGACCAGCCGCTTCACCCCCGCGACCCGATCCGCCGCGCCGAACACCGTCAGGCGCTCGCGCGACTCCCCACCCTCGCGGCCCTTGTCGACCGCCTGACGCTTGCCACCGACCCCCGCGACGTCGACCTGAACACCCACCTCCTGCGCAGCCACCTTGGCCAGCTCGCCCCCATCCTGGCCCGCCCCGCGCGCGGCCCGACGCTTCTCGACCTTGCCACAACCCCAATCCTCTGGCGCCTCGACGCCCTCGACCGCAGCTTCGAGACGCACCTGCTTGCCGGCCACGACAGCCTCCGCGACCGCCCCGAGACCCGCCGCTGGCCCGACATCCTGAGCCCCGACCTGCTCGCCGACTGGCTGGCCTGGATCACCGCCTGCGGCAGCCTGATCTCCCGCCCCGACGCTCAGCCCGACTGGTCCACCGCGCTCGGCCCCACGGGGCGAGAGAATGGCCTTCCCCGCAAGACCCAAAGAACGGAAATCCATTCCATTGGAACCCGTACAGGCATTCGCTAACAACCTGACAGGGCAAGCATTCTCCTTTTATGATGGCGCACGTGGACGGGACACTGGGAACTGACAGACCGCAGGGCATCGACAGCATCGTCGAACGGCTGCGCCTGATCCGCACCGTCTCGCAGCAGCGCCGCTACCCCGGCCGCCTGATCCCGCGCCTGCCGTCCAAGCACGAGATCATCCAGATCCTCATCGACACCGTCGGCGTCCTTTATCCCCGCCACCACGGCCCCGCAGGCCTGACGCAGGACCAGACCGACGCCCATATCCACCGGATGCTCGGGTCGATCCGCCAGCGGCTCCAGCACCAGATGCTCTACGAATGGCTGCTGGCCGAGGACAGCGACCCCCTCATCCTCGGCCCCCGCGCGGCCGAGGCAGCACAGGCCTTCATCGAATGCCTCGTCCGGGTCCGCGACCTGCATGACACCGACATCCTCGCCGCCTATTCCGGCGACCCGTCGGCCAAAAGCCTGGACGAGATCGTCTTCTGCTTCCCCGGCGTCGATGCCGTCCTGCGTCACCGCATCGCGCATGAGCTTTACCGCCTGGGTGCCACCATGGCCGCGCGGATCATGGCTGAATATTCCCACGAACGCACCGGCATCGACATCCATCCCGGCGCCAAGGCGGGACCGGCGTTCTTCATCGACCACGGCACCGGCGTCGTCATCGGAGAGACCGCCGTGATCGGGCGCAACGTGAGGCTTTACCAGCAGGTCACCCTTGGCGCGAAGCGGTTCGAGGCCGACGACAAAGGCGATCTCGTCAAGGGCCAGCCGCGCCACCCGGTCCTGGAAGACGACGTGGTGATCTATGCCGGGGCGACGATCCTGGGCCGCGTCACCATCGGGCGCGGGTCCATCATCGGCGGCGGCGTCTGGCTGACCGAAGGCACGCCCCCCGGCACCGTGGTCACCCAGGCCCGGCCGCAGCTTTCGGTCGCAAGCCTGCCTCCTGCCGCTGCGCGCTAGGCCACGGAAACCTGCTCCTGCCACGAGCGCCCCGACGCAACCGCGGTTCTCTTTTCCGGGGCTCCTTCGAAAACCCCGCCTCGCCTGCAAGTGCTAATCTTCTGCCATCACCGGCCCCGTGCCGCCCATCCAAGGACCCCGACGATGCTCACACTCCCCCGCCGCGCCCTCCTGGTCGCCTCGCTCCTCCTGCCGCTGGCCAGCTTGCCGCTGCACGCCCAGACCATCGACACCGCGCAATGGGTGATCGAAGCGGATGAGGCCCGCGCCCTCCTGGCCTCCGGTGCCCTCCTTCTCGACACGCGCGGGCAGGATCTGAAGGACGCCCAGCCGCTGCCCGGCTCCGTTCCGGTGGTCTGGCAGGACTTCACCAACTCCGACTTGCCGAACAAGGGCCAGCTTCTGGCCGATGACGCCGTCCTGACCGAGAAACTCCGCGCCCTCGGCGTCTCGACTGCCGTCCCGGTCATCGCCGTCGCCGACACGGCCCAGGGCTGGGGCGAGGATGGCCGCATCGTCTGGACGCTGCGGACGCTCGGCCACGAACAGGCCTTCCTCGTCAACGGCGGGATCGCGGCGCTGCTGGCGGGCGGAGACCTGGCCGTCGCCCCCGTCGCCGTTCCCGGCGATTTCACCGTCGCCCGCACCGACGCCTATGAGGTGACGAAAGAGGAACTCGTCACCCTGATCGACAAGCCCGACGTCGTGATCCTGGATACGCGCGAGCCGCGCGAATTTGCGGGCGAAACCCCCTATGGCGAAACGCGCGGCGGCCATGTGCCGGGGGCCAAGCACATCTTCTACAAGGACCTCGTCGGCGCGGACGGCAAGGTCCTGGCCGGCGATGCGCTGAAGGCCCGCCTCACCGAGCTTGGCGTGGGCGAGGGGACCCAGGTCGTCTCCTACTGCACCGGGGGCATCCGGTCGGGCTTCGTCACTGCCGTCCTCAACGACGCCGGGGTCAAGGCGCGGAACTATGCGGGTTCGATGTGGGAGTGGTCGGCCGCCGATCCGGCCACGTACCCGCTGGTGACGAACTAAGGCTTCTGGGCGGGTCGGTCACCCCGGCCCGCCGTACCTCCATGCGCCTGATCCTTATCGCCGTCCTTACGGCAGCCCTCGCCATCGTCCTGACCCCGGCGCTTCGCACCCCGCTGTCCGAGGCGCTGTCGCATTTCCACGCCACCGAGTCCGACGCCGCCGTCGCGGGCCTGATCGACTATCTCCGGTCCTTCGGCCTCTGGGCGCCCGTTGTCTCGGCGCTCCTCATGGTCCTGCAGTCCGTGATCGCGCCGCTTCCGGCCTTCCTTTTGACCTTCGCAAACGGGATGCTCTTCGGCTGGGCCTGGGGGGCGGCGCTTTCCTGGTCCAGTGCGATGGCCGGGGCTGCGCTCTGCTTCTGGATCGCCCGGGCGCTTGGCCGCCCCGCCGTGACCCGCCTCGTCTCGGCCCCCGCGCTTGCCGCGACCGACCGCTTCTTCCTGCGCTTCGGCACCCAGTCCGTCCTGATCGCGCGGCTTCTGCCCTTCGCGTCCTTCGACGTTGTCTCCTACGCCGCAGGCCTGACCGCCCTGCCGCTGCGCCGCTTCCTCTTTGCCACGGGCCTCGGGCAATTGCCGGCGACGCTTCTCTATTCCTGGCTTGGCCAGCAGGCGACGGGGTCGCTAAGGCTTCTCTTCTGGACCTTCTCGCTAACTTTGGTGCTGGGCGTCCTGGCCTGGATGCTGGCCCCGATCTTCCGCCGGAAGGTCATAGGCGAAGGGCAGGGTGAAAACCTAACCGGGTCCTGACGCCCGCAAGCAAGCCATTGAATCCACGGACCTTGGAGAAGTGTCGACGCGTGGACAGATCATCCCCGCCCCTTCCACGGCACCAGCTTTGCCTCTCCCCACCGCATCAGCATGTCGATTCCGTAGCCGATCGCCCCGATGAGGATGATCCCCATCACGACGATGTCGGTCAGCTGGAATTTCGAGGCGACGAGGATCATCATGCCGGCCCCCTTCTCCGCCGCGACCAGCTCTGCCGCGACCACCGTCCCCCAACAGACCCCCATCGCGACCCGGGCCCCGGTGAAGAGGTCGGGAAGCGAGTTCGGAATGATGACGTGCCGCAGCACCTGGCCCTTCGAGGCTCCCAGCGAATAGGCCGCGTGGATCTTCGACAGCCTGACCCCCGACACCCCGGACCGCGCCGCGATGACCATGATCCAGAGGGCGGCGAGGAACAGAAGGACGATCTTCCCGGTCTCCCAGATCCCGAACCAGATGATGATGAGCGGGATCAGGGCAAGAGGGGGGACCGGCCGCATGAACTCGACGATCGGGTCGAACCAGCCGCGGACCCAGCCCGACAGGCCCATCGCATAGCCCAGGGGAACCCCGATCAGCGTGCCCAACAGGAACCCCGCCAGTACGCGGCTGACCGAGGCCCACAGATGCTCCCAGATCCCCGTGCCCTGATAGCCGTTCGTCGCGATCTCGACCAACCGCGCCGCGACGGCCTCGGGAGGGGGAAGCCAGATCGGCTCCATCTGCCAGCCCTTGTCGGGGGTGAAGCTGAGCGAACCCTTGGCCGTCAACACGACTGAGCCATGCGCGACGCGGACTGGCT
>Ga0075157_10001190_pt1 | contig 16754 bp, 13 predicted proteins | sample JI81BgreenDNA_FD_70967 | JGI IMG/M metagenome (GOLD analysis project Ga0075157, IMG submission 70967) | Wastewater effluent complex algal communities from Wisconsin, to seasonally profile nutrient transformation and Carbon sequestration -... | ecosystem: Engineered > WWTP > Effluent > Algae...
CCGGCATCACGCCGTCGGGCTTCAACGGCGTGGACAACCTCGGCATCGCCGGCACCACCTGGATCGAGCACGCCATCGGCACCTCGCTCGACGACGTGCTGGTGGGCAACCGCCTCGACAACCGCCTCACCGGGGGGCTGGGCAACGACTGGATCGACGGCGGAGACGGCATGGACACGGCCGTGTTCGCCGGCCGCCGCGCCGACTACGTGGTCAGCACCGCCTTCGGCAAGGTTTTCGTGGCCGGGCGCGATGGCGTGCGCGGCTTCGACACGCTGCAGCGCATGGAACAGCTGTCCTTCGACGACGGCGCGTGGCCGCTGGGCACCGCGGCCTTCGGCGCCGACGTCACCTACACCCTGGACGAGGACGCCACGCTGCGCGTGAGCCTGCCCGACCCCACGGACCTGCCGCGGGCCAACGTCTCGTTCCGTTTGCTCTCTGGAGGCCAGAACGGCACAGCCACGCTGAACGCCGCGGGGCAGTTGGTCTACACACCCCGCGCCGATTTCTGGGGGCAGGACGCCGTCGTCTTCGAGATGAGCGGCGGCGGCAGCAGCAACCGGTACCTGGCGTTCCTCGACATCCAGCCCGTCAACGACGGGGCCCCGGTGGCCCGCGACGCCGGCTTCCTCGCCGCGGGCAGCCAGACCATGACCGCCCGGCTGCCGCGGGCCACAGATCGCGACGGCGATGCGATCACCTACGCCCTCGCATCGGACAGCCGGCAGGGCGTGACGCTGATCTCGGAGGACGGCAGCTTCACCTACCAGGCCAGTGGCAGCTTCACAGGCACCGACACCTTTCGCTACAGCGTGAGCGACGGCGTGGGCGGCATCAGCGTGCACACGGTGACGCTGGCGGTGTTCCCGGTGCAGGGCGTTCGACAAGGCACGGCGGGGAACGACGTGATGTCCGCCGGCGGCAACGCCGAGGCCTACTACGGCGGCGCGGGCAACGACCGCCTCACGGGCGGCATCGGCGACGACCTGCTGGACGGCGGTGATGGCATCGACACGGCCCTGTACCTGAGCGGTCGCTCCCTGTATCAGATGGCGCGCGCCGACTTCGGCTGGACCGTCCGTGCCACCCTCGGCAGTGAAGGACTGGACCGCCTGGCGCAGGTGGAGCGGCTGCAGTTCACCGACACCCACCTCGCGCTTGACGTGGACGGCCACGCGGGCAGCGTGGCGCAGGTGCTGCGGGCCCTGTTCGGCTCGAGCGCACTGAGCAACAAGGGCTTCGTGGGCATCGGCCTGCAGCTCTTCGACAACGGCATGACCTATGCCGACGTCGTGAACCTGGCGCTGTCCACCGGACTCGTGCACCAGCTGGCCGGCGGCACCTCGCACACCGCCTTCGTGCAGCACGTCTACCGCAACGTGGTGGGCGTGTCGCCCGACGCCAAGTCGCTGGCCGAGTTCGTCGGCCTGCTGGACGCCGGCGTGTTCACGCAGGCGTCACTGGCGCTGATCGCGGCGCAGCACCCCCTGAACACGCAGAGCGTCGAGCTGGTCGGGCTGGGCGCGACGGGAATCGAGTTCACGCCGGCCGGCTGACCTTGGCGGTCAAACCGCCAGCAGGGTCTGGCGGTAGTGCAGCAACTCGTCGATCGACTCGTGGATGTCGGCCAGCGCCGTGTGGGCCTGCCGCTTGGTGAAGCCGTCCAGGGCCTGCGGCTTCCAGCGGCGGGCCAGCTCCTTCAGGGTGGAGACGTCGAGGTTGCGGTAGTGGAAGAAGGCCTCGAGCTCGGGCATCAGCCGCGCGAGGAAGCGGCGGTCCTGGCAGATGCTGTTGCCGCACATGGGGCTCTTGCGCGGACCCACGTAGGCCCGCAGGAACTCGATCACCGCGGCCTGGGCCTGCGCCTCGTCCACGGTCGATGCCTTCACGCGGTCGATGAGCCCGCTGCGGCCGTGGGTGCCCTTGTTCCAGGCGTCCATGCCATCCAGCGTGGCATCGCTCTGGTGGATCGCGAACACCGGCCCTTCCACACGCACCGTGAGCTGCGGGTCGGTCACCACCACGGCGATCTCGATGATGACGTCGGTCTCGGGCGACAGCCCGGTCATCTCCAGGTCGATCCAGACGAGGTTGTCGTCGTTGGGGGCCAGGACGGTCGATGCGGCGGACGGGGCGGCGGAGTCGGGCATGCGGGCACTCTGTGGCGTGGGGGGAGCGAAACAGGAAGGCACCGGCGGCTCCACCCATCCAGGGTGAACCCCGGCGCCTGATGGATTGTCGCCGAGCCCTACACTCCCGCCCGATGCAGCCGATTCATGTCACCCTGGTCTTTGCCGCCGTCCTGCTGGCGTCGGTGGCCGTTCGCTACTGGCTGGCCACGCGCCAGATCCGCCATGTGGCCCGCCATCGCGGCGCCGTGCCCGCCCCCTTCGCCGGCGTGGTGAGCCTTGAAGCCCACCAGAAAGCCGCCGACTACGAGATCGCCAAGGGGCGCTTCGGCATCGTGACGCTCGCCTTCTCGACGGCCGTGCTGATCGGCTGGACCCTGCTGGGCGGCCTGGACGTGCTGAACGTGGCCGTGCGCGACAGCGTGCAGCCGTGGGCGGGCGACCTCGGCTACCAGCTGGCCCTGCTGGGCGCCTTCGCGCTCGTGGGTGCCCTGCTGGAACTGCCGCTGGAGGTGCACGCCACGTTCCGGCTCGAGCAGCGCTTCGGCTTCAACCGCACCACGCCGCGGACCTTCGTCACCGACCGGCTGAAGAACCTCGTCGTCAGCGTGGTGCTGCTGCTGCCGCTGGCGGCGCTGGTGCTGTGGCTGATGGACGTCGCCGGCAGCCTGTGGTGGCTGTGGGCCTGGGGCGCCTGGGTGGGGTTCAACCTGACGCTGATGGTCATCTACCCGATGTTCATCGCCCCCTGGTTCAACCGGTTCGAGCCGCTCGCCGATGCCGCGCTGGCCGATCGCGTCAAGGCGCTGATGCAGCGCTGCGGCTTCCGGGCCAAGGGCCTGTTCGTGATGGACGGCAGCAAGCGCTCGGCGCATGGCAACGCCTACTTCACGGGCCTGGGCGCTTCGCGGCGCGTGGTGTTCTACGACACGCTGCTGAGCCGGCTCACCCCGGTGGAGGTGGAGGCCGTGCTGGCCCACGAACTGGGCCACTTCCGCCTGCGCCACATCCCGAAGATGCTGGGCGTGGCCTTCGTGCTCGGCCTGGCCGCACTGGCGCTGGTGGGCTGGCTGGCCGGTCAGAGCGGCTTCTACGCGGGCCTGGGCCTGTCGCCCAACCTCGCCGCACCCAACGATGCGCTGGCGCTGATCCTGTTCGGCCTGGCCGCGCCGGCCTTTGCCTTCTTCCTGTCGCCCCTGGCCGCGCTCAGCTCCCGCCGCCACGAGTTCGAGGCCGACGCGTACGCCTGCCAGCAGTCCGACGGCGCGGCGCTGGCGCAGGCGCTGCTGAAGCTGCACGAGGACAACGCCTCGACCCTGACGCCCGACCCGGTCTACGCGCGCTTCTACTACTCGCACCCGCCGGCGGCCGAGCGGCTGGCGGCGCTGCCGAGCCCGGCGCCCTCCCCCACCCCAACCCCCGCGTGACGCAGACCGGCCGCGTGGTGGCCGCCCACGGGCGGCACGTGATGGTGCTGACGCCCGAGGGCCGGCGCGTGCTGTGCCACTCTCGAGGCAAGAAGAACCAGGCCGTCGTCGGCGATCTCGTTCGTTGGGCGATCACGGGCGACGAAGGCGTGCTGGAAGCCATCGAGCCCCGGCGCAACCTGTTCTTCCGGCAGGACGAGTGGCGCACGAAGTCGTTCGCCGCCAACCTCGATCGGGTGCTGGTGCTGGTGGCCGGCGAGCCCATGTTCAGCGAAGAGTCGCTGACGCGAGCGCTGATTGCGGCGTCCGACGTCGATGTGCCTGCCCTGGTGGTGCTGAACAAGGCCGACCTGCCCGCCGTGGACGCGGCACGCGCCAAGCTGAAGCCCTACCTCGCCATGGGCATCGCGGTGGTGGAGGTGTCGATGCGCGGCGCCGCGCAGTCGGCCCACGACACGCTGATGCCCTGGCTCGACGGCCGCACGACGCTGGTGCTGGGGCCCAGCGGCATGGGCAAGAGCACACTCATCAACCTCATGGTCCCGCAGGCGGCCGCGCAGGTCGGCGAGATCTCGCAGGCCCTCGGCACCGGGCGTCACACCACCACGCACACCGCCTGGTATGCGGTGCCCGGCGCCAGCGCGGGCACGGCGCTCATCGACTCCCCCGGCTTTCAGGCCTTCGGCCTGCACCACATCGCGCCGGAGCGCCTGGCCGCCCTCATGCCCGACCTGGCGCCCGGCGTCGGCCACTGTCGCTTCCACAACTGCACGCACCGGCAGGAGCCGGGCTGTGCCGTGCGCGATCGCGTGGGGACGGGCGAGGTGTCGGAGAACCGCTATCGCCTGTACCTGGCGCTGCACGAGGAACTGTCGCAGCCCCCCCGCTACTGACCCGCTACTGACGCGCGGCGGATGAGGCCGGCGGGCCGTGCGACCGCTCGCCGTCAACCGTCAACCGATGATGTTGGCCAGCGACAGCAGGGCCAGCAGCAGCATCCAGAGCCCGAGCGATCGCCACACCAGACCCACCACGCTCTGAAGGTGGCCCGGCTGTGGCGGCATCCCCGGCGTGGAACCGGAGGCATCGGCAAGACTGGCTTCGCCTCCGCCGCTGAACGACTTCGAGCGGTCGGGCGTCACACCCGGCGCGGCGGCGCCGCCGAGCTGCACGCCCATGGCGCCCGCGGCAGAAGCCAGGATCACGCCTTCGTTCGGGTTGAGCCAGAGCGCGGCGTCACGCCGCCAGGCGCTGACGGCTTCCTCGAAGTTGCCCATGGCCACGAAGCCGGCGGCGGTCAGGCGCGCCGGCACGTGGTCGATGAGCAGGAAGATCCGCCGCGACACCTTCAGCACTTCGTCGTTCGCGGGCGCATCAAGCGTGCGGTGGCGGAAGCCCCAGTAGCGGCTGGCGAACTCCGCCAGGCGGTACAGCACCGCGCCCGTGGGTCCGAGGCCGATCGCCGACAAGGCCACAAACCAGAAGAACACGCCGAAGACATGCCGGTGCGCCGCCAGCAAGGCATGCTCCAGCACATGCCGAAGCAGCTCGGTCCGCGGCAGCTCGCTGGCATCGAGGTGCAGCCACTCGCCCAGCAGCTGGCGCGCAGCGCCCTCTTCGCCACGGTCGAGCGCCGCGCGGATGTCGGTGAAGTAGTGGCTGAACTGCCGGAAGCCGAGTGTGAGGTACAGCACCAGCACGTCGAGGGCCAGCGCGAGCAGGCTGCTGTAGCGCGCCGCCAGAAGGTACAGCGCGGCCACCGGCACCGTGACGCCAAGCACCGAGACGCACCACACCACCCAGGCGTGGTGCGGGCGGCCGGCGTCGAAGTTGCGCCCCGTCCAGCGGACCCAGGCCACCAGCGCGTCATGGATCGAGTTGTCTCGCGGCAGGGCCTTGAGCTGCTCGATCAGCAACGCGAACAGGACGGCAAGAAAGCTCATCGCCGCGGATGATAGCCACGGCCCAGGGGCCAGACCGTTCCGCCGGCGATCCGCCGGCTCAGCGCGCCAGCAACCGGTAGAGGTTGCGCAGCATGGCCGCGGTGGCGCCCCAGATGTAGAACTCGCGGCCGCCACCCGTCCAGGGCATGCTCAGGAACTGCCGCTGTCCACCGTCGAAGTGGAAGACATGGCGCCTGTGGTGGGCCGGCGTCATCAGGAAGTGCAGCGGCACCTCGAAGGCCTCCTCGACTTCCGTGGGGTCGGGCTGCAGGTCGAAGGGCGGCGAGACGAAACCCACGACCGGAGAGACCACGAAGCCCGTCACGGTGGTGTAAGTCGGCAGGGTGCCGACCACCTCGACGCAGCGGCGGGGCAGGCCGATCTCCTCCTCCGCCTCGCGCAGCGCGGTATCGGCCGGATCGGTGTCGGTGGGCTCGGTGCGTCCCCCGGGAAAGCTGATCTGCCCGGCATGGTCGCGCAGGTGCGCACTGCGCTGGGTGAGCAGCACCTGCAGTCCGTCAGGCCGCAGGACCAGCGGGATCAATACAGCCGCCGCAGCGGCCGTGCGGCCGGCCAGGACGCGGCCGTCACCAGCGATCTCAGGGGGATGGTCCGCCGCCCCCAGCAGCCGACGGCGGATCGCGTCGGGCTGCAGCGCCTCCTCGGGCAAGGCCGGAAGGTGTGCGTCGTCCCCGGCGACCGGAATCAGCCGGGGATTCGTGATGCGGGCCGGGGGCTGCGGACGCGGCATGAAGCGCAACGCAGGAGGGCCCTGGCGTGCTGCCCGGGCCGCGCTGCGCGCCGACTCAGTCGGCCTGGGCCACCACGTGGACGGTGACTTCGACGACCACGTCGCCGTGCGGCGCCACGGAGACCGGGTGCTCGCCCAAGGTCTTCAGCGGACCATTGGGCATGCGCACCTGCGCCTTGGCCACAGACATGCCCATCTTGGTCAGGGCCTCGGCGACGTCGGCGTTGGTGACCGAGCCGAACAGGCGGCCGTCCACGCCGGCCTTCTGGGCGATGCGCACGGTCTTGCCGTTCATCTGCTCGCCCAGGGCCTGGGCGGCCGCCAGCTTGGCGGCAGCGGCCTTCTCGAGCTCGGCGCGGCGCTGTTCGAATTCCTTGATCGCCGCTTCCGTCGCACGACGGGCCTGCTTGGTGGGGATCAGGAAGTTGCGGGCGTAGCCGTCCTTGACCTTGACGACATCACCCAGGTTGCCGAGCTTGGCGACCTTTTCCAGAAGAATGACTTGCATGGCGGGCTCCTCGTCAGACCTTGTGTTGATCGCTGTACGGCAGCAGGGCCAGGAAGCGCGCGCGCTTGATGGCGACCGTGAGCTGGCGCTGGTAGAAGGCGCGCGTGCCGGTCAGGCGGGCGGGCGTGATCTTGCCGTTCTCGCCGATGAAGTCGCGCAGGATGTCGATCTCCTTGTAGTCGATCGACTCGACGTTGGCGACGGTGAACCGGCAGAAGCGCTTGCGGCGGAACAGCAGCGACTGCGAATTGCGCTTCGGACGCTTGTCCTTGGAAAAACGACCCTTACCGCGGGAAGTGGGCATGTCGAACCTCGTATGTCTTGAACAGGTGGAATCTCAACCGGGGGAGACCTCGGTGACGTGAAAGACGATGCCGCGCCCGTTTCGCGCCGCCGCCAGGAAACCGCCGAAAGTGGCGGGATCGCCCAGCGCCAGCACCTTCACCCCTTCCGTCACGCTGCCGATGGCCACTGCGCGCAGTTCCATCAGCACCTTGCGGGGCTGGCCGTTGTCGGTGACCGTCGACTCGTGCTTCAGCACGAGATCCAGGGCCGGAAGGCCTGCCGGGGTGTAGCGCAGCACACCGCGCTCCAGCAGCGTGGCGGCCAGCACGAGTCGGTTCATCGTCGAACCGCCCGGCGGCCGGGCCACGCCAGAGGGCGCGGCGCGTTCGTCAGTTCGCCGCCTCCTGGCGCTCCTTGCGGGCTTCTTCGCGCTCGACGGCCTTCATCATGACCGACGGCGTGGTCTCGGCCTTCTCGCGGGCCACGGTGAGGTGGCGCAGCACGGCGTCGTTGAAGCGGAAGCCGGTCTCGAGCTCTTCCAGCGTCTGCTTGTTGCACTCGATGTTCAGGCACAGGTAGTGCGCCTTGGCGAGCTTCTGGATCATGTAGGCCAGCTGGCGCCGACCCCAGTCCTCGACCCGGTGCACCTTGCCGCCGGCGGCGGTGACCAGACCCTTGTAGCGCTCCAGCATGGCTGGAACCTGTTCGCTCTGATCCGGGTGGATCAGCAGCACGATCTCGTAGTGACGCATGAAGACTCCTCGTGGATTCCGCAGAAGGCCGAAGGCCCTTTGACGGAAGCCGCCCCGGTGCGTCGCGACGCGGAGTGCGACACGCCCCTGCGTGCCGACCTCTGTCGCATGGGTGCGGCAAGGTGGAAAACCGCGGAGTATAGCCCGCTTGGGCCCAGCTGCGGGCCTGACAGTGCGCCGGGAAGGCGCGGCGAGCCCACGGCGCGCCCAGAAAAAAGGGCGGGCCCGAAGGCCCGCCCTGTCTCTGTTCGGCCCGGGTCGACCCCGGGCCGGTCAGAAGCGCCGCGATCAGAACTTGACCTGACCTGCGAACGTGAAGGAGCGACCCACCACGTCGTACCACTGCGGGAACGTGTTGCCGCTGTTGGTGCCGGTCGTGCCGATGGTGCTGCCCACGAACGGGGGCTTCTTGTTGAACAGGTTGGCCACCGCCACGCTGAGCTTCAGGTTCTTGTTGACGTTCCAGTCGGCCTTGATGTCGACGTAGCTCACGTCCTTGATGGACGAGTACTCCGGCAGGAACACCGTGCCACCCGGCTCTTCCGAGGTCTTGCCCGTGAAGCGCCAGTCGTAGCGCAGCACGAAGTCGCCCACGGTCCAGACGGTGCGCTGGACGAACTTGGTCTTCGGGGTGGGACCACCGCAGCTCGTGCCGTAGAAGCCCAGGCAATCCAGCAGCGGCACGCTCGGGATCGTCTGGATTTCCCAGCGGTCGGTGAAGTTGGCGTTCAGGCTCAGGTCCAGACGGCCCATCTTCGGGTCGAGGCCGAGGTTGCGCAGCGGCAGGCGGTAGTTGACGCCCAGGTCGAAGCCCGAGGTCCAGATCTTGCCCAGGTTGCTCGAGGAGGTGCCCACGCCCGGCGACGAACCGCCGTTGAGGGTGCCGTCCACGGGGCTGCGCGCGATCAGGCCGCACAGGCTGTTGAAGGCCAGCGTCGGGTTCTGGGTGGTGCTGTAGCAGCCCGTGATGACCTGCTGCGCCGTGGCGTTGCTCACGGCGTCGCTGACGACGATCTTGTAGTAGTCGGCGGTCATCGTCAGGCCCGGGATGGCCTCGGGCTCGAACACCACACCGATGGTGGTCGTGTCGGCCTCCTCAGGCCCCAGGTTCGGGTTGCCACCGGCCACCACGTTGATCTGGCCCGCCGACGGCGCCGGCACCACGCCGAACTGAGCCAGCGGCACGCCGGTCAGTCGGCAGAGGTTCGACACCGTGCCCGGGGTGTTGGCCTGGGCGGCGCTGATGCTGTTGCCCTGGCAAGGATCGACCGCCAGGTTCGACAGGCCCGACACCACCGGCGCGAACAGCTCGTTCACGTTCGGGGCGCGGGTGGCGCGCTGCTGCATGACGCGGAAGCGAAGGCCCTTCACCGGCGTCCAGTCGGCACCGGCCTTCCAGCTGCCATAGTCGCGCGTGGCGCTGCCGGCGCTGAACTCGGTGTGGCGATAGCCCAGCTCGAGGTTGGCCGAGCGAGCGAACGGCTTGTTCTCGACCAGCGGAATGATCGACTCGAGGAAGGCCTCCTTCAGCTCCAGCGTGCCCTTGCGGTCAGGCAGCGGGGCGCCGGTGCCCAGCACCTCGCTCTGGATCTGCGAAGGACCGTCCGAGGCGTTGCCGCCGAAGACTTCGCGGTTCTCCAGGCCGATGGCCAGGGAGATCGGCGAGCCGGCCATCGGGCTCTTGATGGAGCCGAGGTCGCCCGACACCGTGGCCGACATCACCTTCTGCGTGACCTTCTGGGTCTGCAGCGTGTTGACGTTGAAGAACGCCAGCTGCTGCGGGGTGATGCTGCCTTCGCCGCCGAACACGTTCAGCGGCACGCAGCCGTTGGCCGGGTTGCGGCAGGCCGTCGTGCTGATGGCGTCCAGCGCCTGACGCGAGCGGGCCAGCGAGCCCCAGTTCACGCGCGAGCTGATCTGGTCGGCCTGGCCGGTCGTGTAGTAGGCGTCATAGCCCCACGTCGACAGCACGGGCAGCGTGCCGCGCAGACCGATGGTGTACTGCGAGGTCTTGTTGTTGAACTCGTTGATGCGGGGGCCGATCTCGGTGATGCGGCGGTTGATCTGCATCGAGATCGGCGTGGTGTTGCCCACCACGCAGTTCGCCGCCGAGATGCGGTAGGCCGCGCACAGCTGCTGGCGCATCGCCTCGGGGATGTACGGGTTGCCGATCGGCACGTCGTACGTGTTGTTGAACGTGCCGGTGGAGGCCAGGTTCAGGAACAGGTCGGTCTTGGTGTACAGCAGGTCGGCGTACACCTCGGCGTTGTCGTTGATCTTGAACGAGCCGACGGCCGTGACCTGCGTGCGGTCGAGCGGCGTGATGTAGTAGTTCGGCGGGTTGAAATTGAACAGGGTCACCGCGTTGGCGGCCCCGAGCAGACCCGTGCCCGGGTTGATCTGGCGCGAGCCAGGCAGCGCGCCCTGGGCGCCTGCGTTCCACTCTGCCGCCGGGATGTTCGCCGGGCGGATGATGGTGAAGGCCCCCGGCACCGTGGTGCCGGAGCCGCCGGGCTGGCCGTTCTGCGAGGTGATCGAGCTCACGCCGAAAGGACGCTCGCCCTGGGTCAGCGGGTCGGTGCGGGTCTGGCCCACGCTCAGCGCCACGTTGCCGCGGCCGTCGGCCAGGCTGGCACCCAGGGTCAGGTCGGAACGGTAGCGCTTGGCGTCGCCCTCTTCCGAGATCCCGTAGGAGGTGCTGGCCTCCAGGCCCGTGAAGTTCTTCTTCAGGACGAAGTTCACGACGCCCGAGACGGCATCGGCACCGTACACGGCCGAGGCGCCGCCGGTGACGAGGTCGATGCGCTCCAGCAGGGCGACGGGGATCGAGTTGGTGTCGACGACACCGGCCAGGTTGAACGGCACCATGCGGCGGCCGTTGATCAGCACCAGGGTCCGGTTCGTGCCGAGGCCGCGCAGGTCGATGGTCGCGCCACCGCCGCTGCCGTTGTTGGTGCCCGGGCCGACGGCCGGGAACGCGGCGGGCAGGCTGCGGATGACCTCTTCCACTGCCACAGGCAGTTGGGCGTTGATGTCATCGGCCGTGATGCTGGTGATCGGGCTGTTGGACACGTTGCCGATCGAACGGATGCGCGAGCCGGTCACTTCCACGCGCTCGCCGCTCTGGGCGTAGACGGGGGTGCCGGTGACGAGCATCGCGCCGAGCGCGATCAGCGCGCCGGTAGCCACCTGGGTTCTCTTGAACATGGGTCTCTGACTCCTGTAGGGGGGTTGCCTCAGAACGAGTCACGCGCCGACTTCGGCGGGCGGATAGCCCCGCCGCTGTCGTGAACACGCGACATGCCGCGGATTCTCTCCGCGACCTGCCCGCCCGCACGAAAGGGCAGATGCCCTCCCGCTGGGCGCCCGTTCAGGCCTCCCGCCCCAGCGCAGGGCGCAGGAGCTTAAAAACCCATGAAAATCAATGTGTTACATGCAGATTACAACTCCCCTTCGCAGTGCATGGAGCCATGCCCATAGGGCATGTCCCTAGGCCGACGGGCGCCCGCGACGTTGTCTGCCGACAACATCACGGACGCCCGTCGGGCGCAGGCTGTGGTCAACGGACCACGACACCCGGGTCAGAAGCGGAACTTCACCCCGCCGAAGTACGAGCGGCCGAACACGTCGTAGTACGCCGGAATGGTGTCCAGCGCCTGCGTCCCCGACGAACCGCTGGCGAAGAACGGCGGCTGCTTGTTGCCGACGTTGTTGACGCCGAACCAGGCCTCACGTCCCTTGCCGAACTCATAGGCCAGACGGACGTTGTGGTACATCGCCTCGGGCACGCGGGGGAAACCGGCCGCCGTCGTCGTCGGCCCCATGTCGGCGCGGCCGATGTAGCGCACGTTCCAGTTGGCCCGCCACGGGCCCTGGCGCCAGCCGAGGTTCGTGGATCCGGTGAGCTTCACCCAGCCCTGATCGGTGGTGGAGCCGCCCGCCTGGCCAAGCAGGTTGGTGGGCGCGCCACCGGGCAGGCGCACGAGCTGCGCCTTGTCGTACAGCGTGAACAGGGCGCTGGCGTCGAACTGGCCCCAGCCGGTGGTCCAGCGGTACTTGACGTCCAGGTCCACGCCCTGCACCGTCTGCTCGGCCACGTTCTGAAGCTGCTCGTTCACCGACCGGAGGACGTAGTTCGCGCCCGGGATCAGCGGGTTCGGTCCCCGGGTGACGGCGCTGCACAGCTGCCGGTCCGGCGTGTCGTAGCAGCGGTCGACGGCGGTCTGGCGCGACACCGAGGTGATCACGTCGCTGATGTGGATCTTGAACCGGTCCACGGCCAGCGAGAAACCGCGCAGCGCACGAGGCTCCCACACCAGACCCAGCGTCAGCGTCGTGCCCACCTCGGGGGTGAGGTTGGGATTGGCGCCGAACAGCCCGGACACGCTCTGCTCGATCACGACGGCCGGGGTGTAATTGGCCGGTACGCCATCGGCCGCGCAATTGGCGGCGCGGATCGGGTTCAGGTTGCGGCGGGCGGCGGTGCAGGGGTCGTTGACCACGCCGGCGGTCTGGCCGCTGCCCGACAGGTCACCCGGCATCGGCGAGCGGACCGAGCGCGCCCGCATGCCGCGAAAGCGCAGGCCGTCGACCACCTCCCAGTCGCCGCCGAACTTCCAGGTGTCGTAGCTGAAGCGCTCGGCGTTGGAATGCCGCACCGCCGTCTCGAGCGTCAGCGAACGCACGCCCGGGAGATCGGCCAGCACCGGCACCAGCACTTCGGCGAAGACCTCCTCCGTGCGCAGGCGGGTCTGGGCCGTGTCGTCGATCTGGTTGCCCGTGACCACGCCGTTGTTGAGGACGGTGTCGTGATCCAGCCCGCCCTCGAAGCTGCGCGACTCGAGGCCCGCAGCCGCACGCAGCGAGCCCGCCGGCAATTCGGCCAGCGTCCCGGTGATCGTTGCCACGGTGTTCGACAGGTCGGACGTGCCCCGAGAGGTCGAGCCGACGCCGAGGGCCTTCTGCATCTCGGGCGTGTACGCCGCGAACGGATTGATGGGAACGCAGCCCTGGTTGCGGGCCGTGGCATCGATGCACCGGAACTGACCCGGCCGCGACGGATCGGGCTCCACGCGCAGGCCGTGGTACAGGTTGGACGTCCGCACCAGACCTTCGGTGTCCAGAGACACCGTCGTGCGCGCCGCCACGTGGGTGATCTCCCAGCGCCAGTCGCTGCCCATGCCCACCAGCGTCGGCAGATCGCCTCGCAGGCCGAGCATCGCCCGGTTCGTTTCCCGAATGCCCACGGCACCGCGCGGCCCGCCGGCGTCGTTGAAGCGCTGCCACCACGTCAGCTCGCTGATGCGATTGGCGGGCGTCGCCGTGGCATTGAAGGTCTCGACCGCCGAGCGGAGGGCGGCCGGCACGAACGGGTTGCTGACGGGAATCGTGGGCTGCAGGCCGCCGAACAGACTGCCCGGCGAGTTGGACTGGAACGGGTGCCCCTCGAACTTTGAGTCGCTCACGGCCCGGCCGTGGTTGAACTCGCCGAACACGGTCACACCGCCCAACTTCCACTCCCCTTCCAGGGCCGCCATCACGCGCTCGGTCGGGATGGCGATGTCGCGGTTGGCGTTTCGGTTGTAGCCGTCCACCGTGACATCGAAGGGAATCAGCCGACCCTGCGCGTCGGTGAAGCTGCCGTTGCGGCCGGTGAAGCTGTTGCCGCCGATGAAGATGCGCGGCACGAGGCCCACGCCCGAGTAGGCGGCCGGGCCGCGCAGGGGGTTGCTCGGGGTGCCCCAGAAGAAGTCCTCGGCGCAGAGGTAGCGGTCCTTGCAGCTCACCTGCCCCTGCTTGTCGAGCTGCAGCGTGGCCAGCACGCGGCCCTGCTCGCCGAAGCGGCGACCCCACATGACGTGGCCCGTTGGGTTCTCGTTGTCGCCGGCACTGGCCTGTCCGTAGCCCGCGCTCAGCTCCAGGCCCTCGAAGCGCCGGTTGGTGATGATGTTGATCACCCCCGCGACGGCATCGCTGCCGTACACGGCCGATGCACCGCCCGTGATGATGTCGATGCGCTCGATGTTGGCCGTGGGCAGCGTGTTGAAGTCCACGGCCGTGGATGTGGACGTGCCTCCGCCCACACGACGCCCGTTGATCAGCACCAGCGTGCGCGTCGACCCCAGATTGCGCAGGTTGGCCAGGTTCAGGCCCGAAGACGCGACGCCCGAGAACGTCGACTGCGTGCGCGAGGAGCCGAAGGACGGCGAGAACTGCGGCAGCTGGGTGGCCATGTCCGCGAAGTTCTCGATGCCGAGGTTGCCCATCGTCTCGAGGTTCACGGCCACGGTGGGCGTGGTGCCGCCCAGCTCGGGCCGAAGGATGCGCGAACCCGTCACCGTGACGCTCTGTCCGCCCGATGCACCTTCGCTGCCCTGTGCCGCGACCGGCGTCCAGGCCGCCGTGCCTCCCAGGCTGGCCATTGCCGCCAGCACCGCCCATCCCATGCGGGATCTCTTGAACATGTGTTGCCCCAAGAAGAAGTCGGACCACGGGCCGGACGCCGCCGCCGACCCTGCGGCCGATGCGGGCCGGCCGGCCCGGCGCTCGGCCGGGCACGGGCCCTGTGCGGTCGATTCTTCGGAGCGCGCTGCCGCGCAGGCTGCCCGCTCGGGCAACGCTCGGGGTTAGTGCCGATGCCCGCTGGCGCAGGCTGTGGCGCGGGCGTCACGCCCCAACGGGCACCTGTGGCGCCGCGGCCTCACCAGACGATGAAAGCGTCGCGTCCGGCCACTTCCAGCGTGACCCGCCGGCCGACCGGAAGGGAGAGCTTGGGGTGCACGTGCCCGAACGGCAGCCCGGTGACCAAGGGAACGCTGCCGACCTCGCGCACGCGCTCGAACGCCGTGGCGAGACGGTACCCGCGGTCCAGCGGGCCCGTCTTCCAGCCGCTGAAGGCGCCCAGCAGCACCGCCTTCTGCGTCTGAAGCACACCCGCCTGGTGCAGCTGAAGCAGCATGCGCTCCACCCGGTACGGGTGCTCACCCACGTCCTCGAGAAACAGGATGCCGCCGCGCGCCGCGCGACGGGGCCAGTGGGGCGTGCCCAGCAGGGACAGCACCATCGTCAGGTTGCCGCCCCACAGCGTGCCGCGGACCGACAGCCCATCGAACCCGGCCGGACAGCGAAAACCCACGGCCTCGAGTTCGCCACCCATGGCCTCGACGAACGTGCCCACGGTGACCTCGTCGGTGCCGCCCGGGACGGTGGCATCGTCGGCGGCCCGGCCGAAGTCGTCCAGCGCCATGGGCCCCGCCCAGCTCGGCGCCCCGGTGTGGGCCAGCAGCCCCAGCTGCAGCGCCGTGAGGTCGCTGTGGCCGACCCACCGGGTGCCCTGCTCGACGCTGTGCTTGACGCGGGCCCAGTCGATGCCATCGAGCAGCCGGGTGAGGCCATAGCCCCCGCGCACGGCCATCGCGATGTCGGGAGCGGCATCGGCCGTGCGGTGCAGCGCAGCCAGGCGCGTCGCGTCATCGCCGGCAAAGCGCTGCTGGCGGGCGCGGGCTGCAGGGTCGACCTCGACGGCCAGGCCCAAGGCCTTCAGCCGCGCCACCGCACGGGTGAGGGCTGCCGGCTCTCCCACCACGCCCGCCGGGGACCACAGGCGCAGGCGCTGCCCCTGCAGGCCGTGGGCGCTCATCGCGAAGGCTCCTGCGGCGCCGATGGGGTCCGCGGGGTCGTCGTGCCCTCGAGCCCACCGATCTCGATCGGCCCCTCGGTCACTTCCAGGCCCTGAAGGTCGGGCCAGGGCGGCGGGTCTTCGATGATCTCGGCCGTGGGAATGACGTCTTCGCCCGTCGATTCGGCGGGCGACTGCCCTGCATCGATAAGGCCGGCCTGCCCCTGCCGAGCCAGGCGCTCGGCCCGCTGGGCCGCCCGGCGCTCGGCGAAGAACCGCCGAAGCAGCTGGCCGCACGCCGGCTCGAGCACGCCGCCCTGCACCACCGTCTGGTGGTTGAGCTGCCGGGAGTCGAACACGTTGAGAACCGAACCGGCGGCGCCCGTCTTGGGGTCGTGCGCACCGAACACCACGCGCTTGAAGCGCGCATGCAGCAGCGCCATCGCGCACATCGCACAGGGCTCGAGGGTCACGTAGAGCGTGCACTCGGGCAGTCGATAGTTCTCCAGCAGCTGAGCCGCATGGCGCAGGGCCACGATCTCCGCATGGGCGGTCGGGTCGTGCGTGGTGATGGGCCGGTTGTAGCCCGTGGCGACCACCTGCAGCCCGTTCTCGCCCTCGGGTGCGGGGCGCACGATCACCGCGCCCACGGGCACTTCGCCGACCAGCCAGGCGTTGTGCGCCTGGTCCAGCGCCAGCCGCATGGCCCAGGTGTCGTGGTCGGCAAGGTCGGCGGCGGGAGTGTCGGGCATGCGCAAAGGGGGATGAAGGCGGAGGACACGCGTCGGGTGTTCCGGCCGCTCCGGTCGGGAGCGAGCCGCCGGCGCGCATTGTGCGCCGGGCCGAAGACCTCAGCCCCGGCCGCCCGACCGCACAACCGACAGCGCGGCTTCCACGCCTGCGCCGAAGGACAGCAGGTGTGCATCGTGGCCTGCGGGCGCCGCCAGCATCAGCCCCACCGGCGCCTCGCCTGGCGCGTGGATCGGCAGCGACAACGCGCAGCCGTCGAGGAAGTTCACGAGCGACGGGTTGCGCAGCATGCGCACGTTGGTGGCAGCGAACAGGGCGTCGTCGTCCTGCAGCGGGCCCATCCGCGGCGCCACGGTAGGCACCGTCGGCATCAGGAAGGCCGCGGCGTGCACCGCCTGGAGCCGCCCGACCACCGCCTCGATCCAGCTTCGGCGGGCCTTTTGCAGATCCAGATAATCCTTGGCGGTGAAGCCTTCGCCGCGTCGCACGCGGGCGAGCACCCGGGGGTCGTAGCCGGCGGCCCGCTGCGCGACGAGCGGGGCGTGCCAGGCCCAGGCCTCGGCCGCCGCAAAGCCGCCATGGCGGTTG
>Ga0075157_10001192_pt1 | contig 16732 bp, 14 predicted proteins | sample JI81BgreenDNA_FD_70967 | JGI IMG/M metagenome (GOLD analysis project Ga0075157, IMG submission 70967) | Wastewater effluent complex algal communities from Wisconsin, to seasonally profile nutrient transformation and Carbon sequestration -... | ecosystem: Engineered > WWTP > Effluent > Algae...
AGCTGAACCATGAAGCTCTACTATCCCATGCGGTATTAATCCCAGTTTCCCGGGGCTATCCCCCAGTTAGAGGTAGGTTGCATACGCGTTACGCACCCGTGCGCCACTATTGCAACATTTATTGCTAAATATTACAACCGTTCGACTTGCATGTATTAGGCCTGCCGCTAGCGTTCATCCTGAGCCAGGATCAAACTCTCCGTAGTAAAGTTTAATCTTGTTCATTTTTTTGTTTGTCATTCGAAGTTGCCAACACAATCACTGTATCTAGCATGGATCCTTCCAGACAATACGCTGCTTTCCTTGTTTTAAATTGGTATCCAGTATGTCAAAGAACTCTTTCTAATCTTCCGAACCTCGCGGCTCTCTTTCACTCTCTCAACTCCAACCCCTCTTCATTCCATCTTCGCTTTCGGCCATCCGCCGTGCGAAGCGGCTGCAAAGGTATGAAGTTTCTTTTCTAAAACGCAAAAGTTTTTTTTAAAACTTTTTTGCTTTGACTTTTTGAGAACGCCCTTTCGTTAAGGGACTACAAAGGTACGGCAAGAATCATCATATCCAAGCGCAGGGCAAATAAAAAAGCAGGCTCCTGAGCTAAGTTTAATCCAGCAGGCTGATTTATAAGGCAGTTAGGCAAACCCTAAACCACAAAGTTTTTTTCAGCCCATCGCGAAAGCCCTCAATAATTGCCTACCGACAGCATCACCAGGGTGCAAGCCGGTATAGCTTCAATGCCACGATCATGCAAATCTTTCATGAATTCGGGATGCTCGGTGCCCGGATTAAATACCACCCGACGGGGCTTGAGTCCTACAATCAGGTCGCGATAAGCTTCCAAGTGGGTAGGGTTTACATAGAGTGTAACTGTATCGATGGCTGGCGCATTGGCAGGCATGCTGGTGTAGATGGTATGGCCGCGTACTTGTCCCGTACGCTTGCCCAACATCAAAATCGCATGTCCGTGATCGAGCAGTCGGTTAGCCGCCATGTTGCTGTAGCGGGTGGGCTCTTCTGAAGCACCTATTATAAGGGTAGTCATATCGTTAAAAATTGAGCCGCGGCAGTGGCCGACAAACTGCCATCAATGGCGGCGCTTACAATACCTCCTGCATAGCCGGCTCCCTCGCCTACCGGAAAGAGGTTACGGCATGCCGGATGCGCCCTGTTTTCGGGGTTACGCGGTATGCGTACAGGCGAGCTGGTCCGGCTTTCGGGCCCAACCAGGATGGCCTCATTGGTATAGTAAGCAGGCATCTTCTTCGACAGCGCTTTGAAAGCTTCCTGCAAACGGCTGTGAATAAAACCCGGAAACAAGGCATGCAGTTCCACGCTCTTCACACCCGGACGGTAAGAACAATCGGGCAAGCTGCTGCTAACCCGGCCTTTCACAAAATCGACCATGCGCTGTGCCGGAGCAATCTGACCACCTCCGCCGAGGACATAAGCACGCTGCTCCACCTGCTGCTGAAGGCGCAAAAGGCCAAAGGCATCAGGACCGCCAGGCAGGGCATCTTCGGGGCGCAGTTCTACCACAAAGCCCGAATTGGCAAATGGGTTATTGCGCTTGCTGGGCGACCAGCCATTGGTAACCACTTCGCCGTTGTTGGTGGCGCAAGGAGCAATGATGCCTCCCGGACACATACAAAAGGAGTATACGCCACGTCCGGCTGCCTGCTGCACAATGCTGTAACTGGCCGGCGGCAGGTAGGGGTCGCGCACATCGCAATGGTATTGTATGCTATCGATCAGCCCTTGCGGATGCTCAATGCGCACGCCCAAGGCAAATGGCTTGGCTTCGAGCGGAATGCCGGCCTGGTGCAGCACCTCAAATACATCGCGGGCCGAGTGGCCGGTGGCAATGAGCAAAGCCTTTACAGGTACCCAGGCATTGCCATGCAGTTGCACCGCGGAAACCTGCTCCTTTTCTATCTTCAGGGCAGTGACTTTACTGTCAAAGTGTACCTCTCCCCCACACTGTATAATAAAGTGTCGGATGTCTTCGATGATGCCGGGCAGTTTATTGGTGCCAATATGCGGATGGGCATCGAGCAGGATCTCGTGGTGGGCACCAAAAAACACCAGCTGTTCGAGCACCCTTCTTACATCGCCTCGCTTGGAGGCACGTGTATATAATTTACCATCGCTGTACGTACCGGCGCCGCCCTCGCCAAAGCAATAGTTCGAATCGGGATTTACCTCGCCTTCGCGCGTGATGCGCACGAGGTCGCGGCGGCGCTCGCGTACCGACTTGCCTCTTTCAAAAATCACCGGCTTAAATCCAAGTGTGATGCATTCAAGGGCAGCGAAGAGCCCGGCGGGACCGGCACCTACGATGTGTATCTCGGGCGCATTGGCCACCATGCGGTCGGGTTGTACGTAAGTTGCGGGAGCAGCCGTTTCCGAGGCTTCTACCAACAATCTGATTTTCACTTGCCTTCCGCGGGCATCGATGCTGCGCCGCAACATGCGAAAAGGCACATCTTTGCCAAAAGGGGGATTTTGCTTGAGCCAAAGCGACAAAGCTTCTTCTTGATAAGCAATTTGTGGCGACAAAACCAATTCGCGCGTTTGGCTCATGTTGATAAGTACGGGTTTATAAACAGCTTTTCCACTGAAAAGCACAAATGTAGATAAAGCAGCCCGAAACTAACAATTTGACCCGTCGGAGGGGGTAAACTTAATTCCGCCGAACCTTTGGCAAAAGGGCAGGTCGAGCCCTAATATTGCAGGTATGGAAGAACGTAATCAGCCCATGGCAGTAACCAGCTCTGTGTCAAACAAAAGGACCGCAATTGGCGGCTTGGCCGGAGGGGTTGGTAAACTGCCACCCCAGGCTGTCGACCTGGAAGAAGCCGTGTTGGGCGCCTTGATGTTGGAGAAAGAAGCGCTTTCGCAAGTCATCGACATCCTCAAGCCCGAAGCCTTTTACGTTGAAAAGAACCAATTGGTGTTCCGCGCCATCCAGCGCTTGTTTGAGCAATCAAAGCCGGTCGACCTGTTGACGGTGACCCAGGAGTTGCGCCAGCAAGGCACGCTCGAAAAAGTTGGTGGCGCCTTTTACATAGCAGAGCTCACCAACCGTGTGGCTTCTGCAGCAAATATTGAATTTCACGCCCGTATCCTCCTCGAGAAATACATTCTGCGTGAATTGGTGCGCATCTCAAGCGACATCACCAAACAGGCTTTCGAAGAAACCACCGATGTGTTTGACTTGCTCGACAAGGCCGAGACCGACCTGTTTGCTGTGGCCGAACAAAACATCCGCAAGAACAGCGAAGGCATGAGCACCTTGGTGGCCAAAGCCATCAAGGAGATTGAGGCAGTGGGCCAGCAGGAAGAAGGACTGTCGGGTGTACCGGCAGGTTTTACCGATCTCGACCGCATGACCAACGGCTGGCAGAAATCGACCCTGAACATCATTGCTGCTCGTCCGGCCATGGGTAAAACGGCCTTTGTATTGAGTCTGGCCCGCAACGCAGCCGTCGACTTCAAAAAAGGCATTGCCTTCTTCTCTCTGGAAATGAGCAGCATCGAATTGGTAAACCGCCTCATTTCGGGTGAAGCAGAAATTGAGGGCGAAAAAATCAAGAAGGGCAAACTCGAACCGCATGAATGGACACAACTGAACACCCGTGTGGGCCGTTTGTCACAAGCTCCATTTTTTATTGACGATACCCCGCAACTTACCTTGTTTGAATTGCGGGCCAAGTGCCGTCGCTTAAAGGCGCAGCACGACATCCAAATGATCATCATCGATTACCTGCAGCTCATGAGTGGTGGTCCCGACAATGGCAATGGCAACCGCGAGCAGGTGATTGCCAACATTTCGCGCGGTTTGAAAGCCCTGGCCAAGGAATTGAGCGTTCCGGTTATTGCTCTTTCACAGCTCAGTCGTGCGGTTGAAACGCGTGGTGGCGACAAAAAGCCGCAACTTTCCGACTTGCGCGAATCGGGCTCTATTGAGCAAGATGCCGATATGGTGATGTTCATTTACCGTCCCGAATATTACGGTCAGGGCGAAGATTTGCCACCCGGAACTGCTACCATTATCATAGCCAAACACCGTAACGGACAAACCGGTGAGGTAAACCTCAAGTTTGTAAACAAATTCGCCAAATTCACCAATCCCGATTCCGACTTCAGCGATTTCCGTCCATCCAACATCCCTTACGGCGGTTTTGGCGGTGATGCAGGAGGAGCCGAGGCCCAAATCCGGGTAATGCCCAGCCGCATGAACGACTTCGGCTCAGAAGAAGCACCTTTTTAAGGAATGGCAACACCAACAAGCCCTGTACAAATAGACCCAAGCTGGTTTACAGCACTGGAGCAGGAATTTAAGGCGCCCTATTTCGCTGAACTCAAGCAGCGGCTGCTGGCCGAAAAAGCGGCTGGCCATATCATTTACCCCAATGGAGGTGACATCTTCAAGGCCTTCAACCTTACGCCTTTTGACAAGGTGAAGGTGGTGATTTTGGGTCAGGACCCTTACCATGGCCCCGGGCAGGCACATGGACTCTGCTTTTCTGTACCTCAGGGTGTAAAAGCCCCTCCTAGTCTGGTCAATATTTTCAAAGAAATCAGAAGCGATATGGGGCCCGACATTGCCCTTGATACCGACCTCAGCCGTTGGGCCCATCAAGGGGTATTGCTGCTCAACAGCATGCTCACGGTGCGGGCACATGAAGCAGGTTCGCACCGACAATTTGGCTGGGAAACCTTTACCGATGCCGCCATCGCCGCCTTGAGCAAGGAACACGAAGGCTTGGTGTTTTTGCTTTGGGGAAATTTCGCCATCAACAAATCGCGTTTGATTGACAAGGAAAAGCACCTGGTGCTAACTGCACCGCATCCCTCACCCCTATCGGCGCACAATGGCTGGTTTGGCAGCAAACATTTTAGCCAAACAAACAAATGGCTGATTAACCGAGGTCAATCAGCCATTCGCTGGTAAAAGTTGGTGCTTTTAATCAACCAACGGATCAACAATTTCCTCTTTCTTTTCTCGTGGCTTGCGCATGCCCAACAAAATGTTGGCGCCAATACGGAAGTTGAATGACGATACATTGCCTTGATTGCTCAACGCCATGAGGTTGTCGGCCACCGTGTAAATCTGAGCAGGACCAACTTTCACTGCCAAGGCTCCACCGAGGTTGTCGAACGTTCCTTGTGCGATGGTGTAATTGCCTCGCAGGAAGAGGATGTTCCAGATTTTAAACTGAGCAAATGCTGTCATGGCCGGATAGTTGACACCACTGTACATATTTTGGCTATACATACCGCCAACAAACATATTCGGAAGCAATTCCAATGAAGCGCTCAAAATGTAACGGGTATTCAATTGCGTGGTGAAGGCAGCACCTTCGGTACGTTGTACATTGAATGCACTGAGTAAACTGTCTTGAATGCCCTCAAAAGGACCGGCACCAGCCTCATCGCCGCCAATTTGACCACCTTTGTAGTTGTAATCAATACCGGTACTTTCCCAGGCAGTTACGTTTTTGGTCCAATTAATGGCTCCAATGTCGGTTGCACTGGCAGAAATGAGCAAACGTTTGAAAGGCTTATAGGTGGCACCCACATCAAAACCATAACCGAAATTACCCGTGGTGGGCACCCATTCACTTACGTTAAAGGTTCCGGCACCGCTGTTTTCTCCGCCGAGGAAGCCGAAAGCCTCATCAAGCTTAGAGAGACCGGCAGCGTTGTATCTGAAGCCGCCATTCAAACGGATGCTGTCCATGTTCCAAACAAGCTGGCCATTTGAATAATCCATGCCGCCACCCAATAAGCCGTTGATGTACTTAAATCGAACACCCAAGGAGAACTTTTCATTGAACTGGCGAGCAAAACCCACGTGGTAAGCCACATAGGCCTGAACACCAAAATCAATTCCGCTCAACGAAATGGGGTTCGACTGAAAATAAGGGCTGGTGGTTCCTTCCTGCACCAAACGCAACAAATCTACCGGAAGGCGAATGCTTGTTTGGAGCGAATTGTATACGCCAAGGCTGATGTAGTTCTTTTTCTTGATGCGGAAACCCAAATGAAAGAGTTCTGCTTGCTGCTCAATGTTGAATCCAAAAGTACCACCGGCGCGTTCGTTGTACAATTTGCTGAAGTCGAGCATCGAACTGTCGCCAACGGTTCTGATGATGTCATCGGCTACGAAGGTGGGGTTGTAGTAATTCAAGTAAATGCTCGGCAGGGCTATGTAAAAGCGCGCTTGTGGTAACAAACCCGGGTTGGTGTAATTCGACTGAGGCACGCCGGTAAACTGGTGCAAACCCAAGTTGAACTGTGCCTGCGCTGTTAAGCTCAATCCGAGGCCAAATACTATCGTATATAAAATGCGTTTCATAGGTCTATATTAATTGCCACCGCCCAAAAGCTCGTTAACCTTCACGGTTGCCTCAATGCCCACCGTCATCTTGATATCGTAGTCGGTGTAAATCTTTACCACCTGAGCGCCATTGTTAGACGTACTCATGCGCAAACGAATCGCCATTTTTTTGGCTTGTTTGATTGCAGGCATGGCTGCGCGTGCCAGGGTCAATTCTGTGGTAGCGTAAGAGGGTGCAGTTACACGGCCGTTGGCATCTACGATGCCCGAGAGTACCAGCGGTGCATTCACATTGTGTACCGGATTGTCTAACGAGTCAAGGAAAGTAATGTCCATGATCATGTCGAATGGAAAACGGTTGACATTGCGGAAACGGAGCTTTGCTTCGAGTACGCCATTGAGGGTTTCGGCTCCGTTAAAGTCGGAAGTATCACCGAATCCGATGTCGGAAGCACTCAACTCGAATGGTAAATCTGCTTCCATACCAATCTTGATGCTCGCATTGTTGCCGATGAAGTTGGCCCCTTGGTTACCGTTAGGGTTGAGTACAATCAACCCACCTGTTGTCAGGGTATCGGGCGGCAAACTCAGCAGGGCAGGAAGCTGCGAGTTGTTGCGGTTGTAGCTGAGCGAACCACTGGCAGTTTGGCCGGGTACAGTGGGGAATGGCAAAATCTGCGCAGGTGCGTTCAGCGCAACCGACTGACCGGCGATGGTTTTACCTACCATGTTAAGCGTCAAACGAATGGGGGCACCGATGGAATTGGTAACGTTCAGATCGATGTTGGGATTGGCCAGGAAAACCGATCCACCCAAATCTTTCAAAAACGACAAATTTAAATCAAGGGTAGACTCGTCAATTTGAATGTTCTTCTGACCAAAATAGCCGCGAACCACATCAAAGCCGATATTGCCAAACCCATAAGTCACCGTGAGGCTGTTCGATGAGTCGATGGTCTTCAAGGTACCCGAACTAACCAAGGAAGCTTGAACAATAACGGGAATGATGTTATACGGCTGCTGTGCGTCGGTGGTCAGGTCGATGATGCCACCGGCAAGGTTGATATTCTCGTTGGTGGTTGAGTTTGGCGCAATGTTGATGACACGGTTAATCGGTGTGCCTCCGATACTAATGGAAGGCAGGCTAATATTCACCCTGATGGGTTCGGCGATGGTAGAGGTAAACGAAAAATCAATGTTACCTGCGTTCAAATCAATCTGATACAGCTCTTCGTTGTCGGTAGTGGCAAAATCAACCCGGGTGGTATCGGCGCTGAAATCCTGCGAAGGCAGAATTACTGTTCCACCAATTACCTGCAGCGAATCGCCATCGATGCTGATGGTGAGTGACTGGGTGCCTTGAATGACCACGTTGTTTGGTGCCGTACCAGCGGAAGAAATCTTAGAAATGCCGAAAACCAGGTTGTTGCTCATGGTTTTTCCACTCAAATCAATGCGTTTGGTCTGCTGTGTAAAAGCAGTAACGTTACCAAAACGGGCAAAACCGAGTGGTGTTGGCGAACCTGAATTGCGCAATTCCAGAACTACGGAGTCAAGGGTGGTGGGATACCCGTTGTTCAATGTAAATACCAAGCCACCCTCAGAAAAGGTTACTTGCGAAAAATCGTTGATGGTAGGCAGGTTGTAGTTACCACCGGCCTGCTCGGGAATGGGAGGAAATGGTGTAGGAATGCCCAATGAAATGGCCGTATTGATGGCATTGCCCGTAGTAGGACTCAAATTGTTCACCAATGAACTCAGCTGAACCGTTTGTGAACTGCCAAAATCATCGATAGAAACCGTTCCCAATTTCAAGGTGGTTGACGAAGGGTCTTGACTAGGAATTTCAAGGATATCACCCACACTTTGCTCGGCCAGGGTGTCGTTCCGGAACACCACTTTCACCGATTTGTCTACAGAGTCAATCGTCAATGAAGAATCACCTTCGAGGGCATCGGCCAGGCTGATGTTAAAAGTAGCGATGGGAATTCCAAAGCCTGGCTCCCAATCTGGCGTTTTGAAATTGGCTGGATTGTATTTGTCTTTGAGACATCCGCTGAGCGAAAACAGAAGCAAACCCAACACTGAAAAGCCCGAAATTTGCTTGATTTTTAAACGCATCATAAGTTTAGTTGAAGTACTTTCGTGTTGTAAACATAGCATCTGACAGCCAAGCTGCCAAAAAAAGCGTGTCAAATAGCCAAAATTTCACATGAACGATTCAAATTCTTATAGAGCCGCAGGAGCTGCCCTCCTTGCCCTTTCGATTGGTTTGGGAGCCTTTGGGGCGCACGGACTGAAAAACCTTTTACCTCCGCCTTCGCTCGAGAGTTACCGCACGGGCGTAGAATACCTCATGTTTCAGTCATTGGGCTTGTTGGCACTTCAACACAGCAAATGGGTAGCCTGGTTATTACTAGCCGGAACAGCCTGTTTTTCAGGCTCCATTTTTTTGCTCAGCACCCAGAGTTTGCACGGGCTCCCGGTTTCCTGGCTGGGCCCAATTACCCCTATTGGTGGCCTCTTGCTCATGCTGGCCTGGGGGCTTTGCGCCTACCAATTATTCATTTCGAAGTCCGAAAAATCGGCCGTTTCAAAATGATAAATCCCTAATTTCGGCACTCATCAAGCTACAGCATGGAGTTACTCGCCAAAAGGATTACCGAACTTACTGAATCACAAACCCTTGCCATGGCTGCACGCAGTCGCGAGCTGGCCGCAAAAGGGGTTGACGTTATCAATTTGAGTCTGGGAGAACCGGATTTCCCTACACCCGATCACGTGAAAGAGGCGGCCAAAACGGCCATCGACCAAAACTTTTCGTTCTACACCCCTGTGGCGGGTTATGCCGACACACGCGCAGCTATTGTTGAAAAACTGAGGCGCGACAACGGCCTGGTGTACCATCCCGACCAAATTGTAACCAGCACCGGTGCCAAGCAGTCGATCATCAATGTATTGCTGTGCTTGCTCAATCCTGGCGACGAGATTTTGGTCCCAATCCCTTACTGGGTAAGCTATTTGAGCATGATTCAGCTGGCCGAAGCCAAGGCTGTACTCATGCCTACCGATGTACACAGCAACTTCAAAATCAACGCCGCACAACTTGAAGCGGCCATTACCCCAAAAACCAAGGCATTCATCTTCTCATCGCCTTGCAACCCTACAGGAACCGTTTATACCCGCGAGGAGTTGGAAGCTCTCGCGGCCGTATTTGAACGTCATCCCCATATTACCGTCATTTCCGACGAGATTTACGAATACATCCGCTTTGAAGGCAATCACGAGAGCATAGCCACCATCGGCAAGATGCAAGAGCGCACGGTGGTGGTGAATGGTTTGTCGAAAGGTTTTGCCATGACCGGCTGGCGATTTGGATATATTGCAGCTCCTTTACCCATTGCCCAGGCCTGCGTAAAGCTGCAGGGCCAGTTCACCAGCGCCACGTGCAGCATCACCCAAAGGGCTGCCATAGCTGCATTAACCGGCGATTTGTCGCCCAGCATGGCCATGACAGCAGCATTCAAACGCCGGCGCAGCCTGGTTGTTGAGGCACTTTCAAAAATTGACCGGCTACATTGCAACCAACCCGACGGAGCTTTCTACGTTTTTCCTGATGTAAGTCAGTATTACGGCACTTCGTGGGGTGATTACCAAATCCAAAATGCCGATGACCTGGCCACCTACCTGCTCATGGAGGCACATGTAGCCGTGGTGACTGGTGAAGCATTTGGCGACACCAATTGCATCCGCATTTCATACGCCACCAGCGATGAGAAACTCAAGGAAGCCATGCGTCGGATAACCCTTGCGCTCGACCAATTGAAAGCATGACCAAAGCCGAAATCGAAGCCTTTTTCAGCCGGTTAGACCAACTCAAAATATTGGTGGTAGGCGACGTCATGACCGACGCCTACGCTTGGGGCCATACCGAGCGCATGTCGCCTGAGGCTCCGGTACCGGTAGTCCAAATACAGCGCACCGAAAATCGACCAGGTGGCGCAGCCAACGTAGCCCTCAACCTCTTGGCCATGGGCGTTCAGGTGCGATTGGTTTCGTTGGTTGGTACCGATGAAGCGGGCACTCAGTTGCGCGAAATGATGACTGCGGCCGGTGTAGAAGTACGCGGACTAATTGCCAGTGCCGATCGGCCCACAACCATCAAAACGCGCATCATGAGCGGGAAGCAGCAGCTTTTGCGCATCGACCATGAAAGCACTGTGGATGCCAACGCTCAGGAATCTACACGGATCTGGGAGGCTTTCTGCGAGGCAGCAGACGGGGTAGATGCAGTCATTTTTCAGGACTACGACAAGGGTGTTTTGCATACCGGTAACATCGCCCCCATGCTCTCCCATTGTGCAGCAGCAGGCATTCCAACAGCGGTTGACCCCAAAAAACGCAACTTTTTCGCTTACAAATCGGCCAGCCTTTTTAAACCCAACCTCAAAGAATTGGGTGATGCATTGGATAAAAACCTGCACAAACACGATGAAGAAGGCATCAACGAGGCCTTGGGAGCACTTAGGCAGCGCCTATCACCCGAGGCGATACTCCTCACCCTTTCAGAAGCAGGCGTAATGTACAGCGCAGCCACGGAAACAGGCCATATTCCGGCACACATTCGCACCATTGCCGACGTTTCAGGTGCCGGCGACACCGTAATTTCAGTTGCAGGATGTTGCCTGGCTGCCAAGCTTCCTATTGCACATTTGGCCGCCTTATCGAACCTGGCAGGCGGACTCGTTTGCGAATCCTTGGGGGTGGTTCCGATAAAAAGAGATAAATTGCTGGCCGAAGCATTACAAAACGCCGAATAAGGTGAAACAACTGGCACGGGAGAATCTTTTGCTCTTCCTTTTTCAGCACAAAGAACAAGTGCTGGGCAAATTGCGCTGGCTTCGCGCCATTGCAAGCATTTCGGCGCTCGCCCTTTTCATATTTTATTATGGTTTCCCGCAGAATGCCGAGGAAAGTCACCAACTCCTTGCTTACACCAAGGGCATTTTCGGCTTTTTCATCCTCAGTTACCTCATTCGGGTGTTTTTTTCGCTGCACAGCTGGACCTACATCAAAAGCACCCTTTTTGAAGCACTCCTCATTTTGCTGCTTTTGGCCGACATACTCAGTGTATTCCTGCTTGGCTTTAATGCGGTTGAAAATGTTTTTATTCGGCTAAACATCGAAAATTTCACCCCACTCTACATCCTGTTCATTCAAGCCTACCTGCTGCTATTGGTAGGGCTCGAGATTGTAAAAATGAGTGTGGGCATTACCAGCGTCAAGCTCAAACCGGCCACCACCTTCATCTTCTCTTTTATCTTGCTCATTTTTGCTGGAGCCGGTTTGCTCATGCTCCCCGAGATGACCACCCAGGGAGGTATGCCCTTTATCGACGCGCTTTTCACCAGTGTAAGCGCCTCTTGCGTAACCGGATTGTCAGTTGAGAATACCCAGACCTTTTTTACTTTCAAGGGACAAGTGGTGATCCTGATGTTGATTCAACTGGGCGGTATCGGCATCCTCACCTTTGCCACCTTTTTCGCCTTGTTCTTGAAAAAGGGCGTTGGCATCAGCCACCAAGCCATGATCCGCGATTTTATGGCTGAAGAGAGCCTTTTCAACGCCAAAGGCATGCTGCGTCAAATCATCGTCTACACCATATTGATAGAAAGCTTCGGTGCTTTTCTGTTGTTCATCCTTTGGGATGCGCGTGCTCCTTTCATCGACGATACCGGCGAACTGCTGTTCCAGTCGGTTTTTCACAGCATCAGTGCCTTTTGTAATGCAGGTTTTTCGCTTTTTGGCAATGGGCTTTATGAGGATTGGTTGCGTAATGCCCACCTCGTTCATTTTGTCATCGCCATGCTCATCATTTTCGGCAGCCTGGGTTTCCCTGCCATGCGCGACATTTTTAGTTTAAGGAACATCAGGGCTCGATTAGATGCCCCATGGAAAAAATGGAAGCTATCCACCCGCATTGCTGTATGGGCCAGTTTTGTGCTCATTGTCTTCGGCATGCTCGTGATGATGGTTACTGAACAAAATGCCACGCTTGCCGGCCATAGTCGGGGCGCTGCCTGGATGCATGCCTTTTTTCAGTCTGTCACAACCCGCACCGCCGGATTCCATACTGTCGACATGGGCGCGCTCACGGTACCCACCACCATTCTGTTTATCTTTTTGATGTTCATTGGTGCGTCTTCTGGTTCAACCGGTGGCGGTATCAAGACCAGTACCTTTGTATTGATTTTCCTGGCCGTTATCACCACCATCCGCGGCAAAAAAAGCCTCGAATTGGGCAGCCGCTCCATTTCTTTTGACTTGTTGAATAAGGCTTTCACCATTTTCATCTTTTCTGCCACCTACATTTTGGTCGGCACTTTCTTATTGGCTGTATTTGAGCCCAAAATGCAGGTACTTGACCTCGTATTTGAGCAAGTTTCGGCCTTCTGCACGGTCGGATTAACACGTGGCATTACGCCTGAATTAAGCACTGCCAGCAAAATTGTGTTGATTACGTCGATGTACATTGGCCGTGTGGGCACACTTACTTTGGCATTTGCCTTGGCATCGCGGGTGGAGACCACCAGTTACAAATACCCCAAAGCCCACATTCTGGTGGGTTAAGTAAAGCGAATGGCTTCCACGGGGTCCATGCGGGCTGCGCGCGATGCCGGTAAGATGCCTGCGATTACGCCAATGATCATCGATACCGTCAATGCCAACACAATGTTGCCCAAGGTGAGGGCCAATTCGGTATCAAAGGCGTAAGTGGCAACCAGGGTCATGACATAAACCGTTAGCAAGCCGAGGGTACCGCCCATGACGCTCAACACCACCGATTCGATGAGAAATTGCAGCAGGATGAAGTAACTTTTTGCTCCCAAGGCCTTTTGGATACCGATTTGTCCGGTTCGCTCGTGCACTGAAACGAACATGATGTTGGCTATGCCAAATCCTCCTACCAAAATCGAGAAGCCCCCCACCAACCAGCCAATGACCGTCAAGGCATTGAACAACTGGCTTAATTGGTTGGCTATAAAGGAGATTTGATTCAATGCAAAATTGTCTTCTTCGGTGGGACGTATCCGTCGGATGGCCCGCAAGTGGCCCCGTACTTCGGCCTTCAGTTCTGCCACGGGAATGCCTTTTTTCGGCTGGATGAGAATGAGCGGATAAAGTTTGGAGAAATCGCCACCCCTTTGGCGACGCACCATGTTGATAGGCACCAAAAATTCATTGTCCATGCTCATGCCGATGGCACTGTTGCCTTCGAGCTGCAAAACACCCACCACTTTCAGCTTCTCGCCCATTACCTGCACTTCGCGTCCCACCGCTCGCAAGCCGGGAAACAATTCCTCAGCCACCCGGGCACCCAACACCACCGTGCGCGTGCCCAGTTGCGATTCTGACTGCGAAAAATACCGGCCTTGCTGCAATTCGATGTTGCGCAAAACAGCATAATCGTGGGTAACGGCTCGTACCGTTGCATTGCTGAGGCTCATGCTACCGGCTTTAGCCACCCCCCCGTTGAGGGTAGTAGTCATGCTCACTGCCTCGGCATTTTGGGTGCGCTCGGCCAGCAATTCGTACTCACGGTAGGTGGCTACCGGACGGGTCATGTATTTCCACCAAGGATAATCGGAGCCAAATTGCCAGGGCCATTTTTCAACATACACTACATCATCTCCCAAACTCGAAAGGCTGTTGCGGATGCGCATCTCCCAAGAATCGACGAAGGTGAATACTGAAATTACTGCAAAAATACCAATGGTGATGCCGAGCAACGACAAGGTGGTACGCAAGCGGTTGCCCCACAAAGCAGCCAATGCAAACAAAAAACCTTCACGGACAAGGCGTAACAACATAGTAACACCAAAGATGGATGCTTTTTGCCAACCACACAAGGCAAGCGCAAAAGCATTGGCGTTAAATTTTATAAAACCGTATCTTTGCCCGCTTGTAAGGATTTAAACAGACTTCATGAAACTATCCGAATTCAAATTCGACCTGCCGTCGAGCCTCATTGCCGCCAACCCGCTCCCTAACCGCGACGACTCGCGCCTGATGGTGCTCAACCGCAAGGACGGAAGCATCGAGCACCGGCAATTCCGCGACATCCTGCAGTTCTTCGGCGATGGTGACGTGATGATTTTCAACAATACCCGTGTATTCCCTGCCCGCATGTACGGCAACAAGGAAAAAACCGGCGCTAAAATCGAGGTTTTCCTGTTGCGCGAACTCAACAAGCAAATGCGTTTGTGGGATGTGCTGGTTGATCCGGCACGCAAAATCAGGGTAGGTAACAAACTGTACTTTGGCGAAAACGACGCACTGGTAGCCGAGGTCATCGACAACACCACTTCACGCGGTCGCACCATCCGCTTTTTGTTTGATGGCACTGATGAAGAACTCAAAGCTGTGCTCGACTCATTGGGTGAAACCCCTATTCCACGTGCTTTAGGCCGTGACGTTATAGCCGAAGACCGCGACCGTTTCCAAACCATTTATGCCAAGCATACCGGTGCGGTGGCCGCTCCATCGGCCGGATTGCACTTCAGCCGCGAGCTGATGAAGCGCCTCGAAATTTTGGGTGTAAACTTTGCAGAAATCACCTTGCACGTAGGCTTGGGGGCTTTTCGTCCGGTAGAAGTGGAAGATTTGACCAAGCACAAATCGGAAAGTGAGAATTTTGAAGTGAGCGAAGAAGCTTGCCAAATTGTGAATGCAGGTATCGATGCGCGTAAAAAAGTGTGTGCCGTGGGTACCACTTCGATGCGTGCCATAGAATCGGCTGTGTCGGCCGACGGTCACCTCAAGCCCATCACCGGCTGGACCGATAAGTTCATCTTCCCTCCTTACGATTTCAGCATTGCCAATACCATGATCACCAACTTCCACATGCCCGAATCTACTTTGTTGATGATGGCATCGGCTTTTGCCGGTCACGATGTGCTCATGCATGCTTACCGCGAAGCCATCAAAGAGAAGTACCGCTTCTTCACCTACGGCGATGCGATGCTGATTATTTAACCCACTAAACAGTTCCAAAAGCCCGCTTCGGCGGGCTTTTTTTTGTCATTGGCAGCACGAAAATCACTTATTTTGCACCTTAAACCGACCTAATTATGAGCAGCGAATTGATCATTGCTTTTCTCACCCTCACCTTCCTCGAGATTGTATTGGGTATCGACAACATCATCTTCATTTCCATTGTCACCAACAAATTGCCCGAAGAACAGCAAGGCCGCGCCCGCCGCATTGGTTTGTTGCTGGCCATGGGCTTTAGGGTGGTTTTGCTGCTGGGAATTACCTGGTTGATAGGCTTTAGCGAGCCCTTGTTCAGTGTGGCCGACATGGAGTTCAGCGGCCGCGACCTCATTTTGCTCGCTGGCGGCTTGTTCTTGCTCGGCAAAAGCACCATGGAAATTCACCACAAGGTTGAAGGCGTTGAATCGCGCCCCGGCATTGAGGGCAAAAAGGCCAGTTTTGGCTCCACCCTGATGCAAATTGTATTGCTCGACTTGGTGTTTTCGTTCGACTCTATTTTAACCGCCGTGGGACTCACCCAAAACATCCCGGTGATGATTGCCGCTGTGGTGGCTTCCATTTTGGTGATGATGGCCTTTGCCACCCGCATCAGCGATTTCATCAACAAACACCCGAGCCTGCAAATTTTGGCCTTGTCGTTCCTAATGCTCATTGGCTTTATGCTGGCCATCGAAGCCTTTGAACAGCATGTACCCAAAGGATACATCTACTTTGCGGTATTCTTCTCCATGGCAGTAGAAATGCTCAACATGCGGTACCGCAGGAAGTCCGATAGCAAGGCGTGATACATGAAAATGGTCGGCAGCAGCCGACCATTTTTTTTGCCCCATCTGGGCATACTCCGGGTAGCACCAGCGGTGCACCCCCAAAGCCACCCCAACAAAAAACCCCGCAGCTGCGGGGTTCTTCGTTAATATTCGTCTTCGTTGAAGAAAAAGTCGTCTTTGGTGGGATAATCGGGCCAAATTTCCTCGATGGTTTCATAAGGTTCACCATCGTCTTCAAGCTCCTGCAGGTTTTCAATTACCTCGAGCGGGGCACCTGAACGGATGGCATAATCAATAAGCTCTTCCTTGGTAGCAGGCCAGGGTGCATCTTCGAGATGCGAAGCCAGTTCGAGTGTCCAATACATAGCGCTGTTGTTTAGATTTTCCGCAAATATAGATTTTCAAACGTATGTTCAGCCCCAACCGGTATTTAAGCTGTATTAATTTTTACACATTGGTGGATAAGCTTCAAGAACGAACCGGCTGCCACAAAATTTCGGTATTTCCGGCCGATACGCAAAGGTGGCGGGCCAGGGTGAAAAAGTAATCGGAAAGGCGGTTCAAATACTCG
>Ga0075157_10001193_pt1 | contig 16726 bp, 9 predicted proteins | sample JI81BgreenDNA_FD_70967 | JGI IMG/M metagenome (GOLD analysis project Ga0075157, IMG submission 70967) | Wastewater effluent complex algal communities from Wisconsin, to seasonally profile nutrient transformation and Carbon sequestration -... | ecosystem: Engineered > WWTP > Effluent > Algae...
CCCACAAACCCGGTGTGGCTGCCCTGCCCGAGCAGGTGATGGCTGTCCATGGCAGTGTAGATGGCCTGATTAACAATGCGGGCATCATTCAGCCCTTTGTAAAGGTGGCTGAGCTCGACGATGCAGCCATTCAGCGGGTGATGGATGTAAACTTTTTCGGCACCCTTGGCATGACCCGTGCGTTTTTACCACAACTCATGCAAAGGCCCGAAGCGCATATCCTGAATATTTCGAGCATGGGTGGCTTTTTACCCGTGCCCGGACAAGCCATTTACGGAGCAGCCAAAGCCGCTGTAAAACTCTTCACCGAGGCGCTTTTTGCCGAATTGCAAAACACAAAAGTGCGGGTAACGGTGGCCTTTCCGGGTGCCATCGCCACCAACATCACCACCAATTCCGGGGTAAAGGCACCCGGAGGGCCGGCAGCTGAAAAGGCCAGCAAGGACTTCAAGCCACTGCCAGCTGAAAAAGCGGCTAACATCCTGCTCGATGCCATAGAATCGAACCAATTCAGGGTGCTGGTGGGCAGCGATGCAGGCTTTATGGACAAGCTGTACCGCTTCAGTCCGGCCTATGCCACCCGATTCATTGCCAAAAAAATGGCGAGTTTACTGGGGTAGTCAGAGATTGTGCATCTTTGCGGCATGAAATGCCTGGTTGCCGCACCTATCGGACACGATCATGTCATCCACGATTGGGTGCAGGGCGAAGCCCGTTTCGACCTGGCAATGCTCGACTATACGGCCGAAGGCGTACAAAACCCTCCTGCTTCACAGTATTACCGGCATTTACGCGGCTTCAAGTGGCACATGCTGGCCGATTTCCTGCCCGAAGTCATTGATCAGTACGACTATTTCTGGTTCCCCGACGACGACATCGTCACAACTACGGCCGATATTAACCGGCTGTTTAAATTATTTGCAGCTGGTCCCTTTGGGCTTGCCCAACCTGCACTCACCCACAACAGTTTCTACAGCTGGCGGGTACTGTTGCAAAAGGGCAAGGGTTATCGCCGGGTAAGCCATGTTGAGGTCATGTGTCCCATCATGTCCCGTGAAATCGTGAAGCGACTGCTTGGCACCTTCAAAGAAAACCAAAGCAGCTGGGGCTACGATTTGGCCTGGACAGAGTTGCTCAACCGCAAAGGCATTGGTGTGCTTGATCAGGTAGCCGTTTGGCATTCGAAACCCGTTGGCGGCCGAAGCTTGTACCAATTGCTCGATTCACCTGCGCATCAAGACCGCGACCAAATCATTGCTAAGTATGGCTGCAAGAAGCCTTTTTTCAAAGAGCTGCCCCATCCTTTTGCCGGCTGGTGGTATGATTTGCGCTATGGCAAGATCAAGCCCAGGAACACAGCTAACATCGAGGCTTAAAATTGCCTTTTCATTACGCAGCGCGTTAAAAAATCACGAACTTCGAAGCGCTAAACCGCAACGAATCACCATGAATAATGTAGATGCTGCTGTCCTCGCCCGTGCGCAAGCCTGGCTGGATGGCGATTATGATGCCGATACCAAAGCAGGCGTGAAAGCCCTGCTCAACAGCAACGATGCCGATGCCATTACCGATGCCTTTTACCGTGACCTCGAGTTCGGTACTGGCGGCATGCGTGGCATCATGGGGGTTGGCACCAACCGCATGAACAAATACACCATTGGCGCCGCTACCCAGGGTTTGAGCAATTATTTGCTACAGCAGTTCCCCGGACAGCAGATCAAAGTGGCACTGGCGCACGATTCGCGCAACAACGCCACCCTTTTCGCGCAAATTGTGGCCGACGTATTTTCTGCCAACGGCATCAAAGTCTACTTTTTCGACGCCCTGCGCCCTACTCCTGAATTATCGTTTACCATCCGCCACTTGGGCTGTCAAAGCGGCGTGATGCTCACGGCTTCGCACAACCCCAAAGAATACAGCGGCTTTAAGGCCTACTGGAATGATGGGGGACAAATCATTGCCCCGCACGACAAAAACATCATTGGCGAGGTGATGAAAATCACCAACGTATCGCAAATCAAGTTCACGGCCCGTCCCGAATTGGTTGAACGCATTGGTGCCGAAATCGATGAGCTGTTCATCAACACCATCGCCAAAGTGAGCATCGACCGTGAAGCCATTGCGGCACAACACGATTTATCGATTGTGTTTTCACCTATTCACGGCACGGCAGTTGACATTGTTCCCCGCGCGCTCAAGCAGCTGGGCTTTACCAATGTGCACCTGGTAGAAGAGCAGTGCATCCCCGATGGCAACTTCCCTACGGTGGTTTACCCTAACCCCGAAGAGCAGGAAGCCATGACCCTGGCCCTCAGCAAAGCCGAAAAGGTGGGTGCCGACATTGTGATGGCCACCGACCCCGACGCAGACCGCGTGGGCATTGCCATCCGCAATCCGCAAGGCGAGTACATTTTACTGAACGGCAACCAAACCGGCAGCCTGCTGTTCTACTACCTGCTCAACCAGTGGGAAAGCAAGGGCATGCTCACCGGCAACGAGTACATCATCAAAACCGTGGTAACCACCTACCTCATCGACAAAATGGCCGAGAGCAAAGGGGTAACATGCTACAATACACTTACGGGCTTCAAATTCATTGGGGCGCTCATGACCCAGTTGCAAGGACAAAAAACCTTCATTGCCGGCTGCGAAGAAAGTTACGGCTACCTGGTGGGCGACCACGTGCGCGACAAAGATGCCGTGGTGGGTTGCACCATGCTGGCCGAAATGTGCGCACACTACAAAAACAAGGGCAAGAGCCTGTACGAAGTGCTGATAGACATTTACCGCGAATACGGACTCTACAAAGAAGCATTGCTATCGTTCACCAAGGCCGGCAAGCGTGGTGCCGAAGAAATTCAGGAGCTCATGGCCGGTTACCGCGCCAATCCGCCCAAAACCCTGGCCGGCATGAACATCATCCGCGTGAAAGACTACGAGCAGCGCATCGAAACCGATTTGCGCACCGGCAAAACCTGGCCGATTGACCTGCCTAAATCAAACGTGATGCAGTTCGTTACCGAAAATGGCGGCATCATTTCGGCCCGTCCGAGCGGTACCGAGCCCAAAATCAAATATTACATCAGCCTCAACACCCAGTTGGCTGATGTAAAGCTTTACGATGCCAAGCTGGCCGAATTAGACGCCACCATCGAGCGCATCAAGCAGGAAATCATCTGATGCAGCATGCATGCAGTCAAGGGAGGTCGGTTCGGCCTCCCTTTTTTTGTGCCGCCTGCTATCTTTAAGCCATGAAGTACCTCCTCACCCTGCTCCTCGCCCTTCTATTTGTCGGCAACGCAGCCCACGCACAAAGACTTCCACCCCTCGAAGTGCTCATGCAAGGCTACGACTTCATTGGCCATTCGCCTGAAAATCCGCGCTGGAGCGCCGACAATAAGCAGCTCTATTTCGACTGGAAACGCGATTCGGCCCTGCTCGCCGAGGTGTACGCCAGCAATAGCTCGGCCCAAAAGCCACGTAAACTCAGCGAGGCAGAAGTAGCTGCGATGCAAATTGCCGAAAGGGTGTTCGATAATGACCGCCGCCAACAAGCCTGGGCAAAGCAAGGCCAGCTGTTCTACCAGCGCGATGCCGGAAGTGCGCCTGTTCAACTCACCCGCCAGGTGCAGGGCGTGAGCCGACCCCGCTTTACTGCCAAAGGCGATGCGCTTTTATACCAAACCGGCGGACAATGGTTCGCTTGGTCGACCCGCGATGGCAGCACCCGCCAACTCACGCAATTCCAAAGCGGCAAGGCACCCGAAAAAGACAAAAGCGATCGCCTGCGCGACGAACAATACCAGCTATTTGAGGTGCTCACCAAGCGCAAAGCCGTAGCCGATAGCCTTGAAGCCCGCCGCGAACGCCTGGCCATTAAGCTGCCCAAGGCCATTTACCAGGGTTCCGACCGGCTGATGTGGTCGGATGCCAGTCCCGACGGACGCTACATCCATTTTGTGCTGGCTGCCCCCACCGAAAGCAAGCGAACCGAGGTGCCCGATTATATGGATGCCTCGGGCTACACCCGCGACCTACCGGCCCGCTCCAAAGTAGGCGCCGAAAAAGCCGGTGCCCAGCGCTACGGCATATACGACTGCGAAACCGATTCCGTTACCTACCTCACTTTTAGCCAATTGCCTGCCATCCGCCAGAAACCTGCCTTTATGCGCAAAAACGAGGCTGATACCCTCAAAAGCGAGCGTACTTTCAGTATTTCGGTCCCGGCTTTTAATCCTTCGGGCAAGCTCGCCTTGGTACAGTTACGAGCGCACGACAACAAAGACCGCTGGCTGTTGGTGGTAGATGCTGCCCAGGCCAACTGGCAACTGACCGACCACCAAAGCGATACGGCCTGGATTGGCGGTCCGGGCATTCAGGCTATGTCACTGGGCTGGATCAGCGAGCAGGAATGTTGGTTTCAAAGCGAAAAAACCGGCTTTTCTCACCTGTATGCCCACCACGTTCAGCAGAGAAGTAACCGCGCCCTCACTCAGGGTCGCTACGAAATTTTGAATGCACAACTGAGCAACAACCGCCAGTTTTTTTACCTGCACAGCAACCGCGAGAGTCCCTACGAGCAGCACTTTTACCGCCTGCCGGTGAAAGGTGGCGATATGACCCAACTTACAAGCGGTCGCGGTAAGCACGAAGTCACCCTTTCTTCCGATGAAAAGTGGCTGGCTATCCTTCACTCTACCGCCAACCGTCCTACTGAATTGTACGTGCAGGCCAATCAGCCAAGTGCTACAGCCAGGCAAATCACCCAAAGCCAAACCCCGGCCTTTGCGGCTTATAACTGGCGCGTGCCCGAAATCGTGGAAATACCCGCATCAGATGGAGCCAAAGTACCGGCCCGACTCTATAAGCCCACCGGCAAAAGCAATGGCGCAGCGGTGATTTTTGTGCACGGTGCGGGCTACCTCCAGAATGTGCATCAGTGGTGGAGCCAGTACTACCGCGAGTACATGTTCCATCACCTGCTGGCTGAACAAGGTTATACGGTACTGGACATCGATTACCGCGCCTCGGCGGGTTACGGTCGCGACTGGCGCACGGCCATTTACCGCTACATGGGTGGCCGCGATTTGCAGGATCAAGTAGATGGCGCTCGCTATCTGGCCGCTTCGCAGGGCGTTGATGCCAATCGAATAGGCATTTACGGAGGTTCATACGGCGGATTCATTACACTCATGGCACTTACAACCACCCCACCAGGTACTTTTGCCTGCGGCGCTGCCTTGCGATCGGTGACCGATTGGGCACACTACAACCACGGTTACACCAGCAACATCCTCAACACCCCCGAAACCGATTCACTGGCCTTCCGCCAGAGCTCACCCATATTTTTTGCCCCTCAACTCACGGCCCCCTTGCTCATGTTGCACGGGGTGGTAGATGTCAATGTGCATTACCAGGATGTGGTGCGTTACAGCCAACGACTCATAGAAGCTGGTAAAACCGATTGGGAACTCATTGCTTACCCAGTAGAGGACCACGGCTTTGTGGAAAGCAGCTCCTGGGAAGATGAATACCGCCGCATTTTGACCCATTTCAACAAGCACTTGCTCCCTAAATAAGCCACAATGGCCATTTTTTAGAAACAAAAAACCCCGCACCAGGCGGGATTTCATTTTAGTGACAATCCTCAGTGGTTCATCGACATCAGGAACTCTTCGTTGGAGAATGTGCCGCGCATGTTTTGCAACAACAGTTCCATCGATTCCTGGGAGGTCATGTCCGATAGGTGATTGCGGAGGATATACATCTTCTTGAGTTCGTCGCGATCGAGCAACAAGTCTTCGCGGCGGGTGCTCGAAGCCACCACATCGATGGCCGGATAGATGCGCTTGTTCGATAGTTTGCGGTCGAGCTGCAATTCCATGTTACCGGTACCCTTAAATTCTTCGAAGATGACTTCGTCCATTTTTGAACCGGTATCGATAAGTGCGGTAGCCAAAATGGTGAGTGATCCGCCATTTTCGATTTTACGCGCAGCACCAAAGAAACGCTTGGGTTTGTGGAGCGCATTGGCATCAACTCCACCCGAAAGGATTTTACCCGAAGCAGGTTGCACCGTATTGTAGGCACGGGCCAAACGGGTAATTGAATCGAGCAATATCACCACATCGTGACCGCATTCTACCAGGCGCTTGGCCTTTTCGAGTACGATGTTGGCCACTTTCACATGGCGTTCGGCCGGTTCGTCGAAGGTAGATGCTACCACCTCTGCCTTTACCGAACGGGCCATGTCGGTTACTTCTTCAGGGCGCTCGTCGATGAGCAGGATGATGAGATATACTTCGGGGTGGTTGTGCGCAATGGCGTTGGCCACATCTTTTAGCAAAAAGGTCTTACCGGTTTTGGGCTGGGCAACTATGAGTCCACGCTGGCCTTTGCCGATAGGAGTAAAGAGGTCCATGATGCGCATGCTCAGGTTCTCGGGCCGGTGACTCAGTTTGAGGCGCTCGTTGGGGAAAAGCGGCGTGAGGAAGTCAAAAGGCACCCGGTCGCGGATTTCCTGCGGACTCAGTCCGTTGATTGATTCAATGCGGGTGAGTGCAAAGTACTTCTCGCCTTCTTTGGGCGGACGCACATTGCCTTTTACCGTATCGCCGGTTTTGAGGCTATATGACTTGATTTGGTGCGGGGCCACATACACATCATCGGGTGATGAGAGGTAGTGGTAATCGGCCGAACGCAGGAAGCCGTAGCCATCGGGCATCATTTCGAGCACACCTTCGTGGCTCACAATGTTCTCGAAAGCATATTGCTGGCGTTCAGGGCGCTGGTTTTGTTCGCGGTTGTCGCGACCTTCACGGAACTCACGGCGGTTGTCGCGGCCTTCACGGAACTCGCGAGGCTCGCGCTGTTCGCGGCCCTCTCGGGGTTCACGTCCTTCGCGCGGCTCACGTTGCTCACGACCTTCGCGGTTTTCGCGTGGCTCGCGCTGTTCGCGGCTTTCACGTCCTTCGCGGGGTTCGCGGGGTTCGCGGAATTCGCGGTTTCGTCGCTCAAATGGAGGACGAACGTCGGCTACTTCCGTGGGTGTGGCCTCAGTCGTAACCTCAACAGCAGCTGGCTCTGCAGCGTTTTCTTCCACTACAGGAGCAGCCATTACCGGCATTTCGGGCTCGTCGGCTACAGGCTCGTAGCTTACCTCTGCATCCAAAGCAGCAGTAGCGGCATCAAACAATTCAGGACGGGCGGCTTCTTCCTTTTTGGGGCGGCCGCGGCGCTTAGCGGTTGCCGATTCTTCGGCGGGTGTGGCCTCGGATGCAGATTGCGCCTTTGGACGACCACGTTGTTTTTTCTCAGTCACGCGATGGGTGTTGAAATAAATTCGGGTGTTCCCGACCTGATTTGACGGACCGAAGCAATCGGTGCGGAAATGAAAAAATCGGGAGGAGTGATCGGCTTTTAGAGTTGCAGCCGATTGATGCAGGCAATTTTAGCAATTAATCGTAGAAATGACAAGGCTGAAGGCTTTTTTTTGTCAAAATACATATCTGAGCGATCCTGCCAATTCTCCATTCGCCTCCAACACGCCTGTTACCCTCGCCCAGGGCCTCAAATCGAGACTAAAAACCAAGGGAACAACCGGCAAGTAATAATCCATCCCTACCTGCATATCAATGCCCGAAACCAGCTGTTGATTCCATCCACCTACCGAAAAACCTCCTCCATAGCGGTAATAAAGGCCCTCGGCACCAAAGGGCAGTTGCCTCTGATACAGGGCGGTGAACAACAAGCTTTGTCCGCTTTTGGTAAATAAAAGCTCAACCATATGACATTCGGCCAGCAAAAACCGATAAGTCAGACTTGGCCGAACACCTACCCTCAAGCCCGTTTCAGAGCCAAGTGGTGCTTTGGCTTGGGTAATGACTGCTGTCTGCGCCTCAACCTTGAGACACGAAAAAATGAGAAATACAAAAAAAATGATATGTCGATCCAAGCAGATTAACGATTTTCGAGCAAATTCACGAGCTGTAGAAAACGTGCCAAAATTAAGATTCTTTCTCGCACTAATTTGCTGCCTTTGGTTTGTATTTCAAGCCGAAGCGCAAGACGAACGTGAAAAATTGAGGGCTGAGCTCAACAAAGCCAAAGGGGCAAAGGCCATTGAGTTAACCATAGAGCTGGCAAAGTCCTACAACGAAGTGAATGCCGACAGTTCTATTCAATTGATGCAGGATTTGCTGCAGAATCGCAATCAAAAACTCACTCCAACCAACAAGGCCGATGCCATGTCGGTACTCAGCAATGCCCTGCGTATGCAAGGCCGCCTTGCTGAGGCACTTACAGAGGCACGAAAAGCATTTGACTTGTATGAACTTTTGCAAGATTCTGCAGGCTTAAGTGCTGTGCTTTCAAACATTGGCACCATCTACCTTGAAAGGACCAACTACCAACAGGCACTCGAATATTACTTGAAGGCGCTCAAACTGAAGGAAGCCCTCGGACAAATCAATGGTGTGGCCAGTTTACGCTGCAATATTGGCAATATTTACATACACCAACAACAATACGAGCAAGCCAAATTGCATTATGAGCAAGCCCAGGAAATGTTCATCAAAGTGGGCAACCGCATGGGCATCAGCTACACCCACAACAACTTGGGGGTTATCTATGAAACCAATGGTGACCTGGAGCGAGCCATCAACAGTTACTTAGAATCTTTTAAAATCGACCAAGAGTTGGGCGACAAATTCGGAATGGCCTCAGCTTACCTAAACCTGGCGGAAATTTACACGAAAACCAGCCGCCTTTCATTGGCCCAGGAGCATTATCAGAAGTCACTGCAATTGGCTCAGGAAATTGCCCATCCGCAGAGCATAGCCTCAGCCATGGTTGGATTGAGCAGGATTTCAAAACTCAATGGCAATATAAAAGAGAGCATTCGGCTGGCACAAAATGCATTAGAAATAAGCAGGGCTGCAGGTAACAGGGCCAATGAAGTGGATGCCCTAGAAATACTTGCCTCTGGCTATGAAAAGTTAGGCGATTATAAGCAGAGCCTGGGTTACACACGTGACTTGATGGTGGTTAAAGACAGCATAGAATCGCAAGACCGAAATTTGTTACTTACCGAAGCGCAAACGCGTTATGAAACCGAACGCAAAGAGCAGGAAATTGCCTTATTGCAAAAAAATGATGTGCTCAAAGAAGCGCAGCTCAACCGCCAGTCGCTTCTAAACAAGGTATACATTGGCGCCATCGGCATCGTAATGCTGTTTTTGGCACTTTTATACAACCGTTTTCAAACCACGCGTAAAAACCGCGAAGAGCTCAAAGCCGTAAATGCCTCGCTCGAAGAAAAAGTGCAAAAACGCACACACGACCTACAGGAAGCCCTGTCGTTAGCTGAAAAGGCGGGTCAGCTAAAAAGCTTTTTCCTCGCCAATGTAAACCACGAGTTGCGAACGCCCTTGAACGCCATCATTGGCATGGGAGAATACCTTCGTGAAAACGCATCCAATGAAGAGCTGAGTCAAGTTGCAAACGACTTGCTCCAATCGGGCAAGCGACTGAGCAAAACCATGACCGATATTTTAGAGCTATCGGACATAGAAAATGCCGGCAACAACCAGAAAAATGCTGCCTTCAATCCTGAACTTTTGGTGCGCTCTTTACTTGATGAATTTCAGGAATTACTGGTCGCAAAAGAATTACAAACAGAGGTGGTCAACTATGCAAATGAGCAAACGCTTTACACCAATGAGCGCTTTGTGAGAAAAATACTACATGCATTGCTCGACAACAGCATCAAATTCACCGATAAAGGCACCATCAAAATTGAAATGCTCAGAGAACTCTGGGCTGGTCAGCCCACCTTCAGTTTCAGGGTCCAGGATACCGGCATTGGCATTTCGAGCGAGGAGCTGAAACACATATTCGATGCCTTCAGAACAGGCGAAGAACAATTGTCGCGCGGGTATGAAGGTCTAGGTATTGGACTTACCCTTGCCCGAAAGTATGCCGAATTACTGAACGGTCAAATTTCGGTTGATTCACGTGAAGGGCAAGGTTCAATATTTACGTTGCGCCTGCCTATGAGTAATTGATTTTCAAGCTGCATCCGTAGCTTTGCATTTCTATTTTTGGTCCATGTTACAATTAGCCGTACTACGTCAGAATCCAGCTCAAGTCATTGAGCGTTTGCAGCACAAACACTTGCCCGATGCCGCCAACTTGGTAAACCAAATCCTGGCAGCCGACGACCAGCGCAAAGCCTTACAAGCGCAACTCGACACCTCACTCGCCGAGCAAAACAACCTGGCACGTGAAATTGGCAGTCTGATGAAGTCGGGCAAACAAGCCGAGGGGGAAGCCTTGAAAAACAAGGTAGCGGCACTCAAGGATGCTTCCAAGGAACTGGAATTACAGAAAAATGCTGCAGAACAGCAAGTTCAAGAGCTGCTGGTGAAATTGCCCAACTTGCCGCATGCTTCGGTGCCTGCCGGTAAAACTCCCGAAGAAAACGAAGTGGTTTACCAGGTTCCACACATTCCGGAACTGGCTGCCGATGCCAAACCCCACTGGGAACTTACCACGGAATATGGCATCATTGATTTTGAACTAGGCGTTAAAGTCACAGGCGCGGGTTTCCCAGTGTACAAAGGACAAGGCGCCAAATTGCAACGTGCACTCATCAACTTTTTCCTCGACCAAAATACAGCCGCTGGTTACCTCGAAGTACAGCCGCCTATTCTGGTAAATGAAGATTCAGGTTTCGGTACCGGACAGCTTCCCGACAAGGAGGGCCAGATGTATCATGCTACCATAGATAACTTATACCTCGCCCCCACAGCTGAAGTGCCTGTAACGAATTTATACCGCGACGTGATTTTGAAAGAAAGCGATTTTCCTGTTCAAAACACGGCCTACACCCCCTGCTTCCGTAGAGAAGCTGGCTCTTATGGCAAGGATGTTCGCGGCTTGAACCGCCTGCATCAATTCGATAAGGTAGAAATTGTTGAGCTGGCACATCCCGATAACAGCTACGAAGTACTCGAACGCATGCGGAATCATGTGGCCAAATTGGTGGAGTCATTGGAGTTACCCTACAGGATATTGCGTTTGTGTGGTGGCGACATGAGCTTTGCTTCAGCACTCACCTACGACTTTGAAGTTTGGAGTGCCGCACAGGGCCGTTGGCTCGAAGTAAGTTCGGTAAGTAACTTCGAAAGCTTTCAGGCAAACCGTTTGAAATTGCGGTACAAAGCAGCGGATGGCAAAAACTACTTGGCGCATACCCTCAACGGATCGGCCATGGCCCTGCCCCGTATTGTCGCTGCCATGCTCGAAAACCACCAAACACCTCAAGGCATCCGAATTCCAAAAGCATTGGTGCCTTACACCGGATTTGAATACATAACGAAGTGAACCATAAACATCAAAAAAGCCCGAATCGAATAGATCCGGGCTTTTTTGATGCACTTTGGTTAAAGTCCACGTTCGCCAAACTTCACCAAACGAATGAGATACCAGCTTGCAGAAGCCGCCACGAGCAACAAACCGGCGTTCAGTAGAAAATTAGCTTTTATGTCTTCGGTCGTAACCACACTGCCCAGGGTATAGGCTAGCAATCCCACCACGCCCAAATAACGCGCTGTACCTCTTCCGCTTTTGATGGCAAAAGGATAAAGGTATTTAAGCAGCTCTTTTCGGTCAGTGAGCAATAAAACCGTTAAGCCCACTACGAGCGGCGTCCATGCCGAGGACTTGATGTAGGAAGATTCCGTTTCCAAACTCAACCCAAACAACAATAAAGGCACGCCGAAAAACACATGGGCATAACCTAAGGTTGGCCAGTCGATTTTGTTGAATTGATTGTTCATCCTTCAATAATACTAAATTCGCGAAAATCAAAAAACCGCTTCCGCAATTTTTTTAGTGGCATCACTCCGGCCCATGGTGTAAAAATGCAATACGGGTACGCCAGCGGCTTTCAACTCCTTGCATTGCTGAATGGCCCATTCAATGCCAATTTCTTTCACTTGTTTGTCGTCTTTGGCCTTTTCTACAGCATCAGAAAGTGCTTCTGGAATATCGATGTGAAAAATCTTGGGCAACACCGTCAACTGCTTTTTGGTGGCAATGGGCTTGATACCCGGAATGATCGGAATGTCGATATTGAGCTTCTTACACTTTTCGAGAAAGTCGAAGTAGGCCTTATTATCGAAGAACATTTGGGTGGTAATGAATTCGGCGCCCGCATCGACTTTCTTTTTCAGCCATTGCAAGTCTGACTTCAGATTCGGAGCATCCTGGTGCTTTTCGGGGTAACCAGCTATGCCAATGCAAAAATTGGTGGCCACCGGATTCACCAAATCTTCATCGAGGTAATGGCCTTTGTTCATTTCCTTCACTTGCAGCAGCAACTCCAGGGCATTGGCGTTTCCATCGGGCTCGGGGGTAAAAACGGTTTCGTGCTTGAGGTTATCGCCACGCAGCACCAATACGTTGTCGATGCCCAAAAAGTGCAAATCAATCAAGGCGTTTTCTGTCTCCTCGCGGTTAAATCCCCCGCAAATGAGGTGAGGTACAGCATCGACCTTGAACTTGTTCATGATGGCTGCACAAATGGCTACCGTACCCGGCCTTTTGCGGGTGGTGATGCGTCTGAACGTTCCATCAGCCACCGGCTTCATGATGAATTCCTCGCGGTGGTAGGTCACATCGATGAAGGGCGGATTGAACTCCATCAAGGGCTCAATGCCGGCGTAAATTTGGTTGATGTCCTGGCCTTTCAGCGGCGGCAGAATTTCAAAAGAAAATAGGGTGTCTTTTGCCGTGCTTATATGTTCTGTAATCTTCATGGGTTGTAATTTAATGTAGGTGATAGCCAGCGCTCTGCTTCCGAAACACTGATGCCTCGGCGCTTGGCGTAATCCTCTACCTGGTCTTTGTCGATTTTGCCCACCCCAAAATACTTGGCTTGTGGATGGGCAAGGTAATAGCCACTTACCGCAGCAGCAGGCCACATGGCACAGTGCTCGGTGAGGGTCAAACCGATTTTCTCTTCTACCTGCAGCACTTGCCAGAGGGTACGTTTATCGAGGTGGTCGGGACAAGCAGGATAGCCCGGAGCCGGGCGGATACCGCGGTATTTTTCGGCAATCAAATCGTCGTTGCGCAGCTGTTCCTGCGGCTCGTAGCCCCAAAATTCTTTACGAACACGTTCGTGCAAATGCTCGGCAAAGGCTTCGGCCAAACGGTCAGAGAGCGATTGCAATAGGATGGCGTTGTAGTCGTCGTGGGCTGCCTTCATGGCCATTACCCGCTCTTCAGCACCGAAAACGCCCACGGCAAAGAGACCTAGATGATCTTGCAGGCCGCTTTCTTTGGGGGCTATAAAATCTGCTAGGGCGAGGTTGGGGAGGCCGTCGGCTTTTTTGGATTGTTGTCGGAGGGTGAGGAAACGGTAGGTACGTGGCTCTGCAAGGGCCTTATGGTGCGGTTGAGAAGTTTCAGGTTGTACATCACGTTTCTGCGTGCCTATATCGGATGCCCCTCTCCTTGGGAGAGGGGTTAGGGGTGAGGTCGAATGGGCAATCGCTCGCCGTGAATTACGGTTATGTGCACTCATCAATGCATTCGTAATTTCCAGAACTACCCTTTCCGTTTCCTGCAATACCTCCTTGTCGCTAAACCTTAGAACCACATAGCCTTCGGATGCGTAATAAGCATTTCTTACTTCATCTTGCTGTTTTCTAAAGCGATGAATATCGCCGTCCACCTCAACAATAACGTTTCGTTCAACGCAAACAAAATCAGGAATGAAAGGTCCAACAATTTGCTGTCTACGGAATTTGTATCCAGTTTTTCGGTTTCTCAACCTAAACCATAATACCTTTTCCGATTCCGTTAAATTCTTTCTCAATTCCAGGTTCCGCCCATAGAGTTTTTTGTAGTTCTCAAAGTCGGTAGTGTGATAACCGTACAAGCCAATTTCATTAAGTGCATTGTCAGTTTGCGGCAGAACCTCACCCCCAGCCCCTCTCCCAAGGAGAGGGGAGTTTGATTCATCTTCGGATGATGATTTTGGGTGAGTTGGTACATCTTCATCAATCAAATCATTGGTTTCTGCAGACCTATTGGTCTGGAGAGGGGCCGGGGGTGAGGCCAGGACGATATCATCGCCTTCAGCATTTGCCCCAAACAACCCAATCACTGCACGCGCATCCAACCACTGCTCCTTCACAATGGTCTTGAGCATGGCCTGTGCATCCTGGAAAAGCTTGGTGGCGGCCTCACCTACTACCTCATCGTGCAGGATGTTGGGGTATTTGCCATGCAGTTCCCATGCCTGGAAGAAGGGCGTCCAGTCGATGTAATCAACCAGCGTTTCGAGCGGATAATTGCGGAATTCGTGAATGCCGGGCTGGTCAGGGACCGCCAAATCTTCGGCTTTCCAATCCACGGGGAAGCGGTTGGCACGGGCCTCCTCGATGGTCAGCATGGCCTTTTCACGGCCGCGACTCAAATAGCCCTCCCGCAGTTTGTCGTATTCTACTTTGGTGTTGGCGGCAAAAGCATCACGTTGTTCGTGACTGAGCAAGGAGCTCACAACAGGTACCGAGCGACTGGCATCGAGTACATGTACCACGGTTCCACTAAAAACAGGGGCGATTTTCACGGCGGTGTGCGCCCGTGACGTGGTGGCTCCACCAATCAACAAGGGCTTTTTGATGCCCAAACGCTCCATTTCTGAAGCCACAAACACCATCTCGTCGAGCGAGGGGGTGATGAGGCCAGAGAGACCAATCACATCCACTTCGTGCTCGATGGCAGCTTGCAATATCTTTTCACAGCTCACCATCACGCCCAGGTCAACTACTTCGTAGTTGTTACACTGCAATACCACGCCCACTATGTTTTTGCCAATGTCGTGCACATCGCCTTTCACCGTTGCCATGAGGATTTTTCCTTTGGCCTGCTGGTTTTCACTCGGATTGGCCAGTTTTTCGGCTTCGAGGTAGGGCATCAAATAGGCCACGGCCTTTTTCATCACCCGGGCGCTTTTTACCACCTGTGGCAAGAACATCTTGCCGGCACCAAAAAGGTCGCCCACTACGTTCATGCCGGCCATCAAGGGACCTTCGATCACTTGCAGTGGCTTGCTGAATTCGTGACGGGCTTCTTCCACGTCAACCTCAATGTATTCGTCGATGCCCTTCACCAAAGCGTGGGTTAGGCGCGCCTGAACAGGCTCGAGGCGCCAGCTTTCGTCTTTGGCAGCGGCTTCCTTGCCTTTGCCGCCCTTGTATCGCTCAGCGAGTTGGATGAGGCGCTCGGTGGCATCGGGACGGCGGTTCAGCAACACATCTTCCACATGCTCCAGGAGCTCTTTCTCCACTTCTTCGTAAACTTCAATTTGTCCGGCATTCACAATGCCCATGTCCATTCCGGCCTGGATGGCGTGGTACAAAAAGGCAGCGTGCATGGCCTCTCGCACTTTGTCGTTGCCGCGGAAACTGAAGCTGATATTGCTCACCCCGCCGCTTACCTTGGCGCCGGGCAGGTTTTCCTTAATCCAACGGGTAGCTTTGATAAAATCGACCGCATAGTTGTTGTGCTCCTCAATGCCGGTAGCCACGGTGAGGATGTTGGGGTCGAAAATGATGTCTTCGGCGGGGAAGCCGATTTCGTTTACCAGGATGTTGTAGGCGCGTTGACAGATTTCGATGCGGCGCTCGTAGCTGTCGGCCTGGCCTTGCTCGTCAAACGCCATCACAATCACAGCGGCTCCATAGGCCCGCACCTGCTGGGCGTAGTAGCGGAAACGCTCCTCTCCTTCTTTGAGGGAGATTGAGTTGACAATGGCCTTTCCTTGTACACACTTCAATCCGGCTTCTATCACACTCCATTTGGAGGAATCGATCATCACCGGCACACGGGCAATGTCGGGTTCGGCCGCAATGAGGTTGAGGAAGCGGGTCATGGCAGCTTCTGAGTCGAGCATGCCTTCATCGAAGTTCACGTCGATGACCTGGGCACCGCTTTCTACCTGCTGACGGGCTACTTCCACAGCCTCGTCGTACTTTTCTTCTTTGATGAGGCGGGCAAACATGCGCGATCCGGTCACATTGGTGCGCTCACCCACATTCACAAAATTGGTTTGTTTGGTGATGCTCACAGGTTCCAAGCCGCTGAGGTGCATCATGGGTTCGAGCTGTGGTGTAGGCCTGGGCTGGTGCAGCGCCGCCTCCGCCGCAATTTCGCGGATGTGGTCGGGCGAGGTGCCGCAGCAACCGCCAATGATGTTTACAAAATTATTGTCGAGGAAGTCTTTGATGTGGGCGCGCATCATGGCCGGACTCTCATCGTACTCGCCAAAGGCATTGGGCAAGCCCGCGTTGGGGTGAGCCGAAATGCGGAATTTGGCGGCTTTCGACAGGGCTTGCAGGTGCGGACGCATTTGGGCAGCCCCAAGTGCGCAGTTTAAGCCGATGCTCAACAAGGGCAAGTGCGACATCGAGTAAAGGAATGCCTCCACGGTTTGTCCGCTTAACGTACGGCCGCTGTTGTCGGTAATGGTACCGCTCACCATGATGGGCAGGGGCGCTCGGTTGTGGTCGCGGAAATACTGGTCGATGGCATACAGCGCCGCCTTGGCATTGAGCGTATCGAAAATGGTTTCTACCAGCAAGGCATCTACCCCACCGTCGACCAAGCCACGGATTTGTTCGTAATAGGCAGCCACCAGGTCGTCGAAAACGAT
>Ga0075157_10001196_pt1 | contig 16715 bp, 11 predicted proteins | sample JI81BgreenDNA_FD_70967 | JGI IMG/M metagenome (GOLD analysis project Ga0075157, IMG submission 70967) | Wastewater effluent complex algal communities from Wisconsin, to seasonally profile nutrient transformation and Carbon sequestration -... | ecosystem: Engineered > WWTP > Effluent > Algae...
GGCCCATGTACTCCGCCAGCCGGAAGCACCGCGGTATGGCGCTCGCCGAGACCGTCCTGGCGATTGCTGTCGGGGCTGCCATGCTGATGGGGATTGCTCACGTCATGCGCCAGGGACAGAGCGACCTTCGCGCCCGGACCCTGGCGGAGCAGCAGCAGGCGTTCATGAACGCGGCCGGCAACTTCTACCTAGCCAACTCGGCCAAGATGCTCGCAGCGATGGCCGATGGTACGGAGGCTGCTGATTGGTGTGTTGTTGGAGCTGATCCGGCCACCGGTGTCGGAGGTACGGTATCCAACGACGCTGCCCTGCGAACGTGTGCACTGGACGCCGATTGGCTGAAATGGAAGCAGGCGATTCCTGCGGGCTTCAAGTCGGTCAACGCCCACAACCAGCGCTGGGTCGCGATCTTCAAGCGGGTGTATGAGGGCGCAACGCCAACTGATGCTGTCGAAATGCTCGTGGTGGGCGCGAACGACGAGGGGAATGCGAACCCTGTGCGGGATATGAGGGAGCTGCAGTCGGCGGCCAACCTTGTTGGCGGTGCTGGCGGGTATGTGCCCGACACCGACCGAGTGGTTTGCACTTACAGCGCAGAGGAGAACACCTTCGAAGCTTGTGGCACTCAGGGCGGCTGGAAGGTCGATCTGCGCAACTTTGTCAGCACGCTCTGAGCGAGCTTTTGCTACATCAAGACTCTTGGATTGGCCGATGAACAAGATCCTTCTGGTTTCTCTTCTCGCAGTTCTCTGCGCTGCGTCGAATGCTGCTCCAGTGGTTGTTACTCCGGGGAGCAATGCGGGGTACCTGTACTTCCCAAAGGGAAGTGCGGGAAGCAACAACTCAAGGGGTCCCCTGGGTGGGGGGAGTGGCGTAACGATTGACGGCATGCAGCTGGCAGCGACCGCTTGCTACACCACCTCTGGTGCGGTCGTTCTCCCAACGGGATTCACCACCGGGTTTATCCAAGCAATCATCGTCGGGGGGGGGGAAGGCGTCGGGTGGAACGAGTCAAGCTTCCGGGCCGGGCAGAACTCTTCGATCACACACGCCGCGATAGGGACGATCACGGCGCTGGGTGGTTCTAGTACGGCAGCAGGCTCAAGGGGTGGCGCGGCTGGCCAAATGGCCCCCGAGCACCAGGCTGGAGGCGGTGGTGGCGGCGGCGGAGGGTACCTCGGCGTTGGTGGCCGCGGCCGGGATGGCTATTCGCCAGGAAGCATGGCGAATGGGGGTCAGGGTGGCGGTACCGCAGGTGGCGGAGGACAAGGGTTCGGTTACGGTGGCGCAGAGGGAGGTCGTGGAGGCCAGCATGCAGGCAAAGACGGAAGCGCCATCAGTGGAGCTGTCGGCATTGCACCGAACGCGCCTGCTTCGATCCCGTGCCCCAACACACCTTCCGCTGCGGGTGCACCTTTTGGCGGAACTGGGTTTGGCGCAGGTGAGGGCGGTCTCTCTCCCTTTCTCGACTCAGGGCCTATGCCGTCGACGCGAGGCGGGAACTCTGGGCAGATCAACACTGTTGTTTGGCGATATGAGGGCGGTCCGATAACAGTTGTCGTTGGAGCTGGTGGGGGCGGTGGAGCCCCCGGGGTTGTCGCGCTTCGCTTCATCCCGCAGTGAGAGCTCTCACTACACTTGGTTTTAGAGAACTGAAAAGGTCAATCTTGTCATGTCACATAGCCCCGCTCCCTTGCTAGTGCGTCACCTTATCGACTTGGCCCTCGATCAGAAGGTAGTGTTCTCCGATGCGCAGATCGAGGAAGACCAGCCGATCATGCTTCGGACCCCAATGGGGTGGAAGCCGTCGGGCTACCAGGGGTCCACCAGCGCTGAAGACATCAAAGCGTTCCTTGATGCCTTTGACAAAGGCGCGATGAACCGTATGGACGACGACCAAAGCATGGAGGAGACGGGGGAGTTCGACGGTGTCCGTCTGCGTTGCTCAGCCTATGCGATAAACGCAGGCCAGAACATTGCCGCCTCCGTCCGGGTACTACCAAGCCAGCCGCCACTGTTCGAGGAGACCGGCCTACCGGCGTCTGTAGCTCAGTTCGCGAGTCGGCCTCGAGGCCTGCTTCTGGTCACTGGCCCAACTGGTTCTGGCAAGACTACGACGATGGCTTCCCTCCTTCGCATGATCAACGAGCGAAGGTCTGCACACGTAATCACGATCGAAGACCCCATTGAGTTCCATTTTCGCAGGGACAAGGCCATCTTCTCCCACCGACAGGTGGGCAAGGACGTCAAGTCCTTCGCCGAGGGACTTCGGCAGGCACTTCGTCAGAGCTATGACGTTCTGATGATCGGTGAGATCCGGGACCGGGATACCGCCGAGACAGCTTTGCGCGCGGCAGAGTCGGGACGGCTAGTTATGGCCAGCCTGCATTCGCGCAACGCCTCGTCCGCGGTCTCTAAGATGTTGAGTTACTTCGGTGGCGATGCTGAGACTATCGCGGTGACACTTGCGAACAGCCTAGTCGGCGTAGTCGCCCAGTGTCTGGTGCCGACCGTCGAAGGCAAGTACACGCTTTCTGCTGAGATCCTCGTGAACGACCAGAACGTGCCGCAGCTGGTGAGTGAGATGGAGTTCCAGAAAATCAACTCCTATCTGAAGGATGGTGTCTCGAACTCTTGCACTTACATGAACAGGATCCTGCTCAACAAGGTAGTCAAGGGGGAGATCACGCTGGACTCCGCGCTCCTGAACAGCCCTGATCCTTCCGAGCTCAAAAAGGCTCACGATGAAGCTCTCAAGCGGAAGTGAGACTGCTATGGGTCGTATCGATGCGCTTGAGGTTAGTGAGGTTCCGCCCGCAGAGGTCAAGGGGCCAGACTCGTTCTCGCGCGCGCCGATGACGTTTGCGGCGATAGTTTGGCAACCGGGTGTGAGCGGTTACAGGGTTCCCAGCGAGAACCAGCCGTGGCTAGAACTTCGTCTGCAGGATGGTTGTTGGCTTCGGGTACGTCCTGTGGACTCGCTGCTGCAGTGCTACCAGATCACACCGTTTGGGAACTGCGCAGTGCGAGCGGGAATGAGGGAAGAGTTTCTGGCGGTCTGGGCCGCGTTTATAAGGATTTCAAGATTGGCAACTAACGCCCTTGAGCGCGCCGTCCAGCTCGACGAGATGCTTCCGGCTGTGGTACGTGAGGTTGCAGAGGACGAGACGGGCCGCTACACCTCGATAGCACCAATCGACCACCGGCCACCTGGAACCAGAATTCTGGACGCGTACTCAAGGCAACTAGGACGGGGTTCGGAGAACGAGGTCAGTGTCGCCGCCGGGTTCGTTCGTTGAGCGCTACTACACTGCCGAGGTCTCGAACGTACCGCTCTGGCCGCTTGGCGACACTTGCTCGTGCGAGTTCTTGCTGTAAGCTGGTCTTGCGCTCCTCGTATTCGACATGACAACTTCTGGCCTTTACAAAGTCGATAACTTGCTCAGTGGCAACGATGCTCTTCATCGTGCCTCAAGCAATGTAATCCGATTCTCGTTCTCTACCCCGAATGTTACTGACGTAGTTGGCGAAACGGCACTCAATGATTCGCAGAAGGGTGTCGTACGTAGCTTGTTGGGGTACGTTTCAGAGGTTACCGGGATTGTTTTTCAGGAGGCTAGTGGACTACTGAGTAATCGAGCGATTCACTTCGGGGTCGGTGATATCGTCGGATCGGGTGGTCTGTGCGAGTACCTCGGCTCTCAAGCGTTCGCCATCTACATCAATACAGTCAGCGTCCCCTCCAACGCGAACTTCGCATCTGCTTGGACAAGAGCACTGCTCCTGCATGAGATCGGACATGCACTGGGGCTTGACCACCCCGATAGTCTCCCTGCCAGTGAGAACAGCAGCACCAATACGCTGATGTCCTACAACTGGAGTCCACTGATCCCCACCACCTTCCGCCCCTACGACCTCCTCGCCCTCAGCTGGATCTATGGCGGGGACGGCATCGGCGGCACCTGGGGCTACAACAGCACCAACGGCCCCGTCCTGCCCCCCGAGGCCTACCCGCCCATCACGCACGACATCGGCGGCAGCGGCGGCGTAGCCGAAGGCGGCAGCTACACGTTCACCATCACCCGCGCCGGCAACACCGCGGTGGCCACCACCATCGCCTGGGCGGTGAGCGGCGGCGTGGACGCGGCCGACTTCGGCGGCACGCTGCCCAGCGGCGTCGTCAGCTTCGCCGCTGGCGAGCTGAGCAAGACCGTCACCTTCAATTCCAGCGATGACCTGGACGTCGAGCCCGACGAGGGCTTCGTCGTCACCCTGGGCGCCCGCACGGGCAACGGCGCCATGCTGGGCAGCAGCACCTCGGCCGCCTTCGTCATCCGCGACAACGACACCCCGCCGGTGGTGAGCATTTCGCCTGAAGTGCGGGTGACCGAGGGCAACGCCGGCACCACCACCGCCACCTTCGTCATCAGCCGCACGGGCAACCTGGGCCGTGCCGACACCGTCACCTGGTCCTTCAGCCACGGCAGCAGCAGCAACGCCGACTTTGCGCCCGCCCCCCCCGCCAACGGGTCGGTGAGCTTCGCGCCGGGCCAGGCCACGGCCGAGGTGAGCTTCTCCATTGCGGGCGACACCGCGATCGAGGCCACCGAGACCTTCTTCGTCGACCTCAGCAGCCTGGGCTGGGGCACCTACGGCAACGCCCGCGGCGTGGGCCTGATCGTCAGCGACGATGTGAACCACACCTTCACGATCGCGCCGCAGGCCGACCGGGTGGTGGAAGGCCAGAGCGGCGAGCGCGTGGTGGCGTTCACCGTGAGCCGCAGCGGCGTAGTCACCAACGAGGCTTCGGTGGTGTGGTTGCTCGAAGGCGCCGTGAACGCCGACGATCTGGCCAGCGGGCAACCCACGGGCGGGCAGTTGAGCTTCGCTGCAGGCCAGACCGAGGCCACGTTGAGCGTGCGCGTGAAGGGCGACCCCCGCATCGAGGCCGATGAACCCCTGACCGTCCGCCTGCTGGAGGCGCAGGGCCTGGGTGCCGGGCTGGGCGGCGCCGTGGTGGCCACCACCGTCATTGCCAACGACGACCCCAAGGGCGAGGTGAGCGTTCGGGCCACCAGCCCGGCCAGCGTGCTCGAAGGGCCGGTGGGCGCCGCGGTCACGCACACCTTCCTGCTCACGCGCAACGGCGACCTGTCCCAGGCCGCCGTCATGCCTTGGCGCGTCGGGGGCACCGTCAACGCCGCCGACTTCGGTACGGCCGCGCTGCCCGCGGGCCAGGTCACGTTCGCCGCCGGCTCGGCCACGGCCAGCGTGTCGGTGACGACGCGCGGCGACGCGCTCTTCGAAGACAACGAGACGCTGAGCCTGCTGCTGTCCGAAGGCGACCTCGTGGTGCCCAGCGCCACGCAGGGCACGGCCAGCGTGGTGCTGCTCAACGACGACGAGCCCAACGAGGTGCGCATCCGTGCGGTCCAGCCCGCCTTGCTGGAGCGCAGCGTGCCCGGCGTGGCCACGAGCTTCCAGTTCGAGGTGACCCGCATCGGCGACTTGACCGCGCCGGCCACGGTGAACATCGAGGTGGTGGGCAGCGGCGACTTCCCGGCTGACGCGCAGGACTTCGTGGGCGGCCGCCTGCCCGCTGTGCGGGTGCAGCTCAACGCCGGCGAGCGGTCCAAGACGTTCTTCGTGGAGGTGGCGCAAGACACGCTGCGCGAGCCCGACGAGACCTTCACGGCCGTCATCCGCAGCGCCGCCGGCGCGACTGTGTCGGAGACGCAGGGCAGCGCCACAGCCACCATCCTTACCGATGAACCGCTGCCGGGACTGTCGGTGTCGGCGCCGGCCGAGCGGATCACCGAGGGGCAGGCCGGGCCGAAGGCCGTGACCTTCACCGTGTCGCGCGACCTGGCGATCAACGAGCCCTCCGCCGTCCAGTGGAGCCTGGGCGGCGCGGTCGATGCGGCCGACCTGCTGCCGGGGCAGGCGCTGCAGGGGCAGGTCAGCTTCGCGGCGTTCGAGACCCGCAAGACCGTCACGGTGCAGATCAGCGGCGACGAGGCCTTCGAGCCCGACGAGGCGCTGACGCTCACGCTGCTGAACCCGGTCAACGCGGTGATCGTGCCGGGCCAGGACCGGGCGACGGTGCTCGTCACCAACGACGACAACGCCGTGCGCATCGTGCAGGGCACGGCTGCCACCAACGAAAAGGTCGTGCTGGCCGGCCCCCGCGCCGACTACGTGCTGAACTACGAGCCGGCCACCGGCACGCTGCGCGTGGTGGACCAGGTGCTGGACCGCGACGGCGACGTGCGGCTGCAGGCCATCGAGGCGGTGCAGTTCGCCAACGGTCTCGTCAAGGCCCTGCCCAGCAGCACCGAGCTGAAGGTGATGCAGCTTGCGCAAGCCGTGCTGGGCCCCCCGGGGATGTCGACGGCGGTGTGGGGCAACAGCCTGGCGCTGGCGCAGTCGCAGGGCGTGCCGGCGCTGGCGGCCTACGCGGCCGAGCTGCTGTTTGCGCCGCTGTCGGCTGCCGACATGGCGCAGGCGGTGCTGTTCAACCTGAACGTCACGACAAGCACGCTCCAAGGGCCGAACCGGCAGGCCGACTATGCGTGGACAGTCGGCTACTTGACCGAGTTGTTCAGCGGCAACGCGGCGGTGCGTGGTGCTGCTCTGGTAGCGGTGGCCGAGGCTCTGGGTGGGCTGGAGAGTCATCCAACGTTCGGCCGCGCCGCCACGTCCTTCAACGACAACATCGGGCGCGACTGGGTGGATGACTTGTCTGGCGCCCAGGCCACCCTGGTTGGGCTGCCTGCTCAGCTCGAACCGTTCCCGATCCCCTGATTCCCAGCACCGGGGGCTCTGGTCCGCACCAGGGCCCCGGTGCTTCAAGGCATCGGGGGTCTTGGAGCTTTCTTGTGTCTTTGGCCACGGGAAGCTCCCGGAGACTTGCGCACTTCCCCCCATGAGGCCGATGGCTCTGGTGGATCGATAGTCGCCCGACTCGCCTCGGACTGCAGCGGGCCGGTAGCTTGCCCCGCTGTCCGGCCGCTGCATTCCGGGGGGTTTCTGACAGCCGCAGGTTTTGGGGGGGCCATAGTCTCCCGGCGTGGCTCAGTTCAACGACCAGCAACTCGGCGCCGTCCAGTGTGACGGTAATCGCCTTGTCGTGGCGCGGCCTGGGTCCGGTAAGCCAGGCGCGTCAGTAGCGGGCGAGCCTGCAACGTCTGGACGACAACCGGGGAGCGTGCCTCCGCCCGGCCCATCTGGAGCGCCGCCAGCTTGCAGGTGCGGCAGTGCTGCTCGCCTGGGCGACACGCGCGCTGTCTGGCCCCGTTTGCGACCGGTACAGCCGATGTGGCTGTGTGCTCGGTTTCCCGCCTGCGATTCGTACGTGCGCTGCCATGAAGGGAGCCAGCAGGCCATGGGGACCTTGGCAGGCCCCCGACTCAGAAAACTCCGCGGCCTGGCGCACGCGGCGGTCGACCCGCTGTGGCAGGAAGGCGGCCGCATCGTGGATCGCGGCATGTTCTACCGGATTGCCGGGGAGGTCATGGGGATTGCTGATCTTCACATCGGCAACCTCGATGAAGAAGGATGCCTCCTCCTGATCCAGCGCGTTCCGGTCATCGAGGAAGCACTGAGTCGGCATGCGGCGCTGGTGTTGCACCCGAAGTCCACAGCCGAGTTGGATGCAGACACCAGCGGCCTTCTTCAGGTGCTCTTCGAACCGAACGAGGTTCATCCCACCGGCGTCCCCCTGCCGGTCGTCGACCTGGTCCGGTACGGCCTGCCTGTGCAGGACCTCCACCTGCAGGGCGTCCTGTCCATCGATTCGCGGGAGGGCGCTGAGCCCACTGCCATGCTGAGCGCCCGGGGCGCTCGGCTTGTTTGGCCCGGCGCTGGAGAGGCAGGCGGTTCCTGCCACCTTGCGCCATGCCCACCGAACATTCGTCAACTGGAGATTTGAGAAGCATGACGAGCGCCAGTGTATTGACCATCACCGACCGGGAGAACGGCAACATCCGGACGCCGGTTTACTACGAAGACGCCGAGACGCCGAGACGCCTGGAGTACTACGAGAGCGACGGCTTAGCTTTGCACGCGAAGAAGGGTGTGACCTACACCGTTCACACCGGCGGAGCCTTTGGGCTGATGTTCAACGTGGTCGGGCCGGGTATCGACAACAAGGAGCCTCAGAACATCGGGTCGACCTGGACCTTCACGGCCACGGCCGACGCGGTCTACAGCATCGGCGTGGCCAGCGCCGAGGGCGACTTGCTGCCTGGCGGCGGCCGCGATCGGCCGTACTCCGGGAGCTACACCGTCGACGTGTATGCGAACGTGGCTGACGACGTTGGGCTGACGCTTCCGCAGAACGACATCATCCCGATCGGCCTACCGGTGAAGCTTCGGCTCGGCACGGCCAGTGACTCGGATCAGGCCTTCTTCACCGCGTGGGCGGGTACAGCCGGCTTCTTCGCTGCCTACAGCACGCAGGTCAGGGATGTGACCGTCGAGGTGCAGTCCAGCGACGGGCGTGTGCTTGGCGCGGCTCAGGCCGGCGGCAACGGAATGGCACTGCTGTCGATCACCGCGCCGACCGACGGGATGTACAAGGCCTTGGTTCGCTCCGGCGGCTACCGGCAGGAGGGGGAGTACGAAGCTTTCAGCGGCCAGCGGCTTGACCCAGAGGCCCGCCTGTCCGTGGGACGGCCGACCGGGGAGAGCCAGAGCTTCAACGATGGACTTAACCGTGAGGTTTGGGCCTGGGCCGGCGAGAACCAGATCCAGACGGGAGCGGGCCACGACACCCTTGTGGGCTCCCGGGAAGGCAACGATGTGCTTTCTTCGGGGTCTGGGGACGACAACATCATCGGGTTCGGCGGCCTGAACATCGCCGATGGCGGGTCCGGCCGCGACACCTTCGTAGTAGCGGGCATTGCTTCGGACTTCCAGATCGTCAAGACCGGGGGAGGACTGCAAGTCTCCGGCGCAACAGTCTTCGAGCATGTCGACGACAAAGGCGACGTGATCGCCACGTTCTCGTACCCCAGCCTCAATCTGCTGACGGGCATTGAGTACGTGAAGTTCTTCGACCAGACGCTCGACGTTCGCAATGAGCGGTGGCTGCGCGACTGGATCACGCTGGATCGCTCAGGCGGCGAAGGCTTCTTCGGCTTCGAGGCTCTCAACGAAGCGCGCCTCTTCGAGGGCAACCGCGCAGACTTCGGGGTCCGAATCGAGGTCTCCCCGCGCCACAGCATGCCGCCCGAGCGAGACCCCTACGGTCTTCGTGTGACGGTGGAGAGGGCCGGCGTGGTCGACACGCTGTACAGCGTCGAGCGGCTGCTGTTCGACGATGGCGGGGTGGCTCTGGACTTCTACCCCGGCGGCACCGCGCACCGAGCCGTGGCCACCATGCTGTTCATCTGGGGCCCTGCCTCCCTGAGCGACCAGATCCTTTCAGGGAAGATCGTCGAGCACTTCCGTACGACAGATGGCTTCGTGACGGCTGCGGGCTATCTGCTGTCGCACAAGATGATCCCGGGCGCCGGCGAGAACAATCGGCTCCTGCTGGAAACCATCATCGACCGGGTCGCCCCCAATTCGCAGCGGTGGATCGATGCCAATGGGGCGCAGACGCCGATCCTGGAGTGGCGAGAGAACACGCTCAACAAGCTTCAGAGCGGCGAGCTGACCCAGGCTCAGCTGGTCGAGCAAGCTCTCCTGAGCCCCGACATGAATCATCAGGTGCAGCTCACGGGGCTGCCTCTCACGGGCCTGCTGTTCCAGGATGAACCCATCGCCTGGGGCAGTTGATCGGCGCGGAGCACGTCATGGACTTCGAGTTTCTGGATGCGCCTGCGCGCCGCTCCGCGCTGCTTGGGCTGGCCGCGCAGAGCGAGCAAGCGACGCTGGGTTTGCTGGGCATGACCCCGGAAGATGGTCCCATCTTCGTGACCGAGTCCTTCGACACCGGTGTCATCGTCGGCACCTACGAGCGGTGCGTGCTGGCCAGCGCGCAGTCGATGGGCATGACGGTGCTCGAGCCGATGGTGAGGGAGGGCACCGGCTCGATCACGGTCTATGAGGTTCTGGCGGACTTCGACGGTGGCCAGTTCGCCCCGATTGCGGAGGGTTCGACAGAGCAAGAGGCGCAGGTCCGTGCGGCCGCGACCCTGCGCAACCTGATCGGCGGTACCGTGATGTCGCTCTCCGAGTGGCTGGCGTTGCAGGCCGCAGACCCTCTCTTCGAGGGCGATGCGCCTGGGCAGACCGCGAAGCAGAAGGCACAGCGCGCTGCCCAGTGGGCCCAGGTTGTGACGGTCACCCTGGAGGGGCGGCCGAGAGCCGACGGTTGGATGAGTTGGAAGCTCCTCGTTCCACAGGCAGGTGACAAGGTCCGTCTCAAGGTGGCTCGGCAGGTGCTGTCCGAGGCCGGCTCGTTGCGACGCGTCACGAAGGGCAAGACGGTGGTCCGTTACGAGGTTCGGGCGGTCGTGTGGGGCCAACAGGTGTTCGCGAATTACCACGACCTTGTTCGGGCAGCGCGCTCTGGAGTCAGTACCGAAGGGCTGACGGCCTGGCCTGGCATCACCGCCGATGAGTTTGTGGTCGACCGCGAGTTGCAGCGCCAACTGACTGCGCAAGGCTGGCGCCGGCTGTGGCTTGGCGAGTCCGAGGAGGACTTCGCGCGTACGCGGGTGGCCGGTGGTGCGGTGTGGGTTCGCGATGCTGCCCATCGCGCCTTGCGCCGACTGGGTCGTGGCAGGTCGTCAGCTGAGCGCTTGGATCGAACGGTAGGAGGTTGAGCTTGCCCGTTGCAAGTCTGAGCGTGGCGGCAGGGTGATCGGGCGGACGGCGCGGCGCCGTCTTTGGAGGAGCGATGGTGCACGTGCTCGGCGAGGTGGCCAAGGCCATGGAGGGACGCCTGGTGGTGGTCCGGTCCCACGGGGATCGGGCAGCCTTGTTTCAGCTCGAGGCCTGGCCAGGAGGCTGCCCTCTGGCCTCTCATTTCGTGAGCGAGCGCTATGCCGCCGAGGGCTTCTCTCCGTCGACCCTGCGACAGCCGACCGATGGACCCGGTCGCCAGGTCACGACGTTCGTCGCGCGCAGCCGTGGGTTCGTGGTGGGCACGGTGACGGTAGCAGTGGTCGATGATCGGGGGGCCCTTGAAGCCAGCGGCGCCTATCCGTTCGAGACGACCGTGCTTCGGCGCCAGCACCCGCTCGTGGCTGAGTTTGTCCAACTGGCCACCGAGCGCACGGCAACGGGTCGGGCGTCCCTGCTGGCACTGCTTCAGGTGGGGCTGCTCCATGCGTTCGCTTCGGCGGCCGATGCCGCGGTCGCTGAGGTGCATCCCAGCCATGCCGGGTTCTACGGCCGCGTCTTGGGCATGCGCAAGGCCGCTGCCGATGTGCGGACCTGCCCCCGTGTCGGGGCGCCGGGCGTGATGCTCCTCGCCGGCCTTGAAGAGCTGGCCCAGCGGGTGGGCTGGTTCACGCCGCAGCAGTCTTCGGAGTCACCTCGCCGGTGGTTCTGCCGGGAGGATGCCAAGCGGTTGCTGTGCGAGCTCGAGATCGCCTGCAGCCAAGGCCCCCAGTCGGGCTTGCGGCAACGACTTGCTCAGGCGAGATGGGACCGGTTTGCGGCGTTGGGCCCACTCGCCTCAGCCCATTCGGAGGAGACTGTTTGATGACCGGACAGGCTGTTCCCGATGAGGTCGTCTCCTTGGAGGTTCCAGCACGGCATCTGGGGGCTGTTCTGAGCCTCCTTTGCGCCTTTGAGCGAGGCTCGATGATCGATGCCGCAGCGAAGGACCAACTTCCCTACGATGCCTTGGTCGAGATGTTGCTGTCCGATCCTGCAGTCTCCTTCGAGCTCAAGCGGCGCCTGCGGCTGGATGCCTCTCGGGATCCAGTTGATGCGCTGCGCGACTCAGAGACCCTCCGGCTGGCCGCCGCAGAACGTGTCATCGCGTGCATGGGACTTGATGATTGTTTGAGCGCACGCTGTGCCCATCCGGAATCGCCTGCAGGGTCTTGAGACACGGATCGGCCACCCCGCAGGCCCCCAGCTGGTCTTGGAAGGCAGAGATCCCCGGGGTCTCAGTCGACAGGGAGCTTCGTGTCGCTGGGTCGTCGGATCGGCTGGGCGAATGCAAGGTCCGCGTCGTTGAAGACATCGCTGTCTTGCAGGTCCTCGAACCTTAGGCCTGTACGTTGCTCGATGAAGGCCAGTGGGCGCTGTGCCATCTCGAAGTCTTCAAGATCACCAGCAACCCCGGTATCGAGGTACTTCCCTTGGCTCATCACGTAGCCAATGGCTGCAAGTCGTCCTGTAGACTGGCTCTTGAAGGCCACAACCTTCCAGAAATCACGCGGTACAAGAGCACCAAAGCGCAGCGGGTCGTCGGCAGAGAAGAAGGGTCCTGTGAAGACACTCACCCTCTTGTCGTCGTCGTTTGTGTTGTTGAGGATGTAGTCCTCGAGGTCGCCCCAAAGGCCATCATTGAACGGTTGCCACTGGGGACAGATGTTCGTGGCAAAGAACGTATCGATGTTGGCCCTGGCTGCAATGGCCGGCGTGCCCCAGTTCGGGTCCTGCCTGCGCGTCATGTGTCCCCGCGAGAACTTCTTCTCTGACTGGGGTCCGTATACCTCGCGCAACATCTGGTGCTCGATGCGAATCCTGCCGTCGTAGCTCCACGTGTCGTGGCGCGGGACGCTGATCAGCTTCGCACCGTCAACGTTGCAGGCCGACAGGAATGCCATGCGTCTGCTGATGCAGTGCACAGTGCTGAAGTGCTGGTAGTTCAGCACGAAGCTTCCGTCGCTGATGAGAGGGGCAATGTCCTCCTGAGGAAGCCCCGCCAAGGAGGGCAAGCGAACGCGAGTATCGTCCCCGAGGAACCCTTCTTGGTACCCCTGCCGCCCGCTGAAGAATGCTTCGGGCTTCGGAGTGGTGGCGACGCGCTGAATCCCCGCCCACGAACTCTCAACTGTGAGGATGTCTGTTTCCGACATGACCTTTCGGCTCCCTGAAAGAAAAAGCGCGCCATGAAGGCGCGCTCTGGCGGCAAGAATCCTACGGGGCCTACTTGCGCCCCGCCAGCTTGTTGCGAAGACGGCTGAAGTTCACCTTAGGGGGATCGGCATCTGCGTAGACGATGGGCGCGACATTCCACAGCCCCAACGCCGCCACTGAGCGCACCTGATCCGGTGCAAGTTCGGCCTCGATGGTCGAACTGGTCTTTCGGGTCAACCGCACGCCTGGAAAGCTTCGACGCAACTCAGCCTCGGCCTCTTGCCGATGCGCTGTCGACCCCTGGTACGTCAGAACGACGGTCACCGCAGAACTCCGGCCCCATACTGGGCGTTCCATCCGATCTCGCGAGTATTGTCCATCATCAGTCTGACTATGGCGTCCGCTCGCTCAGGGCCCCGAGGCATGTTAAGCACCGCTGGTGCGTCTGACAACAGCCGCGCTGCCATCCCCGTGGTGAACGGGGTCGACATCGACGTACCAGACATCACCTGGAGGCGGTCGCCCGGATAGGTTGAGATGACCGCCACCCCGGGTGCGGTGAAGTGGGCGCCCATTCCATAATTTGAAAAGACAGCTACCCACTCCGCCGCCTCTCGGATCTCACTCTCGTGAAGGGAAGCCGGTGAGTCGTCGGGGAACGTGTCGTCACGGCCCAAGGCCCCCACGGCGACAGCGTGGCTGTAGCGGGCGGGGTAGCGCAGAAGTTCCTGGCCGTCGTTGCCGGTTGCCGCGATGACGACGGCTCCGGCCATCCTGGCCTTTTCCAGCATCTCAGGAACCTCGGGCATCGCCTGGACGGACCCCATGCTTATGTTGATGAGGTCGCATCCTGCGGCGATAGCTTGCTCGATGGCAGCAGCGATGTCGACCGAGCTTCCCCTGCCGAGGTTCCCCTTCCTCGGGCATACCCGATAGGAAAACAGCTCAGCGGCTGGAGCGAGGCCGTAGGTGCCCCCGGCAGACAGCTTGGCGCCGATGATGCCCGCGACGTGGGTTCCGTGCCCGCTGCCGTTGTCTTCGTGGTCCTCAGGGTCTTCGCCGGTGACCAAGCACGCGCCGCCCGCGACGGAAACGTCGACGTGGGGCCCGACCCCGGAGTCGATCACCGCCACCTTCACTCCCTTGCCTGCATCGGACTTGTATGGCGCGTAGTGACTGAACACTTTGTACGCGTCCGGCTCGAGCGCCTTGAGCCTAGCCACGGTCGTCTTCGGCGCATTGGCCCGGTCGAAGCCTTGCATGCTCAGCGGCCAGTATGTGTGTGCCGGCTCCACCTGGATAAACGTCACCTCGGGATAGACCCTGGGCAACCGGAACTGCGCCTTACCCTTGGAATCTGAGACGGAGGCCACGTGTGCGCCATCCCAATCCGTGAACGCCATCACCCTCGCACCCGCGACGGGTTTTTCGTCCGAGCCTCGGACCAATACCGTGAAGGCAGTGACGGGCACGCCGCTGGCTACCTGGATCTCTGCCTCGCGGAGTGCTTCACCCAGCGGCATCAGGCTTTGGATGTATGCGTAGGTCGCCGGCATCATCCTGAGCCCAGGGCTCTGGCGCTTGAGCGCGCGAACGGTTTCAGCGCCTGCCCTCACAACCAGGCCGTCGTGAATGCTGCGAACGACGTCGAGCTTGCCGTTCTTTCTCTGCTTCGACGCTGCCCGCCCTTTCGCAAGGCGGGCCAGGTTGCCCGCGTTCAGACTGTTGAGGATCTGGACATCGGAGCTGTCAGGGACGCTGTTTGCAGCTGGGCGCAGGATCAAGAGGTCCTGAGGGGGTTCGCTCTCCTTGCGAAGTTGTTCCATCTTCACCCGCGCCTGAAGCTGCAGGAGCCCACGCGCCACCTCGAGAGCCTCTACCGTCGGCGCCAAGTCGGGCGTGGCCGCTTCCGGCGCGAGGAGTGGGACCGGCATGGTCTCGGCCGCCTTCGCGGCAGCGCGCTTCACAGCCGCCTTCTGCGGTGCGTGGACGGCGGGTTGTGCGCGCTTGGCGGAGGGCGCCGCAGCACGTCTCGCAGCAGTGCGCAGCGCCCCGACCTTGGGCGGCGAAGCGATCCCAAGCAAGTCGGCTGTGGTCGAGCGTTGAACGCTACCGAAGGCTGGGGCAAACCAACCCGCACCTCTGCGAAGTTGTTGTACGGCCTGCTTGAGTTGAAGCGGCGCGAAGACAACTCCCGCGGACGGCTTGGTCTGGCCCGGAGCCACGCTGACCTTTCGAACCTGCCCTGTGAAGGGGGTCGCCTTGATGGCAGCCTTCTTGGCTGCTGAAGTAGCCTTCATGTGCTTGACGTTTACGGGGTTGGCCTTCAGCACCAGCGACTTGGTGCTGGAGACTGCCGACGTCTTCTTCGCTGTTTTCGTCGTCGCTGTCTTCTTTCCTCCAGGGCTTTTTGCGTCGCCGTTCTGGGCCTTTGCGGGCATGGCATGGTCTCCCTTGGTTGGTCTTCCGGCGGGTTTCGCTAAGTGTTCTGGAGCTACGTCGCTGCCGGTTGCATGATCGTAACTATCTAATCTGGCGCCGCCTACTTCAACCGTCATTTCGGGAAGCATCGCTGAGGGAGGGGTTCTCGTTCTGTAAGCGTTGCGGAGCCACAGGCTGCGTCGGACGCATCAACCGCCATCGGCTCTGCGCGGCAGCGATCGTGTGAGGTGTCCTGAGCCAAGCCAGCGTCCGCGTGGCGGTGTTGACGCCGGCTTCGACTCGACGGTGCCTTGGCGACTGCTGTCGCCGATGAGTTGAGTGTGCCTGCTGCCAAGGCCAGAAATTCAACGGGGGAGGAGTGGCGCGACGAACGCCTTGGCAACCTGCATGTTCTGCTGGGCCAGCTGACGTATTTCCTGCGGCACAGGCACCGGCAGGTCCTCGTTCATGGCAGCTTGCCAGAACCGATCAGCCGCCTCTGCCGCGCGTGACCACACCTCGGGCTGGGCGCCGATTGTTCCGACCTTGGGCTCGATGGGCGTGAGATCCGGGTCCACGCCCCCGCCCAGCGAGGCGTAGCGCATCGGGAGGATGTCGTAGGCCGGCGCGACCCCTTGATACTCACCGTCCTCACGAATGAGCAGCGAGATGTTCTCGAAGTGCCGGTCGTTGTTGCCGATGAGCTCGCTGAAGGCGGCCATGACGTCGATGTTCCGGACGTCCTCGGTGGACAGGTAGCGCGCCTCCTTGCATCGAGCCGCGAACTCGGACCAGGTGTCCCTCTTGCCGAAGAACTCGTCGTCGATGGAGCCGGCAGACAGCATGCCGACTCGGCCGTTCAAGCCGATGCGGTCGAAGCGCTGCACTTCGAGAAAAACGTAGTCCCCTCCAGCCAGCAGCCGAGTGCTGCTTGCAGGAACGCCGACCTCCGCCAGAGACCTCAGGGCCAGGTGCTCCAGCGGGAGGAGAGCCGCCATCCGGCTGCCGACCTTGGCGAACTTGACGATCACGTGCCCGGTGTCCTCAGTCAGCCAGAGGAACTTGGGCTGCTCGCCACCTGCACTGGAGCCGTAGGCCGCGCCCTTCAGAGCCGTGGCCATCCCGAGGTATGTGTTGATCCTGGTCGCGTCCGGTGTGGGGCGGACAGCCCTCGAAGCCAGCTCCCTCTCCAGTGGCGCGCTGCCATAGATCAAGTTGCCGGGCAGGTTCAGGCCTTGGGTAAACAGGTAGGCCACCCGATGGTCGTCGTTCCAGTCCTTGAGGCTGCTCGGGAACGTCTGGCT
>Ga0075157_10001197_pt1 | contig 16711 bp, 16 predicted proteins | sample JI81BgreenDNA_FD_70967 | JGI IMG/M metagenome (GOLD analysis project Ga0075157, IMG submission 70967) | Wastewater effluent complex algal communities from Wisconsin, to seasonally profile nutrient transformation and Carbon sequestration -... | ecosystem: Engineered > WWTP > Effluent > Algae...
CTGAGCAGGTCCAGATAGGCGGCGGGATTGTCCAGCATGATGCTGTGCGAGGCGTCGGGGATTTCCGCAAAGCGCGCGCCGGCAGCGATGGCGAAATTGCCAACTGTGGCGGGCCGGGCCTCATCATCCTGGCCGGCGACGAACAGGGTGCGTTTGGGATCGAGCAGTTCGAGCAGCGGCTGCCCGTCATAATCCTTCAGGGTGCCGGTGCAGGTGAATTCGGCGCGGCCCCACATGTGATTGTACAGGCCTTCGGCAAACGGCTCCGGCAGCGCATCGCGATAGGCGGCAATCGCAGGCGGCGGGATTACCTGGCGAACATGGCGGGCATAAAAGGCGGCGGTGGCGGCATCGCAGGCCGCTTTCGGTGCCGCGCCGGGCGTGTCGCAGCGGTCCAGCAGATCGCGCACGTCGGCAGGCATGCCGGCTTTCAATTCGGCCGCATCACGCAGCCAGATTTCGGTGGATATCAGTGGCGATTGCAGCACCAGGCCAGCGAGGGGGGCTGGCCGTGTTGCGCCATATTCCAGCGCCAGCGTGCCGCCCCAGCTGCCGCCCAGCACATGCCAGCGTGCAATGCCGAAATGGGCGCGGATCGCTTCGATCTCACCGAGGAAACGCGCCACCGTCCAGTTGACCGGATCGCCGGGCCGATCGGAACGGCCGCAATCGAGCTGGTCATACAGGATCACGGCGCGATCATCGGCCAGCGCCGTGGCATTGAGCCAGCTCCAGTGCGAACTGCCCGGCCCGCCGTGGATGAACAGGATCGGCGACTTGCCGCCAAGGGCACCGTTGATCCGGACATAAATGCGCCCGCCGGCAACCGGCACCATCGCTTCCTGATCAGGCGCGAGGCGCAGGCCGGGAGAGGTGGCTCCTTGCCGGAGCGCCTGCGCGGCCAGTCGCGCTGGCAACAGGCTCGCCAGACCTGTGGCCAGCCCAGAGGCCAACAGAGCGCGCCGGCCCATCACGCCGCTGGCCCTGATTTGCGGCGGAAGCCAGAGGGATCCAGATGCATGTCGATATCGGGATAATGGCATTCGTCGATGTCTGGCTGATCATTGCCGATGGCGAGGAACTGGCAGGGCAGGGCGGAACGGTTCTGCAGATGATGGCCGTTGGCAACGCCGGCCGGGAAGCAGGCGATGTCGCCGGGAGTGAGCAGAGTCTCCGCATTATCCTCGACCAGAACGGCCTCGCCAGACAGCATCACCACCATTTCGTCCTCGTGGCTGTGCCAGTGCCGCTGGCTGGACCAGGCGCCGGACTCGAGTGTAACCAGATTGGCACCGAACCGGCACAGGCCGCCAGCCGCCGCCACCGCGCGCCATGATCGCGCCAGCACCGGGCCATCAAACGGCGGCAGATAGTTCGATCCCGTGCGGACGGGCATGGAGGACAGATCAAGCTTCGGCATCAACGCCGTTCAAGCACAACCGGCAGTTTTCGGAAACCATGCACGAAGCATTGCGCGACATATTCAGCCGCCCCCACCTGGCGCGGGAACAATTTGCGGGCCAGAAGTTCCTCCAGCAGCACCGCGATCAGCAGTTCTGCCAAGCGGGCACCCACACAGCGGTGCACGCCAAAGCCGAACGACAGGTGCCTGCGGGCATTTACGCGTGTGATATCAAAGGTTTCTGCATCCGGGAACACGCTTTCGTCGCGGTTGCCGCTGATGTACCAGACCACGATCTTGTCGCCCTTCTTCACCGGAACCCCGGCGATATCGGCATCTTCCACCGCCGTGCGCCGCATGTGCGCCAGTGGCGTCTGCCAACGCAAAACCTCGGAAATCGTATTGGAAATCAGACTGTTGTCGGCCTCAAGCTTGGCCCATTCGCCGTCATAACGGTTGAAGGCTTCCACCAGGCCCGACATCGAATTGCGGGTGGTATCATTGCCGCCGACGATCAAAAGGATATAGTTTCCAGTGCGTTCCTGGAACGGCATGTCGCCCATGGCGTTGCTGTGTGCCATGGCGCTGATCAGGTCACCAGTTGGCGGCTTGGCCTTGCGCTCGGCCATCAGCGCGTCGAGCGCGTGGGTCATGTCGATCAGGTGCTGCTGGCGGATATCCTTGGTCGCCGGGTTCAATGCCGCTTCGATGTCGCCACCCCAATCCGACCACAAGGTGAGATCGCGGCGCTTTTCCCACGGATAATCGAACAATATGGCCAGCATGCCAGTGGTCAATTCGATGGAAACGCGGTCAACCCAATCAAATTCCTCACCAATTGGCAGTCCGTCGAGCAGTTCGCGCGTGCGCTGCCGCACTTCGATGGCCATGCGGGCAATTTCCGATGGGCCAAAGGCCGGCGCCACCACCCGGCGCTGATTACTGTGGCGCGGGCGGTCCATGGCGATGAACTGCGGCAGATTATATTCGCCCATCAGATCGACCACGGTGATGCCGCCGAATTCATGGCTGCTGGAGAAGATGTCGGGCCGAGCCTCCACCGCCATGATGTCGGCATGGCTGCAGACCGACCAGAACGGGCCAAACGGGCTGTTGGCCTGATGATGTACTGGCGCCTCAGCGCGCAGCCGGGCAAACACCGGCCGCCAGCTGTCATTGGCATAGAGCGTGGCATCCGACACGTCGATCACGTCAAGCGGAACTTCAGACACATTGGTCGGAGCAATCGTCGCCATCAAATCCTCCCCATTTCGAGCGCCGCCTGTTCACGGTCGTTGCTGCGATGCTACGATGAAATCATCCTAACTGCGAGTCCCTGCGCGATGGCCATTCCCTCTCACAATAACCATGACGCCAGCATCGATCCGACCCGCGAACAGGTGCGCAATCTGCGCGACAATGGCCGCGACGGGCCGGTGGTGATGATGAACCTGCTGAAGTTCCGCGACACCGCCAACTATCCGGCCGATGCCGGCATGGCGCCATGCTCGGGCAAAGAAGCCTATGACCGTTATCAGCACGCCTTCACCGTGGCGGTAGGCGCGGTGTCGCAAGCCGAAGTGCTCTACGATGGCCCGTGCGAACAGGTGTTCATCGGCCAGCCCGGCACGGACGCTGCCGAATGGGACAAATTGCTGCTGGTGCGCTACCCGACGCGGCAGCATTTCCTGAACATGATGGCCGACACAAGCTACCGCGACGCGTTGGTGCACCGCTACGCCGGGTTGGAACGCACCCTGCTGATTCAATGTGGTTAAGGACACGCCTGTTGCACCGCAGCGCAAGCGCGGTATGAAGGCCGGCACAAAAGAACGACCGATTGGCCTGCCGCTGGGCAGGGCAGTGAAAGGGCGATAAATGGCTACTCGACCAACCGGGCCGGTTCCGCGCCCCATGTCTCCGCACCTCTCCATCTGGAAATGGCGGGTGCACATGGCGGTTTCGATCGTGCACCGCGTCACCGGCCATGCGCTGGCCTTTGGCGCCGTGGTGATCTTTGCCTGGTGGCTGGCGGCGCTGGCCAGCGGGCCGACCTATTATCGCCTGTTTCAGGATATCGTCTTCTCGCCGCTGGGCGTCGTGGTCGGCTTCGGCCTCACTTGGGCGATGTTCCAGCATATGGGCAGCGGCATTCGCCACTTCATCATGGATTCGGGCGAAGGCTTTGATCTCGCTACGTCGCGCCTCATGGCGCAGGCGACATTTGCCTTTTCGGCCCTTGCAACCCTGGGCTTCTGGGCCTGGGTGTTGCTCGGAAGGGGGTATTGATCATGGGCAACGGAACCCAACTCGGCCGCGTGCGCGGTCTTGGCGCCGGTGGCGGCGCTGTCGTGCATCACTGGTGGTTGCAGCGGGTGACGGCGGTGGCCAGCCTGTTCCTGGTGCTGTGGTTCGTCTTCAGCCTCGCCCGGCTGCCCAGCCTGGATTATGCCAGCACCGTGATGTGGCTGCGCCAGCCGCTGGTGGCGGTGCCGATGTGCCTGCTGGTGGTCAGCGTGTTCTGGCATTTCCGCCTGGGCGTGCAGGTGATGCTGGAAGATTATTTGCATGGGTCAAAGCGCGTCATCGCCTTGCTGGCCCTCAACTTCTACACCTTTGCTCTTGCGGCCCTGGCACTGTTTTCGGTGCTCAAGGTCGCCCTGTCTGCCGGTTGATTGGATACACTCGTGCAAGCCTATCAGATCATCGATCATGTCTATGATGCCGTCGTCGTCGGCGCTGGCGGTTCCGGCCTGCGCGCCGCCATGGGCATCGCCGAAGCCGGGCTGAAAACCGCCTGCATCACCAAGGTTTTCCCCACCCGCAGCCACACGGTCGCGGCGCAGGGCGGCATTGCGGCGGCGCTCGGCAACATGGGCCCGGATCACTGGACCTGGCACATGTATGACACGGTCAAGGGCAGCGACTGGCTCGGCGATCAGGACGCCATCGAATATCTCTGCAAGGAAGCCCCGGCTGCCGTTTATGAGCTGGAACATTTCGGCGTGCCCTTCAGCCGCACCGAAGCCGGCCGCATCTATCAGCGCCCGTTCGGCGGCATGATGCAGAATATGGGCAACGGCCCGCCAGCCCAGCGCACCTGCGCCGCCGCCGATCGCACCGGCCACGCCATGCTGCACGCGCTCTATCAGCAGAGCCTCAAGTACAGCACCGACTTCTACATCGAATATTTCGCCATCGATCTGATCATGGTGAACGGCGAGTGCAAGGGTGTCATTGCCATCAACATGGAAGATGGCAGCATCCACCGTTTCCGCAGCCATCAGACGGTGTTGGCCACCGGCGGCTATGGCCGCTGCTATTTCTCCGCCACGTCGGCCCATACCTCCACCGGCGACGGCGGCGGCATGGCGATCCGCGCCGGCGTTGCCATGCAGGACATGGAGTTCGTGCAGTTCCACCCCACCGGCATCTACGGCGCCGGCGTGCTGATCACCGAAGGCGCGCGCGGGGAGGGCGGTTACCTGACCAACAGCCAGGGCGAGCGTTTCATGGAGCGCTATGCCCCGTCGGCCAAGGATCTGGCCTCCCGCGACGTGGTCAGCCGTTCAATGGCGATGGAAATCCGCGAAGGCCGCGGTGTGGGGGCCGAAGGCGACCATATCCACCTGCACTTGAACCACATCGATTCCGCCGTTCTGGCCCAGCGCCTGCCCGGTATCAGCGAAACCGCCAAGGTCTTCGCCGGCGTGGACGTGACCAAGGCGCCGATCCCGGTGGTGCCGACCGTGCACTACAACATGGGCGGCATCCCGACCAATTATCACGGCGAAGTCGTCACCCTGAAGGATGGCAATCCCGACAGCGTGGTGCCCGGCCTGTTCGCGGTGGGTGAAGCCGCCTGCGTGTCGGTGCACGGTGCCAACCGTTTGGGCTCCAACAGCCTGATCGATCTGGTGGTGTTCGGCCGCGCCACCGCGCACCGCGTTGCCGCCATCCAGAAAGCCAACGCCGGCCACGCCGCGCTGCCCAAGGACAATGCCGATTTTGCGCTGGGCCGCCTCGATGGTTTCCGCCATGCCAAGGGCGGCTCGACCACCGCCGAAGTGCGCCTGGCCATGCAGAAAACAATGCAGGCCAACGCCGGCGTGTTCCGCACCAGCGAAATCCTGGATGAAGGCGTGCGCAAGATCGACGCCGTCTATCAGCGCATGGCCGATATCGGCACCACCGATCGTTCGATGGTGTTCAACACCGATCTGATCGAAACGCTCGAGCTCGACAACATGATCGGCCAGGCGGTGCTGACCATGCACATGGCCCAATCCCGCCACGAAAGCCGCGGCGCCCACATGCACGAGGATTTCCCGAGCCGGGATGACGATACATGGATGGTGCACTCGCTGGGCTGGTTCCGTGATGGCTCGGTGGAGCTCGCCAAGCGTCCGGTGCACACCTACACGCTGTCGGATGATATCGATTATATCAAACCGAAGGCGCGGACGTATTGATCGATGGCGCTCAGCCTCGCTCTTTATGCCGCTACGGAGGAGGTCAATTGCCTTTTTCCTTCTGCGGGAATGAAGCGCAGCCTCAGTTTTGTGGCTGCCCCTTTGCCGGGGCATGAATTCGCAGTTTGCCACGGAGACTCAGAGTTTGCAGCGCGCTTTTTGCCTTCGAAATTGATCGATTCCGCTGAACTGAACATAAATGTGCGAATGCACGAGAAATCTAGTGACGGTTGGCAGCCTGTAGCATTCTTTAATCAGTCTGGTGAGCCATTACTCGCAGTCAATTTCTCGCTCGATAGTGAAACGTTTGCGATAGTTTCACGTAAAGTTATTGATGCCGGAATATCTGCTTGCATCGATTTGAATTTAGAAGGTCCTGCCATCGGTTTCGATCCCTTTGACGATAGTGTTGCGGAGATCAAAATTCAAAATCTTGGTGAGAACCCCGGCATCGAAATTGCCGGTTGGAGAATAAGCTTTCTGAGCGGCACGAAAAACAGTTGAGGCACTTGTAATGGCTGAATTTTCCCTCCCACCGAACAGCGTCATCAAGGCGACCGGCAAGACCTATCCGGCCCCCGCTGGTGCCGTGCGGACCAAGGCGTTCAAGATCTATCGCTGGAACCCGGACGACGGGGAAAACCCGCGGTACGACACCTACAGCCTCGATCTCGATGCCACCGGGCCGATGGTTCTGGATGCGCTGATCAAGATCAAGAACGAGGTTGATACCACGCTCACCTTCCGCCGGTCGTGCCGGGAAGGGATCTGCGGGTCGTGTTCGATGAACATCGATGGGGCGAACACGCTGGCCTGCACCAAGCCGATCGAGGAGGTGAAGGGCGAAGTGGTGATCACGCCGCTGCCGCACATGGAGGTGATCAAGGACCTTGTGCCTGATTTCAAGCATTTCTATGCCCAATATGCCTCGATCAAGCCTTGGCTGCAGACCGTCACGCCGGCGCCATCGGGCGAGGAGCGCATCCAGTCCCCGGACGAGCGCGAGAAGCTGGATGGCCTCTATGAGTGCATATTGTGCGCCTGCTGCTCCACCGCCTGCCCAAGCTATTGGTGGAACAGCGACAAGTTCCTTGGCCCCGCCATCCTGCTGCAGGCCTATCGCTGGCTGGCCGACAGCCGCGACGAGATGACTGGTGAGCGGCTCGATGCGCTGGAAGATCCGTTCCGCGTCTATCGCTGCCACACCATCATGAACTGCTCCAACGTCTGCCCCAAGGGCCTGAACCCGGCCAAGGCGATTGCGGACATCAAGCTGATGATGCTCGAACGGGCGGGCTGAAGGACAAGTCCATGGACGACACGGCGCTGTGCGAACTTTCGGCCAGCGCCGCTGTCGCGCTGATGGCCTCTGGCGAACTATCCGCCGAAGCCTATGCGACCGCGCTGCTGGCGCGTTGCGGGCAGGGGGCGCATCTCAATGCCTTCATCAACCTTGATGTGAGCCAGGTGCTGGAACAGGCCCGCGCCGCCGACGCCCACCGCGCCGCCGGCAAGCCGCTCGGCCTGCTGCACGGCCTGCCGGTGCCGGTGAAGGACAGCGTCAACACCGCGGACTATCCCACTACCGGCGGCACCAGCGCCCTGCGCCATTTCCGCCCCGCTGCCGACGCGGCCTGCGTGGCGCTGCTGCGCCAGGCCGGCGCCATCGTGTTGGGCAAGACCAATCTGCACGAATTGTCCTTTGGCTGGACCAGCACCAACGCCGCCTTTGGCGCAGTGCGCAATCCGCACGACTCGACGCGCATTCCCGGCGGCAGTTCGGGCGGTACCGCTGCGGCGGTGGCAGCGGGCATGGCGCCGCTGGGTGTGGCTGAGGATACCGCCGGATCGATCCGGGTACCGGCCGCGCTTTGCGGACTGTTCGGCTTTCGGCCCACCACCGGCCGCTATCCCAATGCCGGCGTGGTGCCGATGACAGCCTTGTTCGATCAGGTTGGCCCTCACGCACGCTGTATTGATGATATCGTACTGTTCGATGCGGTGATGACGGGCGAGCCGGCCGCTGTTGCGCCAGTTCCCTTGGAGGGCTTGCGTATTGGACTGGACCGGGCCTTCTTCTTCTCCAGCCTCAATCCCGACGTGGCGAAGGCGGCGGCCGGTATCATCGCCGTTCTCGAAGCGGCCGGGGTCGTGATCGTTGATGTGCAGTTGCCTGGATTGCAGGCGCTGGTGGATGCAGCCAGCGTGCCGATCATCTTTCATGACTTCCTGCCATCGCTCGGCGCCTATCTGGCGGCGTTCGATGTGCCGGTGAGCCTGGCAGAACTGGCATCGCAAGTGGCCAGCCCCGATGTGCAGGCCGCGCTTAGCCGGTGCACACCGATCAGTTCCACGCCGGACCCGACCTACGTCATGGCCCGCAATCATCATCGTCGCGCGCTGCAGCAGTTGATGGCCACCTGCTTTGCGGATCACGACATCGCGGCCCTGTTGTTTCCCACAACGCTCGTACCGGCTACGCCGATTGGCGACGATCGCACGGTTCGGATCAACGGTGTGGATGTGCCCTTTGCCACCGCCATCGGTCGCAACATCCTGCCCGGCAGCACGGCGGGATTGCCCGGGCTGGTAATGCCTTGCGGCCCTGGCCGATCCAGCGGGCTGCCGATCAGCATCGAACTTGATGGCCCAACCGGGAGCGATCGCGCCCTGCTCGCCATCGGCATGGCCATTGCGGCGCTGCTGCCGCCGATGCCGCACCCTGCTGTCACAGCAGCTTCGCTTGCCGGGGCTTGACGGCTTTGATAGGTTGCCCGCGCAATGCTGGCAGTCGCCAGCCGTAGTAGTGGCATGATGGGTGGGACTGTGCAGCAGGATTTGAGCCGCGACAGGCAACGAGAGCAGGTGAGCGCATGACCGCTGTCGCCTTCTCGACACGTGCCGCGATGGATCGCAAATCGGCGCGTATCCTTCCTCAATACAATAGCCTGCATCACCGCACATGGTGGAAGTTTGCCAGCATCGCCTTTGTGGCGCTCGCACTGTTCCTCACCATCTACACCGGCTTTCTGGTCGCCATCGGTGGAACATTGGCTTTCCGCTTTGTCGGTTTCCCGATCCTGGTGATAGCCGGTATCAGCCTGTGGTTGCTGCCTGATGTGGACAAGGCTGACAACCCGCCGTTCTACAAGCTTTTGGCCACCTACATGGTCCTGATGGTTGCTTGGCCGACCTATGTGGCCATCGCCATCCCCGGATTGCCGTGGGTGACCCCGTCGCGTGTGGTATTGGGCGTGTTGCTGATAACGATGCTCACCCATTTCCCGCAGATCGCCGACGCACGGCGCAAGGTGGTTGATCTGCTGGGCTATGATCCGCTTGCCTTCCGCCTTTATGGCCTTTTCCTGCTGATGCAGGTGGTTGTGCTGCCGCTGGCACCGTCACCGATTGATGTCTTCAGCTATGAGATGATGCAGGGCATTCTCGACAGCTCGGCCATGGTCGCTGCCGCCTGGTGCTTTTCGGATGTGAAGAGGATCCCGCGGCTGATGCGCATCGTGGTGCTGACCGGCATTTTCACGATGCTGGTCACGATCCTGGAAAATTGGATGCAGCGGCCGCCATGGCTGGGCTATGTCCCAAGTTTCTTCAAGATCGATCCGATCTTGTATGAAACCTATGTGTCCCCTCAGGCGCGCGTGGGTGATGGACGCTACCGCATTCGCGCCACCTTTGGCATCGTGCTCTATTATAGCCAGTACCTTGGCCTGATCATGCCGCCGTTGTTTTATGAAATGGCGAAGTCCAAGGGCTGGAAGCGGGTGCTGGCCCTGGCGTTGATCCCCCTGATTCTGCAAACCGTGTGGTTCATCAACGCGCGGACGACAACAATTGGGGTGCTGGTCTCCCTGTTCTGCTTTGCCGGCCTGACGTTGGTTCGCCAGTTGTTTTTCCGACCACGGGGGGACTCACTGAAGTCAGGCATCATGGTATCCCTGGTCCTGCTGGGCGTGGCCATGCTGGGCGGCGCAATCGCGACCAGTCACCGTATGCAAATGTATACCTTCGGTGGCTCGCAGCATGCTGGCAGCAATGCGGTGCGCGATCTGCAATGGGTCGGCGCCCGGCGCGCGGTGCTCAAAAATCCGATCGGTGTCGGTATGGGCACACCATTGCCGGACGTGGGGCTCACCAATGCCAAGGGCGTGGTGATCGTTGACAGTTATTGGATCAACTTGCTTGTGGGTGTTGGACCGTTGGGCTTCATCGGCTTCATGGGCTGTATCGCCCGCATCGCCTGGCTTGGTGTCATGACATTCCTGCGGGCCAAGGATGATCTGGAGGAATGGGGAGGGGTGCTGGCCATCTCGTTGTTGAATTTCATGATCACGGCCTATGTGATCAGTTTTGCCGACAATAATTATCTGGTGTTCACCTTGGCGGTGGCCATTCTCGCCCTGCACCGGCACCAGACAAAGCGCATCGCGTCGGAACCAAAGGCAAGGCAGGCGCTGCCATCACCTTCAACATCGCTGGTCCGGCGCTAGTGATCGAAGACTGACTGTGCTTCTGCCGCTTCATTGCGGCAGCGGCACGTCCTTGGTCAGGTCCTGCTTTCGGGCAGCATCGGCCAACGCAATTGCTTCGCGCATCAGGGCCTCGGTGTCGCGGATGGCAGCATCGGGGCCGACCCTCGTGATATCGGCGCCGCGACCGAACTTGCCGTTTTCAGATTGTGGGCGCACCGCAAAGGCGCTGAGGGGTAGATCGCCTGCGGTCAGCGGTCCCGGGAAGGTCTTGCCTGGATTCACGCCGTCTGCCAGCACCCGAGGCTTGTACACGAAATTGTTGATGTCCTGCGTGCCGATGGATTCGGCGCGGATGGCCATCAGCGCGCTGATGTTATTGGAAAGCCGGCCCCAGGTGACACCTGAAGCGATGATGGAGGGCTGCCATCCCGTGCTGGACTTGCCCGCCGGATCACGCGGCACGTTGCCCACAAACGCATGCGGCGACCCGATGATGGTGTTGTTCTCCACCACCACGCCGCGCACGCTGCTCAGGCTGATTCCGTGGCGCGAAGATCCGTAATAGACATTGTGGCGAATGGTGAAATCGCGGTGGTAGCCCAACGGCTCTTTCCCACTTTCATAGGCTTCGGCGCGGATGAAGATGGCCTGCACATTGCGATCCAGCCCGGAAGAAAGATAATTGCCCTCGATTGTGACCATCGATGATCCGGTGGGCACTTGCGTGGTGAAAAACTGAATCATGTCCGGGTGTTCGTGGATTTCATACCGCGGTTCCCAGCCCACGAACAGGTTGTGACGGATCATCAGACCGTGGGTTGCGCGCACCATCAGGCCTTCACGAGAATTGGTGAAGCGATTGCCTTCGATCACCACGCCCCAACTGTCGCGGATGCCGGCGATCTGCTTGACATGCGTCGCCTCCGACAGCGCCAACACCACATGTTCGCTGGCCTGGATGGTGACGCCGTTTGATTCTTCCCACCGCGGGCCAGCGTCAGGCGTGACACCGGTGAGCTTCACATTTGTCAGCATGATGTTGCGGGAAACGCCGATATCCAGCGGCATGGCCCGGCCGATGCCGCCCACGATGGTAATGCCGTCCACCCGCCAATTGCGGGCCTTGCGGAAGATCATCCGGTTGATGCGGGCCTCGCGCGAACCGGTTATGCGGATCGGGGCTCCGTCGATATCCCGGTTGATCATCAACTGCGGATATTCACCATCGGCTAGGCGGATGGTGCTGCCGGGGCGGGCCCACATGATGGCGTTCTGCAACGCGGCACCATCGGCAACGTCCACAACCCCGCCGCGGGCCTGGGCAGCCAACAGGCTGGGTTGCGGCAACAGCCCTATCGCCATGGCACCAACGCCGGCAAACAACAGACCCGCACCAATGATTCGTTTCTTCATCAGGCATTGATAGCATAGACCGCCATCTGGCACATGAACCGCCTGAGCGGCGTTCGAGAAAGCAGTTTACGTGGATCTTGTCTGTATCAGGCCGGCGACGGCCATCGACCCGCTGATTACGGTGGTGATACCCAGTTTTAATCGGGCCAGCGTGATCGGCCGGACCATCGCGTCGGTGCTGGCGCAGACGCTGGATCGGTTCGAGTTGGTCATCGTCGACGATGGCTCCACCGACGATACGCTGGCGGTGCTTGCCTGCTTCACCGATCCGCGCATTGCCGTCTATCAGCAGGCGAATGCCGGGGCGCCGGCTGCGCGCAATGCCGGGGTGGCCGTGGCGCGTACGCCGCTTGTTGCCTTTCAGGACAGTGATGATGTCTGGCTGCCCGAACTGTTGGCCCGGCATGTGGCGGGGCTGGCTGATGCCGATGTCTCGTTCTGCCAGCTTGATCAACGTTATGGTGATGCCCGTTCGATCGGGCCGGCGCCGGGCTGGCAGATGGGTGCAGACCTCTATGGCCAGTTGCTGGAAAGCAGCATTGTCTCCAGCCAGACTTTGGCGATGCACAAGACGGTTTATCAGGCCGTCGGTGGCTTTGATCCGGCCATGCCGCGCTTCCAGGATTGGGATCTGGTGCTGCGCCTGGTGAAGGGCGGCTACCGTTTCCATTATATCGCCGAGCCGCTGGCCATTGCCTATGACAGCCCCGACAGCCTGACGCGCAGCATCGAGAAGGGCATCATTGGCCGCGAACGGTTGATGGCCCGCAACATGGAGGGCTTTGCCGCCCGGCCGGCATTGCTGGCACGGAACTACTATGTGCTGGGCTCGCAGTGCCGGCGCATCGGCGATTTTGCGGCCGCCCGGCGCCATTTCGTGAATGCACTGCGAACAGAGCCCGGCAATTGGCGGGCGGCAATCCAATGGTTGATGGCGGCACTGGGGCGCTAGCTCTGGACGTTGCCGCCTCCCGGCGCTAACCGCATTTCCATGTCTCGCGAAACATTCACCGAGGGCCCCAACGCGGGCTGGACCTGCTGGCGCCGTGATCCCGATGGCCGCTTTGCCTCGATGCTGGGCGATTTCTTCTTCCGCGAAGGCGCACGCGGCGTCGAGTGCCGGATGGAAACCGCCCGCAAGCATTCGAATGGCCTTGGTTATCTGCACGGCGGTTTCATCATGTCATTCATCGATATGGCGATGTTTGCCTTCATCTTCCGCCAGCTCGAAAACTCCGCCGCCGTTACCCTGTCGTGCGCCACCGATTTCCTGTCGGCCGGCATCGTCGGCAAACCGATCGAGGCGCATGGCGAAATCCTGAAGGAAACCGGCAAGATGCTCTTCGTGCGCGGGCTGGTCACGCAAGACGGCGTCAACCTTGCCAGCTTCACCGGCACCATGCGCAAGATCCCGCGTCCACCGCGGCCCACGGGAGAAGGCCATGCAACTCGGCCGGGAGAGATGCAGGTTGACTGATGTCAGGGCAGGGGTTTCTGGCCGCTATGCCGAACTGCTGGCGGCGGGTGAACTGAATCCCGATGCCGCGCAGGCGGCGGTTGTGGCCCGGCTGGCGGCGCTGGAAACGGCGCTGAACCGTCCTGTCGAAACACCCGGCCTGATTGGCCGCCTGTTCGGCAAGGCGCCGCCCGCTGCCCCGAAGGGCCTTTACATCTGGGGCGGGGTCGGTCGCGGCAAGTCCATGGCGATGGACCTGTTCTTCGCCGCTTCCACCGTAACCCCCAAGCGCCGCGCCCATTTCCATGAGTATATGGCCGAAGTGCACGGCGCCATTCACGCCCGCCGCCAGGCCGGTGATGCCGATCCGCTGATCAGCGTCGCCGATCAGATCGCTGCCTCCGCCCGCCTGCTGTGTTTCGACGAGATGCAGGTGAAGGATATCGCCGACGCCGCCATCCTGTCCCGCCTGTTCACTGCGCTGATGGAAAAGGGCGTCACCGTGGTGACCACCAGCAACCGGCCGCCGCACGATCTCTACAAGGATGGGCTCAACCGCCATCTGTTTCTGCCTTTCATCGACCTGATTGAAGCGAAGCTCGACGTGGTGACGCTGGACGGACCGACCGATTATCGCCTGGCCCGGCTTGGCGGCACCAAGACCTGGCATGTCCCCAATGGCGCGCAAGGCACCGCCGCGCTCTCCGCAGCTTTCTTCCGGATGACTGACTATCCACCCGAAGACCGTGAGCATGTGCCGACCGCTGAACTGCCACTGCCCGGCGGGCGCTTCCTGCATGTGCCCAAATCGCTGAAGGGTGTCGCCGTGTTCAGCTTTGCCCGCCTGTGCCGGCAGCCGTTGGGTGCCGCCGACTATCTCGCCATCGCCCGTCATTATCACACGGTGCTGATCGTCGGCATTCCCCGGCTCGGCCCGGAAAACCGCAACGAGGCGATCCGCTTCATCCACCTGATCGATGCCCTTTACGAACAGAAGGTCAAGCTGGTCGCCGCTGCCGATGCCCAGCCCGATCAGCTGTATCCCGCCGGCGATTCCAGCTTTGAATTCGAACGCACCGCCAGCCGGTTGATGGAGATGCAGTCTGCCGCCTATCTGGCGCTCGGCCACGGCGGATGAAAATTTCGCCATGATCCGTTTCGCGCGGTTGTTCGATTGTGAAAGAGCAAGCGCCTGCCGGAAACCGGCCTTCATTTTTGACAGTTTTTCCGCATTTCGCGGGTTTGAACGGACGTCTGGACAGGCAACGGGCTTCGCGCCCACAAATGCACCCGCCGGAGGATGACAGGATTGGGCCGTGTAGGACAGGGGTGCCGCCTCCCAGTTTTCACCGGATAGGGGTTTGCTGCGGTTGCACAGTGCGCCGCCGCGCTCTATCCAGCCTGCGACATTTTGCCAGAATCATTCAGATTCTCATCGACACGGAGAACCCCCATGGCTCGCAAGAAAATCGCCCTGATCGGCGCCGGCAACATCGGCGGCACGCTGGCTCACCTCGCGGCGCAGCGCGCCCTGGGCGATATCGTGCTGTTCGACGTGGTGGAAGGCGTGCCGCAGGGCAAGGCGCTCGATCTGGCCCAGTGCGCGCCGGTCGAAGGTTTTGACGTGAACCTGAAGGGTTCGAACGATTATGCCGATATCGCCGGCGCCGATGTGATCATCGTTACCGCTGGCGTTGCCCGCAAGCCGGGCATGAGCCGCGATGATCTGTTGGGCATCAATCTGAAGGTGATGAAAGCGGTGGGGGAGGGCATCAAGACCCACGCCCCGGGCGCCTTCGTGATCTGCATCACCAATCCGCTCGATGCGATGGTGTGGGCGCTGCGCGAATTCTCCGGTCTGCCGCATCACATGGTCTGCGGTATGGCCGGCGTGCTCGATTCCGCCCGCTTCCGCCATTTCCTGGCCGATGAGTTCAAGGTGAGCGTGCGCGACGTCAATGCCTTCGTGCTTGGCGGCCACGGCGACACGATGGTGCCGGTGATCGAATATTCTACTGTCGCCGGCATCCCGGTGCCCGATCTGATCAAGATGGGCTGGAGCACCCAGGAGCGCATCGACGCCATCGTGCAGCGCACCCGTTCCGGCGGCGGCGAAATCGTTGCTCTGCTGAAGACCGGCAGCGCCTATTACGCGCCGGCCACCAGCGGCATCGAGATGGCCGAGGCCTATCTTTATGACCAGAAGCGCCTGCTGCCCTGCGCCGTGAACCTGACCGGCCAATATGGCGTGAGCGATCTGTATGTTGGCGTGCCGGTGATCATCGGTGCCGGCGGCGTTGAGCGCGTGGTGGAAATCGCCCTTTCGGACAGCGCCAAGGCCAATTTCCAGGTGAGCGTGGATGCGGTGAAGGAACTGCTCACCGCCTGCAGAGCGATTGATCCGTCGCTGGCGTGACTCTGAGAAGGAAGGCTCGTGTGCGAGGACGAAAAGGAAACTGATCGCGAGAATCCTTTCTGGCGGGCGCAGCCACGTTGGGTTCGCCTGTTGTCAAAATGGGTCGCATTTCCAGCATGGCTCTATCTTGCTGTTCGGATGTTTTCAGGCGAGTTTCCCCTGTTGTTGGCCATGCCCGACATTCTCGCAATCATCGTCTTCGCGGCTATCTGTGTTATCCAGACGTTCTTTTTCTTGTCCCGAGAGGGTTTTTTCGATTGACTGAAGAGTACCTTCCGCGCGGATGCAGTCAGATGAACATCGCGTTTGCTGGTCCAACCTGTGTTGGCGCAGATGCCGGCTGGAGCAACGGGGTTCTGCGCTGCCGGAGCGGCCCTATTTCTCGATGATCACCCGGATCGAACTGGAAGGCGGCGTGTATTGCGATCCCGACTTTGCCGTGTTCCGCCGGCGGCTGCTCGATGCGTTGCTGCAGCGCTTTCCGGTTGTGAACATCGGTGAGGCCGATCTGGCCGCCTATGGCCAGATCATTGCCCGCTGCGGCTTTGACCAGCGTCGCATTGCGGACCGGATGATCGCGGCGCAGGCCCTATCCCGCAATGCCAGCCTGATTTCGGCCAGGCCGGCCAGCTTTTCCGACATTCCCGATCTGAAACTGGTCGCTTGGTGAGGCTTGCCGCCGCCATGCGGCACCGCCATAACCATAGCGACGATTCCCCCTTCCAAATCATGATTCAGGGCAGATTGCATGAACATCCATGAGTATCAGGCCAAGGAGCTGCTGGCCAAATTCGGCGTGCCGGTGCCGGCCGGCTTTGCCGCGATGAGCGTTGACGAGGCGGTGGCGGCTTCGGCCAGGCTGCCCGGCCCGCTTTATGTGGTGAAGGCGCAGATCCACGCCGGTGGCCGCGGCAAGGGCAAGTTCAAGGAGTTGCCGCCGGAAGCCAAGGGCGGCGTTCGCCTGGCCCGCAGCGCCGACGATGTGCGCGCCGCTGCAACCGACATGCTGGGCAATACGCTGGTGACGATCCAGACCGGTGCGGCCGGCAAGCAGGTCAACCG
>Ga0075157_10001198_pt1 | contig 16709 bp, 11 predicted proteins | sample JI81BgreenDNA_FD_70967 | JGI IMG/M metagenome (GOLD analysis project Ga0075157, IMG submission 70967) | Wastewater effluent complex algal communities from Wisconsin, to seasonally profile nutrient transformation and Carbon sequestration -... | ecosystem: Engineered > WWTP > Effluent > Algae...
AAAATCATTACCGGTATGCCCATCAACGATGCCACAGCCGGTTTTAAGTGTTACCGCCGCAAGGTGCTTGAAACCATTCGTTTCGACCGCATCAAATTTGTTGGCTATGCCTTTCAAATTGAAATGAAGTTTAAATCGTGGTTTTTCGGCTTTAAGCTGGTTGAAGTGCCGATTATTTTCACCGATCGCACTTTGGGCCAAAGCAAAATGTCGAAAGGGATTGTTAAAGAAGCAGCCTTTGGTGTGATTCAGCTCAAATTGTGGAGCATGTTTCGCGCCAAGCGCGGATACCATCATTGATGAAAAAGTCTGGTTATATGTACTTGTTGCTGTTAGCAGCAGGATTCTTTGTTGCCTTTTGGGCGTGGAAACAATTTTCAAACAGCGACGAAACCTCGGCATCAGCCGGTGGAGCGCCTAAACCAGGGGGAGGACCGGTTACCGTTAAGGTTCAGGTCATGAAGCCTGAGTCGCATGCACAAATGATCCGTTTGAGCGGATCTTTGGTGGCAGGCGAGTCGGTTCAGCTGGTTACCGAAAGTGCAGGCAAAGTCGTTTTCCTCGATTTGAAGGAAGGTCAATCGGTTAGCAAAGGACAATTATTGCTCCGCCTGAACAACGATGATTTGCAGGCACAACTTCGCAAGCAGGAAGCCTTGCTCACAGAGCTGAAGCAACGTGAGAAACGCCAAGCCGCTTTATTGGCGCAAAAAGGTATCAGCGAGCAGGAATACGAACGGGTGGCTACCGAGCTCGCTTCTTTGGAAGGCGATGTGGCCTTCACCAAAGCCCAAATAGCCAAAACCGAAATAAGGGCACCATTCAATGGCCGCATCGGCATTCGCTATATCAGCGAAGGTGCTTATGTAAGTCCGAATACCCGCATTGCTGATTTGGTAGATGACCGCACCATGTACGTTGACTTCGGTATCCCTGAAAAATACGCCACACGTATTCGTAACGGCTTGTCAGTGGGTGTGGTCGTTAGCCAACATCCGGATACATTTGCAGCCCGATTGAAGGCGCTTGAACCCCGCATTGATCCTTCCACCCGCACCCAAATGGCCCGTGCTGAACTACCTAACAACGCTGGAAAATTGGTTGCCGGTAGCTTTGCCCGTGTTTTGTTGGAGCTAAACCGCAATGAACAGGCATTGTTGCTTTCGAGTACTGCCGTTGTGCCCGATATGAATGCCAAAAAGGTATTCGTAGTTAAAAACGGCAAGGCCGAACCGGTGGTCATCACCACCGATGACCGCGATGCCAACAAGGTATTGGTGAGCTCCGGATTGTCTGTCGGCGATACCGTGGTGGTATCGGGGATCTTAAAACTGCGACCCGGAAGCGATGTAAAGATCCTGGAGGTGCAGTAAGATGAGTTTATCCACTGTCTCCATCCAAAGGCCGGTACTCACCATTGTATTCTCTTTGGTGATTTTGTTGCTGGGGTTCATCGGGTTCACCTATTTGGGTGTGCGCGAATACCCGGCTGTTGAAACGCCCATCATTACCGTAACCACCAATTACACAGGTGCCAATGCCGATATTGTTGAATCACAGGTAACCGAGCCGCTGGAAGAATCGCTCAACGGCATTGCAGGCATCCGTTCACTTACTTCGGTGAGCCGCGACGGTCGTTCTACCATTACCGTTGAATTTGAGCTGGAAGTTGACCTGGAAGCAGCGGCCAACGATGTGCGCGACCGCGTTTCACGTGCCATTGCCAACATTCCGGTAGATGCCGACCCACCTACGGTGGCCAAGTCGGAGGCCGATGCCAATCCAATCCTCTTCCTCAACATCAAAAGCAACAGCCGTAACCTGTTGGAGCTATCCGACATCGCTGAGCGGGTGTTTAAAGAACGTTTGCAGACCATTTCGGGTGTGAGCGAAGTACGCATTTGGGGACAGAAAAAGTACTCGATGCGCCTATGGTTGAATCCCGATAAACTGCGGGCGTACCAACTCACACCCTTGGATGTGCGCAATGCACTTTTGTCGGAAAATGTGGAATTGCCCAGTGGTTCGGTGGAAGGTGCTGAGCTGGAATTAACGGTACGCACTTCCGGTCGCCTCACCACTACCGAGGAGTTCGAAAACCTGATACTGGCCAATCGAGGCGACGACATCATCCGTCTGCACGATGTAGGGGAAGCCCGCTTAGAAGCTGAAAACCTGCGTACTTTGCTCCGGCGCGACGGCATTCCGATGGTAGGGACTGTTATCATTCCTCAGCCGAACAGCAACTACATCGACATTGCTGATGCATTTTATAAGCGGGTAGAGGAAATCAAACGCAATTTGCCCGAAGACATAGAGTTGCAAATCGGTTTCGATACCACCCAATACATTCGCAACTCTATCAACGAGGTTGAAGAAACCATTTACGTGGCCTTTTTCCTGGTTGTCGCTATCATTTTCCTCTTTTTGCGCAACTGGCGTACCACCATCATTCCTGTTCTGGTCATTCCTATTTCGTTGGTTGGTAGCTTTTTCGTTATGTACCTTTTGGGTTACTCCATCAATGTGCTCACCCTGCTAGGCATCGTTTTGGCCATCGGTTTGGTGGTTGACGACGCCATCGTGGTACTCGAAAACATCTATTCGAAAGTTGAGGAGGGCATGTCGCCCATGGAGGCCGCCATCAAAGGATCGGGAGAGATTTTCTTTGCTGTCATTGCCACCACCATCACACTAGTAGCGGTGTTTTTGCCCATCATTTTCCTACAAGGCATTACGGGTAAGCTGTTTACCGAATTCGGTATTGTGATTTCAGCGGCAGTGATTATTTCATCTTTCGTTGCTTTAACGCTCACGCCCATGTTATCGGCACGACTTTTAAAGAAAAGCAGTGGCCAAAGTGCCTTGTGGCGTTGGAGTGAGGAGCTTTTCAATCGCTTCAACGGTGCCTACGAAAGAAGTTTGCGCGCCATGATGCACAATCGCCGCCTGGCTTGGCTCATATTGCTTTTCTCGGTGGTATTGGTGTATGTGTTCGGGCGTCAATTGCCTTCGGAATTGGCACCGCTTGAAGACCGTTCCGACTTGCGTGTATTTGCAACAGCCCAGGAAGGCGCCACTTTCGAGTTCATGGACACCTACATGAACGAGCTGCTCGACTTTGTTCGCGAAAAAGTGCCTGAGGCAGAGAGTATTGTGACGGTGACTTCCCCCGGTTTTGGTGCATCTTCGTCAACTAACTCTGGCTTTACGCGCATCATTTTGCGCAAACCTTCTGAACGCGACAGCAGCCAAATGCAAGTTGCCGACCGTTTAACTCCCATTGTCAACCAATTGCCCGAAGCCCGCGCCTTTGTGTTTCAGCAGCAAACATTTGGCGCCCGAAATGCGGGATTGCCGGTGCAGTACGTTTTGCAAGCCCCTAATTTTGAACGCTTGAAAGAAATTCTGCCGCAGTTCTTATCGCAGGCCATGCAAGATCCCACCTTCAGCTTTGTGGATGTGAACCTCAAATTCAACAAGCCTGAAATCAATCTGCAAATCGACCGCACCAAGGCCAGAAACCTGGGAGTTTCGGTGCTTGACATTGCGCAAACGTTACAATTTGGTTTGAGCGGACAACGCTTCGGCTACTTCATCCTCGATGGCAAGCAGTACCAGGTGATTGGGCAGCTGGCGCGTGAAAACCGCAATGATCCTACCGATTTGAAATCGCTTTACGTACGCAACAAGGATGGAGAGATGATTCAACTCGACAACCTGGTGAGCCTGCGCGAAGAAACATCGCCGCTGCAGCGTTTCCGTTTTAACCGCTATGTATCGGCAACCATATCGGCCAATTTGAGTCCGGGCAAAACCATTGGCCAGGGCCTTGAGGCCATGGATGCTATAGCTGCCGAAGCGCTGCCCGACGATTTCCGAACGGCAGTAGATGGTCCTTCCAAGGAATTCCGTGAATCGAGTTCCAGTCTGGTATTTGCCTTTTTATTGGCCATTGTGCTCATTTACCTGGTTTTGGCTGCCCAGTTCGAAAGCTTCCGCGATCCACTGGTCATCATGCTCACCGTGCCACTCTCGTTGGCAGGTGCCATCGTTTCGCTTTACGTCTTCGACCAAACCTTGAACATCTTCAGCCAGATTGGCATCATCATGCTCATCGGCCTGGTAACTAAAAACGGTATCCTCATCGTTGAATTCGCCAACCAGCGCAAAGAAGCAGGTTTGCTGAAAAACGACGCCATCATCGATGCATCGGTGTCGCGTTTTCGCCCCATCCTCATGACGGCTCTATCAACCATCTTGGGCATTTTGCCCATCGCACTGGCTTTGGGCGAGGGCTCTGAAAGCCGGGTACCCATGGGCATTGCGGTTGTGGGAGGGATGTTGGTAGGCACGCTGCTCACACTTTACATCATTCCGGCCATGTACGGTTACATCTCGAAAGAAACCCAAAAGGAGGAAGGCCATGCGTAAGTTGATTTGGATGTTAGTGGCGCTTGTGCTTGCACAGGAAGTGGCTGCACAGGCACCTTTGACCCTGCGCGAAGCCATTGAAACGGCTTTAACGGCTAACCTCGATATCCGCCTGGCACGCAACGAGGCACAAATTGCCAAAAACAATGCCCAGCCCGGCGCTGCCGGTATGTTGCCCACTGTGCAAACTACACTTGATCCCAGTTTGTCGCGTAACAACATCCGACAAGAGTTTATCAATGGCAATACCCTGGTAAATCCGAATGCCGGACAAGAGTCGATAAACGCCAATTTGCTCATGAATTGGACGCTTTTCGATGGTACGGCTATGTTCACCAACTACAAACGCCTCAATAAGTTTGAGGAAATGGGGGCACTGGAGGCACGAGCTACCATCGAGCAGGTAATCAACGATGTGACGCTTGCCTATTTTGAGGCCCGACAAAGCATGACGCAACTAGCTGCAGCCGATAAAAACCTCGAGTTAAGCCGCGAACGACTTACCTTGGCAGAAGCCCGTGCGGGATTGGGCAGTGCTTCAGGACAAGAATTACTACAGGCTAGAGTAGATTATAATGCAGATCAAAGTTTGGTGTTGCGTCAGCAGGAAAGCTTACTGCAAGCGAAAATCCGTTTGAATCAGCTCTTAAACTATCCAGCAGAACGTGATTGGACGCCCGTAGACAGCTTTCCCCAAATGGTTAGCATGGATGTGGCTGCCCTACGCAAACAAGCGAAAGACAACAATACCTGGCTACAATTGGCTGAGCTTCAAACCGAAATAACGGGTTTGGACGCCCGATTAACGCGCAATGCCATGTTGCCTCGTGTTGAATTGATATCGGGCTACCACATCAACCGTTTGCAATCGGAAGCGGGCTTTTTGGCCAGCAACCAAAACCGTGGACTCGATTTGGGTTTGCGGGCAGGGGTAATCCTGTTTGATGGTGGCCGGCTGAACCGTGCTAGAAAAAACGCAGATTTGTTGCAGGCCAACGCCGCTCTGCAGGAGGAGCGCCAAAAACAGACCATGGACGGTTTGCTATTGTCGAGCTACTTGGCTTACGAAAACAACCGTAACCTGGTAAAAATGGAAGCCGAAAATGTAGGTATTGCCCAGCAGAATGTGGCCATTGCCCGCGAAGCTTATCGGATAGGTAGCATCAGTGCCTTATCGTTGCGTGAGGCGCAGCAGCAGCTGTTGGTTGCCGAAATAAGACTCATGGACGCTCAGTTTGCAGCTACATTGCACTACACGCAGCTTCAGCGCTTGAGCGGTCAGCTTTTGCGTTAGCAGCAGCTCGGATTTGCTGGCTGAAATCGACCGAAAAAATAGCCAAAATGGGTTTGAAGCTTCTGCCAACCTTCGGGTGCAATGCAATAGCAAACACTGGTACCTGAAATTTCACCTTGGATGATGCCCACTTCTTTGAGCGCTTTGAGGTGCTGGCTTACTGTGGCTTGGGCTAAAGGAAGTTCATCAACAATATCGCCGCAAACGCAGCTGTTTCGCTGAATGAGGTATTGTAAAATGGCGATGCGGGCAGGATGTGCCAATGCTTTGGCCCAATTGGCCAATTGATTTTGCTCTTCGGTGAAGGCGGTCGATTTGCTCTTGCCCATAACGTTGTGTCCGTAAAAGTACGTGCTTTCTTTGAATTGCCATGAAGCCGTAGCACAAGCACATGAAATGTGTAGTTTTGTGTCATGCAATTTAATCCGCTAAAAGGCGAAAATCCCGCCAATCAGTTTTTCCTGCTCGCAGGTCCTTGTGTTGTTGAATCAGAAAGCCTCTGCATGGAGGTAGCCGAAAAGGTGATGAAAGTCACCGAGCGATTGCAGATTCCCTACGTTTTTAAGGCAAGTTACCGCAAGGCAAATCGCTCCAGTATCCATTCATTCACGGGCATCGGCGATGAAAAGGCACTTGAAATTTTGGCGAAAGTGCGTGAAAAAATGGGGGTGCCGGTGGTTACCGACATACATGCCGCTCACGAAGCTGCTATGGCAGCACCGTTTGTAGATGTATTGCAGATTCCGGCATTTCTGTGCCGCCAGACCGATATCCTGCAGGCAGCTGCAGCCACCGGAAAATGGGTGAACATTAAAAAGGGACAATTTTTAGCACCGGCCTCCATGCGTTTTGCCGTGGAGAAGGTGCGCGAAAGCGGCAATCCGAATGTAATGATAACCGACCGCGGTAGCATGTTCGGTTACAGTGACTTGGTGGTCGATTTCCGTGGCGTGCCCGAAATGCAAGCCTTTGGTGCCCCCGTAGTGGTTGATATCACGCATAGCCTGCAGCAGCCTAATCAGGGTAGCGTTACGGGAGGTAGGCCCGACATGATTGGTACCATTGCCAAGGCAGCCATTGCGGTGGGAGCGAACGGACTGTTCCTCGAAACCCATCCCAATCCGGCACATGCCCTCAGCGACGGGGCCAATATGTTACACCTGAATAAATTCGAAGAATTGATGGAACAACTGACCCGCATCAGGCAGGCCATCATCTGAGCTTAATTGATTTTGATCACCTTGAATTGGGTGCGACGATTAATTCGGCGTCCTTCCTCCGTTTCGTTTGAAGCGAGCGGCTTGCTATCTCCATAGCCCTTGTAAGTCAGCTGTCGGGCGTTGATGCCAAAACGTAACAAAGCTTCGTAAACGTTTTTCGCGCGCTGGGTTGATAGTTCGAGGTTGTAGGTTTTAGAACCCTGGTTGTCAGTATGCCCTTGGATTTCGATTTGCAATTGCGGATTCAAGGCCAGGAATTCCTGTAGCTTTTTCATTTCTACCAGTGATTTTTCCTCGATGGAAGCCGAATTGCTTTGGTAGAAAATGTTGCGCAAAACAACTTCATTACCCGCCTTGATGGGCTGTAATGCAATTTCATACACTTGCGAATTGCCCAATTTTGCATCGATGGTGATGTTTTCGCTGTAGAACAAATAGCCTTGTCGCGAAGCATTGAAGGCGAAATCCTTTCCGGCTGGCAAACTCACCAAAAATGCACCATCGCTGGGGAAGGTGAGTTCGCGAAATACAATTGAACCATTGCTCAAGTCAACCACTTCAATACGGCCCGATAAGGGTCTTTTGCTCTCGGCATCAATCAGTTTGCCTTTCACGTAAATGGCCTTTTCGGGCTTGATTTCATCAGGGATTTCAAAGTAGAAAATGTCGTTTTCTCCACGGCTGTTGCCCGATTCAGAGCTGAACAAGGCCAGGGTGCCCGACATATTCACAAATAAACTGCTTTCGTCTTTTTCGGTGTTGATGGGGTAACCCAAATTTCGGGCTGGACCAAATTCACCATCGGTTTGGCGTTTGCTCAGATACAAATCAAGTCTACCCATGCCAGCCATCCCTTCAGAAGCAAAATACAGGGTTTGGTCGTCGTAGTGAATGAAGGGGGATATCTCATCCTTCCGTGAGTTGATGTAAGGGCCCATGTTTTCAGGTTTGCCCCAATCGCCGCGTTCTGTTTTTCGGCTCATCCAAATGTCGCTTCCACCAAAGCCCCCCGGACGGTTGCTAACGAAATAAAGTGTTTTGCCATCGAAAGAAATGGTTGGTTGTGTTTCCCAATGTGCCGTATTGATGGTTAAACCGAGATTTTCGGGTGTCGACCAACCCGCATCCGTAAGTTTGCTAACGTAAATGTCGCAACCACCTCGACTATCTTCGCGGTAGCAGGCAGTAAAATAAATGGTGCGGCCATCGGCACTGAGGCAGTGCGCGCCTTCGTTGCCGTCTGAATTCAAAGGGGGAGGTAATAAACGCGATTTGCTCCACTTACCATCTGATGTCTTGGTGCTGATGAAGAAGTCCTCGCCACTGCGGCCGTTTTTACGGGTGTAAATCAGTGTTTGGTCATCGGCAGTCAGTGCAGGCAAATATTCATTGAGTGCAGAATTGATGCTGTCGCCCAGGTTGAGGGGAACAAAATCAACCGGATTAGCGATGGCTTCAATGGCGAATTGACATTGATTCAGGTACAAGCTGGCATCTTGGAGTGTGTTGCCCGGCAGGCCTCTGAATTTAAGTGTTTGTTCAAAATTGTGCTTGGCCAATTTGTATTCAGCCCGTGCCATCTGAATTCTACCGAGTTGGAAATAAGGCCTGTATGAAAAGTCAGGTTGGGCTGCTATGGCTTTGCTGAACGAAATTTCCGCTTCGTCGGCCTGCTTGTTTTGGAGTTGAACGTCGCCCAAGGTGATGGCTGCACGAGCAAATTCAGGATATTTTTTTACCACTTTTTCTAAGGCTTTTTCTGCCTCAGCCAACTGGTTTTCATTCACCAATTGCATGGCTTTTTGGTATTGCTTTTCTGCTTTAGCGCTTATTTTTTGCGCAAGGATGGGACTGGTACCCAAACAAAGGAAAAGCAAGCAAATCAAGTATCGCATTCCGGATTTTTTAATTACGGAATGCGCATGTATTTGTGCGATTGCAGGGAAATGCGCCATGCAGGATGTTTCTTCACGTATTCAACAATGAGCGGAAGCATTTCGCGCTCCCTGCTCCATTCGGGTTGAAGATACAACAAGCAATCGTCAGAAACATGGTTTCGGTGCGATTCTGCCCATTTAAAGTCGTTTTTGTTGTAAACGATTACTTTCAGTTCATGGGCAAGTGCCAGATTTTCGGGTAATACCGCTTTGAATTTTTTGGGAGAAACACAGATCCAGTCGAAACTGCCTTGCAGCACGTTGGTGCCTGCAGTTTCAATCCAAACTTCTTTCCCTGCAGCCTGCAAAGCCTCGGTAAGTGGACGTAAATCGTGCATGCCGGGTTCTCCGCCGGTGATAACCACATTGGGTGAACCACTAGCGGTCACTTCCTGCAGCAACTCCTGAATGGTTCTTTTGGGGTGTGCGTCTACAGGCCACGATTCTTTTACATCGCACCAAACGCAACCCACATCGCAACCGCCCAAGCGAATGAAGTAAGAGGCCATACCTTGATGGAAACCTTCACCCTGGAGGGTGTAGAACGACTCCATCACCGGCAACATCTCAGCCATAAAAGTCCTTTTTGGCGGCGTGAAGCGTGTTTTTGAGCAGCATGGCTATGGTCATGGGGCCAACACCACCCGGTACCGGCGTGATGTAGCTGCATTTGGGTGCCACATTGGCGTAATCCACATCGCCTGCCAAACGGAAGCCGTTTTTGCGGCTGGAATCGGCTACGCGGGTAGTTCCTACATCGATAACAACTGCACCTGGTTTCACCATATCGGCTTTCACAAATTCGGGCTTGCCCAAGGCGGCAATGATGATGTCGGCTTGTAGTAGGTGTTCTTTGAGATTGGCGGTGCGGCTGTGGCAAAGGGTCACGGTGCAATTTCCGGGCTGCGCGTTGCGGGCAAGCAGGATACTCACCGGACTGCCCACAATATTGCTTCTTCCCAAAACCACACAATGTTTGCCTTGCGTATCAATGTTGTAGCGTTTGAGCAATTCTACAATGCCGTGTGGCGTTGCAGGCAAGTAACAAGGCAGGTTGAGCACCATGCGGCCGATGTTCACCGCGTGAAAACCGTCTACATCCTTGCGTGGGTCTATGGTTTCGTTTACTTTCTCGGCATTGATGTGGCCAGGTAGAGGTAATTGCACGATAAAGCCATCGAGCTCAGAATCCTGGTTGAGTTTGCGTACTTCGGCGAGCAGGGTTTCTTCGGTGATATCATCGTTGAAACGGAGCAGGGTAGAGGTATAGCCGGCATCTTCGCAGGCTTTGATTTTGTTGGCGACATAGGTTTCGCTACCGCCATCGTGACCTACCAGCACTGCCGCCAGATGGGGCCTGCGCTTACCGGCTGCCACCATTTGGGCCACTTCAGCAGCAATCTCCGAGCGGATATCGGCTGCTGTTGCTTTTCCATCGATGATTTGATACATGTTAATCGAGTTTGAGTACGGCCAGGAAGGCGTTTTGTGGAATTTCCACATTACCCACCTGACGCATGCGTTTTTTACCTTTTTTCTGCTTTTCTAGCAGTTTCCGCTTTCGTGAAATATCACCTCCGTAACATTTGGCTGTTACGTCTTTGCGCAAGGCTTTGATGGTTTCGCGTGCAATGATTTTGGCACCAATGGAAGCCTGAATGGCAATTTCGAACTGCTGGCGCGGCAACAGTTCCCGCAGCTTTTCGCACATTTTTTTGCCGAGATCGTAGGCTTTGTCTTGGTGAATGAGCGACGACAAGGCGTCAACCGGATCGCCATTCAACCGGATGTCCATCCGCACCAATTTCGATTGGCGGTAGCCAATCATGTGGTAATCGAAGCTGGCATAACCGCGTGAAATGGTTTTGAGCTTGTCGTAAAAATCGAATACAATCTCACCCAAGGGCATTTCAAAGGTAATCTCAACCCTGTTGGTAGTGAGGTAAACCTGGTTTTTGATGATCCCGCGTTTGTTCATGCACAATTCGATGATCGCACCAATGTATTCCGACTTGGTGATGACTTGTGCGTTGATATAGGGTTCTTCAATGAAGTCGATGGTACTCGGATCGGGCAGGTCGCTGGGGTTGTTTACCGTCATTTTTACACCTTTGGTAGTGGTGCAGAAATACGAAACGTTCGGTACGGTGGTAATTACCGTCATGTCGAACTCGCGTTCCAAGCGCTCCTGGATGATTTCCATGTGTAGCATGCCCAGGAAGCCGCAACGGAATCCAAATCCCAGAGCCGCCGATGATTCGGGTTCGAAGACGAGGCTGGCGTCGTTCAGCTGCAGCTTATCCATGCTGTCGCGCAGCTCTTCGTAATCTTCGGTATCAACAGGATAAATACCTGCAAATACCATCGGTTTTACTTCTTCAAAACCTTGAATTGCCTCAGTTGTAGGGTTGTCGAAGGAGGTCACAGTATCGCCCACCTGCACTTCTTTGGCGAACTTGATACCGCTGATGATGTAACCTACGTCGCCGGTGTGCACCTGATCGCGTGGTTGTTGTTTGAGTTTCAGGATGCCGATTTCGTCGGCATAATATTCTTTGCCGGTATTGAAGAATTTTACCTTTTCGCCGGACTTCATGGTGCCGTTAAATACACGGAAATAGGCGATAATACCACGGTAATTGTTGTAAACCGAGTCGAAAATCAAAGCCTGCAAAGGTGCGTTGGGGTCGCCAACAGGAGCGGGGATGCGCTCTACAATTGCTTCCAGGATTTTGTCAACTCCAACGCCGGTTTTGCCGCTGGCAGGAATGATGCTGTCGATATCGCAACCCAGCAGGTCAACAATCTGGTCTTTAACCTCTTCAGGATTGGCTCCGGGCAGGTCGATTTTGTTGAGTACCGGAATGATTTCGAGGTTATGCTCGAGCGCCAGGTATAAATTAGATATCGTCTGAGCTTCAATCCCTTGCGATGCATCCACAATCAGCAATGCACCTTCGCAAGAAGCAATGGCACGTGAAACTTCGTATGAAAAGTCAACGTGACCTGGGGTATCAATGAGGTTGAGGGTATATTTTTCGCCTTTGTAGTGGTAGTCCATTTGGATGGCGTGGCTCTTGATCGTGATGCCACGTTCGCGTTCCAAATCCATGTCATCGAGCGTTTGTGCCTGTAAATCACGTGCATCAACAGTGTTGGTGATTTGTAGCAATCGGTCGGCCAAAGTGCTCTTGCCATGGTCAATGTGGGCAATGATGCAAAAGTTGCGGATATTCTTCATCGGTGCGCAAAGTTAAGGGCAAACGAGATTAAAACTGCCTTAAGAACAAAACAAACCGATGCACTGCACGAAGGTTTGTCTATATTTGAATTTGATACGATACCAACCTACATGAGGCAGCAATTTTCACTCCTGATTGTTTTGTTCCTTTTTGGAGCTTTGAGCGCAAATGGGCAGTTTTACAACATCACACCTATACCTTATAATCCTGCACCATTTACAGGTATTTCGCTCACCGGTTCGTTTTCCGGTGCAGATGATGGCAGTGCAGGACCAATACCTATTCCCTTCGATTTTTGCTTTTTTGGTAACACCTACAATGAATGTTACATCGGAACCAACGGATGGGTATCATTCAGTCCCAACCAGCCCAACACCTTTACCTCTAATTCTATTCCTTCGACCTTGGCATCTGTTCCCAAAAACTGCGTGATGGCGCCATGGCAAGATTGGTGGTCGAACCAAGGGGGTTTTGGCAATATTCAATACACCACCATTGGTGTGGCACCCTTTAGAAGGTTTGTTGTGACTTTCTTCCAGTTGCCGTTGTTCAGTTGTACCAGCTTGCTTGGCACATTTCAGGTAATCCTGAATGAGTGTAACAACGACGTAGAAGTACACATATTGGAAAAACCACCTTGCTTAAACTGGGCTGGCGGTACAGCGGTATTGGGTGTGCACAATGCCACCGGTACCGTTGCCAATACAGTTTCTGGTCGGAACTCTTCCCCTTGGGTGGTAACGCCTGCTAACCCCGAAGGTTGGTTGTTCAGACCCGTTGGTTTTTGTGAAGCTGAGTCTTTCGGTGGATTTGTAACTGCCGATACCACTTCGCCTTATCCTGTGGTGGAAACCACTTGCTACAACGGCGTTTTTGGTTTGAAAGCAAAGGATGGGGGTTTGCAATGTAACTCCATTGCACCCGATGGCTCTGATTTTCGTTTGTACGATCCCAGAGGAAATCTCATGCAAATCAGACAGGTTACCTCCAATTGCTCAAATGGTAAAGCCGACAGCATAACGATTTTTTCGGCTTTGGATTTCCTTTTTAATGGCGACCACTATTTGGTGATCAGAAACGGAATCGATGGCAACGCCTTGTTGGGCGATTGTGGTACCGGTGCGCAAGCCTTCGATACGGTGATTATTCGTGTAAGTGGATGCTTTGAGTACTATGAGCCCATTCACATGCGAAACGTATCTGTGGTGCCCGACAATGGCGCAGTTGATCTGACGTGGTCATACCCTGATAATGGTTTTGATCCGGCCTTCTTCGAAAATTACCGCATTTATTATAAGGATGCGAACAACGACACCTCCGAATGGCAGTTGTTTGTAGATACCTACGATGTAAACGACACCACCTTAACCACAAGCGTGATTGACCCCGTTAGCCAGACAGCCAGCTTCAGGGCATTTCTCAGATTGCGTTTTTACGGTGATATCAGAACTCCAGGCGATTCCGTTGTGAATATTCGCGCAAGAGCAGCCGATGATCGTTTAACCAACGGAAGTCGAGGCATCGCCCAGCTAAATTGGAATGCGTATGATGGTTGGTCAGCTCCCTCATATGAGGTGTATCTCAAGAGTGAAGCCGATACGGGTTTTGGTGAGTTAGTCGCAACCACCTCTGATACGACCTATATTTTTGAAAAACCCATTCAATTGGGTAAATACACCATTCGGGTAAAAACTACCGAGCCTGGTGGCGCCCACGTTGCATGGAGCAACTATGTGCCTTTTGAAATGATTTTGCGTGATGTAGAAGTACCCAACGTCATCACGCCAAACGGTGATGGAAACAATGATGTGTTAAAAGTAAAAGGAATTGAGTTTTTCCCTGAAAATACGGTTCAGCTCTTTAACCGCTGGGGCCAAAAGGTTTGGGAAGGTATCAACTACCAAAATACTTACAGCCCTACAAACTTGGAGGGGGGTACTTACATCTATAAAGTCATCATCCCTGATCAACCGGGTAAAGAGGGTGCACTCCGTATCATTAAGTAATTAGGATGTCAGAAAAGGACTTTTTGGATAGGGCCATAGAACTTTCAAAGAAGTCGCTCACTTCTGAGCCAGGAGGCCCTTTTGGTGCCGTCATTGTAAAGGATGGGAGAATTGTGGCAGAAGGCTGGAATGAAGTCACCTCGACCGATGACCCAACGGCTCATGCAGAAATACAAGCTATTCGCAAGGCTGGAAAAGCACTTGGTCATTTTAATTTAGCAGGGACTATCTTGTACAGCAGTTGCGAGCCATGTCCCATGTGTTTGTCGGCCATTTATTGGGCACGTATCGATCAGGTTGTTTATGCCAATTCTAGGGCCGATGCCGCTGCTATTGGCTTTGATGACGCCTATATATACGATCAAGTTTCGAAGCATGCTGCCAATAGAGATTTACACTGTGTACACCAACCAAACGAACGCGCAAAAGCAGTGTTTGAAGCATGGGCACATAAAGAGAATAAAACACCTTACTAATATTTAATTGGGCTTTAATCAAAACCACCTTATTTTAGACCTCAGTTAAGACCTGCGTATGAAAAAACATCTCCTTTTATTCCTCTTTTTGCTGCTGGGCTACCAGACTGTTGAAGCGTCTCACGTGGCAGGAGGGAATATAACTTACCGCAATATTGGCCCTAATCAGTACGTAGTTACGCTTACCCTGTATCGCGATTGTAACAGCTTTATGCAAACACCATTTGGACCTACGTTGGGTAACCAAACGGTTTTCTACCGGAATAACTGTGGTGGTGCACCCATGCAATTGTCAGTTACACCCATTCCAGGAACTGGGGTAGAGGTGCCCACACCTTGTGTCGATGATCCAAGTACTTGTAATGGTGGTACACGTTATGGCATTCAACGTTACGATTGGGAAGCAACCCTCACACTGCCCACATCGCCCACCAGCGCTTGTAACCAATGGTTCTTTACCTGGGGTGGTAGTGCAACAGGCGGATTCTGCTGCAGAAACACCAACAATTCGTTGAGTAACGTACCTGGAGGTGGCGGTCCCGGACAAGTAAATTTCTTTGTAGATTCTTACCTCGACAACAACATCCTTCCAGGCAACAATTCAGCCCGTTTTGCAAGCTTCCAGGTTCCTGCCTATTGTGTATCAGAGCCGGTAACCGTGGTTTTTGATGTGAACGAGCCTGATGGTGATTCGGTGGTTTATTCACTAGTTCCTGCATCAATCGCATGGAATACGCCATCAAACTACCAGGGAACATTGTCAGGTGCGGTACCTGCTAACGTAGTGAACAACGTTATCAATATCAACCCGAACAATGGCAACTTGAGCTTCTTCAGTACACAACCTCAAACAGCTGTATTTGTACTTAAAGTGGATGAATACAGGGCAGGCGTACTAATTGGCTACGTAAAAATTGATGTCCAAGTGATTTTGGGCGTAGGGCGATATTGCGATAACGTTCAGCCTGGCTTCAAATTCGATACGGTTTCCGTTGCTTGTGGAACGTGGGCTGATACTTTGATGCGCGTTCCGTTGCGATCACGCGTTCAATGCAACACCATTGCGCGCAATGCCTCTGAGTTCAGGTTATATGACCCTACCGGACAGTTGATTCAATTACGTTCTGCAACACCCGTAGCTTGCGACGCACAGGATCGCACGACAGATATTGATTTGATTTTGACCCGCCCGCTCGATGAAAATGGTTATTACTACCTGGTATCAAGGATTGGAACCGACGGTAATACCATGGGCAACCAATGTCAGAAATTCATGCTGCCTTTTGACACCATGGTAGTTGAAATTCGTGGCTGCCCTGAGTACAAGGCGCCAATGCTTGTCACCAACGTATCGGTAGATACAATCAACCCGAATGCGCTTATTTATCAGTGGGATGAGCCTGATACGCTGAATACCAGCTGGTTCTTGGCTTACAACCTGTACAGGGCCAAGCCAGGCGAAAACATCTTTGCCCTTGACAAACGCATCCACCAGGAATCGGATGTTACTTCCAGGATTTTCCGCGATGTGTACAGTCCGACTTTACCCAAGGATTCGCCTATCCGCTTTAACATCAACCTGACTTTGATCAACGGCAAAGAAAATGCGCGCTCCAACACTGTGCAGTCTATTCAGTTGAAAAACGATCCACAAACAGTGCCTGATGACGAAACGGTGAGCATTCAATGGACCAAATACGATGGCTGGTCAACTCCTGAATATGTAGTACAGATGTACGATCAAAACAAACTTCAGGAAGGTTGGAAAGATGTTCACGGTCCAACCAGTGACACCGCTTTTGAATACACCAAACCATTGCCTAAAGGTTTATACAAATTGCGCGTGGTAAGCCGTAACCCTGCATCGCCCTTTGCATCATTCTCTAATCCAATTGATTTTGAAGTTCCTGGTCGCGAAGTCGAAATTCCGAACGTAATCACTCCCAATGGTGATGGTGCTAACGATAAGTTTGTAATTACCAATTTGGAATACTACCCTGGTGCAAGGTTGTTCATCTTCAACCGTTGGGGACAGCAATTGTACGAATCCATGGATTACAAGAACGACTGGACTGCGGAAGGTTTAACCGCCGGTAATTA
>Ga0075157_10001200_pt1 | contig 16704 bp, 17 predicted proteins | sample JI81BgreenDNA_FD_70967 | JGI IMG/M metagenome (GOLD analysis project Ga0075157, IMG submission 70967) | Wastewater effluent complex algal communities from Wisconsin, to seasonally profile nutrient transformation and Carbon sequestration -... | ecosystem: Engineered > WWTP > Effluent > Algae...
GTCGCGGCCGAGGCGGCCGTGTCGTTGGTCTTGGTCATCTCGCAAGCTCCGAAGGGATGGGGTGAGGGACGGCGGAACGGGCAGGGCGGTCGGGCGCGTCGCAAGAAGGTTCTGTCGGATCAACACCAGCACCACCACCGTTTGGACCGTACCGGCGCCCGGCCGGTGCGCCTATACCAATGGTTGACCAAAGCAGTGGCGCACTCCCACTTTAAGCGCAGGATTCAGCCAAGGCAAAATCATATAACGATCCATTAACCCATTTTTTGCAGCGGCTCAGGTCGTGGTCTCGGTCTGGGTGCAACACCCTCCTGCGGCTGCAAGGAACAGACCACCGCTGCGGAAAGCCGGCGACCTCTGGCCCCTTGGCGTTTGCGTCACGAAGGCTCATATAAGCGCTGTCGAAGCGGAAGGGGGCAACCATGCTGGGATTGGGCGAAAAGCCGCAGGCAACGGCCGAACTTGTCAAGGATGCGACCGAAGCCAGCTTCATGGCCGACGTGATCGAGGCCAGCCGCGAGGTTCCGGTCATCGTGGACTTCTGGGCCACCTGGTGCGGTCCCTGCAAGACGCTTGGCCCGATGCTGGAAGCCGCCGTCGTCGCGGCGGGCGGCAAGGTGCGCATGGTCAAGGTCGACGTGGACAAGAACCAGCGCATTGCCGCTCAGTTGCGCATCCAGTCGATCCCGACCGTCTATGCCTTCTGGCAGGGCCAGCCGGTCGACGGCTTCCAGGGCGCGGTGCCGGCCTCGGAGCTCAAGGCCTTCATCGAGCGGGTCTCGGCGCTGGCGGGCGACGGGGGGCTGGCCGAAGCCATTCAGGCGGCCGAGGACATGCTGACCGAGGGCGCCGCGGTCGATGCCGCCGAAACCTTCGCGGCGATCCTTGGCGAAGAGCCCGAGAATGCGGTAGCCTATGGCGGCCTCGTCCGCGCGCATCTTGCGCTGGGCAGCCTTGATCAGGCCGAGGCGCTGCTTGCCGCCGCCCCGGCCGCGATTGCCAAGGCGAAAGAGCTTGATGCCGCCCGGGCCCAGCTGGAGCTGGCCAAGCAGGCGGCCAATGCCGGGCCGGAGGCCGACCTCCGCGCCGCTGTCGAAGCCGATCCGAACGACCATCAGGCGCGCTTTGACCTGGCCGCCGCCCTGCTTGCCGCCGGCAACCCCAAGGAGGCGGTCGACCAGCTGCTGGAACTGTTCCGCCGCGACCGCGAATGGAACGGTGGCGCCGCGCGCACTCAGCTCTTCACCATCTTCGAGGCGCTGAAGCCGCAGGACCCCATCGTGCTGGCCGGGCGTCGGCGGCTGTCGTCGATGATATTTGCCTGATGGCAGGGCCGGGCTACCTCATGCCCATGATGACACAAGCAGATCTGCCGGACACCATTCCGGTTTTCCCGCTGCCCGGCGCGCTGATGCTGCCCCGGGCACGCCTTCCCCTGCACATCTTCGAGCCGCGCTATCTGGCGATGGTCGAGGATTGCATGAAGACCAAGCACCGCCTGATCGGCATGATCCAGCCGCGCGAGACCCCGGCCGGAGAAAAGCGCCTGCAGGCCATCGGCTGTGCCGGTCGGTTGACCGGGTTCTCGGAAACCGAGGATGGCCGCTACATGATCACCCTCTCCGGCGTCTCGCGCTATCGCGTCAAGGAAGAGGTGCAGGGGTTCGCCCCCTATCGGCGCTGTCTGGTGGACTGGGCGCCCTTCGCCCGCGACCTTGGCCCGACCGAAGAGGACCCGGGCTTTCGCCGCGAAGAGTTCATGGCCCTCCTGGGCCGCTATTTCACCAAGCTTGAGCTTTCGACCGACTGGAACAGCCTGCGCGAAGCCGAGGTCGAGCTGCTGATCAACTCGCTGTCGATGCTTTGCCCGCTGTCGCCCGAGGACAAGCAGGCCCTGCTGGAAGCGCCGACCCTGGTCACCCGGCGCGAGACGCTGGTGACCCTGATCGAGTTCGCGCTGCGCGGCGGGGCGGATGAAGAGGTGCTGCAATGACCGACGTCCCCGCCCAGACGGTGATCGACCGCCGGATGCTGGAAGCGCTGGTCTGCCCGGTCACCCATGCCGTCCTGACCTATGACCCCGAGCGGCAGGAACTGCTGTCGAAGGCCGCGCATCTGGCCTTTCCGATCCGCGACGGCATTCCGGTCATGCTGGTCAGCGAGGCGCGCGAGCTGGAGTGACGGCGGGCCAAAGTGCCCCGGTCACGCCGCCAGTATGGCGGTATCGACCTGATACAGCGCCTCGGCGCCCTCCCGGGCTTCGGCCAGCAAGGCGGCATGTTCGGGCAGGATGCGGCGGATCATCACCCGCGCCAGCGGTTCGCGCGCCGGATCGGCCAGCGCCGCTTTCAGGTGCGCTTCGCCCCCCAGGCACCGCGCGAAGGCCCGAAGGTAGGGCACGGCCCCGGCAAAGCGGTCGTTCAGCGGTCGGGCCAACAGGACTTCGGTCGTCTCGCGCAGCGCTTCGGCGGCGGACCAGACCTCTCCGGCAAGGTCGGGCAGTCGCGCGCGCCCGGCTTCGGCGCCGCGCTGGATCTGGTCGATCAGCCGGAACGCCGCTTCGCCCCCGTCCGCCATCTTGCGGCCGACGAGGTCCATCGCCTGGATGCCATTGGTTCCCTCGTAGATCGGCGTGATCCTGACATCGCGGAGATACTGGGCCGCGCCCGTCTCTTCGATGAAACCCATGCCGCCGTGGATCTGCATCCCCAGATGCGCGACGTGGCAGCCGATGTCGGTGCCATGCGCCTTGGCGATGGGCGTCAGCAACGCCGCCCGCGCCTTCCACTCGGCGGCGCCGGTCGCGGTCGCCATGTCGATGGCCACGGCACAGGACAGCGCGATCGAGCGGGCGGCAAAGATCTCGGCGCGCATGGTGGCCAGCATCCGCCGGACATCGGCGTGATCCAGGATCGGACCATCGGCGGACACGGGCGTCGCGCCCTGCTTGCGGTCGCTGGCGAAGGCCAGAGCCTGCTGCAATGCCGCCTCGGCGATCCCGACCCCCTGGGCCGCCACCGAAAGGCGCGCGTTGTTCATCATGGTGAACATCGCGGCCATGCCCTTGTGCGGCTCTCCGACCAGCCAGCCGGTCGCGCCCTCGAACTGCATGACGCAGGTGGGGCTGCCGTGGATGCCCAGCTTGTGTTCCAGGCTGACGACGCGCAGCGCATTGCGGTGACCCGGACGGCCGGCGGCGTCGGGGATGAACTTCGGCACCATGAAGAGGCTGATCCCGCGTGTGCCCTCGCCCCCGTCGGGCAGACGGGCCAGCACCAGATGGCAGACATTCGCCGTCAGGTCGCTGTCGCCCCAGGTGATGTAGATCTTCTGCCCGGTGATCGCATAGGTCCCGTCGCCCAGCGGCTCGGCCCTTGAGCGCAGCGCGCCCACATCCGACCCGGCGTGCGGTTCGGTCAGGTTCATCGTCCCCGACCATTCGCCCGAGGTGAGCTTCGGCAGATAAAGCGCCTTCAGTTCCGGGCTGGCATGATGCTCCAGCGCCTCGATCTGGCCCTTGGAGAGCAGCGGCTTCAGCTGCAACGCCAGGCAGGCGCCGGACATCATGTCATCGACCCCCAGCGCCAGCGCGATCGGCAGGCCCAGGCCGCCATGCTCGGGGCTGGCCGCGATGCCGACCCAGCCGCCCGAGGCGATGGCGCGGTAGCCTTCCGCAAATCCCGGAGACGCGATGACCTGGCCATTCTCCAGCCGGGCCGGATGCAGATCGCCCGCCCGGTTCAGCGGGGCCAGAACCTCGGTCGACAGCCGCGCCGCTTCGGACAGTACCGCATCGGCGAGATCGGGCGTCACCTCGGCAAAGCGGCCGGTTGCGGTCACCTGATCGAACCCGACCACATGGTCCAGGATGAAGCGGATATCCTTGAACGGGGCGCGGTAAGGCATGAGGCATCCTTCGAAGGCAGCTTGGCAAAACGGGGCACCTGCCGTAAGCACAAGGCCCGCGGCACGACGCTAGTCAAACCGCAGGCCCCATCAAGCTGGACGCTACGTCACTCGCCCATGACCCGAACGCTTGCCTCTGACGACAGCGGTCTGGCCGCAGCTGCAGGCCTGTTGCTCGACGGGCAACTGGTAGCTTTTCCGACCGAGACAGTCTACGGGCTGGGCGGCGATGCGCGGTCGGACCGGGCAGTGGCCGCGATCTTCGATGCCAAGGGCCGGCCCAGTTTCAACCCGCTGATCGTGCATCTGCCCGACATGGCCGCAGTCGAGCGGATCGCCCATGCCGGCCCGAACGCCCGCGCGCTGGCGCAGGCCTTCTGGCCGGGACCCCTGACCCTGGTTCTGCCACTGCGCGAGGGGGCCGGAATCTCGCCGCTGGTCACGGCCGGGTTGCCGACCGTGGCGGTGCGGGTGCCGGCGCATCCCGTCGCGCAACGCCTGCTGCAGCGGTTCAGCGGTCCGATTGCGGCGCCCTCGGCCAATCCCTCGGGCCGGGTCTCTCCGACCCGGGCGGCGCATGTGTTGCAGGGCCTGGCCGGTCGCATCGCCGCTGTCGTCGACGGGGGGCCCTGCGCCGTGGGGCTGGAATCGACCATCGTGCTGCCCGATCCCGACCCGCGGCTTCTGCGCCCCGGCGGCGTGCCGGTCGAGGCGCTTGAGGCGGTTCTGGGCCGCCCCGTCAGCATCGGTCAGGACCCGGCCACGCCCAATGCGCCGGGTCAGCTGGCCTCGCATTATGCCCCCGAGGCCACGATCCGGCTGCTCGCGACGGCAGCCGAGCCGGGGGAAGTGCTGGTCGGGTTCGGCGTGGTCCCGGGCGTCCTCACCCTCTCGGCGGCGGGCGATCTGGTCGAAGCCGCCGCGAACCTGTTTCACATCCTGCGCGAGGCGGACCGGCTGGCAGGCCCCCGGGGACGCATCGCCTTTGCCCCGATCCCCGAGGTGGGGCTTGGCCGGGCGATCAACGACCGGCTGCGCCGCGCGGCCGCTCCGCGCCTGTAGCCGGTTCCCGCCCAATTCCCGCGTCAGGGCCAGACTGTGCCCGATCCAGGAAAATTCCCCGTTCAGATGCGCCCGCGCCTGTGCCATAGTCTGGCCGGGTCCCGGAACCAGGGGCTGAGATAACGCATCCGCCAGAAAGGTGGAGCTACAGAAGGGAACCGTGGAATGCTTAACGAATTCAAGGCCTTCATCGCGAAGGGCAATGTTCTGGACCTGGCCGTCGGTATCATCATCGGCGCGGCGTTCACCGCCATCGTGACGTCGCTGGTCGATGATCTGATCCAGCCGCTGATCGGGATGATCATCGGCGGGATCGATTTCTCCAGCTGGGGCTTCTCGATCGGCGAGGCCAAGTTCGCCGTCGGCAACTTCATCACCGCGCTGATCAAGTTCTTCATCGTGGCCTGGGTGGTGTTCCTGATCGTGAAGGCGGTCAACCGGATGATGCCGAAGAAGGAGGCGCCGCCGGCCGCTCCGGCAGGGCCTTCGGACAACGACCTGCTGAAGGAAATCCTGGCGACGCTGAAGGCGAAGTAAGCCGGGACGACACTGCCTGCGGTCCGCAAGAGACATCTTGCGGGCCGCAGTGGTTCAGATGGCGGGCGCCGCGTTTCGCGGGCGCAGGTACCAGTACCACAGACGATAGGCCCAAAGCGCCAGCAGCGGCCCGAAATGCACTGCCGCCGGGGGCCAGCTGCCCCAGTCGTGCAGGGCGGCCCAATGGATCAGCACCAGAACCGCCGCCGGATAGGCCAGGCGCTGCAAGGTCTTCCAGCCCTGGTGCAGCCAGCGCTGCGACAGGGTGTTCGAGGTCAGCGCCAGCGGCAGGAACAGCGCCATGGCCAGCCAGCCGGTCCAGATCTCGGTCCGTGGCAGCGCCTCGATGATCCGGTCCAGCGTGCCGCGGTCGATCAGATAGACGATGGTGTGCAGGCCGGCATAGACGAAGGCGGCGACCTCGATGTCGCGCCGGTGATGCAACAGCCAGCGCGGCCAGCTCTGGCCCCGGAAGAGCAGCATCAGGCCCGATGCCGTCATGCCGATGATCATGAACCGGGCGGCGAATTCTCCGGTCGGGTGCAGAAGCCCGTGGAAGGCCCTGGGGTCGTCGCCAAGAAGCGGACCGACCATGCCAAGGGCAGGCAGGGCCAGCACGGCCCACAAGATCAGGGTAGAGGGTTTGTAGCCGAGGACTGTCATGACGGCACCTTTGCGTGGATGTCCGTCATACGCCCGGCGCGGCGGGTTCCGTCGCGCCGGGCGGTCGGTCAGTCGGCGAGGGCGAGCGTGGCCGGAATCGTCGGCAGGCCCAGCGCCTCGCCCACGGCGGTATAGGTCAGCTTGCCGGCATGGACATTGAGGCCGTTCAGCAGGTGCGTGTCCTCGGCGCAGGCGCGTTTCCAGCCCTTGTTGGCCAGGGCCATCATGAAGGGCATCGTCGCGTTGCCCAGCGCCTGCGTCGAAGTGCGGGCAACCGCGCCGGGCATGTTGGCGACGCAGTAATGCATCACGCCGTCAACCTCGTAGATCGGGTCCTGATGCGTGGTGGCGCGGCTGGTCTCGAAGCAGCCACCCTGATCGATGGCGACATCGACAAGCGCCGATCCGGGCTTCATCGTCTTCAGCTGGGCGCGGCTGACCAGCTTCGGCGCGGCCGCCCCGGGGATCAGCACTGCGCCGATCACCATGTCGGCGGTCTGGATCAGCTCGGCCACGGCCCCGGCGCTGGAATATTGCGTGACCAGCCGGCCGTGGAAGATGTCGTCCAGGTAGCTGAGCCGCGCGACCGAGCGGTCAAGCACGGTCACCCGCGCGCCCATGCCCACCGCGACGCGCGCCGCCGCGGTTCCGACCACGCCGCCGCCGATAATGATGACGTTGGCCGGAGCCACGCCCGGCACTCCGCCCAGCAGGACGCCGCTGCCGCCGTTGGCCTTCTGCAGGGTCCAGGCCCCGACCTGCGGCGCCAGCCTGCCGGCCACCTCGGACATCGGCGCCAGCAGCGGCAGGCCGCCGCGCGCGTCGGTCACCGTCTCGTAGGCGATGCAGGTCGCGCCCGAGGCGATGAGGTCCTTCGTCTGATCGGGATCGGGGGCGAGGTGCAGGTAGGTGAACAGCACCTGACCCGGACGCAGGCGCTTGCGCTCGACGGGCTGCGGCTCCTTGACCTTCACGATCATGTCGGCCCTGGCAAAGACCTCTTCCGCCGTGCCGAGGATCGTTGCGCCGGCAGCGGTGTAATCCGCGTCCGAAAAGCCCGCGCCCAGCCCGGCCCTGGTTTCGATCAGCACCTCGTGGCCCGCGCCCACGGCCTCACGCGTGGCATCGGGGGTCATCCCGACACGGAATTCCTGCGGCTTGATTTCCTTTGGGCAACCAATCTTCATCCGTTTTCTCCCTGCGGGACCTGGTCCCTGTGTCGGCAATGGTGATCCGAATTTCTGGAGATGCTTTGAATTCTGGTTGGCGGCAGGCCCTTCCGGCGGTACTTTCTTCGAAGTTTCCTGTGGAAAGGCGCTGAATCTTCCATGGCCCTTGATATCGACGCCACCGATCGCCGCATACTTACGGTGCTGCAAAAGCAGGGCCGCATCACCAATGCCGAACTGTCGGAAGTCGTGAACCTGTCGCCCTCGGCCTGCCATCGCCGCGTCCAGCGGCTGGAGGAAGAGGGATACATCGCCGGCTACGTCGCCCTCTTGGACGCCCGCAAGATGGGCCGGATGACGACGGTCTTCGTCGAGATCACCCTGCAAAGCCAGGCCGAGGATCTGCTGGACGCCTTCGAGCGCGAGGTCGCCAAGGTGCCGGACCTGCTGGAATGTCACCTGATGGCGGGGACGGCCGATTACCTCTTGAAGCTTCTGGCCGAGGATACCGAGGATTTCGCCCGCATCCACCGCAAGTTCCTGTCGCGTTTGCCGGGCGTGCGGCAGATGCAGTCCTCCTTCGCGCTGCGGACGGTGGTTAAGACGACGGCCCTGGCGGTCTGACGCTGCGCCAGGATTGTCGTCGACGGCGCGGGAGGCGGCTGTTGACTCCGCCGGAAGGCTGTCTATAAGCGCGCCACGTCCCGGAAGCGATTCCGGGGCTTTTCATTGGTGTTGGTGGACCCCGCAAGGGGAAGCCTGTCGCCCCGGTTCAAGCCCGGGGAAAGGACAACGCCCTTCGTAATGTAAGAAGGAGATCAGCGGTGACCAAACGCACCTCTGCCAAGTACAAGATCGACCGCCGCATGGGCGAGAACATCTGGGGCCGTCCGAAGTCCCCGGTGAACAAGCGCGAATACGGCCCGGGCCAGCACGGCCAGCGCCGCAAGAACAAGCTGTCGGACTTCGGTACGCAGCTGCGCGCCAAGCAGAAGCTGAAGGGCTACTACGGCGACCTGACCGAAAAGCAGTTCCGCAAGATCTACGGTGAGGCCGAGCGCGTGCGCGGCGACACCGGCGAGATGCTGATCGGCCTGCTGGAGCGTCGCCTGGACGCCGTGGTCTACCGCGCCAAGTTCGTCCCGACCATTTTCGCCGCCCGTCAGTTCGTCAACCATGGCCACGTCCTGGTGAACGGCAAGCGCGTCAACATCGCCTCCTACCGCGTGTCGGAAGGCGACGTCATCTCGGTGCGCGAGAAGTCGCGCCAGATGGCTCTCATCCTGGAAGCGATCCAGCTGACCGAGCGTGACGTTCCGGACTATCTGGAAGTCGACAACAACAAGCTGACCGCCAAGTTCGTGCGGACCCCCGGCCTGGGCGATGTGCCCTATCCGGTGCAGATGGAACCGAACCTGGTCGTCGAATACTACGCCAAGAACTGATCCTGCCCCAGATCTACTGAGATACGGCAGAGAGGGGCCCGCCAGACCATGGCGGGCCCTTTTCCTTCAGCATCAGGAGCCATCCGTCATGTCCGACAAGCCAAGCCTGGAAAACCGGTTCGAGCGTGGCCTCTTTGCCAGCCGCTGGCTGATGGCGCCGATGTATCTGGGGCTGGTGGTCGCGCTGGCGATGATGACGGTCATCTTCATCCGCGAGCTGGCCTATTACCTGCCGAAGACCCTGGAACTTTCGGCCGAGCAGATGATCCTGGCGGCGCTGACCCTGATCGACCTGACGCTGGCGGCCAACCTTCTGCTGATCGTGCTCTTCTCGGGCTACGAGAACTTCGTCTCGAAATTCGATTTCGATGCCGGCGCAGACCGGCCCGGCTGGATGGGCAAGGTCGATTTCGGCGGGCTGAAGATGAAACTCATCGCGTCGATCGTGGCGATCTCGGGGATCCATCTTCTGAAGAAGTTCATGGAAATCCGCGACATCGATACGGCGGTGGCCTTCGGCGAATCCGAGATGTTCTGGCTGGTGACGATCCATCTGACCTTCGTTGTGTCGGGCGTGCTGATGGCGCTGATGGATTATCTGCAGGCCAAGTCCTACAAATCCTGAAAGGGTTGCAGCATGTCGCACTCGCTTCACGCCCGTATCGACGGTGCGCTGGTCATGATCGGCTTCGGCTCCATCGGACGCGGAACGCTGCCGCTGATCGAACGGCATATCGGCTTTGACCGGTCGCGCTTTACGGTGATCGAGCCGTCGGACGAATATGCGCATATCCTGCGCGACCATGGCATCCGTCACCTGCAGGTGGCGCTTACCCCCGACAACTTCGCCGAGGTCCTGCGCAGCCTGTTCCCCGAGGGGCGCGGGATGATCGTCAACCTGTCGGTGGATGTCGATTCCATCGAGCTGATGAAGCTCGCGCAGGAGATGGGGGTGCAGTACATCGATACGGTGGTAGAGCCCTGGCCGGGGTTCTACTTCGGCTCGACCCTGCCCAATGCCGAGCGGACGAACTATCCGCTGCGGGAAAAGGTGCGGGCGCTGGGCAAGTCCTATGTCGGCGGGCCCACGGCGGTCTCTTGCTGCGGGGCCAACCCGGGCATGGTCAGCTGGCTGTTGAAGGAAGCGTTGCTGCGGCTGGCGGCGGATACCGGCGTCACGGCCGACCCGCAAGGCCGCGAGGCCTGGGCGGCGCTGATGCAGGGCCTTGGTGTCAAGGGTATCCATGTGGCCGAGCGCGACACCCAGGTCAGCGCGCGGGCCAAGCCGCTGGGGGTCTTCGTCAACACCTGGTCGGTGGATGGCCTTCTGTCCGAGGGCTATCAGCCGGCGGAACTGGGCTGGGGCACGCATGAGAAGAAGCTGCCCCCGCACGGTCACGCCTTCGACCACGGACCGGGCTATGCGATCTGGATCGACCGGCCGGGTGCGGATACCCGCGTGCGCAGCTGGTGCCCAGGGGTGGGGCCGCAGTACGGCTTCGTCATCACCCACAACGAGGCGCTGTCGATCCCCGATTACTACACGGTCTGGGATCAGGGCCGCGCGGTCTACCGCCCGACCTGCCATTATGCCTACCATCCCAGCAACGACGCCATCCTCTCGATGCACGAGATGAACGGCGCAGGCAAACGCCAGCCGGCGCAGCACATCCTGACGGTCGACGAGATCACGGCCGGCGGGGATGACCTTGGCGTCTTTCTCTACGGTCATGCCAAGGGGGCGATGTGGTATGGCTCCCGGCTGTCCTGCGAAGAGGCCCGGCGGCTGGCGCCCTATCAGAATGCGACCGGGATGCAGGTGACCTCTGCCGTTCTGGCGGCGATGGTCTGGGCGGCCGAGAACCCGAACGAAGGCTTCGTCGAGGCCGACGAGATGGACCATGTCCGCTGCCTGGAGGTCCAGCGCCCCTACCTGGGCCGGATCGAGTGCCACTATACCGACTGGACGCCCTTGCAGAACCGGATCAACAGCTTCGCCGAAGACCGCGACGAGGATGATCCCTGGCAGTTCACAAACTTCCTGGCCGTCTGACCCCTCTGCCGTCGCACCGGACGGGCTGGCCTAGCGCAGCCCGTCCTTGCCCTCTGCCTGATCATGCGTCAGGCCGCCGACTCGTGCCAGCGGGCGGCCGCTGTCGGTCACGGCGACGGCGACCATGATCTCGTCGGCGCGGGGGGCGTCGTTCAGCCGGACCTCGATCGCGTCGAAATGGCTGCGCACATAGGCGGCGTCCTTGTGGCCCAGCGGCACGTCCAGGCATTGGCCCGGGCCGCCCATCTTCTTCGACGAGGGCACCAGAGCCGCGCCCTTTTCCACCGCCAGCCGCAGCGGAGCGCCAAGCTTGGGGTGCAGGATGGCCGCCGCATGTTCCAGCTCGCCCGCCTCGCCCACCATCGCGGCCTTGCCGTAGCTTTGCGCCTGGCCCGGCGCGATGCCCAGCGCGGCGACGCAGCGCGCGCCGAGGAGGGCGCCCAGCTCGGCGCCGATGTCCATCAGCGGGGTCAGGTCCTGTACGAACCTGCCGGCAAAGGGGTTGGCGATCACCGCCACGGCCACGGCCTTGCGCGTTGCAGGAGAGATGTCCTGGCCCATCTCGCGGCGGGTCTCCTCGACCCAGACGCCGATCTTGCGGATCTGTGCGGTCATCTCAGCCCGTCCTCTCCCTTTACGTCGGCCGCCGCCAGCCCGCCGGCCCGGTGATGCACCCGCGGGCCGGTGGTCATCACCAGCACGACCAGCATCTCGCCCGCCTTCGGCGCGTCGTTCAGCCCGACTTCCATCGCGTCGAAATGGCTGCGCACATAGGATGCGTTGACATGGGTGACCGGCACGTCCAGCCGCGCCCCGATGCCTCCCACCTTCTTGGACGACGGCACGATGGCCCGGGCGCCGCCCAGCACCTCGCGCATCGCATAGCCGCCGGGCGCATGCCAGAGCGCACCATGCTCCAGCTCGCCCCCGGCGCCGACCAGCGAACCCTTGCCGTAGCCTTCGATCCGCGCCGGGTCGCCGCCCAGCAGCGCCAGAAGCCGTTGCGCCAGGTCCAGCCCCAGGGGCTTCAGGTCCTCCATGAACGGCTGGATGTCGGCGACAAAGCGCCCGGCAAACGGGTTCTCGATCACCGCCATGGCAGCGCCGCGCAACAGGGGAACCTCGGCCGGGGGGCCGCCCTCGTGGTGGATTTCCTCCAGCGCCGTAGCGATCTTGCGGATGCGGACCTCTGGCATGTGCGGGCTCCTTCGTGTTCGGACCGGGGCCGGTCCATGCGACAATACGGGAATGTCCGGGAAGGAAAAGGGCGGCGCCCGACAGAGTTGCGGGATGAAGGCGACGGTCCTGGGCAAAATCGCCGTTGGCCCGCTGCGGATTTCTCGTTAGCCTGCATATGAACCGGGACGGAGCACCACGATGGCCAAGCTTGTCATCCGCAATATCGGCCTCTTGCTGTCGGGTCGGATCGAAGACCCGATCCTGGATGCCGATTGCCTAGTCGCCGTTGACGGCCGCATCGCCGCCTGGGGCCGCGAGGCCGATCTTGATGCCGAGGATGCCACCACGATCATCGACGCCAATGGCTGCACGCTGGCGCCGGGGCTGATCGACAGCCATGTCCACCCCGTGGTCGGCGACTACACTCCCCGCCAGCAGCAGCTGCACTGGATCGACAGCACCCTGCACGGGGGCGTAACAACGCTGATCTCGGCCGGCGAGGTGCACATGCCCGGTCGCCCGCGCGATATCGTCGGCCTGAAGGCGATGGCGATCGCGGCGCAGCGCTGGTACGAGAATTTCCGCCCCTCGGGCGTCAAGGTCATGGCCGGAGCGCCGGTCATCGAACATGGCATGGTCGAAGAGGACTTCCGCGATCTCGCCGCAGCCGGGGTCAAGCTGCTGGGCGAGGTTGGTCTGGGGACGGTGAAGGACGGCAAGACCGCCCGCCAGATGGTCGACTGGGCGCGGAAATACGGCATCCAGTCCACGATCCACACCGGAGGACCGTCGATCCCCGGCTCGGGCCTGATCGATGCCGCCATGGTTCTGGAAACCGGCACCGATGTCGTCGGCCACATCAACGGCGGCCATACCGCACTGCCCGACGACCAGATCGTCTGCCTCTGCGAAGGCTGCAAGGCCGGGCTGGAGATCGTGCACAACGGCAACGAACGCGCCGCGCTCTTGACGCTGAACACCACGCGCGAGCTTGGCAAGCTTGATCAGGTCATCCTGGGCACCGACGGTCCGGCCGGATCGGGCGTGCAGCCCCTGGGCATCCTGCGGATGGTTGCGATGCTGTCCAGCCTTGGCAATGTCCCGGCCGAGGTGGCCTTCTGCTTTGCCACCGGGAACACCTCACGCCAGCGCAATCTGGATACCGGGATCATCGAGCGGGGCAAGGCGGCGGATTTCGTCCTGATGGACCAGGCCCAGCACGCGCCGGGCAAGACCCTGCTGGAGTCGGTTCAGCTGGGGAACCTGCCCGGAGTGGGGATGACCGTCATCGATGGGGTGGTTCGCAGCCAGCGCAGCCGGAACACCCCGCCGGCGGGACGGGTCCCGCAGATCATCCGACAGCCGGCGCCGTCGGACGGCGGTCAGGGTCACTAGGGCGACCGGACGGCGCCGCCCCTCCCTGACCGCGCTGACCTCTCATGCGGTTGCCCGCGCGAATTCGGCGGACAGCTCGTCCAGGTTGCGGCACGAGGTCTTGCGGTAGATGTTGCTCTTGTGGGTCTCGACAGTGCGGACGCTGATCTTCAGCGCTTCGGCGATGTCCTTGGTCGAGCGGCCATCCATGCAGGAGTCCACGATCTCAAGCTCACGCGGCGACAGTGCGTACATGTTGCCGGATTTGGTGAGGTTCTTCTTGATCTCGAAGAAGGCCGAGATGAAATCGCTTGGCATGTAGGTATAGCCGCGGACGACGGCATTGGTCGCATTGACGAAATCGATGCCCGAGGCCTGTTTCGTCACAATGGCAAGCGCGCCATTCGTCAGGCAGAAGAACGCATCCGAAACCTTCAACTCGTCAAACAGCACGATGACGCGGATCGTCGGGCAGGATTTCTTGACCTTCAGCAGGATATCCCGGCCATTCGGACGCGAGATCGAAAAGTCCATCAGCAGGATATCCGGATTGTGTTCCCGGCAGGCCCTGAGGGTGGAATAGCCGTCCGACGCATCTGCAACCACGGTAAGGTTCTGGGTTTGCTCAAGTCGAAGGCGGAGCCCTTCCCGGATCATGGCGTGGCTGTCCGCAACAACTACGGTCTGTGCGGTCTTTGCGTCTTTCATCTTGTAACCTCTCCGTCGTGAAGATTTGGGCGGCCGAATTCCTTCGGCACGCGAGCGAGCAGCGATTTTTTCGGTGTTTCCCGTGAATTGCCCAGAGCAGTTCTGGCAACCCCCGGGGAGGGCAATTACAGCAGAGCCGGATTACGGCACGTTCGATCAGCCATCTGACAGCGCAGATTTTATCCGGTTACGCCTTGGGGCGTCTGATTTGGTCTGGCTGCAGGCGGTAATCTTTGGTTTGGCTTCAGGTCTTCGTTTGCATGCCTAACCATTGCATTGTGGCTAAAAAGTGCAAATACGCAACTTTACCTATGCGGCAGTCTCATGCCCCGTTGCGCAGGACTCGGCCGCCCGAAGCGGCCCGCAAGGCGTACTGCGCGGACCAAATGCAACACCGCCCGCAAGGGGTGCGGGCGGTGCTGCCTTGTGTTTGGGCTCCCTGTCAGCGGGCCCTGGGCGTGGCGTCAGGCGACTTGTCGTCCGGAAAAGGCGCCCAGCTGCTGGTCCGACCGACTGGGCTGGCGCAGCACGTCCAGCGGGAAGCACCGCGATTCGCCAACCAGTTCATGCGGGGCCAGGACCGGAACCTGCACATCGTTCGCCGCAAGGAACCCGCGCAGCCGTCGGCGCAGATCGGCAGCGATGACGACAGCCACCGTTCGCCCTTGCGAACACCGCGACTGTACCATGGCGCGGAACTGCCTGAGCACCGGATCGACCCACTCGGCCGGCATGGGGAGGGTGTCGTTGGCGACCCCCTTGCGGGTGTCGGCGTTCAGCTTGCGCAGCCAGGATTCGTAGTCTGGATGCACCATCACGACGCCCAGCACGCCATCCTGATCCGCCAGGGCATGACACATCTGCCGCTTCAGCGAGCCACGCAGGCAGTCCTCCAGCAGTTGCGGCGTGGCGACCTCGGGCATCTGCGTCCAGTAGCTGAGCGCTTCAAGCACAAGGGTTGCCGGACGCAGCGGCACGCCGTCCGAGATCAGCGACCGGAACACCCGGTACAGAACCGACTGGCTGGCCGCCTGCAGCACCGTCGACATCGTTTGTGCGTCGACTTCGGTGAACGTGGCAACCAGGGCGTCGAACTCGCGGCGGCCGAAGAGCTGCGAGATGTTGCGCTCGAACAGGCGGAAGGTGGCAGTCACGACCAGCATCGAGGGGTCGACCGGCTCGAACCCCAGGCCGGTAACCGCGTCTTCGGCTTCGGCAGGGACATGACAGCCCGTCCAGCCAGTCAGATTCAGGATCTCGACCGAACCCGCCGGCAAAGAGCGCAGCTTCTCATCCGAAGTCTCGACAAAGATCCGACCGGAAGGAATCTCGGCCGAAACCAGCGGAACGTCGTCCAGACAGACACGCAAGGTAGAGGCGCCCAGATCGGGTGCGACGCGAATCGGGGGGCAAAGGAAGGCCACCCCGCAGCGATCGCGATGCAGGTCGAACTGCGCCGCAAGCAGGGCCTGCAGCCGGTCGACGCCAAGCCGATTCGCCAGCTCTTCGCCCACCCAGACGAGGAGGCGGTCGTTCATCGCCTGCGGTAAGATCTCGGGCTCGACGATGACTTGCGGCTCGGGCTCGGGTTCGACCCGGGCGGCGTCGCGCTTTAGCTTGGCTGCCATCGTGGCCGATCCGATGGCCAGGATCGCCGCTGCCCCGCAGAAGATGAAGAAGGGGAAGCCGGGGACAAGACCCATGGCAAAGACCAGAACCGATGCCACCGCCGGCACCCGCGGGTCTGCCAGGAGTTCGCGCGAGATGTCGCTGCCGAGGTCCTTGTTGTCAGGCCCGGTAGCCCGCGTGACCACCACACCGGCGCAGAGCGCCATCAGCAGCGCGGGGATCTGCGCCACCAGGCCATCGCCGATGGTCAGCAAGGTGAACAGGCTGGCCGATTCGCCAAAGCTCATCCCGTGCAGGGCGACGCCGACGATCATGCCGCCGATCAGGTTGATGAAGATGATGATCAGACCGGCAATCGCATCGCCCTTGACGAACTTCATCGCGCCGTCCATGGCGCCGAAGAACTGGCTTTCCTTGTTCAGGTGGCGGCGCATCTTCTCGCCCTCCGCCGCTGTGATCGTGCCCGCCTTGATATCGGCATCGATCGCCATCTGCTTGCCGGGCAGAGCGTCCAGGGTGAAGCGAGCGGCGACTTCTGCCACGCGTTCCGCACCCTTGGTGACCACGAGGAACTGGACCACGGTGATGATCAGGAAGACCACAAGGCCGACGGCGATCGAGCCGCCGATCACGAAATCTCCGAATGTCTCGATGATTTCGCCGCCTTCGGCTTCGGTGAGAATCAGTCGCGTCGTGCCGATCGAAAGCGCCAGCCGGAAGGCCGTGCCGATCAGGATGACCGAGGGAAAGGTCGAGAAGTCCGAGGGGTTCTTGATGTAGATCCCGACCATCAGCAGCAGGATCGACAGCGTGATGTTGATTGTCAGCAATACGTCGATTGCCGAGGTGCTCAATGGAATGATCATCAGCGACAGGATGCAGACGATCAGCGCAACCAGTAACAAGTCCTTGCGAAACATGCCGCTCCTCCTGGATTAAAAAAGGGCGGCGTTGCCGCCGCCCTTTCCTTGCCGTAGTA
>Ga0075157_10001203_pt1 | contig 16695 bp, 14 predicted proteins | sample JI81BgreenDNA_FD_70967 | JGI IMG/M metagenome (GOLD analysis project Ga0075157, IMG submission 70967) | Wastewater effluent complex algal communities from Wisconsin, to seasonally profile nutrient transformation and Carbon sequestration -... | ecosystem: Engineered > WWTP > Effluent > Algae...
TGCGGGTATTAAATATTATTGGTGAACCCGCCCCTACAGACATTTGTAGGGGCGGGTTTTACCAACCATTTATGTTAGAAACCTACCATCTCCAAAACCCGCCCCCACAAGGCGACAAATCCGCAATTGGTAATATCATCGCAGTTCGATCGCCCTCACCCTTTCATCACAAAATCAAACAATCGGTGAGCCATTTCTAGCTTGCTGCAAGGTGCTATTTCTACTTGCTTCCCGGCTGCATTAATTAATATTGCTTGATTGGTATTGCTGCCAAAACCTGCACCTATTCGATCGATCGGGTTTGCGGCAATTACATCCAGTTTCTTCGATCGCAATTTCTCCAAAGCCGGCTTGACAATATCCCCAGTTTGTGCTGCAAACCCGATTAATTTTTGGTGCGGCTGTTTTAATTTTCCCAACTCTGCCACAATATCCGCTACCGGTGCCAAAGGCAAACAATTCGGGAGCGATCGCTTCGGCAATTTCTCACTACTGTACTCAGCCGGCTTCACATCCGCTACCGCCGCCGCCATCACCGTCAAATCCGCATCGTGAAAGCATTGCAGCATCGCCTGCCGCATTTCTTCTGCACTCGCAACTGCGATCGCCCGCACACCTGAGAGCGGCAATTCGCCAGTTATACTGTGTACCAGCGTCACTGTCGCGCCGCGGTGCTGTGCAGCTTGCGCCAAAGCTATACCCATTTTGCCGCTGGAAGGATTGCCGATAAACCGCACCGGATCGAGGTGTTCCCGCGTTCCTCCCGCACTGATCAACACCCGAAGGCCCGCTAAATCTCGATCGCCCTTCGCATACAACAGCGATTCAATATGAGGCAAAATCTCATAAGGTTCTGCCATGCGGCCGACACCCGCGCGATCGCACGCCAGCATACCCGCCCCCGGATTCGCAGCATGATAGCGCCGATAACTCAACACTTCCCGCCAATTCCGCTGCACCGCCGGCTGTTCCCACATATCCGTATTCATCGCCGGTGCCAGCAAAATTGGGCAATTAGAAGCTAAGACAGTATTAGTCAACAAATTATCAGCAAAACCCCCCGCCAACTTAGCCAAAGTATTAGCTGTCAAAGGAGCAATCACAAAAACTTCCGCCCATTCTCCCAGTTGAATATGCAGGGGGCGCCCGTGACTTGGTTGCCAAAAATCTTTGTCAGTAAAAGCAGGATGGCGGCACAGAGTAGCAAAAGTCAAAGGCGTTACAAACTCCCCTGCCGCATCAGTAAGAATAGCTTTAACTTCCGCTCCAGCTTTCGCTAAAGTTGAAACTACTTCGCAAACTTTATAAGTCGCAATCCCGCCACTAACGCCGATTAAAATTCGTCTGCCTTTCATGTCATACCATTTTAGATTTTAGATTTTAGATTTTAGATTTTAATTTGGGAATGACTGATGAATACCAGGGTTGAGAGCTGGCCTACATTCACATTCTTTTTTGAAACTGGTGTCATTTTTCCATAAAAAAGAATCAAGAAAGAAATTAAGATAAAAACAGACTAAAATCCCTCATTCATCTGTTTAATCTGCAACAAAATATGCTGCTAACTTCTTCCTCAATTCCGTCGAAATTTTTGAGCTAGATTTTTCAGTCTATGCTTCGTCGTAGGCTTCCATATCCAGAAGGTGGAGATAAGGTTCAACTAGCTCCGGCCGCTGAAAAGCAAGCGATCGCAACAAATGCCAATCATTCAATCCCTCAAAAGGATCTGTATAATCGTCAACTTCCAAACGGACAGCCAATTCTGCCACGTCCTGAGAAGTAAGTACAGCAATATCGCGCGATGCTTTGGTTAAAGTTTTCATTTTTTTCCCCTGCCCGAGACTTCCGCCATACTATATACTAAACCTTTAATCAGATTTCGACACAGTTTCTACAACAAAACTTCGCATTACCTCTATAACTTCCGGCAGAATCTCGTGTCCCATGTTAAATTCTCGATACTGCACCGCAGCTCCCCAAGCCGTCAAACTCTCGCGCGATCGCACAGCAGCACTAACAGGCACAATAGTATCTTGAGTACCGTGTACGATTAAAACAGGTGGCAAAACACTCCCCGCAACTGGCGAAATCTGGTGTAAATAACCGCTCAGACAAATTAAACCAGCTAGGGGCAAAGTCAATCCCACATCTAGAGTCATCGCTCCGCCTTGAGAAAAGCCACTTAAAATCGTGCGAGACAAAGGCACGCCCGTGGTGCTTTCCAAAGACAGCAAAAATTCCCTCAGCAATTGCCGGCTTTCTACCAATCCCTGAGCGTCTTTGGTTTGAAGGTTATACCACGCTTTGCCACTCGTTACCTGGGGATGGGGAAAGGGGGCATAGGGAAACACAAACTGATAATCCGGCAAATTGAAAAAGGGTGCTAAGGAAGTCAAATCCCGAGCATTAGCACCCCATCCATGTAAAGCGACCATCAAAGCGACAGGTTTGCGATCCGTTGTGGGCGGTATGCTAATAGATTGTAAAGACATCGTAGTTAATAATTGGTAATCTGGCCTGGCTACAATTATAAATTGTTACGACGGGTAAAACCCCAGATATTTTTTTCGGCAATATTCCACTGAACTTACCACAGGTTTGCTAATAACTATAACAGTTGACAGTTGACAATTAACAGTTGACAGTTAACCGTTGAAAGTAGAGTGCTAAATCCGAAACTTTCCCAAGTAAAATGCGGAGATTTTACGTTTTATAAACAGGAATTAGGGAGCATCTCATATTTGTAAAAACACTTCTTCTGGCTCCTTCCTTCTGGCTCCTTCCTTCTGCCTCTTTCCTCCTGCCTCCTGCCTTCTGCCCCCTGCCCCCTCCTGCCTTCTGCCCCCTGCCCCCTGCCCCCTCCTGCCTTCTGTCTCCAATTTATAGCTGGGCTGCTTTCATTGAGATGCTCCCAGCAAGACTCCGCTAGAAGCGAGATTTGTTCCGCTAATTCCAATTGACCGAAAGCATCCAGGATACAATCCCCCAGATTAATTAATGAAGAAATAAAAAACCTGTATCCGATGAAACTTGCCCCCCCGAATCTATCTCGCGCAAGTCAATCTAAAATCTAAAATCTAAAATCTAAAATCGATTGACACCTACCGCAGGTAAAACCTTAGAAATAGATTGCTTAGACTGTTGTCGCACCGGCACCTCAATCCAGAATTCAGTTCCCTCCCCCGGAGCCGACACGCACCTGAGCGAACCTTGATGTTTGTCCACTATTTGATAGCAGATAGACAATCCCAAGCCAGTACCTTGGCCTACAGGCTTGGTAGTAAAAAACGGATCAAACAAACGTTTTTTGACATTCTCCGTCATGCCCGTTCCATTGTCAGCAATTCGCACGCATACACAATTAGAACTTAAAAGTTCAGTGCGAATCCGAATAGTAGGTAAAAAGGCAGAATCCGAGGCGTTTTTTTTGAGCCTTTTTTGATTTCCTGCATCAGATAAAACATCAATAGCATTGCTCAAAATATTCATAAATACCTGATTTAATTGTCCCGCCCAGCACTCCACCAATGGCAAATTTCCGTATTCTTTGATGAGTTTAATGCCAGAAAAATCAGCTTTTTGTTTCAGCCGACTATCCAAAATCATCAAGGTGCTGTCAATTCCTTGGTGAATGTCAACCGACTTCATTTCAGCTTCATCCAAGCGCGAAAAATTACGCAGAGAAAGCACGATCTGGCTGATCCGTTCAGCTCCCATATTCATAGATTTTAGGATTTTAGGCAAGTCTTCACTGATAAAATCCAAATCAATATCTTTTAGTTTCGCTTGCACTTCGGGCGTTGGGTTGGGATATTGCTGCTGGTATATTTCCACAAGTTCCAGCAAGTCTCTAGTATATGCGCCTGTATGGATCAGGTTGCCAGAGATGAAGTTGACAGGATTGTTAATTTCGTGGGCAACTCCAGCCACCAACTGCCCCAGGCTGGACATTTTTTCAGTTTGGATTAGTTTAAATTGAGCTTCCTGCAAATTTTTTAGTGCTGTTTCTAGTTCAGCGGTGCGCTGTTTTAGTTGAATTGTACGATCGTACACTTGCTGTTCTACTTTTGCAGTACGTTCTAGAGACATCAACAGGTAAATCGTCAAGCTGCCAGTCATCAATAGCCCGATCGCCCCAATGGCCAGCGAACCCTGATGCGTCCTCAGACTGTTGTACCCCTTCCCTGGCAAAACTAGCAGCCTCCACTGGCGGTCTGCTACGTTAAATAGGCGAGTGCAAGCACTAGGATTTTTACAGATTTTTCCCCGCAGATTAGCTAACTCTGGCTTTTCGTGTTTTGGGTTATCTATCAACTGCTTAGCTTGTGAGTCGTAGCGCACCAGAAAGTGTTCTTTCTCTATAGCAGAGTTGTCATAGAGGTAAAAATTAATCTTGTCTAAATTCAGCGATTCTAAAGAGGAATCGACCATACTCGTGATCTGAAACAGACCCGCAATCACTCCCATGAGGTTTTGGCGGCCGTTGACCGAATTATCTGGAGAATTTGTGGGGCGGGGTACTGGTAGAAATACTTGCAATCCTGGTTGATTGTTGCTGACTAATCTAATCCGCGCGGAAGCCGCTATTTTCCCGGTATTCGCCGACTTCTCTAAAGCTGTTTTGCGATCGGGGCTGGAGGCAACATCAAAACCGATCACTTTGTTATCTTCTTCTAATGCTTCTCTGTAAATAATAGGAAAGTATTCCGATCGCACTTTTGCTTTGACCTGCTTTTTGTCAGGAGTTCGTTCGTAAATTTGAAATGCCGGAAAATCTTCGGCTCGAATTGTCTTTTCGTAAGCTGCTTTTTGGGCAGCAGGCACGCGCCGAATCCAGTTAACAGAATGTATAGCAGTATTTCGGGCAAGTGCAGGTTGAGCGAATTGCTTAAAATCTTGTCGGCTAACTTCAGTAGACGCCCTGTAGAATGCTTCCAGTGAGTACAGAACTTCTAAATTTTTGTTGATGCTTTGCTGCAAAGTCACATTCAGGCGATCGGCTTGCTGATGAAATTCAGCTTGCATTCGTTGGTTTTCCGAATGCCACACAACGGCTGCGGCTGCCAAGGACAAACTCGTACCTGTGCAAAGAGTCAGCGCTGCTGGAATGTAGCGACGGTGCGACTGTAAACTTTCGGTCAGCGAATTAAACCAATTGCTCGCAAAATTCATATTTCCACACCTTCTGCCACCGGAGTGCTATTTTTTAAAGACTTGTAAAAGTCCTTGATAGCACGATCGACAGCCGACAAACAAGATTGTCTAAAAACTTACGATCGCAGAAATAGAACTTACCTTGAGAAACCCAATTTCTACGAAAATATTAATGTGTAACGAGAAAGTTGGGAAGAAACCCGGTTTCTTCCGAATAGTCCATCCACTAAGCTGTTGCGCGTTTAAATTGCATATTCGGGACGGGCTCGCGTGCCCATCCCACAATAATTTGAGTGATTTTTGACACACAATTTAAATGGAGAACAGCTTACTGAGGAATTAAAACCAATTGTAACTAAGTGTAACGAAGTCAGTTCCAATCTCGGCGCTCCCAAGTTCCTGCCCCGGAAGAACCGGGGAACAAGAAAAAGCCTCGATCTGGTGGGGCGGGTACTCAATACCCGCCCCACAAAGCCAACTTAAAGGTGGAACCGCTTACAAAACAGTCCCTATTTCCTTCAAATAAACCCGTGTAAACGGTTCATCATCCCCCAGAGTATACTGTTCGATCAATCCTTGGCGGCGAATAGAAATACTATTTCCTTCCCTCATCACAACAGTATCGTCATCAGTGCTTTCTCTGACCAACATCATCTCAGTTTCCCCCGGATTGTCCAGCACCACCATATTGCTGCCCCGATAAAACATTCCCTCAGCTTCCAAAATATCTTCGGGATATTCAGCAATTAACAAATCGAGCTTGGGATTCCGCAGCAAACTTTGCAAGTTCAGATGGTAATTCTTATTCAAAACTTTTTCAGAACGGTTAACAAAAAGTCCACCGCGACAAACAGCACCGATTGTCCAATCGGGATGCTGCAACAGAACATGGTCGATGGTTTCTTGTAGGTCATGTACCGAAATTCTGTTGAAAGTAATAATCGGAATTCTGGCTAATTTTCCCGATTCAAAGAAAGTTTCGATAATATGGGAAGGTACATCAACTCCTTCGCCGACAGCAGGGTTAAGGTGCATAAAAATTCCCGGCGCGGCATTGATCTCGATAATCCCAAAATTCCCGGTTTTCCAAGATTTGGCGAGAGTTTCTGTTACCACATCAATTCCCAAACAAGTTAACCGAAAATGTAGGGCGATATCTTGAGCTAAAACAATGTTATCCGGGTGAATATTGCGGGTAGCATCGATGCTGACGCCGCCTGCGGAAAGATTAGCGACTTTGCGTAGAGACACAGTGCGATCGCGACTTAGTACACTATCTAATGACAGCCCTTGTTCTTCCAGATACATTTCCATCGCTTCGTCGGACTGAATTTTGCTCATCGCCGAAGTAGGCGTATCCAAACGTTCTGGTTTGCGGTTTTCACGGCGGATCAATTCGCGAATTGTTGAGTCGCCATCACCTGTTACCGAAGCGGGCCGGCGTTCAGTTGCCGAAACAAATTTGCCGTCAACGCACAGCAGCCTAAAATCCGATCCTTTGATGCTGTTTTCCACAATTACTCGCACCGGATCTGTTTCGGGAATTGCCTTAACTGCTCTTTTAAAAGCCGCCTGCAATTCCTCACCATCTCGGACATCTGCTGTGACGCCAATTCCTTTATGACCGACTACGGGTTTGATAGCAACTGGGTAGCCAATTTCTCTAGCAACTGCCAGAGCTCCGTTTTCTGTGGAGACGATATCGCCTTGGGGAACAGGAAATCCTAATGTAGCGAGAAAAGCTTTACAATCGTCTTTGCGCGTGGTAAAATCTGAGTCTAAATGGCTGTCAGAATCAAAAGTAGTTGCAGAGCCACGAACCAGTTTTTTACCGTACCCATATTGCATTAGTCCTTCATCCCACAAATAAAATGTGGGAATGCCTTTTTGGGATGCCGATCGCATTAACGAATAAACTGTCGGCCCTCCGTAAACTGACTGCCGGAACATATTTTGCAGCGCGCCCATTTGTGCTTCTAAGGGAAAGTCTTGATTTTGATTAATGGCTTCAAACCAATCCCAAACTGCGTAAACTACGGCTCTGGCGGTGCGGGCGTGAAGTGCTTCTATGCTGATTCTGTTAAAGTAAGAAAATGGCTTGATGTTCCAGTGTTGGAAGTGCAAACCCATGTCGAGTTTTGCTAGTTCTGAGGCGGTACGACCGAACAGTTGGGCATGGTTCGAGAAAGTTTCGTGCAGCAGTTGCGGGTAGCGATCGCTAATAATTGTATGGTAATGTGCGATCGGCAAAGGTTCGCTCCCCCCCGTCACCGCTAAATCAAAAACTAAAGCCGCGGTGTCTAAATAAGGGTTGGGCCCGATATAGTGTTTGAAGTTGAACACATCGAAAATATCGGTTTTTCGAGCATTGACGCGCGCTGTTTCTGTGCTTTTTTCTTGCAGCATTTTCTAACCTCCTTTGAGCTAATTTTTTACGGTAACTTTATAGTTGGTGCAGGGGATACTACCTGGGGGCATAGATATTCCAGCAGTCAGACAAATACTCCGACCAATTCTGCCTTCAGTATTGCCCAATAGGGGGATTGGGAGAGATGGGGGGATGGGGAGAGGGGGAGTGGGTGAGAGTAGGAAAGTATTCCTTCTTCCTTTAACATCTGACTAAGTATAGATGACTAAGCATTGATAACTAAGCATTGATAACTAAGCACTTATGACTAAGCACTTATGACTAATGACTACTTCTTTCCCCCCTCCCAAAAAAAGCTATAACTTTTGAGAGGTACACTGTGTACTTATAATTGTTTATGACAGTGAAAGAAAATTTAAGAGGCAGCAAATTATGAAGATCGCACAAACTGCTCTCAGAGAAAAAGTTCACCACTTAGCTGAGGAAGCATTTCACCGGAAGCTAATTTCTGGCTACGGCGATGGTCAAAACAGCAACGAATATCAGATTGTCTGGAACGGCAAACCCAGACACCTACCTTTAGAACGGGCGAGTACCATATTGAGCAATTTGATCGATCGATCCCACTAACGAGCGATCGGACTAATTAAGGACTTACGCTCATCAACCGGATTTCTACGAGCAATCAGAGGAGGATTAGCGAAGCATCGGATCAGAAACCGGATCGATCACCGCGCGCGCGTGGGCCCTGTAGTTTAAGCTCATTTCTTGACCCCTCCTATCTCCTGTTAGGGGGGGTAAGTTTGTTTTGTCGATCGTCGAAGATCGGTAAACTCCCATATCACCCTTGCTGTGTGCGTTCTAAAGTGGTAAAAGTCTGAGCTTTTTTTGTATCTATATATACCTTTTGGCAGTTTTCGGAAAAAATAAGTTTGTGTTTTAGTGAAATTAAATAAATGAAAAGTAGAGATAATATGGCGAGCAACGAAGTTCAGGGGAAGTTGCTAATTATTGGTGGCGCGGAAGACAAAGAGGGGGACTGCAAAATTCTGCGGGAATTCTTGCGGTGCGCCGGAGGCACTAAAGCCCGCATTGCGATCATGACTGCTGCCACTAGCCTGCCGGGAGAAGTAGGAGATAATTACATCCGAGTGTTTGAGCGACTTGGCGCTGAAGATGTGCGAGTTGTTGACACTCAGAAACCGGAAGATGCCAACAATCGAGATTATTTAGAAGCGATCGAACAAGCCACCGGCATATTCTTTACCGGCGGAGAGCAAGCGCGGATTATTAGCTGCTTGAAAGACACCATACTCGACGCAGCTATGCACAAACGCTTCTCTGAAGGTATTATCATTGGTGGCACCAGTGCCGGCGCGGCGATGATGCCAGACGTGATGATTATTGAAGGAGACTCGGAGACAAATCCCCGCGTTGATGTGGTAGCAATGGGGCCGGGAATGGGTTTCCTTCCAGGAGTTGTCATCGACCAGCATTTCGCCCAGCGAGGTCGTCTGGGACGCTTAGTTTCCGCACTTTTGCTGCAACCTGCCGTGTTGGGATTTGGTATTGACGAAAATACAGCTATTTTAGTCCACGGTGACGAGTTGGAAGTCATTGGCGAAAACTCTGTAACTGTCATCGACTCGTCTGAACAACTCCACGACAATCTGGAGGGACTGTTGAAGGATGAGGCTTTGGCGATTTGCGGGGCCAAGTTGCACATCCTCCCCCACGGATACCGGTTTAACTTGAAAACTCACCAGCCGGTGCTCCATAACGTAGCAATTACAGGAGAGAGAGAAAGGGCGATCGCCTAATTTACTTGCAACTGGCAAACATCTCAAAATTATGTAAGGTGAGCACTGCACACCTTACCCCTTCTACCAAGTAGGATGGTTAAAAACCCAGTTTCTGTATCCAAAAATGGCGTTGCTTAATTGGGGTATGAAATTTGTAGGGGCAATCCCTCCGTGGTTGCCCCACCGCTGACTTAGAATTACTTCATCAGGCAAAATCATACTTGAATTCAGCAGCACCCCAAAAATAATAAAAAGAAGAGGATTTTACCTCTTCTTTTATTGCTGCGGTTTCGGGTTTTTTAAGCACTTTTCTGTTCGCCAAAAATCGACTGCTGCCCTTCTGCGGTCGATATTAAATTCCACCCTTGAGTTCTCAGCTTCTGATATGTTGCCCATCCCTTAGAACCGCCCGGTTCCCGGTAGTCGGATACAGCGAACTGCGGAAAAGCTGTATAAGGCCGCCACCCTTGACGGGCATCGGTGCGTAAGTGCAATATCTTTTCTCCATTACGTCCCAATCTGGGCAACCAACACATTTGTTTTAGCATTTTTAACACTCCAGAGTTTTACAGTAACGGTAATTCGCCAACATCCCACATTAAACTTTTAGAGCCTTAGAGCCACTGCTCGGAATATCTAACGGGTAATAGGGACGAATGAGATTTTCACCAATTACCAATTACTGAGGTAGCAGCAGTCGTTAAAGCTGATGAAAGGTTCTACAAAGTTTGCAAGTCAAAAACTATAAAACAAGTGATGCCAAGACATAAGCAAAAATAATTATTGCTATTCTCTGCTCAAACTTGACTTAACGTCGCGGGAAAACCGAGTTGAATAAAAGATTCATGGTTCTGGTTTCCCTTGCCCTATAATTACAAGCTCATCCTCCCTGTTTCCGCATAAAATGACATCTTTCTACGGTATTATTCCTGTCCGCTAAAAAATGTTTCTTTAGTTACAAATTTTAAATATTCACCACGATTTATCTAGTTATCAAAAGTTAAATTACTTTTCATACAATACTTCGGACAGTTTTTGATAGACAACCGTAGAATAAGGGTTTCAAGGCTCCAAGGCACGTTCGCTACCAACGGAAAATCTAGGGTTTCAGACTACCAACTCAAAGCAGTCCGGACTATTTTTCATAAATAGCACTTAATAATGTTTAGTTACTTTAACTACATTTTTGATTAAAATCAGGTTTCCGGGTGTCTAGGGGCGCACCTTACTCGCTAGGGTTCGCACTACTAAATCCTCCGGGTGCGCCCCCAAGCACCTTACAACATAAGACTTACAGGTTTAACTCTTAAGAACGATGGCGACAGATTTGCAAAATTGTAAAAATCAATACTAATCACACTTATAAATGCGATCGAACTAATGCCAGTTAATGAATATCCGGGCGATTATAGCTGGGGCTACAAAGTCCGCGATTTCTTTGCTGTAGAGTCCAGCTACGGTGAAACCGCAGATTTGAAGCAATTGATTGACGAGTGCCACGGACGGGGCATTCGGGTGATTCTGGACGGGATTTACAACCACTGCGATGAAGATTGTCCCTTATTGCTAGTCGATCGCAATTATTGGTACTACCGCGACAAACACTATCCCGAATATCCGGCTAACTACTGGATCCCGGAGTTTAACTACGAAAATTTCGACCCAAAACTCGGCATTCGTCTCGCTTGGAAATTCATCGGCGATGTTGTTAATTTCTGGAGTGCAAGAATATCATATCGAAATTTCTTACACTGGATAACTCATGAAGCGAAAAAAACCGCCGGCGACAAGCCATTCTAGAACATAGCAGAACACATTCCCGAAATTCCCGAACTCATCGCTTCGGCAAACTCCCAACCAGCCGCATAAACTGCAATGGTATTTGTTGAAAAATCCGCCCAATCATGAGTTGTTGCAATACTACAAACACGTGATTCGGCTGCGGCAAGATTTGCCTGCACTTTATACCGAAAATATTGAATTCATCCACGAAAATCCAGAAGCCAAAGTGCTGGTTTATTACCGCTGGAGCGATGAGGGAACGCGGGCAGTAGTTGTGGCTAATTTTTCGGATACTTATCTATCTGGTAACAGCATTCCTAACTTTCCGGCGGCAGGAAGTTGGCACGAGTGGATGTCTAACAAAATAGTAGAAGTTGGGGAAGAAGGGTTTAAGTTTGATTTGTCGGAATGGTCAGCGCAAGTATTTGTTTGAGAGCCGGAGAATTATGTCTCCAGGCAGATGATCGGCGCAGTTGTACAACAGTAAATTGTATTTAGGACGGGCGCACCAAGCTCAACAAACCGGGTTTTTCTACCTAGGTGGATGGCTGTAACGATACTTTTTTGTAAAAAAACTCGGTTTCTGCATCCAAGAGTGCGATCGTAATTCCTGGTATTGAGAATAACAATTACAGGGTGACGTGCCAATCGCGAATTAACAGGTCAATAAACACAAACTTTGTCGGAGGAAAAACTCTATGGGCTGGTTAAAAAGATTGTTTGGTTTAGAAAAAAAAGAAAATCAAGAAACTGTTGACGCTCCTGCTTACCAAGCACCTGTAGCTCAAGCTCAAGCTCAAGCTCAACCTGCTGCGAGCGCTCAGACAATCCCGCCGGAACGCATGGGCTTGAACGGAGAATACGATCAAAGCGGTTTAGCTAAACGGGTAGCTCAGGCTTTCGATGCAAATCCCGATGTTGCGGATATTGAGACTGTTTATGTGGCTCAACTTGGCTCTACTGTGGTTCTCAAAGGTACAGTTCCCAGTCAGGAAATTGTCAACAAATTGGTGACAATTGCTAAAGGCGTTAAGGGTGCAACTGGGGTGGAAACTAATCAAGTTACTGTCGGCTAAAGCGACTTTATTTCTAACAGTTAGCAGTTGACTGTTAGCAGTAGTTAAGTTTACTGTAACTGTTAACTGCTGCTAACAGTATTTTTTATCTATCATGGTGTCAATAAAAAATATGACAGGGGAAACCTTAGAACCTACTCGTGGTAAATTAGAACGGACTCTTTCGCAGGGAATTCAAGCTTTGTACCGCTCTCAACTCGGACACCCAACGAGTCAGGCGCTGTGCAATCTTTTGGATAACAAATTGATAATTGTTGTCGAAAATGGGCTTACTCAACCCGAAAAACTGCTGGCTCAGAACGGTCAGCAAGATTTGGCCTTGCAGGTACGGACAGAATTAGAATCACTTCTGGAATTGCCACTGAAAGAATTAATCCAAAAGGTTTTGGGCGTGGGAGTCACTGATTTGCTCCGCGATGCGACCTTGGAGACAGGCCGCACTGGAACGATCGCAATTTTGGACTCTGCACCTCAAGTTCGTGATTCTAACTATAAATCTAAAACTCAACCAAAAGCATTGGAGAGTTGAGGTGCTGGCGCATAACTCTTTCTAAATCTTTGATGTTAAAAGGTTTGGAAAGGTATTCCACGCAGCCTGCTTGGAGAATTCGAGCGCGGTCTTCTGGTTTTGCTAGTGCTGTGACAGCAACAATCGGAATATGTCTGATCTCGGGGTTTTGTTGGACGCGCTTTACTACTTCCATACCGTCTATATCCGGCAGGCAAATGTCGAGTACGATTAGGTCGGGCTGTCTATCGACTGCTGCTGAAAGAGCTGCGTAGCCGTCAACTGCTCCCACACACTCGCAGCCGAATAAATCGAGTATTTGTGTCAGCAGCTCTAAGTTGTCCTGATTGTCGTCTACCGCCAACACTAAAGGACGCTTGTCAACCGGGGGTTGACCGCTCATAAAAGACGAGGATTCCAATTTATTGTTCCAATGAGGGTAGTTCATAAATGCCGATCGAAACGATCGAGAAATTTGTACCCGAGGCATTCTTCAAGTGGCGCTGCGGCACTTGAAACAGATTGGCTCGTATTTGTAGCTTTCCCACGACCAGTTTTTGGTCTAACCCGATACAATATCGCTACAAGCTGCGGGCAAAACGACCGCAGTTGATTAACCCCATAGCATCTGCTTAATTCTACCTCTCCCAGGGGCAATTACCAACTGAGGCCCTCTGGTGCGTCAGCCCTGGTAAAAATACGCAATAAATACGAAAACTCTTACCAATAAAGCATCTTCGCTTAATAGCATTGAAGAGTGGCGACAGCTTCTTAGGATATTAACCACATTAGACATGGGTTCTCCTACCTGGATCTACCTAAAGGAAGATTCTAACCGCTACTTTATTTGAATAACTTACACCTGCTGAGAGATACTTGATTACTCTACTTTAGACTTCAATGTTTTTAAGTAGTAATAATCACCATTTAATGCCAGTAAAAAAAACATTTTTTACATGAGTTTTACCGGAGATTAACCTAGGAGGTTTTAATGACAATTCCAATCAGAGACGACCTGACTTATATTTTGCTAAAAAAGATTGGCAGCGGCAACGGCAGGGGAGAGTCAGAAATGAGGAACGCAGCGGAAGAATATGTCGGTCACCAGGTGGCAGAAGCGGAATTGCTGGGTCATTTGGACTACCTCAACCAAAGGGAATTTATCAAAGCTCAGTTTAGTGGCGAGCCTTATGGAGGATCTGAGTTATTGCCGCCTTTAGTGGCATTTCAAGAAGCGGAGTTAACAGAAAAAGGCCGCAAACTGTTACACAAAATGGAGACGAATCCTCCGAAGTCGCTCCATCAAGAAGGGTCGGCAGTTCCTATCGCTTCAAAGGATATGCCGTTTTTGGAAAAAGTGATGGTAAAAGGTCACTTGGAGGATATTTTTGATGCCCGCGACATTACCGAAGTAGTGTACCGGGTCATGCGCGATGTGATGACAAAAGACGCCATCGAGCACGTGGAATCTGAATTGCACAAAGAAGTTTTGCCTACGGATGACAAAACCCTGCAACAAGAAATAGCAGACCTCTGGAAAGATACCAATCCGCTGGTGGGATTGCTCAGCCGGATACGTCAGCCTTTGACCGGCCCGCCTGCACCTGCGGGGATCGATGGCAATTTGTTTGCACGGAGGGTGGAACTAGAAGGCGCCCTTCCTTCGGGAGTAAAACCGGAAACTGCGATCGCGGCTGTATTTTCGGCAACAAAGGATGAGCTGTCCCAGGAGCGAATTCAGGAAATAGCTGGCTTTTTGCCGGACAGAATTCGGGGAATTTGGGAGTCGGCTTAATGAGACCTTTTAAGGTATAAATACTTACTAGCCGGGTTGATCAACCAGTATTCTCCCTCCCCAGGGCAGAATACTGGTTGATCAACCCGGTTTCTATATACCTTTTGTCTGGTAGCTCTGCAATTGCTTTGTAGTGAGGACTTGAGTCCTGATTCAACTCGATCGAACTTTCGTCCTCACTAATTGTCCGATCGCTCTTGCCTTGCCTTGTAAGTGCTGTGAAAAACCCGGTTTATCACCCGAATTTGTCTAAAAACCAGAAATATCCCCAGAAACCGAGTTTCGCGCTCTGGGGTAGGGTCAAGCCCCTAGACGGCGCGAAAGTATTGTATTGTATAATACAGGGCAAGTTAAGACTGTGGCTCGCAAAAATGCTGTCAACAGCCCGGGAGATCAAAAGGCATGACCCGCACCAAAGTTACACAAATGTCACGATCGACTTTAGAACAAGAGATTTTACTCAATCGAATTACCAATCGCATCCGCAACTCTTTAGAACTGCAAGAGATTTTGACGACAACTGCGCGAGAAATTCGCAGCTTTTTAGAGAGCGATCGAGTAAAAGTTTATCGCTTTGAGGCCGACGGTAGCGGTGAGGTCATTGCTGAGTCCATCAACGGCGACAATTTGCCATCTCTGCTGGGTTTGCGCTTTCCAGCAGGCGACATTCCCCATAGTGCTCGGGAAATGTTTCTCAAAGCGCGGCAGCGAGTGATTGTAGATGTGGAGTTGAAGCATCAAACAATTAATCGGTTAGATTGTCCCGAAACCGGCAAAACTTTAGCAGTTGAAGATATTAGCTATAGTCCTGTAGACCCCTGTCACGCTGAATATCTGAGGGCTATGGGGGCACGTTCTTCTCTGACGGTGCCGATTGTGCATCAAAATCACCTTTGGGGACTGTTGGTGTCTCACCACAGCCAACCGAAACGGTTTAGCGATCGAGAATTGAAAATGGTGCAGTTGCTTGTGGATCAACTTTCAATTGCGATCGCCCAATCTTTTCTGCTGAGTCAAGCTAGACAGCAAGCGCGTGACGAAGCCGTTATCAACCAAATTACCAGTTTGCTGCATTCTCCTCTGGAACTCAACGAAATTCGGAAAGCAGTTCTCGAACAAACTGTCAAGCATTTGCGTGGTTCAGGAGGGCGACTCTACATTGCAGCCGAGTTTGGCGATCGACCCGCTTTGCTTTATACCTGTGGCCAGCAGCCCGCGGACATCGACCTGGAACTCAGCCCATTTTGGCAGCAGATTATGGGGAGGGCAAACCAAGACGATCGATCGCAAACTGCTAACCATACAAGCCAATTAGGTATTTTTGAAAATCTCTATTCCCAGCATTACAGCTCAATTGACACCAATATTTCCAGTTTTCTCGTACCGCACTTGTACGCGATTTCCGATATTTCTAAAGAACCTCAACTCAAATCTGTATCTGCCAATTTAGTCGCAGCTTCCATTCGATCATTTTTGGCAGTACCGCTGCAATATCGCCAACAGTGCATCGGCTGTCTCACCGTTTTTCGCAGCCCTATACAAACCGAAATTTTGTGGGCGGGCCGTTGCAGTTCGGACGCCCGGAACGATCGTCCCCGACAATCCTTTGCAGCTTGGAAAGAAATCAAAACAGGCGAAGCTCAAAAGTGGACTAGCGAAGAACAGAAGCTAGCACAATCTTTAGGAACTCACCTGTACATGGCTGTAATGCAGAGGCGCGTCGAGGCGATGATCCGACATCAAGCTTCTCACGACCCATTAACGGGTTTACCTAATAGATTACTGTTTAATGAAAGGCTGTCTTTGGCTTTAGCTAGCGCTCACCAAAATGGAGAAATGCTGGCGGTAATCTTTCTAGATTTAGATAGATTTAAAAATGTTAACGATACTCTCGGTCATCCAGTGGGCGATTTGTTGCTGCAAAGTGTATCTCGGCGTTTGACTAACTGTTTGCGCGTGGGGGATTCGATGGCTCGTTGGGGCGGAGATGAATTTACTGTGCTGCTGTACAATATCAACACCCCAGAGGAAGCAACTAAGATTTGCCAGCTAATTATCCAGAGTTTAAGCACTCCTTTTGATTTTGAGGGTTTGGAACTTTATATTAAGGCTAGCTTGGGAATTGCTTTGGCTCCTTACGACGGAGAAGATGCAGAAACTTTGCTGAAAAATGCTGATGCTGCGATGTACAAAGCTAAACAGAAAGGTCG
>Ga0075157_10001206_pt1 | contig 16674 bp, 14 predicted proteins | sample JI81BgreenDNA_FD_70967 | JGI IMG/M metagenome (GOLD analysis project Ga0075157, IMG submission 70967) | Wastewater effluent complex algal communities from Wisconsin, to seasonally profile nutrient transformation and Carbon sequestration -... | ecosystem: Engineered > WWTP > Effluent > Algae...
ATTGTAAAAATGTTATTGGATAAAAAAGCAAATAAAAATATTAAGAACAAATACGGACAAACAGCATACGATTCTGTAAAAGCCCCTTTTGGCGAAGTAAAACAATTTTATGATATGATTGGCAAAAGTTTAGAACCTATGGGCTTAAAATTAGACTATGTTTATATCGAAAAAATGAGACCTCAAATTGCACAAACCTTAAAATAACAAAAAAACATAATTTATGTCTCAAATACATCAGAGAAGATACGATATTGATTGGCTGAGAGTAATAGCAATTGGTTTACTTTTGGTATATCATGTTGCTATTGCATTTCAGCCTTGGGGTTCAATGGTAGGGTTTATAACACATACTACTCCTTGGGAAACATTGTGGGTGCCTATGGCGATGCTCAATGTGTGGAGAATACCTCTTTTATTTTTTGTATCAGGAATGGGAATCTATTTTTCAATGCAAAACCGTAATATCAAGCAACTCCTTCAAGAGCGAACCATCAGAATTTTAATACCTTTTATATTTGGAGTATTTGTAATAGCTCCCATTTACATATATGTTTTACAGATATATTATGGCAGAGAAAAAGCTTACTCACCTAATCCAGCTCATTTATGGTTTTTGGGTAATATTTTTGTATATGTGATGGTATTATCACCTCTACTTTTTTATCTCAATAATAATAAAAAAGCCATTCAAATCATAGCAAGAATATTTTCAAATCCTTTAGGCTTATTAATGGTTTTTGCACTTTTTACATTAGAGATACTTTTGGTAAAACCAGCTATTTTTGAGCTGTACGTTATGACTTGGCATGGTTTCTTTTTAGGAATGATAGCTTTCTTACTTGGTTTTTGTTTTGCGACAACTGGAACACCTTTTTGGGATATGCTTGTAAAATGGAAATGGTTATCTGTTGCTTTAGCAATGTCTATGTATATTTATCGAGTTTTTCAACCTTTAATGAAAGTGTCTGATATACAGTTAGTAATAGAGTCGAATCTTTGGATTTATACTGTATTGGCTTTTGGTTATCAGTATTTGAATACGCCCAGCAAAATATTAAGCTATTTGAGTAAGGCTGTTTATCCAGTTTATATCATTCACATGATTTTTCTGATATTGGGTTCTGTTCTGATATTTCCACTCAATATTTCAGTGTACTCAAAATACTTCTTGATTTTATTTTTTACGATAGGAGGAAGCTTTGGGAGCTATGAATTAGTAATTAAAAGATTTGTACTGTTGCGTTTTTTATTTGGCTTGAATCTGAAAAAAGAAGAAAACAAAAGCTCTGTACAACAAAAAGTTATCAGTTAAAAGTATTATTGGAAGGGATTAAGGTAAACAATCCCCTTCCAATAATTGCATTTGCGAATTGAAAAGTCCTACCCATTTACCACCAGAAACATTACAATCTATATCTACTCCAATATTAGGTGTCAATCTTCCATCTCCTTTGTCATAGGCTTTGGTAGCTCTAAACTGTATATTACCATTAGCTAAAATGCTAATAGGAGTTGGGTTGTTATCTTCAGGGCGTAAGGTATTGGTTTTACCATCATTTAGTTTACAACCAATAAAAGTAGCTGCTTCGATATTGCCATTTTGAGCATTGAGGCGGGCTAAAAAAGTTATTTTAGGTCCGCCACCTGAGCCATAACTGCCTTGAAAACTTCCCTGTGTGGCTGTTAGTTCTGTGTTACCTCCTGTGCAACTAAAAGCAACTACTAATGTACTGCCTTCAAGAGCTAATGCTTCTCCACGAGAATCATCAGGGGATTTATCATAATATTTCGCCCAAATTGTTTTTCCTGCACTCTCTTTGATTACATAAGCATCTTGGTTATTGCTGCTTACTTGAGCATAGCCTGTAATGTAAGTATCATTTCCTACGGTAACAGTTTTTTCAGAAGCAGTATTTCTTTTGATACTTTCTACTGTAAACTGAGGCTCACTACTATCTTTTTTACAAGCAAGTAGAGTTGTCAAAGAAAATCCAATCATTAATATTTTATACATACAAAAGAGCTTTCAGAGCTATACGATTTGATAAAGATTTTTGTTTCAAAAATATTGAAAATTAAGCAAATAAGCTCATTTGTGCTTCCTCTTTTTCTTTAGCAGGCTCAAAATTGACAAGCGTTACCTCTTTAAAACTCTGAATGGGCATTTTATTACCAATTGCTTTCCAGCCTTTTAATTCTGCCAAAATATCCAAATCATAGATAAACTCACTCAGAAGTTTTTCGTTGGGTTTTTGGTATGTTACTTTTACTTGAGGTTGTTCGCCTGTAGTGATTAATAAAAGTTTAGATTTTTTATCTTCGTTGATAAACGGAAACATTTTATCTTGTGTGCTGGTCTCTATTTTAAACCTTTTAGCAAAATATTGTTGATGCTCACCACTATAATAAATACATGAAATGGTTTTTTGAGGATTAAATTTCTCTATCAGAGCAACTTGAGTAGGTTCAAAGCGACGAATATCATAATTCTTGATTTCATATTGTCCATCTTTATAGACAAGCAATATTTTATCTTCACCTTCAAAATGTCCTAAAGCAACACCTCTGTTTTGTGTATTGAGTTCGCCTGTGGTCGAATCATAGAAAATTTTAAGCTTTCCAAGTGTTGAAACTCCATCAGAAATTTTTTCTACTTTTTTAATAGGATATTTCGTCAGAATATTGCCTATACTAGACCTGCCTTTGATATCAAGCTCTGCAAAATCGTATTCTAAAACTTTATTTTTGGCACTACAATTGGCTGATAGTGTTATTCTTAGCTTTTCAGCTTCTCCATTGGGGTTGGCTGTAAAATACAAAACCTTCGATTTGGGTTCACCTTTGGTCAAATCGTACTCTCGATCTCTTGTGATACCTCCAATCTGAAAACGTTTCACATAATTTGTGCCAGCCAAACCATCTCTATAAGCCAGATTGTAGGTCATACGATTATCATTTTTATCAAAAACACCTACATGCAGAATCTCTTTGCCTACGAAAGTTTTTTCAGCAATTTTGGTGACTAAAAATTTACCATCAGCCCTGAAAACAATAATATCGTCAATATCAGAACAATCACATACAAATTCATCTTTTTTGAGTCCGTAGCCAATAAAACCATCAGCTTTATTTACATACAATTTGGTGTTGTTGGCTACTACTTGTGTTGCCTGAATTGCCGAGAAAGTAGCAATAGTTGTTTTACGTTCTCTACCTTTTCCGTACTTTTTGAGTAAGTTTTTGAAGTAAAGAATAGCATAATTTGTAAGGTTATGAAGGTTATTTTCTGTTTCTTCTAAATCTGTTTTAAACGCAATCATCTGTTCATCAGCTTTCTTGGCATCATATTTAGAAATACGCTTAATTTTAATTTCAGTGAGGCGTACCAAATCATCTTCAGTAAGTTCTCTATAGAATTGAGTTTTGTAAGGCTCTAAACCCAAGCTAATAGTCTGTAAAACAGCTTCCCAAGTTTCAGCTTCTTCAATTCTTCTATAAATTTTATTTTCAATGAAAATTTTCTCCAAAGAAGCATATAAAATTTTCTCTAATAAATCAGCTTTCTGGATTTCAAGCTCTTGGCGTAATAAATCTTTGGTATGCTCTGTCGAAATCCTTAGAATTTCATCAACCGTAGTAAATATGGGCTTGTTATTGATGATAACACAAGCATTTGGAGAAATAGAAACTTCGCAATCGGTAACAGCATACAAAGCGTCAATGGTTACTTCTGGAGAAATACCATTTTGCAGATTGACAATAATTTCAACATCTTTGGCTGTATTATCTACAATATTTTTAATCTTAATTTTTCCTTGTTCAACGGCTTTTAGCACAGAATCTATCAGAGCTGTAGTGGTAGTTGAAAAAGGTATTTCTCTGATAGCAAGTGTTTTGTTATCTAGTTTTTCAATTTTGGCTCTTACTTTTACTTTTCCACCTCTCAGACCAGCTCTATAGTCAGTAACATCCATAATACCTCCAATCGGGAAATCAGGAAGTATTTGAGTTGTTTTTCCTTTTAAAATATCAATTGAAGCTTCTATTAACTCACAAAAGTTATGAGGTAAAATTTTTGTTGAAAGCCCCACAGCAATTCCTTCTACACCCTGAGCCAACAGCAATGGGAATTTCATGGGTAAGGCAATCGGTTCTTTTTTTCTCCCATCATAAGAAAGTTGCCATTCGGTAGTATTTGGATTGAAGGCTACTTCTAAGGCAAATTTGGTGAGACGAGCTTCGATATAACGAGAGGCTGCAGCACTATCGCCTGTGCGTACATCACCCCAATTTCCTTGTGTATCAATGAGTAAATCTTTTTGCCCCAAGCCTACCATCGCTTCTGTGATAGCAGCATCTCCGTGTGGATGATACTGCATGGCTTGTCCAATGATGTTTGCTACTTTATTGTATCTCCCATCATCTATCTGCTTCATAGAGTGTAAGATACGTCTTTGTACAGGCTTTAAACCATCATCTACGGCAGGGATTGCTCTTTCTAAAATAACATAAGACGCATAGTCTAAGAACCAGTTCTCAAAAAGTCCGTTTACAGGTATAAGCTCTTTACTCATATTTATAAAGTATTAAATTTCAGGGAATTGAAACGTTTGTATTCTTTTTAAGGAGAATATCAGCGTGCAAAGATATAAAAAACAGTCCGTAAAAATGAGGGGGTAGGGAAAAGAAAAGATTATTTTTATTTTAAGGATATATGTATATATTTGATCATAAAACGTTTATAACTATGAAGATATATATTTTTCCTGCTATTTTAGCTACAACCATTCTATTAGCTGCCAACTATCCAAAATCATCTACTCCAGTTTTTACTTTCGATGACAAACACTGGAAAGATGTTGTAAAAGAATTAAAAGAAAAAAAACACCTTGATTCGCTAGAATTGGTGCAAGAAAAAGTAGAACAGAGACAAAAAGAATATCTTGATTCTATTCAGAAATCTCCAAAATTCACTCATTTCGTTTCTGAAATAAAACAAGGGAAAGTTTCATTTCAGAAATGGCTCAAACATAAATGGTTAGGATATTTTCAATTTGGGAAAAAAGAAGCTTATTTTTCTCGTTGGGAAGCAACAGCCAGTTATCCAAGAGGCTGGTATGGTTATATTTGGTATTTTTTTGAAGAAAATTTACAAAGAACTTCCTCTGATGAAGAAAAATGGTTAATGATATTTGTAAAATATTATAGAAATGCAGAATTTATAGAAGAACTTTTTAAAACCTATGAACCACAAATTTATCAAGCCATTACTCAAAAAGAGTTTGCTCAAGGCAATTTAAAAGAATGTTTAGAAGAATTGTTAATGGCATATAACACCATCATTCAAAAAAAATATTACAAAGAAGATTTTAAATGTCTGCAAAATGCTGATGATGAAGAAAAACGCCAATATTTTCGTCAAATGGCTTTCCCAGATTATGATGGAAATCATAAATATAAAATGATGCCTACAGGAGCAGGAGCATGGTTTTACTCTTTTTGGTATAGAAGATATACCGAAGGCAATATAGATGTTGTCTATAAAATCATCCATAAAGTCTATTGGCATTATCAAAGCCAACGAAAATCTATTTTTTAATTTGTAGAAATCTTAAATTTCAATTCTCCATTTTCAAAACCTGCTTCACCTACATTAATATTTCTATCACCTTTTGTTTTTTTATTCATTAGTTTAATACCATAATAATTATATTTAATTGTGTTTTTATCTATAATTTTACCATTATTCCAACCATAACCATCATTTGCTAATTTTGTGAAATGGGCAATAAAACTATCGTAACCTGTATCGTACTTTGTTCCTAAATATTTTTTTAGCCTTTCTGGGGCTTTTAATTTTTTCTCTTCACTTAATATATCAATCAATAATTTATTAAAATTATCATAAGCTTTAGCCATTTCTTCAGGAGCGTTACTAGGCTTTGCAATTTTATTCAACTTATTGTAAACACCCTCAAATCCAAGTGTTTTTGAACCTGCATACAGTGTGTCATAATCTTTTTGATCATATTGAGCTTCAAATAAAATTTTTGGTGGATAAGTATTACAGGAAGCTAAATCTTCATTACTAATACCTATAATTTTTTCAATGCCGTTTATATTTTGAGTTTTTACATAAAGAATATGTTTGTTCCATCTTAAAGCTCTTATGCCATTTTTATCAGCATTTAATTTCATCTCAAGTACATCAACAGTTACTAAACTTGTTTTTTTATCATTTCCATCATTACTTGCTAATTTATCATATCCATTTGGGCATTTGGCAATATCAACAGTTTCAAAATTTTTAATACTCACTACATCATTGAAACCATAGTTGAGTTTTAAATTAAAATTTTCTTTTTTCTCCTTAAAATAATCAATTACTAATTTATCACAATTAACAATACTTTTAACTCCATTTTTATTTGTTGGTTCCCATACTTGAGTAGCAACATGCTTCCAACTATTATCTAATTTACAACTGTTGGCAGTGTTCGACCTACGATACTCTACGGTACTTCTAATTGATAACTCTTCGTGTTGTGCATTCTTTTTGCAAGTACCTAAAAACTCAATTACATAATAATCGTGAGGTAATTTATCTTTTATATATTCGCATTGTGTACTGTATCGATGTTGGTTTCAGCAAACTTAAAATCTACTTCACTTAATGTAAGTTTAAAAGCTTTAAGTTTTGCATTGAGTTCTGGACTTGCTTTTAAGATAGCTAATGCAGAGGCATTACTGGGGTCAGGGATCGTTTGAGCATTTAAACTAAAACTTAGAACTAATGCCAATATGGTGGTTAGTAGTTTCATAATAATTATTGATTTAAAACTCATTCTTTCTTTAGTACTTATAAAATTTGATACATAAGTTTCCGAATATAAAATGTATGATTCAATTTTACAAATAAATTTAAAAAAAATCATATTTTTATCAAACTGGAGTTAAAGGAGGGGATTTTATGTAAGAAACTGATATTACACAAGCCAGTTTCTTATAAACCTAATTATATACTCTCTAATATTACTTAGAAAATAAAGAAAACTAAAATAAACCTACTTTTTAATTTCAGTAATTTTAAAATCAATTCTTCGATTTTTAGCTCTGTTTAAATCGCTGGTGTTGGGTACAAAGGGTTTGGAGCTACCATAGCCAATATATTTTATACGATTGGGTTTTATTCCTTTGGAAATCAGATAGTCGTAAGCAATTTTAGCACGAGTAGTAGAAAGTTGAAGATTTTGGGTTGCATTGCCTATATCATCTGTATGACCTTCTAAAACCCCTGATACATCAGGATATTTAGTTAAAAATGCCACCAAATGATCTAATTGTTCTTTGGCTGTATTATTTAATTGCAAACTACCCAAATCAAAAACCACTTCTTTCAAAATAAATTCTTCACCTTTATAGGGATCAATTTTTTCCCAGTTGTCATTTATATCTGCTTTATTTACTTCAATAGAGGTATTTTTCTTGGTTAAAAATTTAGTCATCAACTCATCTTTATGTTTGTAAATAAAGAAAGATGCTGTTGATAGAACGGCTATCCAAATGATGGATTTTATAATACCACTGTAATCTTTTTTGGGTTTATTTTTTTCAGCCTCCAAAATTTGTGAAATGATATTGGCAGCTTTGTTGTGCTTTGGATTTATTTCCAAAGACTTTTCGGCAAATTCTAAGGCTTTGTTTTTATGTTGCTTACTTTTATGCTGGTTCCAAAGTTGATGATGACATTCTGCACAAAAATAAAGCGTTTCAGACTCATTCGGATTCAATGAAAGGGCATGTTCGAACTCTTCTAAAGCGTCAGTTGGGTTATTGTGTTTTAAATGAGTCTGTCCACGAGCAAAGAAATCATTAAATTCTTCGATTAAAGCATTCCATTCTTCTTCTGTAATACTAATTTCAAGAGCTTTATTTCTAATTCTTTCATCTGTAATGAGTGGTTTAGTCTCATCATAAGAAAGTTTTAAAACAGTATTGACATATTCAAGATGTATGGATTTGGGCTGCCCCATAGAGATAAAAAATTATAAAAAAATTAGTCTTCGATTTCATATTTGCGTTTTTGAGCAGATTTTGGTTCTTTTTTCCCATCACAAGTAGGATTGGTACATTGCCCATAGAAAACTAAAGAATGGTGTAAAATGTCAAATTTCATCAACTCACCCACCATATCTTGGATTTGCTGTAAACGAGGATCGCAAAACTCCAGTACTTTATGACATTCCACACAAAGTAAATGGTCGTGTTGTTTGAAACCATACGATTTTTCGTATTGAGCCAGATTTTTTCCAAATTGATGTTTGGTCACCAAATCACAATCTACAAGCAAATCGAGTGTGTTATAGACAGTAGCTCTACTGACACGGTAATTTTTATTTTTCATGCTGATATACAGCTCTTCCACATCAAAATGGTCTTTTCGAGAATAAATTTCTTCTAAAATAGCAAAACGTTCAGGTGTTTTACGAAGCTCTTTTTTCTCTAAATAAGCCACGAAAATCTTTTTTACTTCTTCAAAAAGTTTGTTGTCAAGCATAAAATTTCAAATTCAGGATTAAATACTCAAACCTATCGGTTTTCCATTTCAATTAATCTTCTTCTTCTTTTACTAAATTTTCTTCTTCTAAAGTCTTCCAGAGCATATCTTTTAGTTCGTCTATATTTTGGTATGCAAGTGCCGAAATAAAGATAGCAGGAACATTTTTTGGGAGCGTTTTTTTAAGCTTTTTCATTTGAGCTTCATCAATCAAATCGCATTTGCTTACAGCCAGTAAATGCCTTTTATCTAAAAGCTCAGGATTATATTCTTTTAGTTCGTTCAATAAAACTCGATATTCTTTACTGATACTCTCTGCTTCTGCTGAAACAAGAAATAACAAAATAGAGTTTCGTTCGATATGTCTTAAAAATCTTAAACCTAGTCCTTTTCCTTCGGAAGCACCTTCTATAATACCAGGGATGTCAGCCATAATAAAAGACTGATAATCTCTGTACTTTACCACACCCAAATTAGGTGTAATGGTTGTAAACGGATAATCTGCAATTTCGGGCTTAGCAGCCGATACGACAGAAAGAAGCGTAGATTTTCCAGCATTTGGGAAGCCTACTAAACCAACATCTGCAAGCACTTTCAATTCCAAAATTACCCATTGTTCAATGCCTTCTTCGCCAGGCTGGGCATAATGAGGGGCTTGTTTAGTAGAAGTTTTGAAATGCCAGTTACCTAAACCACCACGACCACCTGCAAAAAGAATTTTTTCTTCACCATCATTAGTAATTTCAAGTAAAATTTCTTCTGTTTCAGGGTCTTTTACAACCGTTCCGAGAGGCACTTCTAATACAACATCCTCACCATCAGCACCTTTTTTATTGGCACTTTGTCCGTTTCCACCACTTTCAGCTTTTACATGCTTTCTGTATTTGAGGTGCAGAAGTGTCCAGAGTTGAGCATTGCCTTTTAAAATGATATGACCACCACGTCCACCATCACCACCATCAGGACCACCATTGGGAATATATTTTTCTCTTCTGAAATGAATCGAACCAGCTCCACCTTTTCCTGAGCGACAATTTATTTTTACGTAATCTATGAAATTCGGAGAACCCATACTTTTTAGATAAATTAGATATTAGACACAAGATATAAGAAATTATACTGTGTTTACTATGATTTTAAGGGTAAATCTTTGCAAAATTAACAATTTTAAAATTTAGAATGATTAGAAATTATATTTCCTTTTCAAAATCTTTACAGAAATTAATCAGTTCAGGAAAAAACAAGCGAAAATCTTCTTCAAAAGCATCATAATGAGTAAGCAAATCTTTAGGGGCATGGAGTAAGTTAGACTGAAAACTTGTTCGTTGGCTCATTCCTTCAAAAACTCTTTCAATTCCCTTCATTTTCTGATAGTTATAAAGCCAGTTTTGGCGTATCATGTAGGGGAGCATGTATTGTACTTCGGATGGCAGAATATCGTGATATTGTTGTAGATTTTCATAAAAAGTATTAACAAAGCTTTCTAAAGGCTCTTGGTGATAATTTTCCCAGTTTTTAGCCAAAAAATGGTCATAAAATATATCTACGGCAACAGGAGCATAACGTTTTTGAGTCTCTTTGAGCCTTTCAGTGCTTTGCTGTACAATGGGGTGCTGATCTGTGTAGGCATCAATGGCTCTGTGCAATCGAATACCTTTTTGAATTTCATCATCAAAATCTTCAAATTGTTTGCCTTTGATAGAATCAGCAATAAAATTCCCAATTTGGATTTTGAGTGAATCGCCTGAAAGATAAATATGTGCTAAAAAATTCAAGGTGCGTTGAGGTTGTTTGTGTTATAACAAACTTAATTTATTTTTAGGTCAAAACAAAGGCTTTTTTATCTTTGCAAAACTGATTATAAAAATGAGGACGAATCATCATTCGCCCCTACAACAATTTTATTCTATACTTCTTATGAATCGTTCTTATACGTTCCCGCTTATTATTATTGGCATTTTCTTTTTTATTTTTGGCTTTGTTACATGGCTCAATGGTATTTTAATTCCCTATCTAAAAATAGCTTGTGAACTCAAAACAGACGTACAAGCTTATCTGGTTACTTTTGCTTTCTATATTTCTTACTTTGTGATGGCTCTGCCTTCGGCTTGGGTTCTCAATAAAATTGGTTTTAAAAACGGAATGTCTTTAGGATTATTTGTAATGGCTTTGGGAGCTGTTATCTTTATACCTGCTGCCAATACTCGTACCTACGAGCTTTTTTTATTGGGTTTATTTGTGCAGGGGACAGGTTTAGCAATTCTCCAAACGGCTGCTAACCCTTATATAGCTGTATTAGGAAACCCCGAAAGTGCTGCCCAACGTATCAGTATTATGGGGATTGCCAATAAAGTGGCGGGTATTATCAGCCCTATTATACTCGGAACCATTATTTTATCGGATGCTGGAGATATAGACAACGCTCTGAAAACATTAGAAGGAAATAGTCGTATAGAATATTTAAGTACTTTGTCTTCTAAAGTAATAACTCCTTATGCTATTATGGCATCTGTGTTGGTATTATTAGCCCTGATGCTCAGATTTGCCAAGCTACCTCAAATAGAAGAATCTAAAACAGATACAACAGACGAAAAAACAACACACAGCAATATTTTACAATATCCACAACTCGTTTTGGGGGTAATTGCTTTGTTTTTGTATGTAGGTGTGGAGGTAATGGCAGGCGATACCATTGCTGGTTATGGTAAATTTTGGGGTTTTACAGATGTCAAATATTTTACTTCTTATACACTCGTAGGGATGCTTGTAGGCTATGTAATCGCTATTTTTACCATTCCGAAGTACATTTCCCAGCAAAAAACCTTGATGATTAGTGCTGTATTGGGCATAGTGTTTAGTTTGGTGGCTGTTTTTACTGAAAAAGAAACTTCTATTATGGCAATTGCACTGCTTGGGCTTGCAAACTCTGTGATGTGGCCTGCTATTTTTCCGCTTGCTATTTCTGATTTGGGTAAACTGACCAAAACAGGCTCAGCTATGCTGATTATGGCAATAGCAGGAGGGGCAGTTTTGCCTCTTTTGTATGGTGCTTTGGCAGATAATAAAAGTATCGGTCTGCAAAATGCTTACTGGCTTCTTGTACCTGCGTATTTGTTTATAGCGTATTATGGTTATAAAGGCTACGCCAAAAGAAAATGGTAGATTATTAGATTTGAGAATAGATATTAGAAAAAGGATATTGGAGAAAAGAGAAAGGAAAAAAACGCTATTAAAAGCCACAAAGTGGAAAAACAATCTTTGGGTCGGGTAAATAATTGGTTTTCAAAACTTTAATCTCGTCATAGCGAATGCAGTGAAGCTATCTTGAGATTGCTTCCTGCTTCATTTTGTTTGCAGTCGCAAAGACGTACAACGTCATTACGAGCCATAAAGTGGCGAAGTAATCTTGAAGGGTTATTGTAGCCAGTTTTAAAAATACCACATACCACTTTTTTTACACTTCGAACACAGTGAGGAGTCTAAACCTTTGAATGTTCATAATCTTTGAAATCTGATTTAGTAGTAATACTATTGTTTTGATAAATAAATTTTATGATAAAGATTCAGAATTACAATTTTTCTATATAGAACATAACACTTGAACTATGGAATACAAAATTGTTTATGAAGTAACTAATAGTAGTATTAAAAGTGATTGGTTATTTTCGATTCTTATGATATCTGGTGGTTTGTTCCTTTTTTTTTATAATAGGAAATCAAGTACAGATGAATCTTCTTACTACTCTGTTTTTGGGGTGGGGTTAATTTGTATGGGATTATTCTTCTTGATAACAGATAATCTTATAACAAAGATAAACCTATATAATGAAACCCAAGAAATTTATAGAAAGAAGCAATATGATATAGTAGAGGGTGCTATTGAGTATTTTGACCCCATGCCTTATAACGGACATAAACATGAAAGCTTCAGGGTCAATGGCGTCTACTTTAACTATTCAGATTATGATGGAAGATATTATGGTTTTAATAATACGGCTTCACATGGTGGACCTTTAAAAGCCAATGGACAACGTGTAAGGCTGGCTTATATCACAAGAGAAGGACGGAATATTATTTTAAGAATTGAATTAAAAGGTAAATAAGTTTAATGTTTTTTGCCATTTTAGGCATCTGGTATGGTAATCCAACCATTTTCTGGTTGTTCAGTCTCTTCTTTAACAATTTCTTTATATAAAATTCTACAAAATGTGGGATCTTTGGGATAAATACGTGCATAACACTTGTGACCTAATTTAAAAGTCTTTAGAGTTTCCACCTCTTTTTTGGTGTACTCTTTATGTTGATATGTAAATTTAAAAATAGTTTTATCATATTGTTCATCGTTTGCATCTTCAGAAGTAGCTTCTATTAATATAGCTACTACATATACACTTTCTTTCTGTAATAAATAAGATGTTTTAATATTTCTGTAAAAAATTAAAACTGAAACTAACAAAATAAAACAAACATAAAATATATATCCATTAGAAGTTGTATAACCTTCATCATCCTCAAAAAATTGGCTCAGATCTCCAGAAGGGATTTTTTTCTTATCAATAGGTGGTAATGAACTCCAACCATTACTTGGTTGAGTCGTAATGGTATCAGGTACAGGTTTTTTATAAAGTATTTTTGATATTTCAGGTTTTTTCTTAGAAATTTTTGCATAAAATCTTGAGCCTATTTCAAAACTTCGTCCATCATAGGAGTGACTATTTTTGTATATTTTGCCAAAATATTGATATTGAAATACAGCATCATCTACATCCACATCTATATGTATGGCTATGACATATAGATAGTCTTCTGATAACGCATATTTTTTTCTTAAAATATTAAAGTTTACGATTCCAAGTAAAAATAGCATTATTAATATGGAATATACTGCTCTAATAGTCATACAAACATACTTGTTTTTTTCTGTCGTTTTAAGTGATAACACTTTGATATGATGTAAATACTCCAATCTCGTCATAGCGAACGCAGTGAAGCTATCTTACAATCAGTTATGCTGAGTTTTTTTGGATTGCTTCCTGCTTCACTTTGTTCGCAGTCGTAATGACAAAATACATAAACCTAAATAAAAAAGGAAAAAAGACACAACATCTTTTTTCCTTTTTCTTTATTCTTTTCTCCCAAAACTAAAATCTAAACCAATTCTTTATATTGCATTTGGTGGAGTTGGGTGTAATAGCCGTTTTGTTTGAGGAGTTCTTCGTGTGTACCTACTTCTTTAATTTCTCCTTTATCCAAAACAATAATTTTGTGAGCATGCTGAATAGTAGAAAGTCTGTGGGCAATCACGATGGCTGTTCTACCTTTCATGAGTTTATTGATAGCATTTTGTATCATTTCTTCGGTTTCGGAGTCCACAGAAGAAGTCGCTTCATCCAAAATAATAATTTCGGGTTCATACACCATTGCCCTTACAAACGAAATAAGCTGGCGTTGCCCCACCGAAAGGGTAGCTCCACGCTCCATTACCTGATAGTCGAGTCCTCCGTTCAGGCGTTCAATGAAATCTTTCGCACCCACCAGTTCGGCTGCTCTCCAAATGGTATCGTCTGAAATATCGGAATTTCCTAAAGTAATATTTTCTCTGATAGAACCTGAAAATAAAAATACATCTTGCAAAACTACTCCAATATGAGAGCGAAGTGTCTGTAAATCATATTCTTTAATATCTTTTTTATCAATCAGAATATTTCCTTTATTAATTTCGTAAAAACGATTGATGAGATTAATAATAGAAGATTTTCCTGCTCCTGTGGCACCTACAAATGCAATGGTTTCACCTTTTTGGGCTTCAAAAGAAATATTTTTGAGAACGTAGTCTTCATCGTTATAAGCAAACCAAACATTTTCAAACTGAATATATCCTTCTAAACTTTTGGGCTTGTACGAACCATTTTCAACAGTATCTTCTTGATTATCCAATAAATTTAAAATACGTTCGGAACTTACAATAGCCATTTGAAGTGTATTGAACCTATCTGCAATCATTCGGATAGGTCTGAAAAACAGAGATATATACATCATAAAGGCAATCAGAACGCCCAAAGTAGTTTGTTCTTCAATAACTTCTTTAGCTCCATACCATACAATAAGCCCTGTACCTGCTGCACTAATAATCTCTGCCACAGGGAAATATACTGAATAATACAAAACAGATTTTAAGTTAGATCTTCTGTGTTCTTTATTGATTTCGTTAAATTTTTCTACTTCTCTTTTTTCTGCTCCAAAAATTTGGACAATGTTCATGCCCGAAATATGCTCCTGTACAAAAGTATTGAGGTTTGCAACAGCATTTCGTACTTCTGCAAAAGCTACTTTTACTTTTTCTTTAAAAATATAAGTGGTAATCAGCAAAAAAGGCAACATCGAAAGACTCACAAGCGTAAGTTTCCAGTTGGTATAAAACATCATAAACAAAATAGCAATAATTTGAAGAATATCAGCAACAATGGCTGCAATACCATCTCCAAATACAGTCGAAAGGGTTTCGATATCTGAAATATTGCGTGTTACTAGCCTTCCGACAGGGGTTTTATCATAAAATTTGAGCCTTAGACTGAGCATTTTATCGTAAAGGCGTACCCTGATGTCTCGTACAATGGTTTGCCCAATCCAGCCAGACCAAAATGTATGAGCATATTGAACTACTGATTGCAATGCAAGCAGGGCAATCATCCAAAGAGTTAAGGTTAATAACATACTCTCTTGCCCTTCATTCATATAATTATCAACACTATATTGTACTAAGTAAGGGCGTATAGGACCTAATAAGGCTAGAAATAAGGTAAGAAATACAACGGAGTAAAATGTAAATTTATAAGGTTTAGTAAAACTATAAAGCCTTTTAAGTATTTGGCTATCAATAATTCTCCCCTTTTTTTTCTGTTCTGGTTCCAAAATATTAACTAAAAATTATAATGGTGAAAATTCTATCAAATTTAACGAAAAAAGTTGTGGTGCTAATATGTACTTGAAGTCTTTTTTTTAAACTAAAAAATGTATGTTTTGGTTCAAACTACTGAAAATGCAACACTTATATTGGTTTAATACAATTTTAATGAAGTGTAAAATATTATAAATGAGTGTATTGTGAATTATAATAAAAAAAGCTTTTATGATAAATACAAATGCCTTAATTTTGCAGGCTGTAACCAATATATTTTTGACTATGGAACAGGTTTGGAGCAACGTTTCGTTATGGGGCGTTCTAACAGTTCTGATTACAACTTTTAGAGTTATTAGACAATTTTTAAAATTTGACTCAGGCATTAAAATAGCCCAATTTTGGCGTATTTTGCGTTATCAGGCTGTTTATTTTATTCGATACGAATACAAAATTTGGCTTGTCCCAGCCTTGTCTCTGGCTACACTTATTTGGGTAGGAGGGAGTGTACATGCAGGAATGTTATCTGTTTTCTTTTGGGCAAATGTGGTGTGGTGGATTTTAAATGTTAGTCTATCATACTTTATCAAAACCAATCATCAACTCCTTAAACAGATTAGAAACACTCCCTTAAGTATTATTTCGTTGGGTGGGAGCTTATTTTTTAATGCTTACCTTTTAGATGTACAGTTTTCTAGTATTGGAGGAACAAAACCTTTATTGGCTATTTTAGCCAGTATTTTTCTGGGAACAAGTTTGGTAATAGGGAGCTTTCGTTTGTGGCAATACAACGATGGTTTACACCCCAAAAATATAGAAAGTTCTTTTATTAGCAACGAAAGACTGGATGCACTAGTAATAACCCTGATTAGCAGTATATTACTAGCTCAGGTTTATGGCAATCATATCAATTTTTCACTTTTACCTCTTGTACTTTCTGCTTCATTCTTGATATTATTTGGTGTTGGAAAAGCTGTTATTAATGGGCAGTTATGGAGTAAATATCATAAATATGCTGAAGGAAGCGTTTTACTTATCAGTATAGGGCTTACATTTGGAATTTTGTACTATTATTTGCCTGTATCGTGGTTAAAAGGTGGAATTAGTTATCAGAGAAATGATTTACTTTATACAATTCTGACGGGTCTTTTAGTAAGTTTCTTTTCGGATAAGCTCATTGCGTTATATCGTTATCTTCAAAATACTTATACGTATT
>Ga0075157_10001210_pt1 | contig 16656 bp, 9 predicted proteins | sample JI81BgreenDNA_FD_70967 | JGI IMG/M metagenome (GOLD analysis project Ga0075157, IMG submission 70967) | Wastewater effluent complex algal communities from Wisconsin, to seasonally profile nutrient transformation and Carbon sequestration -... | ecosystem: Engineered > WWTP > Effluent > Algae...
CTGCGCATCGCGCCCGATGGCCGCACCATCGCCTTCCGCCAGAATTACGAGGTGTTCGCGATGCCGCTGATCCCCGGCGGCAAGCCGGTGGATGTGAGCGAGAAAGGCGGGGCGCTGCCTGTCACCAAGGTCAGCACCGGAGGCGCGGATTACATCGGTTGGGCCAATGGCGGGGAAACCCTGTTCTGGTCGATCGGCCCGAGCCTGCAAAGCGCCAGGGTGGCCGAATTCTTCCCCTCCGCACCGAAAGCCGATGGCGATAAACCCGCTGCCTACACCCCGCCGACCATGGGCATTCCGCTGGGCGTGACAGTGCAGGCGGCCAAGCCCACCGGCACCACGGTGATTACCGGCGCGCGCGTGCTGACGATGAAGGCTGGCCTCGGCGCGGATGATGCGGGGGTTATCGAAAACGGGATGATCGTGATCACCGGAGATCGCATCACCGGGGTCTATGATGCGACGGTCGTGAAGATGGCCTTCCCCGAAGGCACACGCTTCATCGACGCCAGCGGCAAGACCATCATGCCCGGCCTCGTCGATGCCCACGCGCACGGGCCATACGGGGTGGGCGACCTCATCCCGCAGCAGAACTGGGCGCTGCTGCAGGACCTCGCGCTGGGCGTGACCACGATTCACAACCCCTCGTCGCAGGCGAGCACGGTCTTCGCCGCGGCCGAGCGCCAGCGGGCAGGCCTGACCCTCGGCCCGCGGATCTTCTCGACCGGAGAGATCATATACGGGGCCAAGGCACCGGATGTGTACGCGCGGATCGATACCTATGACGACGCGCTGGCCCATGTTCGCCGGATCAAGGCGCAGGGCGGCATCTCGGTCAAGAACTACAACCAGCCCCGGCGCGAACAGCGCCAGATGGTGGTGCGCGCCGCCGCTGCCGAAAACATGCTCGTGGTGGCCGAGGGCGGTTCACTGTTCGGCATGGACATGAACCTTGTCGCCGACGGCAATTCGACCATCGAGCACAACGTCCCTGTCGACGTGTTCTACGAAGACGTGCTGCAGTTCTTCGGCCAGTCGAACAGCAATTACACGCCGACTCTGGTGGTCACCTATGGCGGCCTGGCAGGTGATCCCTATTGGCGGCAGGCGACCAACGTCTGGGAAAACCCCCTGCTGGTGCACACCCCGCCCAAGCAATTGCTGGCGGACACCGGCCGCCGCACCAAGGCGCCGGACTGGGCCTTTGTCGATGACAACAACGCCCGCGAAGCGCGCAAGCTCGCCCAGCGCGGCGTCAAGGTCAGCATCGGCGCGCACGGCCAGCAAACCGGCATCGGCGCGCATTGGGAGCTGTGGAGCTTCGTGCGCGGCGGGATGAGCCCGGTCGAGGCGCTGAAGGCCGGCACGATCGTCCCGGCGCAATCGCTCGGCATGGCCAAGGACATCGGCAGCATCGAAGCGGGCAAGCTGGCCGATCTCGTGATCCTGTCGGACGATCCCAGCGCCGATATCGCCAACTCGGACAACATCGAACAGGTGATGCTCGGCGGGCGGTTGTATGACGCCAAGACGCTGGACGAAGTCGGCACCGGCACCGCCAAACGCCAGCCCTACTGGTGGGGCAGCAACGGCGGCAACGGCGCAGGCGGATCGGCAGAAGCAACCGAAGCTGGCCGCGGCCACGCTGATGGCGATGCAGGATAGGGCCTAGCCAGCGCCCCAAACCCACGCAGGACAATCATCGGGGTCGGAGCTGATAGCGCGACCCCGGCGATGGACGGGGAATTGGAGCGGTGAAGGGAATCCAATTATCGGCACAATATCCTGATAGATATTATTAAATTTCACACCACAGCTTTCAGAGGCCCCCAGATGATCCCCTCCATGAGCCGGATGCCTGTGGAAAACATGGGACATTGTGAGTCAGTTCTGAACCCGCAACGCGCCAATCAGATCCGAATGATTGACGTCTGAGTGATGTGTAGCTTTTTCAGGGGGATACTGAGTAATTCATCGGATCCGATTGGCCAGTCAGATTTGATTGAGAAGCCGCCATGTGCACTTTCCGATGTTTTTTTGTTTATTTTCATTACAATATCACGGCGATCTGTCGCGTTCGGTGTGCCTAGGTCTCGAGCTTATTAGATCGAGAGCGGTCTCTAAGCTCGACGATGAAATCGACATATCGCGTAGACTGCGTGTGGGATCGCCCCGCGCAGGGTCGTCGAACGAATTCAGATGTCCGCTTCGCGCCCCCATGTCAGTCATAGCTGATTGCCTGAAGGCGGGCCCCGCCTCCCGGTAGGTCTAAATGGCCAGGTCTGGGACTTTGCAGTCGTTTGTGATTCGTATGCCGAACGACCGGTTTTGCCAGGATCGGACACGACTTCGGGCAAGTAGGGAATGGCAGAGACGACTGCAGCGTCTGGCGCGATAACGATTAACAGCGACTACCTTGCTTCGACCCTGTGTTCGAAGAATAGCGTGATGATCGCGTCCGCGTGCCGTTCGACCCAGCGCGGGTCGTATGCGTCGACACCGTAAATTTCCCGGATCTCCTCGGAAAGCACGAAGGGCATCTGTGCAGCCGCGACGAGAATATAGGTCAGCGACACTTCGTCGATCGCGGGCCAGATGCCTTCATCGACATGGTCCTTGCGCATCCTCAGCCCGGCGCGGTGCTGCGGGGCGATAAAGCTTTTCACCATCCAGCGGAAACGGTCCGAGCCGTGGATCGACTGCTGGACCATGATCCGGGCGTGCTCCGGGTGCCGGGCGCAATAGGCGACATAGCGCCGGATGCGGTTCTTGAGCCTCTCAAATTCGGACAAATGATCCTCGCTGCCCGGCTCGACCGCGAGTTCGGCGTTCATCCGGTCGAACAGGAAGACCACCGCTTCCTTCCAGAGCTCCTCCTTGTTCTGGAAGTGATGCCGGATCAGCGCGTGGTTGACCCCGACGTTGCCGGCAATCTCGCGCACGCTGGTGGCATCGAAGCCTCTCTCGCCAAAGATCCGCAACGCCGCCTCCAGGATCTGCCCGCGCGTCTTCAGACGCTGCTTCTCCCGCTGGTTCATGTTGGGCTCTGCGTTCATGGCGATGGTTTACCGCCCTCGTCATGCGCCGACAACCGGACAGTAGCGTGCCGCTCCGCAAGTTCGGCGACGATTGCGCGATGCCGCTCGCCGGTAAGAGGGTAAAAGCGCAAGGTGGCGATAGCCGCAGCAAGGAAGCCTGCAGGCAGCAGGGTCATGATGACCTTGATTCCGTCGAGCGTTGTCGCGGACTGCACGGCGTTGGGAACATAGCCGACGCCATCCAGCAGCCAGCCCAGCCCGGCCGCAGCCAGACCAAAGCTAACCTTCTGGGCGAAAGACATCAGCCCGAATGCCAGCGATTCCACCCGAACGCCGTCCTGCCACTCGCCAAATTCGACCGTGTCGGGAAGCATCGACCAGAAAGAGAGGTAGCTCGCCGCAGTGCCGACCGCGCCGACCGCGAAGATCACAGTGACGACGGGCACCGTTTCAAGCGGGTTGAGGAAGTTCGCGATCGCCACGAGCATCGAGATTGAGAGGCCGGCAAGCCACACCGTGCGTTTTTCGATCCGCGTCGCGATCCATGCCCATGCGGGGATCAGCACCGCCGCACCGCCAGTCATCAGGGCAAGCGCCGTGCCAGAGGCAGCCTCGTCGCCGAGCGTATATTTGTAATAATAGATCAGCGTCTTGCTCGACATCACGCCGCCCATGAACAGAAGCGAAGTGGCGAGAAAGACCACCACGAAGGCGCGGTTGCGCGCAAGGACGCCGAGCGAGGTGCCCAACCCCGGCGCCAGGGTTGGGGCTGCGCCTGCGTCAACTGGGGCGAGAAACACCGGATCCTCGCGCGTGGTCAGGAACAAGACGAGGAACACGGGCAGAGAAAGGGCGGCGAAACAAACCGCAGTCCAGAAAAATCCGGTCGCCGCATCGCCCCGTCCGAAGAATTCCACCAGCTTCAGCGTCGTAAGCGCGACGAAGAACCCGCCAAGCGTGGCTGACACCATGCGCCACGCTGACAACGAATTACGCACCCGCGCGCTGCGCGTCATGCGCGCCGAAAGCGAGGAATAGGGAATGGACATGACAGTATAGGCGGTGCGGAACAGCACGTGGGTGGCCGCCGCATAAACGATCAAGGCTGTTTCGCTTCCTTCGGGCCGGAAGAACATCAGCACAAGCGTGACTGCCAGCGCGGGAGTTCCGAACAGGAGGTAGGGCCGGTAGCTGCCCCAGCGCGTGCGGGTGCGCTCGGCAATATAGCCCATGACCGGATCGGTGATCCCGTCCCACACCATTGCGACCATGAAGATCAGCCCGGAGGTAGTCGCCGAGAGCATCAGCACGTCGGTATAGTAGTAGAGCAGGAACAGGCTGGTGGTCGACCAGTGCAGATTGAACCCGAAATCCCCGAAGCCATAGGCCGCCTGCCGCCACCGGGGCAGATCGTCTTCAAGTGCGATTGAGGCGGGGCTAGTCATTATCGGCGATATTCCGATTGAGGAGGTCGATCATCGCGGGCTTGGCCGGGCCGTCAGGAAAGACATGTTCAAGCCTGTCCTCGGCATTAATCGGGCGCGACCACCTCTCGGGAAACTCCGCAGCCGTGCTGCCGCCTTCGCGCCGGAACACCGCCCCTTGGTTGTACTTCCGGCTGAAGGCGATTCCATGCCCCCCGTCGCGCGCGGCGAGGCCATCGAACAGCTTCCTCCGCATGGCGATAAGCACCTCTTCGAAAGCCGGATCGGCCACCAGGTTGCGCGTTTCGTGAGGATCGGCGGCGAGGTCGAATAGTTCCTCGGTGTCCCACACGCCGTGATACTGGATATACTTGAACCGCTCATCACGCAGGGCAAAAGTGGTCGGGGTGTGCGGGTAATTGAACTCCCAGTAATACTCGTAGACCAGCTGAACGCGCGTCGGCGCAGTTTCACCACGCAGCAGCGGCGCGAAGCTTTGTCCGTCAACGGCATCGAGCGCGGGGGCCGAAGCGAGATCCAGGATCGTCGGGCCGAGATCGATATTGGCGACCAGAGCGTCGAGCTTGCCCGAGGCCCGCAGATGCGCCGGCCCCCACACGATCATCGGCACCCGCATCGACGGCTCGTAGGCGTTGCGCTTGTCGATCAGCCCGTGTTCGCCCAGCAGGAAGCCGTTATCGCTGGTGACGAAGATGATGGTGTTGTCGAGCTGGTCCAGGCGCTCAAGCGTTTCGCGCAGGCGCGCGACGCTGTCGTCGATCGCCCGCAGCGTCTCGCGATAGTCCCGGCGGAATTCGGCCAGGTCGACATCGTCATGATAGGCGAATTCGACCCCGTGCCAGCTGTTGCGCTGGTTCTGGACCCACATTGGCGTGCCCGGTTCGCTGCCCGTGGGCAGGCCCGCCAGATCGGGTGCCTCGGCGGGCAGGGTGCCGCGATGGCGCTGTGCCGGCGTGAAGGGGGCATGGACGCCCTTGTGACCGATGTAGAGCATGAAGGGTTGCACCCGCTCGCCTTGCGATAGCCACTCAACCGCGTAGTCGGTGAGTTCGTCGGTGATGTAACCCTGCTGCGGGACCTCACGGCCATTCACGTTGAGCATCGAAGGGCGCCCGAGAAGATCGCGGGGCATGTAGTTGCCCTGTCCATCGAAGCTCACCCAATGATCAAACCCGGCACGTTGATCGGCACCGTGGCCCATGTGCCATTTGCCGATCAACGCGGTCCGATAGCCAGCCTGCTGCAGGCGCTCGGGGAAGATTGTCAGGTTTTCGGGCAGGGGCACGTTGTTGTCGACCACACCGTGATTTCGCATGGCGAGGCCGGTGAGCAGCGAAGCGCGGCTCGGTGAGCACAGCGAGGTGGTGACGAAGGCATTGGTCATGATGACCCCTTCGCGCGCGAGGCGGTCGATGGCGGGTGTCGGCACATCCGCTCCGAATATGCCGAGTTCGTCGAACCGCAGGTCGTCGATCAGCACAACGACTATGTTGGGGCGGCGCAGCGGTTCCTGCGCGGTGGCATTCTCTGGCGCCAAACCTGCGGCCACGAGCCCCGCGACGAAAAGGCCGAACACGATCAGAAGGGGGCGAGCAACCATGGTCCTTGCACTCCGGTTGGCATCTTCCGCTTGTGAAAGAGCGGCGGGCGCTGCGCTCGGCCGCACCCGCCGCCAGTCTTTCTCCGGGAGAGGAGCCCGGTCAGAACGAGAAGCGCGCCCTCGCGCCGACATAGCGGGCGAAGTCACGCGGCACATACTGGCTCAGAACGCCCGCATAAAGCGGATCAGCAAAGATGTTGCTGGCGTAGAACTGGTCGAAAGCATTGTTGACGAAGACCGTCGCCGACCATGAACCATCCTCGGCCTCCACACCTGCGGCGAGGTTGACGATCGCGTAGGAGCCCTGAACAGTGCGAGGATCGCCTGTGAGGCTGAAGTTCACCTCGCTCTGCCACTGTCCCGACACCTGAACGAAGGGCATGAAGGATGCGCCGACCGGGATTTTTTGGCGCACCATACCCGTCAGTCGCCATTCGGGCGCGTTGGGCAGGCGCGAACCCGACAGGTCCTGGAGATTGGCGACGATGTCGTCGGTGGTGGCAGGCGTCCCGCGGTCGTCCAGCGTCACCGGGACGCACCCCGTCGCCGCTGTCTGACCGAAATAGCACGGGGCATTGGCGAAATCGGTGATCTCGGCATCGGTCCAGGAAAGACCGCCTTGGACGAAGGTGTAGTCGGAAGGCGTGAACAGCGCCTCGAGCTCGACACCGCGCGTGCGAACAGAGCCGACATTGGTGAGCCGCGTCTCTGCTACCAGAAGCTGGGCCGGGTTTTCGACGAGGACGGCAGCCTGCTCCTGGAAATTGTCGAACTCGGTCTGGAACGCCGCGAGATTGAGCGTCAGATCGCCATCGAACAGCACCGACTTGACGCCGAGTTCAAAGGCATCGGAGGTTTCTGCCTCGATCGGCTGGACATTGGGCGGAGCGCCGACTTCGGTATCGATCGCGCGCCCCTTGTAACCGCGTGCATAGCGGGCATAGACGTTGAGATCAGGCGTGAATTCGTGACGGATGCCGACATCGCCGGTAAAGGCGGTATCCTCGGTCTCGCCAGTCGGATTGGCTCGGACGCCGAGAGGGCCGCCGAAGGGCCGATCGCCGGGAACGAGCACGTTGGCCGGGTTGCGGTTGATGCGGTATTCGAGTTTCTCGTTAATCAATCGCGCTCCGCCGAACAGCACGGTCTGGTCGGACAGGTAGATGTTGGTGCTTCCAAACAAAGCTAGATTGGTGGTGCTGACCGCGGAATCGAAGAAGGTGCTCTGGTTGATTCGCAGGATGTTCGGGCCAGCCGGAGCGGCGATCTCGAAGCGCCGCTGGAAGGTGCGGTCGAGGTCGAGGATGAAGGCAAAGCCGCCCAGCACGAAATCAATCGGCGGGCCCTGCGGCGAGACCAGCCGCACTTCCTGCGACATTTGCGAAATTCCGGTCGTCCCGCCGTTGATGTCGAAGGTGATGAAACCGGGGATCGGCTCCTCGAACGGCAGCCCGTCGACATCAATGTTGTTCTCGAAATTATACTTCCGATAGGCGGAAATGGAGGTGAGCGTGTAGCCGCCGCCCAGCCCGAGTTCCGCCTTGCCCGACACGCCGAACTGGTCGGAATTGTTGAACACCGGCGCGTTGACGTTGCTCTGTGCGTTCTCGCGCCCGGCAACAACCGGAGCGAGGAAACCGTTTAGCCGACCGTTCGCGCCTGCACCGAGGACACCGCTGGTGTCGCGCGCCACGTAGATGCAACAATCCTGTTCGGATTCGCGGTAGTCGGCGATCAGGGTGAAGCGGAAGTCGGGATCGGGCTCGAACAGGATCTTGCCGCGCACGCCCCAGTTTTCATAACCATTGAGATCGCGCCCGTCAGCGTTCTCGATATGGCCGTCGAAGCTGCGGTAGTAGCCGGTGATGCGGCCGCTGAAGGCTCCGCCGATCTTGCCGGAAAGCGTGCCGCGCACGGTATATTCGCCGCTCTCGGCAATCGCTGCGTCGACCGAACCCGAAAGCCTTTCGGTCGGATCCTGGGTCGTCACCGAAATCACGCCGGCCGAGGCGTTCTTGCCGAAAAGGGTCGATTGCGGTCCGCGGAGGACTTCGACCCGCTCGATATCGGCAAGGTCCTGAAAGCCGACTGCTTGGCGCGCCATTACGACATCGTCGATGACGATCGAAACGCTCGATTCCACGCCTTGAGAGAAGACCGAAGTGCCGACCCCGCGGACGTTGACCGAATTGTTCTGGTCATTGGTCGATTGCGTGAAGGTGATGCTGGGCGCGACCTGGCTGAGCGTTTCGACCGAGAAAACCCCGACATTATCGAGCGCCTCGCCGCTCAGCGCGGTGACGGCGACGGGAACATCCTGCAGGCTTTCGGCGCGGCGGGTCGCGGTGACGATGATGACATTGCTTTCCTCGGCCCCTGCCTCTCCCGCGTCCGCATCCTGCGCATGGGCCGGAATGGCTGCGCAGAAGGCAAAGGTGCAGGTTCCCGCAAGCAGTGCAGACAGTTTCATGGCCTCTCCCCTGTTTGAAAGGTTATTTCGTTATCCGGTCGGTTATCGAACCGATTCGCAATTTCGTCAAGTCGCTATCCACTTGGTTGACGAAATGCTTGACAGAGGCATGGTTCGATTTAGCTATCCGAGCGGATAGTGATTTGCAGGGAGAATGTCGGTGTCGCAATTTTCGCCCCGGAAGGGGATGAGCCGGGAGGACATCGACGCGACCATTGACGCGATTGTCGAAGCGGCAACGCTCGAGGAAAAGGTCGCAATGATGAGCGGCAAGGGCTTTCTCACCCAGATCCGCGAAGACGAGGGGCAATGGGGCAAGCGCCCTTACAAGGCCGGCGGCGGGATTGACCGGCTCGGGGTGCCGAGCCTGTGGTTCACCGACGGGCCGCGCGGCGTGGCGCGCGGGCAATCGACCTGCTTTCCGTGCTCCATGGCCCGCGGCGCCAGCTTCGATGTCGATCTGGAACGGCGCATCGGCGAGGCGATGGGGATCGAGATCCGCGCGCAGGACTGCAACCTGTCGGGCGCGGTATGCATCAACCTGCTGCGCCACCCGGCATGGGGCCGCGCCCAAGAAACCTATGGCGAGGATCCCCACCACCTCGGCGAGATGGGCGCAGCGCTCGCCGAGGGCATCCAGACCCATAACGTGATCGCCACGGTGAAGCACTTTGCGCTCAATTCAATCGAGAACACCCGCTTCACCATCGACGTGACGATCGATGAGACCGTGCTGCACGAGGTCTACCTGCCGCACTTCAGGCGGGTGCTGGATGCCGGCTGCGCCAGCGTGATGAGCGCCTACAACAAGCTCAACGGCGAGTATTGCGGGCAGAACCGCGCGCTGCTTACCGACATCCTCCGCGGCGAATGGAACTTCGACGGCTTCGTCCATTCCGACTGGGTGCTCGGCGTCTACCAGCCCTACGGCGCGAGCGCCGGGTTGGACATCGAGAACCCCGAGCCGCTGGTGTTCGGCGCCAAGCTGGTCAAGGCGGTCGAGGACGGGCTGACCGAGCCGACGGTGATCGATACCGCCTGTCGCCGCATCCTCTCGACCCTGTATCGCTTCGCCGCCGCCGAAGACCCGCTGCCCGCCTACCCGCTCGAACTGGTGGCATCGGAGGCGCATCGCGCGCTGGCCCGCGAGGCGGCGGAAAAAGGCGCGGTGCTGCTGGAGAACGACGGGACCCTGCCGCTTCCCGCCAGTATCGGCAAACTGGCGGTGATCGGACGGCTCGCCGACCAGCCGAACACCGGCGATTTCGGATCGAGCCGCGTCAACGCCCCCTTTGTCATAACTCCACTGGCGGGATTGCGGCAGGCACTGGGCGAGGACCGCGTGCTGCACGCCGACGGCTCCGACGACGCGGCGCTCGCCGCCGCGCTGTCCGCCTGCGAGGCGGTTGTGGCGGTGGTGGGCTACACGGCGGACGAGGAAGGCGAATACATCCCGGGCGACCTCGTCCCGCAGATGCCCGAGGCGGTGCGGGAGGCGATGCCCGCGCGGGACGACAATCGTCCGCCGCGCGGAGGTGACCGGGCCTCGCTCGATCTTCCGGCCGACCAGATCCGCCTGATCGCGCGCGCCAGGGAAAGCGGCAAGCCGGTGATCGTGGTGATCGTCGCCGGTTCGGCGGTGATGGTCGAGGAATGGCGCGAAGGCACGGCGGCGATCCTCCAGACCTTCTATGCCGGGATGGAAGGCGGGACCGCGCTTGCCCGCTTGCTGCTGGGCGAGGTCAGCCCGTCCGGGCGCCTGCCCTTCACCGTCGCGCGCGATGCGGCGCATTACCCCTTCTTCGACCGCGAGGCGACGGCGATCACCTATGACCGCTGGCACGGCTACACCAAATTCGATGCCGAGGACCTGACGCCCCGTTATTCCTTTGGCCATGGGCTCAGCTACACAAGCTTCGTCTACCGCGCCCTGCGTGCGAGCGAGCGCGGCGACGACATCGCGCTCGCAGTCAGTGTGAGCAACACTGGCACGCGCGCCGCCGAGGATGTGGTGCTGGCGTTTGCCCACCTGCCCGGCGATCCGCAATCGACACCCAAGCGGCTGCTCAAGGCTTTCGCGAGGATCGCTCTGGAACCGGGCGAGACGCAGACCCTGCGGCTCACCGTCCCCAAGGAATCCATGCAGCGATACGATTATCGGCGGCGCGAATGGTATCTTCCCAAGGGCGAATATGCCTTCAGTGTCGGCAATTGCCGCACATCAGTCCTTCTGTGACGGCGGCGGCCGGTCATAGACTAGCCGGAAGCCGACATTGCTCGCCCCCATCCCCGGATCGCGCCCCTGCCGCGATTGCGGCCGGTAGCGCTGACAGTAATTGGGCGCACACAGATAGGAGCCGCCCTTCATCACCCGAGTCACAAGGCCGGGATTGAGGGGATCATAGGCATCGCTCTCGCTTGGTCCGCGCGGATTTGCGGTCTCGTCGGGAGCATGGCCTGGGCGGTAGAGGTCGGCGGTGACCTCCCAGACATTGCCCACCATATCGTAGAGACCGAGAGCATTGGGCGCGAAACAGCCCACCGGTGCGGCGCCATAGAAGCCGTCTGCCTGATCGTTGGCGACCGGGAAGACCCCCTGCCAGCTATTGGCCGCGTCCGGCCCGGGCTGCTCCCTGGTGGCAGCTTCGCCCGCGCTGGCGGCATATTCCCACTCCGCCTCAGTAGGCAGCCGCCCGCCGGCCCATGCGGCATAGGCCTGCATGTCGGCGAAGGAGAGATGGACGACCGGCAAGCTCGGGTCGGCCGGTGCCCCACCCGGGCCTTCGGGACGGCGCCAATTCGCGCCCGGCACGTAGCGCCACCAGTCCGTATAGCGGGTCGATGGCCGCTCAGGCGCGACGAAGACGGCCGAGCCGGGTTCGAGCATGGCGGGCGGGATTGCTTCGCGCGGCAGGCCGAACTCGGCCGGATCGACCGGCTTTTCGGCGGTGGTGACATAGCCTGTGTCGGCCACGAAGGCGGCGAACTGGGCGTTGGTGACCTCGTGCGGGTCGATCCAGAAGCCCGCCACCTGCGTCCGGCGCGGCGGGCCTTCCTCGGCATAGACGCGGTCGGAGCCCATGGCGAAGATGCCGCCCTTGATCCTGACCGGCGCGGAGGAGACCGGCGCGCATCCGCGGCTCACCTTCGTCGATGATGCGGCGGGGTCGGCAACGTCGTCGCACGCCGCGAGCAGCAGCGCCGGAACGGCAAGCCAGACAAGCTTTCTCACGGCACCTCGAAAGAACGCACTTCGCTGGGGGCAAAGCCGTAGCGGATTGCGCGCGCCGAAACCACGGTGCCCGGTGCGGCCGCAAAGGGGCCGGTATAGACCCGGCCGGTTTCGGGCGGGATTCCACCGAGCGTGTAGGCGATGCTCGCGCCGGGCGTGCCGCTTGCGATAATGACCCTGCCGCCGGATACCGAGATCTCCGGCGCGGCTGTTGCCGGCTGCACCAAGCCCGGCCACATGCGGGCCACCATGTCGGCTTCGGGAACGGCACTCAGGTCGCCGGTGCGCGCGATCCATTCGTCCATCGCCGAGCGCAAGCGACCGAGAGTTTTCGCATGAGCGGGATCGGCGGCGAGATTGCGGATTTCATGGGGGTCCGCGACCGTGTCGTAAAGCTCCTCGGCCCCGCGCGGCTCGAGCAGTTGCCTTGCGGCAGGCGGCAAATTCCCCGCGCGGGCAAGCCGCCAGAACTCCTGCATCGTCGGCAAGGCATCGCGGAAGGCGAGCGGCCGCAGCACCGCGAGATCGGGCAGGTAGTTGCGGACATATTTGAACCGGGCGTCGCGCACAGCCTTGGAACGGCCCGGCACCTCGTCATGCCGGTCGGCGGCGGCAAAGACGTAGTTGCGCGGCATGGCCGTCAAGAAATTCCGGCCCTGCATCCAGTCCGGCACCGTGACCCGCGCGGCATCGAGGATGGTCGGCGCGAGGTCCACGAAGCTGACGAGGCGCTCCTCGATTTCGCCGGCGCGCCGGCCATCGGGAAAGCGCACCATCATCGGCACCCTGATCCCGCTGTCATAGACGGTGCGCTTCATGCGGGGAAAGCCGTCGCCGTGATCGGTGGTGACGATCACCAGCGTGTCATCGAGCAAGCCCTCGGCTGCCAGTCGATCGAGGATACGCTGCACCTGGCGTTCGGCGAAGGCGATGTTGTCGTAATGGCGCGCGATATCGGCGCGCACCACAGGCGTATCGGGAAGATAAGGCGGCACCTCGACCGACGCGGGATCGGTGACCTGCTGCTTGCCGGCAAGATCGCGGCGGTTGCGCAGGGTGACTGCGTTGAGCAGTGGATTGGCGCTTTCCCGGTCTTCGGGCCAGATATAGCTCTCGTGCGTCTCCATGATGTTAAACATCGCGAAGAAGGGCTGGCCGGGCGCGCGACCGCTCCAGTCAGCATCCGGCGCATTGGCGTCCCACACGGTGAAGGGATCGCCGAACTGGTAATCGGTCTTGCCGTTGTTGCTGGTGTAATAACCCGCGCGGCGCAGCAGCTCGGGGAAGGCCTTGATTTCGGGCGGCGGGACCGCTTCGTATTCGATCGGCCCGCCGCCCTTCATTCCCGGCACCGGCGACTTTGTGCGCATATGCTGCGTGCCAAGCGTCTGCTGATGCACCCCGGTGATCAGTGCCGACCGGCTCGGCGCACACACGCCAGAGGTAGTGAAGGTGTTGGGATAGCGCACCGCCTGCCGGGCGAAGGCATCAAGCACGGGCGTGGCGGCAACGTGATCGCCGAAGGCGCCGATCCGCGGGCTCATGTCCTCGAAGACGATGAGCACGATGTTTTTCGGGGCATTGGCTCCTTGTGACCGGGTGATGCTGCGCCCACCCGGCATACATGCGGTGAGGGCCAGTGCCGCGATGCATACGATGAAAACGCCGATAAGTGGCGAGCGGCGGGCAGTGCGCAATTCCTGAGCTTCCATTCACCAATCGTATAACGAAATGGCCGGGCCCGGCAAGGGCCGCTCTTGGCGTCGCCCTATCGGCTCCCGGATAGCCTCCGAGCACCAAACGGGAGCCGAAGGCAAGCGGCTCATCGGCCGCATGAACAACGACCTGAGTCGATCCCGAAAACCGCCTGACGGCTATTGGCATAATCAGACGTTTCAATTGGGTGAGATGAATGACCGACTCTGGTCGGCAGCTGCCGGAAGGTCTTGGGACTTAGCCGCCATTCCAAGAGATCATGCGAAGCGACTGGTTTGGCCAAGATCGGACATAACTGCACCCATGGCCGAGCAAGCAGTATGGTGGCACCTTGCCTGTTAACGGCTTTCTCGCGGGTGTCGAACCCGTTGCGGCAAATTCGACTCAGCGTTTAGCAAGCTCGCGGGATCTTCATCCTGCCCCGCTTTGGCCTACCGCTTCTCCCCTTCACGCGCGACCGGCAGCATCACCATGCTCGGCTTGTCGCCGCCGCGGTGGATGGTCTGGGTTGCTTTCACATAGTCGCCCGGCTTCGCCTCCATGATTGATGGCACCCAGCTTTGCGGGTTGCGATCATAGAGCGGGAACAGGCTCGATTGCACCTGCACCATGATCCGGTGCCCGGGCAGGAACACGTGATCGACATCGGGCAGGGCCCAGCGGAAGGCATAGGGCTTGCCCGGCTCGAGCGGTGCAGGCGTGGCAAAGCCGTGGACGTAGCGACCGCGGAAGATCTCGATCCCGACACCCAGCTGGTAGCCGGCAAGCTGCGGCTCGGCCGAATATTCCTCGGGATAGACATCGATCAGCTTGACCACGAAATCGCTGTCCCCGCCGCTGGTGGCCGCGTGGAGTTCGATCTTGGGCGCGCCCTTGATGTGCAGCGGCTTGTCGAGCACCGGGCCGACATAGCTGAGCACGTCCGGCCGCCCGTCGACAAAGCGTTGATCCTGCACCAGCCAGTTGCGCCACTGATCCCCCTCAAGCCGGATCGGCCGGGGAAGCATCGGGACGGGCTTGGCCGGATCGGACACATAGGCATCGCTCCCCGCCTCGGGCTTGGTCCACGACAGACCGAACCCGGCGTCGAGATACATCGGCGTATAGTCCCCCGCCGGCCATTGCTGCGAGACCTCCCAGCGGTTCGCCCCGGTCGCATAGGTCAGCACCGGCGGGGTATCGCACGGCGGCGGGTTGGTCTTGAGGTGGCAATCGAGAAAGGGCTTCATATAACGCGTGCGGAACTGCAGGCCGGTATCGCCCTCCCACTCGAACGGGCCGAGGCTGCGCGCTTCGTAATTGACCTGGCTGTGACGCCAGGGGCCGATCACGAGGCTGACCATGTCGTTGTTGGTGTCCTGCGGTTCGAGCGCGCGGTAGACCGCCGGGGCACCGTAGCTGTCTTCCTGATCCCACTGGCCCACCACCAGCATCGTCGGCACAGTCAGCTTGCGCGCGCCAAGCAGCTTGTCGACCGCCTGCCCCTGCCACCATGCGTCATAGGCGGGGTGTTCGAGCATCTTGCGGATCGTTGGCAGTTCGAGGAGGCCATAGGCCTTGGCATAATCCATCGCCGAACCGGCCTTGAGATAGGCGGCATACTCGTCGCCCGTCCCCTTGGGCACATTACCGCCGCCCTTGGCGACCGTCTGGCCCAGCGCGAAATCGAAGCCGAACACCCGGAATGCGCCATTGTGGAACCAGTCATCGCCGATCCAGCCATCGACCATCGGGCTCTGCGGCACCGCTGCTTTCAGCGCAGGATGCGGGTCGATCAGCGCCATCAGCGAGGTAAACCCGAGATAGGACGAACCCGTGATCCCGACCTTGCCGTTGCTTTCCTTGACGTTCTTCACCAGCCAGTCGATCGAATCATAGGCATCGGTGGCATGATCGATGCTGGTCTTGTTGAGCGGCCCGCGCAGCGGCCGGTTCATCACATAATCGCCTTCCGAACCGTCCATGCCGCGCACGTCCTGATAGACGCGGATATAGCCGTCGTTGACGAATTCGGCATCGGCGACAGGCAGGATCTCCTCGATCTTCTGGCTGCGATTGCGGCTCGACATCCGGTCGGCGTTATAGGGCGTGCGCGTGAACAGGATCGGCGCGTCGGTCACGCCCTTGCGGTGAATGATGACGGTGAACAGCTTGGTGCCGTCGCGCATCGGGATCATCACCGTGCGCCGGACATAGTCGGCCTCGGGCCGGACCCAGTCATACTCTGCCACCTGCTCGTTGAGCATGGTGTCGGTGAGCTTGGGCGGGCGGTCCTGCGCGGTGCCCGCCGCCACGGGAAGAGCCAGGCTTGCGAGCGCCGCAAGTCCGAAGGTCGCCCAGAAACGCCGCGCGCGGGCCTGATGCGGGTTTGCCATGACCATCCGTCAGAAGCTCCTTGGTGTTCGATCGCGCGTCTCGCCCCGCGATCGGTAGAGCATGGCACAGGTTCTGCCCCCGATGCCAGCCTGTTTGACTGACGCAACATAAGGCAAGGCAATATGGCTTCGGAGACTGCCTCGGTCGGGCGAGAACCGTCCTACCCCACGCACTATCGCTGACGCAAAACGCAATGACATTTTGCCATCAGAAGCCTATGAGCCAAGGCGATGACCCGGCTTCATGCCCTGATCCGTGACCATGCCCGGCTGACACTGGTGCTGTTGGCGCTTGCGCTGGCGATCAAGGCCGTGGTGCCGACGGGCTTCATGCTTTCGGCGGACGGGGATCGCTTCCTCACAGTGACAATCTGTTCGGATGCTGGCGGAAGCCCCAAGCAGATGCAGATCGTCATATCGGGCAAGAAGGATGCGGGCGGCGATCATTCCGATGCTGCCGCCAAGGCGACCCACTGTGCTTTTTCGGGTTTGGGCCATTCTGCCCTTGGGGGCGCCGATCCCGTTTTGCTTGCCGCCGCTCTGGCCTTCATTCTGCTGATCGGACTTGCCCCGCACACCGCGTTTCATGTCCGGGACGTTTTCTCTCTGCGCCCGCCGTTGAGAGGCCCTCCGCTCTCCGCCTGACACTTGGAAACCCTTGTGTTGGTTAACCCCGTGCGCAGGCCAAGCGCCGCGCCGGGGTGCGGAGTATCTCTCGATGTACATGATTTCGGACTGCCCTGACGGGCGGCAAACGGCGGACAATGCCTCGCCACAGAC